>Ga0164242_10004467_pt1 | contig 15707 bp, 11 predicted proteins | sample OricomgcompostMG_FD_108783 | JGI IMG/M metagenome (GOLD analysis project Ga0164242, IMG submission 108783) | Miracle-Growth compost microbial communities from Emeryville, California, USA - Original compost - Miracle growth compost (MG) ... | reverse complement strand
ATCCCCGGCGCCGGCGGCAGCCAGCGCCTCACCCGCGCCGTCGGCAAGGCCCGCGCCATGGAGCTGATCCTCACAGGCCGCAGTTTCTCCGGCGTCGAGGCGGCGAACTGGGGAGTTGCCGCCCGCTCGTTCCCGACGTACGCGGCCCTGATGGAAGCCGCGCTGAGCACCGCCGAGACTATCGCCGGCTACAGCAAGGTTGCGGTTCAAGCTTGCAAGGAGGTTGTCAACAAGAGCCAAGATCTTCCGCTGAGAGACGGGGTTGAGTTCGAGAGGCGCGTGTTCCATGGCTTGTTTGGGAGCAAGGATCAGAAGATCGGGATGAAGGCCTTTGCAGAGAAGAAGAAGGCCGAGTGGAGTCATGAATAGACTATGGTAGATAGGTAGTGTAGTAATATTTGAAAAAGTGTTAAAGAAAATTGCTACGCTATCTCTTTGCTGTTATTAGGCCATGTCTGATTCTCATGAGATATTCGTAAATTCCGTCAACAGTTCCGCTAACCTAGATATAATATATGATCAAACTCGCAGGAAACGCTGCATCATCCCATCCATGTCAATAGCCGCGGGAACCTCATTCCCACGACTGATTCCATCGTTACCCACCAACTACCTCAGCCATCCAAAACCAGCACATAGGGAGCTGGAAAGATGCCCTTGGCCCCCAAATACACACCGTGAAACCACTCGCCATTGACATCGTCAATCTCTCGAATCTCAGCGCCCTTCGGGAACAAGAGCTCATCATCAGCACCGGGGGCGGGATACCAGGCCCACCTCGCAACAGCTTTCATCCCGCCGCCCCCATCCGGCGGGAACCGGTTAGCCGCCGCGGTCCCCAGCCTGCCCTCCGACGCCGCGGCATCGGCCGGGACCGCCGTGGCGCGCACGTCCTGGGCGACTAGCCGCTCCACCTTGCGGTTACCCTCGAACCAGTACCAGGTCTGCAGGCCGCCCCGGGACGGGGATGCGTCATCTTCGTCGTGATGCTGCTGCTGCTGGAGTTTCCGACCCCCGACGGAATCGTGCACGACAGACCGCCACAGCCCGCCGCTGCCGTCCTGGAAACCGACGACCGCCATCCGGTGGCCCTGAGGGCACCTCCGCCAGCCGCAGGGTCCGTTCTCCGGGCTGATGGTCTTATCCACGGCGAGGCCGCCGTAGCAGTTCTGGCAGATATCGTAGTCGCCGTGGCGGGCGTCCGCGGTGCCAGATGGCTTGCAAGAGAAGCAGTGGAAGCGGGTCTGTGCCGGAGGAATCGAAAACTTGCAGATGTCGCATTGCGTCGTGAAAGCTACGGGTCGGAACGGGCTGTTGCCGCGGATTCCTGGACTGGGTGCGGCGACGGTGGAGCCTAGATGGGGGCTACTAGGCGATCGCGGACTCGAGATTGAAGTAGGCGACCCTACATGGCTTGGGGGACTGTAAGTTAGAGGGAGAAGAGGATGAGTGCAACAGCGGCCTTGGTTGACGCAGTCGTTACAAAATCCCCAGTCCCCTTCATTGCAAGTGCCGCACATCCAGTAGCATTCATTTGTCCAGGCAAGGCAGCGAGAGCAGAAGGTCCCGCTCTGGAGACGCTCTGCCGGGTTCTGGGTTGTCAACGTCTGGCGGCCGTCCGCACCCCCGGGAATTGTCTTTGGTGGCACGTATCTGTTTGCGGTGAGGGTATGCGGTTCTGGGATGTCACTTTCAGCCTCTCTTCGGACTTTCTCCCACTTGGACCATGCAGAGTGACCAAACCCAAACCAATGCAAGCACCCTTTTCCACGGCGATAACAGTCCAGGCAGATGTTCCAATCTCCGGCGCGGCAAACATAGCAGTTGTAGTGCAACTCGTATTCAATGTGTCCCTTTCGACACCTCTGGCAGGTTAGGGAGGGTTCCGGGTATAGCTGAGATGCACTTCTCCGGTGGGCTGGGGATGGGAGCGATGGGGAGCCAAGGGTAGGGCTGACTTGGCCTGCTGTGGGTATCCAGCTGGGCCCGATAGGTCCAAGCATCAAGTCTGCCGGCCGGCGAAGTCTCTTGCTTTGCTCGCCAACCTGCTCTGGCTGCGCTATAACGTGACCTGGCTGCACGACACCAAGTCCAGCTCCAACCATACGTGCGTTGAATGAGGTAGCTTGGGTCGACGCGGCCACGCCTGGGGTACTGGAGCTCCTGGGTTCGGTGCCGATACTCGGCCGGCCTGACGTATCTGCGCTGTTAGGCCGTAGCGAAAGATCGGTCTGCGAACGAGTGGCCGGTCGTGTCTCCGCCTGTACGGGAGGCGCTGGAACGGTGGAACTTCTCCCACCACTAGTTGTCCGCCGCCGATGTCTTGTGGTAGGTTCTTGTTGAACTTCAAGATGGCCGGCGCTAGAAGAGAGCGGGGGCCTGCTCCGGTCTTCCGCCTGTCGCGTGTTGCTCTGTGATCTAGACTGAGTCCTCTGCCTACTCGCTGACCGGGACGATGTATGTGATGAATCGGCTTGGCGTTGCTGGAGATCGGGCGTTGCGGGATCGGAGTGAGGTCGGTCTCTGCTGGTATTGCTCCTCCGCGCAGCTTCATTCCTTGTCCTTTGCCGTTGCCTTCTCCTATAAGCCTCAGTAATTTTCCGACTCAGTTCATCGTTGTTGCTCAAGTCCAAGTTGTCAAGGTCCAAGCCGTCTAGCAAGCCTTCGTCTTGGATCTGTCGAGCAAATTCCTCGATCTCCCGTTCGATATCCAGAGAGCCCGGATCCGACGAGCTTATAAGCGACCTCAGCGAGGATTGGTGTTCAACGTGCCGCCTGCTCATCTCGGATACCTCCGCCAACCGCTGCTGGCCATCATCTCTCGGCGCCCCCTCAGGCTGCGGCGTGGCAGTTTGCTCTGCGCGGCGTCTGGGCTCTTCGTCGGTGGCTTGCCTCCTCGCCCGTTCCCGGGCATCTCTCGCCCTAGTGCCCCTATTCGGTTCTCTGCTAGGATCCCTACTGCGCATCGCACTGCGCTCCCTGGACCGGCTCTCGCGGCGTCTTCTAGACGTCGGCGGCCGGGGTGAGGACTCAACCGCTTCTCTCAGGCTCATCTGGCGAACCTCGTCAATAAGCATCCGCTCCTGCTCATCCAGCCGGCGCTGCTCAGGCGTCTTCTCTGGGATATTGAGCCGGGGCAGGACGCTATCGCCACGCTTATACTTCTTGTTCATATCAGCCTTGTCCTCATCCGACCGTGCCTTGTCCGGGTTAGCAGCGAGGAACATGTCTAGCAGCGTGGCAACGGTGGCGTTGTGCCTCGTGTCCCGCACCGGGGCGCGGCACGACGGACATGTGAAGACGGGTGTCTCCGGCGCCGGCGGTGTGGGCGCATTCTCGGCGGCGGTCGCTTGCCAAGTGAACCACTCGTTGAGGCAGGCGCCGCAGAAGGTGTGCAGACAGTCGAGGAGGGTGAGGGGCTGGTAGAGCAGCTCGGTGCAGATCTGTCAAAGATGTTAGGCTTTTGGGCTGGGCGCCACGGGAAACACACGCGCACACGACGGATTCTGTCGCAGAGGAGGGGTTTGGACTCACAGAGCAAGTCAGCTCCTTCCCCAGGTCGATTTCTGGCCTTGCGAAATCCATATTCACCGCTCCCCTGGCCGAAGACGCTCCTCAGGACCTCGAGTGCGAGCTTCGCGGAGGCATGGGCAAAGCAGGAATTAGCTCAGAGGCCAGCCAAGGCGAACCTGCAGGCTACATATATTTACCCCCTTCTCGGGTTACGTGGACTACTCGCTGTTCCTGCTTCGCATTACATCACAAAACCAGCCGTCGACGCAGGCTATTAAGGCATCAAGCGTGAATGTAATAGCTAAGGAACTACTAAGGAACTACAGATGTCCATTTCAAAGGTTTCAATAAAAACAGATATATATTACCCCTCCCCGGTCCTTGGGGCGGCGTGGACACCTGATTAAGGTACTTCATTGAATTTCTTCGAATCTGGGGGGTACACGTGCCTTCTCCACCCACAGCCGCCGACGCTAGCTGCCGACGGCACGCCCGCCGAAGTTAGGGCGATCAAGCTCTATCTTCCGTCAATTAGAACTACTACGTAAGATGTCATCTCTTAAGAAAGATGTCGGATATTTGGGACACGCTGGACCAGAACGCCAGAGCCGTACACTGACAGGACCGTCACACGTGGGGTCTCCACCCCAGCCTGGAAGACCGAGCGAGACCCGACCAAAGTCGTCACGACGAGGACTATCAAGGGCCTCAAACATCAACTTAACCACTAGCCATCCCAGTTCAACGGGCCGGGGAATCAAGTACTAGCAAAGCTGGAAATGGGAGGACCAATTAATGGCGGCTGAAATGAGTGTAGATTATGCGTGCTAGGTATCGCTGAGAAAAAAGAAGGCGTAAGATGGCAGAAGATCCAAGATGCCAAAGAAAAAAAAAATTGGTAGCTTCTCTTTGAGATTGCGTGTCATCCTGGAATGATCGTTAGAAATTGAAGGTTTAAGTCAGTGGTGGTGAGATTCCTTACCTTAGTGCAGGGGCCATGCTAATCTTCTGTAAAATTTGTCGTTAGTGGGGGAATCGAACCTGGAGCTCGGGGAGTCGTACCTCTGTATCGTTTTAAAGTGACTAAATGCCCGAAGGCAAAAAATATTAGTCGAAATCTTGCTTATATTCCTGCTAGGCGCAGTGGATCACGTGACTTGCCGTTTGCGTGATGGAGTAGTAGGTAGGCCCTGTAAAACATCGACCGAAACCGTCTTCCCATGCACCGTCTTGGAGGCAAGTACTTGGTTGAAGAGGCTACTAAGTTGCCACTGTATGATGAAGTCTTCAAAGGCGGAGACCGCCAACGTGCACCGTTAGGCAGGTTACTGCCTCTATGGATTACTATACCTCCTAGTAAGACCTGCTGATGCATGTAATTGTCAAGCTGATGCTGGTGTGCCTGGTGGTGGATTTGAAAATGAATTCAAAAAAAATGCATCTATGCCCTGCGATATCCTGGTACCTAACGACATCTAGACTCCCTCCTTATCCCTATGTATAACACCTTAAGCAGTTGTAGAGCACACTCTCCCCAGTCGAGTGAATCTCAAGCACCCCCTTATGAACACCGCCTGCAATCTGTCAACACTCCTCGCCTTGGGCACTTAGCCAGGCCCAGTTCGTAAATACGCCTTGAACGCTCCTGTATGTAAAACTTAAACTCCATCATCCCTTATATCCATCCTTATACAAAGCAAAACGTAAATAAAAGAGGGAATAAGGTTCGGCCAAACGTGTAAAATTGTTTCGCGCTGTTACACTTCATCGGCCCATTCCCCTGTGACATCGGCATCCCACTCCTTGCAGAACCCGAACCAGTTTCGGCGGAGGCAGCGTCCGCTCTGCCGGGTCGACTCCGCTGGTGCTGCGGCTGGACTCGTAGGTACTGACGTCGGCGGCACTGGAGGGGAGGTAATGGGGTGTGACAGTTTGCTCTCTACATCTTCGGCTGTAGTTTTATCGTGACATCCCCAGAGTCGTCCGGGAGTTTCGCAAGTGTTCGTTGATGAGCCTTCCGTCTCAGTTTTGTCGTTGCAACCCCAAAGCCTCCCTGGAGTTTCGCAAGTACTCGTAGAAGTAGAATCCGTCGAGGTACTTGTAGCTGTCGTTTCGTCGTTACAACCCCAGAGTCTCCCTGGAGTTTCGCAAGTGGTCGTCGATGATGTAGGTACTGTAGATGTACTCGTGGTTGAGGTTTGATCGTTACAGCCCCAGAACTTTCCTGGGGTTGCACAGGTGGTCGTTGGTGTAGGAATCGACTCGGTCGGCGAAGTCACCGGCTTGGTTGTTGTTGTGGTGGTCGTTGTGATCTCCTCAGCTGTGGTCGTTGTCGTTGTCGTCGTGGTCTTGTCTTTGCACCCAAACCAGCCGGGGGTCTCGCAGGTTGAAGTCGAGGAGGTGCTGCTGGTCGTAGTAGTTGTGACGTCGCCAGTAGTGGTGGTCGTCTCGTCAAGGCAACCCCACCAACCTGGTGTCTTACAGGTTTCGGTCCGGGTGCGGGTTGTGGCTGTGCTCGTCGGCATCGAAGTCGTGGTTGTTGGCTCGGTACCGTTACTCTCGTAAAACTTCCAGTTCGCACAGTCCCTACATTCGGGTGTGAACTTGCATTCAGGGACCGTGTCGTACTTCATCAGAACGTCATGAATGACGGATAAAATCTTGTGTGTGCCAATCCCAACCCTCCAGCCTTTGTCGGCGACCACGTCGTAGACGCATTCGCTACCGGTATGACAGGCCGACTCCATAGCATATCCGCCAAACGTGCAGCTGGCTGTAGCTCCGTTGCAAGTACCGATGAAAATGGGATCGGCGGTGTGTCCGAAATGGAAGGTCCCCGTGTATTCTCGAGTCTGCGGCATGCCGGCATCAGAGCCAGGCGGCACTGGCAACCCAAGCCGCCCCGCGGCTAACGCCTCGGGGACGGCTTCGAAAGTAACAACCGGTATCCCATAGGTGAGGCCGAGGAGCGAGGAGACAGCGCCGCCGAGAGAATGCCCGGCGATCCATATGTTTGAGTCAGGGTATAGTTCGGTGACGTTCGCGTACAGCTCTCGAGCGGCTTGGTAGTATCGGTTCTCTTCTCGCAAGGCCTTCGATACGCAAGTATTGTTGCATGAGTACGTCCCGGTAGCGCAGTCGCAGACTTGATGCCATGTCCACGGCCCCTGCTGCGCACAACAGCAGCTAGAGAACAGGTTGTCGTTGATCTTGTCGTTTGTAGTGGTGCCGTCGCCGTCGAAAACAGCAGGCGAGGTCCCCTTCAGTCCAATGACGATCGTGGAGTTATCCTCGTCGGCCCATATGTGTCCACGCAGACCATCGGTCTCCCATCCAAAGTCGGCGCTGTTATTGTACGGCTCGCCAACTTCCAGCCAGTCGCCCTTCCCTGGAGTCTGGACATAGGCGTTTGCCGCCATTATGGCAAGGTTGAGGACGGTTTCCTTGTCCGTGATGTTCGGACCTAGGACGTCATCCATCGTCCACGCATCGGGGGACATGACCGAGACATATCCCCTTTCGCGCCCCAAAGCAACCATGGGATCCACCACACTAGGCCTCCGGTCGACTAGCCGTTCTATCCTCACGGCGTTGCTCTTCGCGCTGAGCGTCTGGATGTTGTGTTCCTTATACCCATCCTCCGCGGCCAGCCATACTTGGGCCTCGGGGTCGGTGATATCATGTTTTCTATGGAGTGTTGGGTGCCGATCTGTGCCGTGATGGTAGATATGCCGCAAGGTCTAAGCATTCGTGGAGTTAGAGGGAGCTAACACACGGATTTAGGGGGGCAAAAGGGGGAAGACTTACGAAAGTATGTTCCGCAGGATCTGGTGGTTCCGGTCGGAGAGGAGTTATTGGATACGGACCTCCTGGGAGAACGACTTGCTCGGTTACGTCGCTATTACTCGCCGCATAGGACGGTGTGGGTGATACGGCGAGGAAAGACAACAGAAGTTGGGCGGCGGTGACTCTACCAACGGAGGAGCAACTAGCGTTTGCTTTCCTTCGTCGCGAAAACATGGTGTATGATGAAAGAAACCAACGGATCCAAAGGGCTGGCTCCGAGATGAGGGTGGCTAATCGAAGTGAAGAGTCCAACAAGGACGGCGAGAGACGAAGGCGTAAATAGAGTTGGTCGAGGCTGAGAGCTAATGTTGAGAGTTGCCTCAACGGCTCATCACTCAGGTACGTATGTAGGCTAATAGTGTGCGAGGGGTCTGACTTGCAGTGGCTTCAGGGCTGTTCGATGTTGTCCAGTGGCCGATGACGGATGCCTGGAATGTTCCCCCAATTGGATATTGTTGAGGGTCCATGTGGCGCGCCTGGCGAGCGGCGGGCGCTGTCCAGGTGACCGGCCTCGTCATCCTGTCAGCGATAAGATAACAGGGAACGGGGAACCAGTGCTGACCCGTACAGATCACTGTACGACATCAGAACCTGGGCACGGATTGTCCGGAAGTACATTTTCGCAGTTATGCCTAATAAAAGTTACCTAATCTTGCTGGGCATGTATCCACAGTGTGATTCACCTAAATTGCACGTGCACGCTAGTGCCCGGGTCCCGCATGTCATCCTCGGATCCGGCCAGTAAACATGGAGGGCCGGCATTGGACATTTCGCGTTGGCCTGTTTCAAAGCAACACCGCCGAGGCCGTGTTGATTCTAGGACAGGATGGAAAGCCGTCGGGCTGGAGATCAAATACGACGGCTTTATGCCCAGGGACGAGTACTATGTACGCGAACACTTCGTGGCAGAACACGACGCCAAGAGGGCAAAGGTTGCCATCCACACCATTTAAGCAAGATTCCTTCACGGAGCACTCTGCACATCCTTTTCCTTCCTCCTTTCGATACTGTTTCCACTTCTCGGCTGGATACCTTCGATATTCCGAGGCAGTCGCCTGGACTTGGTGGACTCGGTGAACGGTCTCCCGGACTTTGTTCCCGTGCTTCCTGGAGTGGTGCTATATTTCTCCGGACGCTACGGATGCCATTTCCTATGGCGACCGCTCCCACAACCCCTCCCAAGGGATCCTTCCTCTGAGGCCATTCCGCTCGAGGACCGTTATACTCCGGGGCCTTGATGGGAGTCTACAGGATATTTTGCTTGAAACGACCTACATGCAAGTGCTTAAATGTTGATATTGAAAATGCTTGACACGTGATCAATCTTCAACCTGTGGGTGGAGCTGTTGCAGAGCCGCATCCGACGACATAACTCAGCACATATCTTGGAGGTAACTAACCCGACCCTAGGAACAGCTTCCCTCGTCCACTCTTTTGCTATTCGTTTGGCATTAGGACGGGCTGGAAAAGCGAATACTTGGACATCAGCTTCTGGGTTGCTTGATCGGGTAGTATGACTCGAGTGGGCAGCAGCACAAATCTGCCAGCTACGGGGCACTTGCGATACCCCTGAATACATTTTGGGTGCCACTTCTGTTGCCTATGCGCCCCTAATAATCATTGCGAGATTTGGCTGGGAAGAAAAAAAGGCTTCTTAGAGCATCTAAGTGAATGCTACAAGTACTAGTCGATCGTTCAACAACAACGTATTACAAACGGAAACCGAATGACACTTCCTGTATCCTCTGTCATGGAACAACTGGCTTCTAAATCACTCTAGTCCTCGGTAGGTTCTAGAGAATGATTGTCCTTGATACTCTACTTCCAATTCTGCCTCGTTTATTATCACATCCCGTGTCATGGTGCCTGAATGCGCGAGATGATGTATTGCATCGTGAAGTAAATTCGGAGCATGGGTGCCGTGGCGACTATTTCATGGTGTCAATGCGGTCGATTGCCAGTTTGGCGTGGTTGTGGTGGTTGAAAAAAAGGTGTCATAAAGGTGGTGGTGTGGCGGATCTGGGTGAAATGGTGATGCCTTCCTTGCCGGAGATATGCGTTGGTAGTTTTGGAGGTGACGCCTCCTATTCGCATCTACGAGGCGTGTGGTGGGTATGCAGGAGAGTGCTATGTGACGGGGTGCGGTTGATCAGGGGCGGCCACCCATAAGGAGAAAAGGGGCTGGTGGGAAGTAGCTGAAACCGACATTACTATATAGGTCAAAAGATGGATGATTGCTTTCACCAGCGGCGGAAGCTGGAGTTTAGCGTAGTGGAATGCGCAGACTCTGGTCCTGGTACACCAACCTCCCCGAACTATACCCCGAACGATCGAACCCGACAACCACCCTCCTCGACGACAACCCGACGACAACCTGGCCGACAACCCCCGACGACAACCACCGACAACCCTCGACAAACATCGACAACCCCCGACAACCCCCCCTCCTAACGAAGTAAAACACCGAGTTTTCGGCAGGAACCCAGAAGGGTTCCTGTGCTTTTTGACATTTTGACTGCCGGTAGTGGCTGGTGGTGGTTGGAGGCGGAGTGGTGGTTAGCGGTAGCCAGCAGTGGCCAGCGGCAAAAGTGTCTTCGGTCTGTCTTCCTCAACGGTAGCCGGGTATGTGTAGAGTAATACTTGAGAGGTCTTAGGTTCGAGTATACTATTTTCCAACCTTTTTTTAAAAAAGAAATTTCCCCTTACTCCTGTACTACTCCTCTCCCCGACCTTCCACTTCGCGAAGTACGTAGATGGGACTCTTGGTGTGAACATTTGCAATGCTGTTGTAGATGGGAGGGGTTGACGGATGATTGTATGGATGATAAATCGATGCTGGGTGTTTGCGACGAAATTGAGATAAGTGAGGATGTGATCCTCCTATTCGGCAGAACTACGCCATTATATGATACCTGCTGCTAGATTTCATGCCTACGCGACGCGTATCTATGTACCCAGTCCATCTACTCCTTGAACGCGCCCATGTCCTTTAAAGCATTAGCCAAACGCCTATAATCCCTCAATAACTCAAGCACTTCTCCTATCCTTAAATCCGCGGGATTCTGCAACTCCATAAACCTCCTGCTCGGAGGATTGATCTTGGGAGGCTCTTTGGGTGGGAGCGCTGCAGCGATATCTGGGAATGCCTAGGCAACGGTATAGGTCAGCTACTGCAATGTCCACCAGCGGAGACAACACACTTACTGCCGCTAGATCTCCACCGTCGGCGGGCCCCTTGCCGGCAGCATCCTTCGCTGCTGGTGCAGCGGGTGTCGATGAAGTCCGGCCGAACCCGCGAAACCCGCCAATGCTTGTCAACCTGTTCATCGGGTTGAAGGTGTTCCCAATATTGCGCATGGAATCGAGGAGTGCCGGATTTGAGGCACCCACAGCGGGTGCCGTGGATGATGATGATGATGATGATGCAGCACCCGCGGTAGTAGTGGCCTTCTCCTTCGCCGCATCCGTAAAGATCAATCTCTTGGAACTGCTGGCACTCCGGGAACTGTCGGCGCTGTGATCCCGCGAGGGTTTCCGGCCGCCGATGAGGTTAAGCATCTTGTCCTCCCGAGATGGGGCCGGGCGGTGGGTGTCGGCGTCATCGGGACCGTGACTAGAACTCGCGCCGCTGACGGAGCCATCGTCGTCAGGGGGGGGCGTTCCGATAAGTTTTCTTGCATCGTCTAGGGTCTTCGGTACAACAACCTCCCCGCTAGAGGTAGTCAGACCGGCGGGAGCCTCCCGGAGCTTCCCTAATAGGAATTTATAGCTGTCTCCCAGACTGGTCCCGATGGTCTTCAAGCCTTGATCAGCAGTGTTGAAGACGGCATCACTAGCGGCTCCAAGTGCCTGTGCAGGCGTGTTCACTAGGTCACTAAGCCGGCGATTACGCAGCTGCACCGCAGCCCGGAGGCCGGCCGAGGTAGCAGTCGGCTTTAGGGCAGTAGCATTTCCGAGTGTTGGCTCGGGTATGCTCTGCGTGGGTGTGGAGGGGCTGGGAGAGTAGGCAGGCGGGAATGTCTCTGCCCTTGCTACTTCGGATCCGCCAGGCGACTTGGAAGGCCCCGAAGGGGCTTCGTCTGCGCGTAGAGTTGACAGATCTACGTTCTCAAGGAAACTGATCGTGGCCTCGAGGCTTGTTAAGCAGTACGCCGCCTCTCCAACTAGTTTCGGCTCCCAGCGGAACCGCTGAATGAAGTGCAGGTCACTGATGACGTTGAGGTTTTCGGGTGGTAGGGTTATCAGTGTGTAGATAAGCATGGGCATGAGTTCATCGGCCGACGACGAGGGATGGAAATGTGCTAGGGTGTCGATGATGCTCTTATGAGCCGCCTTCAGGCGATTCAACTTGCCGAGCGGATATCTCGACTGGTTCATGAGCACCAGCTCTTTCCTTGCTGGTTCAAGCCATTTACGGACCTCCTCCTGGCGCTCGGCGGTTGCTTCCAGCGTGGCTGCCGACTCGCCCAAGTCCACTCCGAGATCAGCCGGGCCAATTCCCACAACATCTAGGGCGGCGGTCTTAGACCGTAGCTTGTCGTCCTGAGCCTCGTCCTGGGTCGTGTGGTGGCGATAGATTCGAGCATATATGCCCTCGCACAGTCTGCGCTCTACGGCCTCTTCTAGCAGCCCTCGCTTTTGTTCCAGGGCTCTCCTAGCTCTTTTACGAATTGCAAGCTCATCGGCCGTCAGCATCTGCAGCTCCGAGTCCCTCCGGAGTGGTTGAGGTTTGGGCTTCTCCTTGCTACCAAGGGACGTGGCCTTGGCGCGCAGCAGGCTGGCGGTAGATGCCCTCGGGGAACTCGAGGACGAGGGCGAACGTTCCCTCCTTTGTCTCGTGGCTAGGCTGTTGGTGTGGGTTTGGATGTGGGTCGCGGCGAGCTCGTAGAACTGTTGGAAGCGGCTCGCGAGGCTGTCGATGTTCGGCGGAGTGGGGTGGATCTTGGCGGATAGCGAATCTATGAAGCTGTCCGTCAAGCTTACCAACTCAATCGGAAGATCGTCGAGGTCGACGGAGGCGCGCGGGGGTTCGGGGGCGTCGTCGTCGCCATTAGAGCTTTCGAAGACGTCGGGTGGCTGCGTCTCGACGGAACTGTTCTCGGGCGGCTTCCTTTGGGTTGCTATGGGTTCCGAGGCGGCTCCATTCTTGATCGTGCTCGTCTTCCGAGGCCGAGTTGCGCTGGCAGCGGCGCCATCTTCCGACCCTTTGCTGGAAGACGGCCTGGCCGACTGTGATTGTGGGGTGGATGCCTTCTTTGAGGGCGAAGTCGGGGCCATGAGGGCGATAGATGCCCAGCCGGGTCCGGTTGTCAAGGACCTTTCGTCTATTGTTCTCGATTTAAGTTCCGGTCTATTGTTGTCAATTCGAGTTCCGGTCGTGGGACATTGGAAGAACGGGATGGTTCATCCCAAATGAAGTGAGGTCGAGGCTGACGCATGAAGGACCTTGAAGGTTGAAACCATTTTGGGTGGAAGTAGGAATTACGTAGGACCTCTGCATGCTACAAGGTAGTACTTTGGTACGTGCATCTAAGTTGACATACCCGCTATCCGGCCACCGAAAACAGCGATTTGCAGGGGTATAGTAGTGTACATGACTCCACCAAGACTTTTAAGATTCTCCCACTCTCCAAACTTGCCAAACCGCTGGTACACACCAGTTGATTCACGAGAATACAACTAACAGTCTTGGCAGGTAGCCTGGAATCAGCGTTGATCCAGGGTACGGATACACTGTCTTTAAATAGAAAGGAGCAACTACCCCCTCAATTTGAAGGGCATCGCTCAACTTGCATCACCCACCACAAGCAACTACGGCTAGAGTTCGTCAGAATGAAGATAGTTTTCTTAGACAGGAATTAGTCCACAACAGGATACAACAGAGCGCAATACATTTCATAATTCAACAAGTCGTACGCCCCATTCAAAGCCCACAGACGGTTTTGGTACCTTTCCTTGTCGGTCAAGAGTAAACATTGTCTCTCACAATGTTGGCAAGGCTTCTTATAGCCGCCAATTTAGGGTACGTTCACTCATGACCGCAGCGGTTTGATTGACAGGGGATGATGACATTGACTCGACCAAGCTCGGCGCTAGCTTCGACAGCTGTCCCGAGTACAACGACAACAGATGCAACCCCAGCAAACACAGCACCGTCGGAGGACCAGAGTCCAACTTTAGGAGCTTGCTCATCGGGTCCTGCAACACTGTCTACAACTATGCCGTGTCCTGTTACACTGAGCTGCGCACACGTGACGTATCCCTGTCCTCCAGGGCAAACGTATACGTATGATACTTGGGAAACCGAGTCTCTGGATGTCATCGCTCATCCTGATCAATGTACAACAACCGTGAGGACCGTGTTGCCGTGTTTCTCTTGTGGGTACTGCTATGGGCAGGTCCCACTAGCAGGCACTTGCGAGGTGGACGATGCTTTAGTATGCAATGCGTACCTCAACGACTGGGCTTGGGCATGGGCGAGTGAATTACATATGGCGAGTTGGGCATGGGCTGCTGAGCTACAGGGAGCATATCGCGCATGGAATTCTTTTGACCAACACTCGCAGCGGCCTGCAGCCGTTCGTCGGTAGCTCTCTGGAGCGGTTGACTGGGGTTAGTCCTCGGGCTCAGGACTGCCCGCTTCTAGTAGCCACGCGGAGAATGGTATCTGCATCTCCATAAACTCTTTTGAGTTCATGAGAGAAGTGTAGTTGATTTATGCACAGATTTTGCACTTATTAGGTACGTGTACCCGTACTTACCTTCAGGTACTACGAAGGTATGGTACCTTGTTAGATTCAAGGGGAGGATTGAGCGAGTGCGGTTTCATTCCCCCGCAATTCCCCTCATGCAAGCGTTCCCCAACCAGGGTGGGGTAACTAGATGGATCCAACAGGGCCTCCCCGCATGAAGTGGCGATGTGAAAATCTGCCTTCGTTTTTGTCCTTATTTTAGGTTTCTCGTTCGAATTCCACCTGCCTCGTGTCTCCCATTTTACCTGAGACATATCGTCCACATTCCCTCTCCTAGGGCGGAAGATCAAAAGAAGTTAGGGGCGAAAGGGCTTATTTTCGATCGGAATGGCGCCTCCTACGGCGCCACTTAACCTCGACGTCGAGGCGATCTCTGGTATCTGTGGTTCCATCTCAATCGCATGTTGGGTGGTGGTCTTCTCGCCCCAGATCGTGGAGAACTTCCGGCGTGGCAGCGCCGATGGCCTGTCACTCCAGTTCCTCATCGTTTGGCTTGCCGGGGATGTCTTCAACATACTCGGCGCTGTCCTACAAGGGGTGCTTCCGACGATGGTCATCCTGGCGATCTACTACACCATCGCCGACGTGGTCCTGCTCTCTCAGTGTTTCTACTACCGGGGTTTCACCTGGCGCGACGAAGTCATCCCTCCGCCGCCGAAGCCCGGTAACCGCAGGTTAGGAGAACCTAGTGAACGGACTGGCCTGCTACCCGCAACGGCCCCAGCAGCGATGCCCATCCACGAGGATCACGCTAGTCACTGGTCGAACCTCTCACCCGCCGTCCCGCTAGTCATTGAAATGCCGGAGCCGTCCCCGCCGCCGCCGCCGCCGACGCGCTTGCAGGCTGCCGCTTTCAATACCATCGCAGTGCTTATGGTGTGCGGGGCTGGTATCGGCGGATGGTTCCTCAGCCGGCGCGGCCCACTCGACCACCCGGCGCCTCCTCCCGATGGCGGCCACGGCGAGGAAGATCACGCTTTGGCCCTCAACCTCTGGGGCCAGGTTTTCGGGTGGCTATGCGCGGTCCTGTACCTAGGCTCTCGGCTCCCGCAACTACTGCTCAACTGGCGGCGCAAGTCGACCGAAGGCGTTAGCATGCTCTTCTTCCTGTTCGCGTGTCTAGGAAACCTTACATACGTCCTATCCATTTTCGCGTTCGAGCCCAAGTGCCACAAGCCCACGAAGTGCCTACCCGGAGAGGCGAGTCGGCTCTACGGTCAGTATATGCTAGTGAATCTCTCGTGGCTTGCTGGCAGCGCCGGGACGTTATTCCTAGATATGGCCATCTTTGCCCAGTTCTTCATGTACAGCCGGGGCGAGGATGATGATGAGGAGAGCGGATATGGGTCTAGTGAAGAAGAGCAAGACGTGGAAGGAGGCAGGTGGGACGAACGGCCTGTGTTGCGTAGAGACACTTCTTGATTTGGCACGGGGACTTGGGAAAATACACAAGGCGTTGAAAACCGGTTCAGGAAAAAGGAGGTAGCGGTTCGAAATATTTTACGAACAACCTGGACTACAACAATTAGAAACCCTGTACTATACCCGGGGCCTTAGATCTCAATAATCTAATTCCTTGGGGCTGAAATTACTTTT
>Ga0164242_10004466_pt1 | contig 15708 bp, 14 predicted proteins | sample OricomgcompostMG_FD_108783 | JGI IMG/M metagenome (GOLD analysis project Ga0164242, IMG submission 108783) | Miracle-Growth compost microbial communities from Emeryville, California, USA - Original compost - Miracle growth compost (MG) ... | reverse complement strand
ATCTGCTGGGACGGGTCGGCGGCGAACCGCAGCCCGTGCTCCCGGCACTCGGCGCTGTGCTGCACCATCGCGGCCGGGTCGTAGGCGCTGATGACGGCCAGGTCGGCCCCGACCGCCGTCCACGCCTCGGCGATGGAGATGTGGTGCGCCTCGCCCATCGCGCCGGCGTAGAAGGAGCCGATCTGGCACATCTCCTCGTCGGTGGTGCAGACGAAGCGCGCGGTGTGGTGCTTCTCGGAGACGTAGACGAAGTCGCAGTTGACGCCGTGCCGGGTCAGCCAGCCGCGGTACTCGTCGAAGTCCGCGCCGACGGCGCCGATGAGGACCGGACTGCCGCCCAGCTGGGCCATCCCGTAGCAGATGTTCGGCGCGACGCCGCCGCGGCGGACGACGAGGTCGTCGACCAGGAACGACAGCGACACCTTGTGCAGCTGATCGGCCAGCAACTGCTCGGAGAACTTCCCCGGGAAGTGCATCAGATGGTCGGTGGCGATGGAGCCCGCGACGAGAACCGGCATGTGACCGAACGCTACCTAACCGCGCGCGCTTGCGCGCGCCGAAGGGTCAGCCCGTCAGCCGCAGAAGCTGTTGCCGCAGGCGCAGCCGCCCGAGGCGTTCGGGTTGTCGATCGTGAAGCCCTGCTGCTCGATCGTGTCGGTGAAGTCGATCGTGGCGCCACCGAGGTACGGGGCGCTCATGCGGTCCACGACGACCGGGACGCCGTTCAGGTCCAGCTCGAGGTCGCCGTCCAGGCTGCGCTCGTCGAAGAACAGCTGGTACTGCATGCCCGAGCAGCCGCCGGGCTGGACGGCCACGCGCAGCCGCAGGTCGTCTCGGCCCTCCTGGTCGAGCAGCGCGCGCACCTTCGCCGCGGCACCCTCGGTCAGCGTCAGCGTGCTCGACGGCGCCTCCGCGGGGGCGCTGGTCAGCTCGACGGTGGTCGTTTCGGCTGCGGTCATGATGCTGCTCCCACTGGTAGCTCGGTCTTCCGACGGTGTCTCGTCGGGTCAACGACCCGGCTTGCGATCACTATTCCCATAGTAGCCACGGTGGTCCACAACACGCGCAGGTCCGCTGTTTGGCGGCCCGGATTACGCTGCGCGCATGACTTTCACCGAGCCGGCGTCCACCCCGCTCGCGCTGCTGTTGCTCGGACGGGGCAGCGATCCGGACTCCGAGCGGGGCGTGGACTGTCCGGGCGAGCTGCCGCCCGCGTCCGACCCGGACCTGGTCGCGCGGGCCCGGGCCGCCAAGGACGCCCTGGGCGAGCGGGTGTTCGTGCTCGGCCACCACTACCAGCGCGACGAGGTCATCCAGTTCGCCGACGTCACGGGCGACTCGTTCAAGCTGGCGCGCGACGCGGCCGCCCGCCCGCAGGCCGAGTACGTGGTGTTCTGCGGAGTGCACTTCATGGCCGAGTCCGCAGACATCCTGACCCGGCCGGACCAGCCCGTCGTGCTGCCGGACCTGACCGCGGGCTGCTCGATGGCGGACATGGCCGACCACCAGCAGGTGCTCGAGGCCTGGGACGTGCTGACCGAGGCCGGCGTCGCCGACGTCACCGTGCCAGTCACGTACATGAACTCCAGCGCCGCGATCAAGGCGTTCACCGGCGAGCACGGCGGCACGGTGTGCACGTCGTCCAATGCGAAGCGCGCGCTGGAGTGGGCGTTCGAGCAGGGCCAGAAGGTGCTGTTCATGCCGGACCAGCACCTCGGACGCAACACCGCGGTGCTGCAGCTGGGCCTGTCGCTGGCCGACTGCGTCGTCTACAACCCGCACCGTCCAGGCGGCGGCCTGACGCCGGAACAGCTGCGCGCCGCGAAGATGATCCTGTGGCAGGGGCACTGCTCCGTCCACGGGCGGTTCTCCGTGGACGCGGTCGCCGAGGTGCGGGAGCGGATCCCGGGCGTGAGCGTCCTCGTCCACCCGGAATGCCGGCACGAGGTCGTGCTGCAGGCCGACTACCTCGGGTCCACCGAATACATCATCAAGACGATCGAGGCGGCCGAACCGGGCACCGCGTGGGCCCTCGGCACCGAGCTCAACCTGGTGCGCCGGCTGGCGAACACGCACCCGGACAAGCAGATCGTGTTCCTGGAGAAGAACGTCTGCTACTGCTCCACGATGAACCGGATCGACCTGCCGCACCTGGTGCACACGCTGGAGTCGCTGGTGCGCGGCGAGGTGGTCAACCGGATCGCCGTCGAAAGCACGACAGCGGCCAACGCCCGGCTGGCGCTCGACCGGATGCTGGCCCTGCCCTGACCGATCCGTACCCTGGACGCCGTGAACCTGCGTAAGTCCGCCGATACATCCGCCGACACCGAGGTCGTCGAGGCGGAGCCCGAGGCCACCGCCGCGAACGGAGGCAAGGGCCGTCCGACCCCGAAGCGCCGCGACGTCGTGGGCCAGCGCGGGCCGGTCACCGCGCCGAAGACGCGCAAGGAGGCCTACGCGCGGCAGAAGCAGCTGTCCAAGCAGGCGCGCACGGCCCGCGCGTCCACCGGCAAGTCGCTGACGCCGGCGCAACGCCGTGCCGCGCTGCGCTCCGGCGAGCTGCTGCCCGCGCGCGACCAGGGACCGACGCGCAAGCTCGCGCGTGACTACGTCGACTCGCACCGAATGTTCAGCAACTACCTGCTGTGGCTGTTCCCGCTGATGATCGCGACCTGGGTGATCCCGCAGGCCGCGATCATCCAGCTGGTGATCATCGCGATGTTCTTCGGGCTGCTCGTCGAGTGGTACGTGGTGGGCGCGCGGCTGCGACGGATGGCGATCTCCCGGTTCGGGTCCGCGCAGGGCAGCGCGATGTCGATCGGCTTCTACGCCGGCAGCCGCGCCTACCTGCCCCGGCGCTGGCGCCTGCCCGCTCCCCAGGTCGAGCGCGGCGACCAGATTTAGACCGCCTTTTCCGACACGGTGCCCGTTCTGGACGGCTGGGGCGGGCATGGTGTCGGAAAAGGCGGCAGGAGCTAGCCGTTCAGGTAGGCCAGCACCGCCAGCACGCGCCGGTTGTCGTCCTCGGACGGCGGCAGCGCGAGCCTGGCGAAGATCGAGTTGGTGTGCTTGCTGACCGCCTTCTCGGTGATGAACAGGCGCGCGGCGATGGCGGCGTTGGAACGTCCCTCGGCCATCAGCCCGAGCACCTCGCGCTCGCGCGGCGTCAGTGTGGTGATCGGTTCGTCCGCCGCGGACCTGCGGCTGAGCAGCTGCGCGACGACCTCGGGGTCCATCGCGGTACCGCCCGCGGCGACCTGGCGCACGGCGTCGACGAACTGGCCGACGTTGAACACGCGGTCCTTGAGCAGGTAGCCGACTCCTCCGCTGCGGTCGGCGAGCAGCTCGCGCGCGTACAACTGCTCGACGTACTGCGACAGCACCAGCACCGGTAGACCCGGTAGCTGGGCGCGCGCCTCGATCGCCGCGCGCAGGCCCTCGTCGGTGAACGTCGGGGGCAGGCGCACGTCCACGACCGCGACGTCCGGACGGTGCGTGGTGAGCGCGCGCAGCAGGGACGGACCGTTGTCGACCGCCTCGAGCACCTCGAAGTCGTGCGCCTCGAGCAGCCTGATCAGCCCGTCCCGCAGCAGGGCCAGGTCCTCGGCGATGACGACGCGCACATGGTGGACCCTATGACGTGCAGGGCAGGGTCATCGTCAGGACGGTCGGTCCGCCGACCGGGCTGGTCACGTCCAAGGTCCCGTCGAACGCGGACAGCCGCCGGGCGATGCCGCGCAGCCCGGTTCCGAGCGACTCGTCCGCTCCCCCGGCTCCGTCGTCGCGCACCTGCATTCGCAGCAGGCCCTCGCGATGCTCGATGTGGACGGACGCGGTGCTCGCCCCGCTGTGCTTGATCATGTTGGTGACCGCCTCGGCGAGCGCGAAGTAGGCGGCGGACTCGACCGGCGCGGGCAGCCGTCCGGACAGCTCGTCGGTGACCTCGATCGGGATCGGTGCGGCCAGGCACAGCGCGCGCACCGCGCCGACGAGTCCGCGATCGGCCAGCACCGGCGGGTGGATGCCGCGCACCAGATCGCGCAGTTCGGCCAGCGCGGCGCTGCTCGTCTCGCGCGCCTCGGCCAGCAGGGCGCGCGCGTTGTCCGGGTCGCGGGCGAGCTGCTCCTCGGCCAGGCCCAGGCTCATGCCGAGCGCGACCAGCCGGGCCTGCGCGCCGTCGTGCAGGTCGCGCTCGATGCGGCGCAGCTCGGCGGCGGACGTGTCCACGGTCTCGGCGCGGGACTCGGTCAGCTGCTGCACGCGCTGCGCCAGCGACGTCCGCTCGTTCGGGGCGAGCAGCGCGCACGCGAGGTAGGCGTGGACGCGCACCATCATGCCGGGAGGCAGCCACCAGAAGATCAGGTCGAGGATGCCCTCGACGATCCCCACGATGCACAGCACCAGGCCGACGGTGCCGTTCACCGCGACCCACGCGAAGTCGCGCCAGGTCGCCGGTTCGATGAGCAGGCCGCGCATCCGCACCAGCAGGTTCCCGCTCGGCCTGCGCAGATACGGCGAGCCGACCTCGCGGCCGATCAGCGCGCCCGCGTACCGCCGGTGGATGTTCGCGATCGGTCGCAGCGTGAGGATCGTGGCGAACAGCAACGGGATGCCGACCCAGACCACGACGAGCGGGAAGCCGGCGACGGCCAGCACGAACAGCACCGTGCAGAACGCCGCCAGCGGCAGCGCGAGGAGTGCCCATACCAGCATCCGGATCCGGTTCACGAAGTCGTTGACCACGTCACGTCCTGTCCATCACTCGATCTTTCCGCGTCCATCCTGACGCACCGCACCGGCTGCGATGGTGGGGTTTTCTCCACCTCGGCTGGGGTTCTGCCACCCGTGTTCACCGCCCGTCGGACCGGAAGCGTGATCAGCGTCGGAAGAACTCGAAGAGAAGGACACGACGCGTGAGCACCCCAACCGCAGCGCCGGGCCGCCGCCCGGCCACCGTTCGAGTCGCGCGCTGGAGCGCGACCCATCCCTGGCGCGCCATCGGCATGTGGCTCGCGTTTGTCATCGCCTGCATCGCGATCGGCCAGGTCGCGGGCCTGCACGAAATGTCCGACCTGGACGGCACGGTCGGGCAGTCCGGGCACGCGGCGCGCATGATCCACGGCGCGAACCTCGAATCGCCCGACGAGGAGGACGTGCTCATCTCGTCGCGGGGCGGGCCGTTGGACGTCGCGACGGCGCAGCGCGCGGCGACGGACGTGAGCACCGCGCTGGGCAAGCTGCCGTCGGTGACCGGTGTCGCCGCGCCCGTGCGCTCGAAGGACGGCACCGCGCTGCTCGTCGCGGCGACGCTGAAGAAGAACACCGACGACGCGGGCCCGCTCATGGACGCGACCGCTGCCGTGCAGAAGCAGTACCCGCGGCTGCGCGTCGAGGAGTCCGGCTCGGTGTCGATGAACCAGGCGGTGAACGACCAGGTCGGCTCGGACCTCGGCGCGGCCGCGACGTTCAGCATGCCGGTCACGATCGTGATCCTGCTGATCGCGTTCGGCGCGATCGTCGCGGCCGGCGTGCCCGTCCTGCTCGCGCTGTCGGCGGTGGGCTCGGCGACCGGGCTGTCATCGCTGGTCTCGCACTTCATCCCGGACTCGGGCTCGACCTCGTCCATGATCCTCTTGATGGGCATGGCGGTCGGCGTCGACTACTCGCTGTTCTACGTCAAGCGCGCCCGCGCCGAGCGGCACCGCGGACACACCCACCTGGACGCGATCGAGATCGCCGCGGAGACGTCCGGCCACTCGGTTCTGGTCTCGGGCGTCGCCGTCATCGCCGCGATGCTCGGCATGTTCTTCGCGCGTTACGCGGTGTTCTCCTCGCTCGCCGCGGGATCGATCATCGTCGTCGCGGTAGCGGTGCTCGGCTCGCTGACCGTGCTGCCCGCGGTGCTGGTCAAGCTGGGCCGGCGCATCGACCGGCCGCGGGTGCCCGTGCTGTGGCGTTGGTCCATGTCCGATCGCGAGCCCCGCTTGTGGCCGGCGCTGCTGCGTCCGGCGCTGAACCGTCCGGGCCGGACTCTGGTCGTGTCGGTGCTCGTGATGGGCGCGCTGGCGCTGCCCGCGCTGAGTCTGCACCTGCAGTCGGACACGCTGGCCAGCCTGCCCAACTCGATCGCCGAGAAGCACACCGCGGAGCGGGTCAACGCCGCGTTCCCGAACGAGACGTCCAGCCACGACATCGTCGTGCAGGCACCGGCCGCGGAGTCGGCCGCGGTCCGCACGCACCTCGACGCGTTGACGCGGACGCTCGACGGCAACGGCCTGTTCGTGCCGGGAAGCGGCGAGCTGAGGACGTCCACCGACCAGACGGTGCACGTGCTGACGATCGCGACGCCGCACGACCCGGAGTCGGCCGCGGCACGGCAGAGCCTGGCCGAGCTGCGCGACACGCTCGTGCCCACCGCGGTGCACGGCCTGCACGGCGCCGACTGGGCGGTCGGCGGGGACACCGCCGAGAGCGTCGATCTCGACCGGCACCTCGGCGACGCGATTCCGTGGGTGATCGGCTTCGTGATCGTGCTGACGCTGCTGATCATGGGCTGGGTGTTCCGGTCCGTCGTTCTCGCGCTCACCACGGCGGCGGTGAACCTGCTGTCGGCCGCGGCCGCGTTCGGCGTGCTGACGCTGGTGTTCCAGCACACCTGGGCCGAGGGCCTGCTCGACTTCAAGTCGAGCGGCGGCATCGTCAACTGGATCCCGCTGTTCACGTTCGCGGTGCTGTTCGGGCTGTCGATGGACTACCACGTGTTCGTGGTCAGCCACATCCGCGAGGCGGCCGCGCAGGGCCTGTCGACCCGCGAGGCGGTGCGGGCGGGCATCACCCGTTCGGCGGGGACGGTGACCAGCGCCGCGCTGGTGATGGTCTCGGTGTTCACGATCTTCGCCGCGCTGCACATGGTCGAGATGAAGGAGATGGGCCTGACCCTCGCAGCGGCAGTGCTGCTGGACGCGCTGGTGGTTCGGGTGATCCTGCTGCCGTCGCTGATGATCCTGCTCGGGCGGTGGAACTGGTGGCCGGGCCGGCTGCCCGGCCTGACGTCAGTCCTCGGCGAGCGGCATGGGTCCGTAGACCTCGGTGCCGGAGTCGAGCAGCCGCACCTGCGCCACGCCGACATCGGCTAGCTCGCGCCAGTTCTCGCCGAGCCAGCTCTCGGCGTCGGACTGGTTGGAGTGCGCGGGCGGTACCGGGTCGTTGATCTCGGTGCCGTCCGCGCCTTCGAGCCGCCACGTCCACGTCATCGCCGTCCCCTTCCCGCTGCCGCTGTGACCTCCGACCCTAGTGGGCTCGGCCCGTTTGACCGCGCGCCCGCCGGTGTGGTGCCATTCGTTCAGCAATCCCAGCCTGGTCAGGGGAAGCCGGTCGAAATCCGGCACTGACCCGCAGCCGTGAGGCTCCGTGTCGATCGCGGGGCAAGTCGGAATGCCTGCCCAGGTCACCGCTCCACACAACGCCGTCGAGGTCGCGGCGCGGGGTGCGTGCGGGTGCGCGGACCGGCTTGCGTGCGTCCCGCCCGACGAGCCGCCTCCGGCGTCCGCTCGTCTCACGCCAAGGCCCCTTCGAAGAAGGGCCGTCACGCATGTCCATCCGTTCCGTCCGCCGCGCGAGTACCGCGGCCGTCACACTCGCCACCGCCGCGGCCGGCATCGTGCTGTTCGCCGGCGCGCCCGCGCAGGCCGCCACCGCGCCGCCGACCACGACCGATCCCGCCGCCGCCGCGGCCGGCTGGCTCGCCCGCCAGCTGACCGGCGGCACGCACCTGCGCACCACGTTCGGCGGCACCAGCTACGACGACTACGGCGGCACCGCCGACGCCGTCCTCGGCATGGCGACGGCCAAGGTGGCCGGCTCGACGATCAAGGCGGCGACCGACTGGCTGGCGGCGAACGCCGACGCGTACGCGTCCCTGCACGACACGAGCGGCGTCCCGGGCCCGTACGACGGCTCGGTCGCCAAGCTGGCGCTCGTCGCGCAGGTGACCGGCCGGGACGCGACCAGCTTCGGCGGGTTCAACCTGCTCAAGGCGCTGCAGGACGATCAGTGCACCGCGGTCGGGAACGCCGACGGCAGCGACTTCACCAAGGCGGCCTGTCCCGGGGTCGGCTCGGCGCGCAACATCTACAGCAGCGTGTCCGAGTCGCTCGCGATCCTCGTGGAAGCCCGAGCCGGTGGCGCGTACGCGCCGAGCAGCGACGCGGTCTCCTACTTCCTGTCGCTGCAGTGCCCGAACGGCGGATTCACCGGGCTGACGTCCGCCTGCACCGACAACTCGAACGCCTCGGTGGACGAGACCGCGTACGCGGCCATGGCGCTGCAGGCGCTCGGCAACCAGCAGGCGGCTCTGACGAAGGCGGTCGACTGGCTGCTGCAGGCGCGCTCGAAGGCCGGCTACTGGGTCGCGCAGGGCGGCGCGGACGCCGACACGACCGGGCTGGCCACCGCCGCACTGGCCGCTGCGGGCAGGGACGTCGGCACCTCGCGGGCGTGGCTCGTGTCGCAGCAGGTGACGACCGGCCCGTCCCTCGGCAAGGGCGCCTCGCGCGGCGCGCTGAAGTATCAGGGCGCCTTCGACAAGACGTCCTCGGTGAAGGCGACCGCGGACGCGTTGCCCGGGCTGGCGAAGGACGGCTCGTTCGCGACGCTGACCGACGCCGGGCTCAGTTCGGCCGCGCCCGTGCTCGCGCTCGACGCGCCGCGGCTGAAGTCGCAAGCTCATCGGGGCGGTACGCAGACGGTCACCGGGACCGGCTTCGCGGTCGGCGAGAAGGTCCGCGCGGTGCTGCACTCCGCGCCGGTCGCGGTGGCGACCGGCACCGCGAACGCGGCCGGCACGGTGAGCCTGCGCTTCACCGTCCCCACCTCGGCGACGCTCGGCTCGCACACGGTCGAGCTCGTCGGGCTCACGTCCGGGCTGCGCTCGACCAGCGCGGAGTTCACCGTGTCGGCCGCGACGGCCGGCGGCGTTCCCGCGCCGTCGACCGGCTCGACCGGGGCTACCGGATCGACCGGTTCTGCCAGCGGGTGCGGCAGTCCGGGCACGCTGGCCTGCACCGGGCGTGACGGGCGCACCACCCGCCTCGAGCTGATCGTCGGCGGCGGCCTCGTGCTCGCCGGTGCCGGCGCGCTGTGGCTCGGACGGCGCCGGGAGCACGTCCAGGCATGAACGCACGGGTTCGCGGCGGCATCACCGCGGCGGTCCTCGCGGCCGCGGCGGTGCTGCTGCCGTGCCTACCCGCGACCGCGCAGCAGCCGAAGCCCACGCACGTCGCCGTCGTGGTGGACGGGATCGGAACTGCGTGCGTGCCGTGGCACTCCGGGATGACCGGGGCGGACGTGCTCACGGCTCGCTTCCGCGTGCAGTGGGGCCAGCCGACGCCGGGTGGCAACTACGCGGGCATGGTCGTGCAGATCAACGGCGATCCGGCCCAACCGAATCCGCACACCGCGTACTGGGCGTACTTCCACAACTCCGGATCGGGCTGGCAGTACAGCGGCTCCGGCGCGCTGTCGTCGCATCCGCAGCCGGGCACGGTCGAGGGGTGGCGCCTGGACAGCGCCGCGAGCAGCGCGCACCCCCAGCCGGCCGCCGCGTCGTACGCGTCCATCTGCGCTGGGCAGGACCCGGCACCGGCGAGCACGCACGCGCACCCGCCTGCGTCGCACCCGGACACGACGACGGCTGCTACGACGGCCGCGCCACGGCAGCGGCGGGCGGACGCGCCGGTGCGGCAGGCGACGTCGACACCGGCGCGCATCCGTGCGCCGCACCGGTCACCGTCCGCGCGCCCGTCCGGCCGAAGCGCCGCCGCGACCCCGGACCACACCGTCGCCTCGTACGGGACGCCCACGCCGACGGTTACGCCGTTCAGCACGCCGGCCGCCGCGATGTCGCGCCAGAACGGGGGCGGGTTCCCGCCGTGGGGCACCGCGCTCGCGATCGTCGTCGTGCTCGGGCTCGGTGGCGCGGCGGTATGGCGCACGCGGCGGCGTCCGTTGTGACGATTCCCGGTTCGGGGCAGCTGCCGCGCCTGATGCACCCCGGCGCGTGGTGGCTTTGGGCGCTGTGCCTCGCGTACGCGGCGATGCGGACGACCAACCTGTTGCTGCTGGTCGAGATCGCGGCCGCCGTCTCGGTCGTGGTGAGCGCGCGCCGCGGCCAGGCGCCGTGGGCCAACGCGTACTCACTGCTGCTGAAGCTGGGCCTGGTCACGGTCGCGATCACCACGTTCCTGCAGCTGGCGATCGGCGTGCGCGCGCCCGGCCACGTGCTGGTGCGGCTGCCGTCCGTGCCGCTGCCGTCGTGGCTGGACGGGCTCACGCTCGGCGGGCCGGTGACCGGTGAGGCGGTGATCAACGCGTTCGGCGCCGGGCTGCGGCTCGCGGTGCTGATCGCGTGCTTCGGCGCCGCGAACGCGCTGGCGCACCCCGCCCGGCTGGTGCGCATCCTGCCCGCCGCGCTCTACGAGGTCGGTGTGGCGATCGTGGTCGCGATGACGTTCGTGCCACAGCTGGCCGAATCGCTGGTGCGGCTGCGTGCCGCGCAACGGTTGCGGGGCCGTCCGATCACCGGCATCCGCGGGCTGCGCGGCATCGCGGTGCCGGTGCTCGAGGAAGCGCTGGAACGGGCGATCGGCCTTGCCGCGTCGATGGATTCGCGCGGCTACGGTCGGCGAACGCAGCAGCCGGTCGGCGTCCGTCGGGCCAGTGCCGCCGCGCTGCTGCTCGGTCTCGGCGGCGCGCTGGTGGGCACGTACCAGGTGATCAGCGGCGGCGACCGGCACGGCCTCGGGGTCGCGTTGCTGGTCGCGGGCCCGGTGGTCGCGCTCGTCGGCGGGCTCGCTGCCGGGCGCCGCGGCCGGCGCACCCGGTACCGGCCGGACGCCTGGCGCGCGGCGGAGTGGGCCGTGGTCGCGTGCGGCGCGGTGGTGGTACTCGGGTACGCGTTCGGCGCGGCGGGCACGCCCGCGACCGGCGTCCCGCTCGCCTGGCCGAAGCTCGAGCTCGTGCCGTTCCTCGCGACGCTCGTCGCCGCGCTGCCCGCGTTCGTCACGCCGCCGGTGCCCGGTGCCGTCGCGGTCCGTCCCGCGTTGGCGGTGGCCGCGTGATCGTCTTCGAGCGGGTTTCCGTCACGTACGCCGACGCCACCGAGCCGGTGCTCTCCGGCGTCGACCTGCACGTGCCCGAGGGCGAGCTGTGCCTCGTCGTCGGCCGCACCGGCAGCGGCAAGTCGACGCTGCTCGGCTGCGTGAACGGGCTGGTGCCGCACTTCACCGGGGGGCGGCTGTCCGGACGCGTCCTGGTGGACGGGCGCGACACCCGCGAGCACCGGCCACGCGACCTGGCCGACGTGGTCGGCGTCGTCGGGCAGAACCCGGCGGGCTCGTTCGTCGCGGACACGGTCGAGGACGAGCTGGCGTACACGATGGAGTCGCTCGGCATCGCCCCGGACGTGATGCGCCGGCGCGTCGAGGACACCCTGGACCTGCTTGGCCTGACCGAGCTGCGCGACCGTCCCGTCGCGACGCTGTCCGGCGGCCAGGCGCAGCGGGTCGCGATCGGCGCGGTGCTGACCGCGCACCCCCGCGTGCTGGTGCTCGACGAGCCGACGTCCGCGCTCGATCCGGGCGCGGCCGAGGACGTGCTCGCGGCCGTGCAGCGTCTCGTGCACGACCTCGGGCTCACGGTGCTGATGGCCGAGCACCGGCTGGAGCGCGTGGTGCAGTACGCCGACTCGATCCTGTGGCTGCCTGGTGGGGGTGCGCCGGTCGAGCTCGGCGAGCCGGCGGACGTGATGCGCCGCTCGCCGATCGCGCCGCCGGTGGTCGAGCTGGGCCGCGCGCTGGGCTGGTCGCCGCTGCCGCTGACCGTGCGCGCGGCGCGCCGGCCGGCTGGGGCGCTCCGCGACGAGCTTCCCGAGGCGCCGCCCGCGGTGGTCCGTCCGGCCCCGGGCGAGGTCGTCGGCGAGCTGGACCGGGTGTCAGTGCGGTACGGCGCGGTCGCCGCGCTGCGCGACGTCGGGCTGACGGTGCGCGCGGGCGAGACCGTTGCGCTGATGGGGCGCAACGGCGCGGGCAAGTCCAGCCTGCTCGGCGCGCTCACCGGCCTGGCCCGTCCGGCCGGTGGACGCGTGCGGGTGGCGGGCGCCGATCCCCGCGAGCTGCGCGGGCGCGCGCTGATCCGGCGGGTCGGTCTGGTGCCGCAGCAGCCCGCGGACCTGCTGTACGGCGAGACGGTGCGCGAGGAGTGCGCGGCGGCCGACCGGGACGCGGACGCGCCGGCGGGCACCGCGTCCACGCTGCTCGCGCGCATCGCCGGCGACATCGATCCGGACCGGCACCCGCGCGACCTGTCCGAGGGGCAGCGGCTCGCGCTGGCGCTCGCGATCGTGCTGACGTCCGCGCCGCCGTTGGTGCTGCTGGACGAGCCGACGCGCGGGCTGGACTACCCGGCGAAGGCGCGGCTGGTCGGTGCGCTGCGCGAGCTCGCGGCGGACGGGCACGCGATCGTGCTGGCCACGCACGACGTCGAGCTGGCCGCGGAGGTCAGCGACCGAACCGTGGTGCTGGCCGACGGCGAGGTGGTGGCCGACGGTCCGAGCCGCGACGTGGTGCTGCAGACGCCGCTGTTCGCGCCGCAGGTGGCCAAGATCCTCGCGCCGCTGCCGTACCTCACCGTGGCGGACGTGCTGTCCGCGCGCCGGGAGGCGTCGTGAACGCGCGCAGCGTTGGAAGCGCGCGCAGCGTCGGGAATGCGCGTCGGGCGAACGCGCTCACGCTGCGGCCACGGGCGCTGGCGGCAATCGTGACGGTGACCCTGGTCGGGATCGGCGCGTTCACCTGGCCGCTGCTGCTCGGCTTCTCGTCCTCGGACGCGGACCACACCCAGGACGCGCCATGGATCTTCCTAGTCATGCTGCCGCTGCTGTTGCTGGTCGTCGCCGCAGAGATCGCCGACGGCGGGATGGACGCGAAGGCCGTTGCGCTGCTGGGCGTGCTGTCCGGCATCTGCGCGGTGCTGCGACCGGTCACCGGCGGGGTCAGCGGAGTGCAGTTGATGTTCTTCCTGCTCGTGCCGGCCGGACGCGTCCTCGGGCCCGGATTCGGTTTCGTGCTCGGCAACATAGCGATGTTCGCGTCCGCCGCGCTGACCGGTGGCGGGGGGCCGTGGCTGCCGTTCCAGATGCTCGCGGCCGGCTGGATCGGGATGTTCGCGGGCGTGCTGCCGCGTGCTCGCGGGCGTGCGGAGCTGTGGCTGCTCGCGGGCTACGGGATGCTCGCGAGCATCGCGTACGGCTTCGTGCTCAACCTCTGGTTCTGGCCGTTCGGCACGTCCGACGTCGGCAGCGGCGCGGCGATCACGTTCCAGCCCGGCGCCCCGCTGGCCGAGAACCTGCACCGGTGGCTGGCGTTCAGCGTGTCGACCAGTCTCGGCTTCGACATCCCGCGCGGCGTGGTCACCGCGGTCGCGCTGCTGCTCGTGGGCCGGCCGGTGCTGCTCGCGCTGCGGCGGGCGGCGCGGCGCGCGGCCTTCGACGCCCCCGCGCAGTTCGCTCGGTAATACTTGGCAGGTGCCCGCACCGTCCGTCGATCTGACCGCCCTCGCGGCGGACGTCCAGTGGACGGACCGCGCCGCCGGGACGCGCACCGCCGAGGCCATGCCGGCCGCGCTCGGACGACTCGTCGATCTCGCCGACTGGCTCGGCTCGGTGCAGGCCGCGTCGCCGCCGCGCGAGCCGCAGCGGGTGCGGCTGGTCCAGTTCGGCCGGCCCGGATCGTCCGTCGTCGCCGGGCTCGCCGCGGACCTCGACGTCGGCGTGCGCACCGTCGACGAACTGCCGGACGCTCCGCTCGACGCGCTGGCCGCCGGGCTTGCGCTGGCCGACCGCGAGGTGGACGGCGGCGCGGACCTGGTCGCGGTCGCGTGCCCCGCACCCGTCGGCGTCGCGCCGGCTGTCGCCGTCTCGGTGCTGGCCGCGGCGGAGCCGGTGCGGGTGCTCGAGCGCGGTGCCGCCGCGACCGATCCGCAGGCGTGGATGCAGCGCGCGACCGCGGTGCGCGACCTGCGCCGCCGGGTGATTCGCCGCAAGGACGAGCCGGAGCAGCTACTCGCCGAACTCGGCGACGCGACGCTCGCCGCGGCCGCGGGCTTCGTCCTGCAGGCGGCGGTGCGGCGCACTCCGGTGCTGCTGGACGGTGTCGGCGCGAGTGCCGCCGCGCTGGTCGCGTACCAGGTGCAGCCGCGCACGGTGCGGTGGCTGACCGCCGCCGGGACGACGTCCGACCCGGCCCAGGTGCTGGCGATGACCACGATGGGATTGCGCGGCATCCTCGACGCCGCCGTCGCGACCGGGGACGGGATCGCCGCGCTGATCGCGTTGCCCGCCCTGCGCGCCGCGGCCCGCGCGGCTGCTGAGCACCCCGCGACGGAAGGCTGAGAGCGATGAGCGAGCTGGAGCCGCCGGAGCCGGTCGGAAACCGCAACGCGGCCGAGGCCGTCACCTGGCAGGTGCGCGTCGCGGCCGCGTGGACGTGGCGGCTGCTGCTGCTCGGGTTCGGCCTCTACGTGCTGGCCCGGATCTTCGGACGCGTCGAACTGGTCGCGATGTCGTTCGTGCTGTCGCTGTTCCTCGTCGCGATCCTGCACCCGTTGGAGCGTCGGCTGCATGCGCTGATCCCGAAGCCGAGCTCACTGTCGGCCGCGATCACGCTGCTGATCGGCATCGCGGTGCTCGGCGGCATCGGGTACTTCGTCGTCTGGCAGATCTCGACGCACTCCGACCAGCTGAACACCCAGATCACCGACTTCGTGGACAAGACCGAGCACTGGCTCAAGACTGGTCCCTTGCACGTCAAGTCGAAGGACCTGGACAACCTGACGACCAAGGTCACCGACGCGCTGAAGAACCATCAGGGCACGTTGATCAGCGGCGCGATCCAGACGGTCCGCACCGTGGTCGAGGCGCTGACCGCGTTCCTGCTGATCCTGCTGTCGACGTTCTTCCTGCTTCGTGACGGCAGCGAGGTCTGGGACTGGGTCGTGCGGCTGTTCCCGCGCGCCGCGCACCGGCGGCTCGACCACGCCGGACGCGTCGGCTGGCACACGTTCGGCGGCTACATGCGCGGCCAGTTGATCATCGCGCTGTTCCACGGGATCACGATCAGCATCGTGCTGGTGATCATGCGGGTGCCGCTGGCGGCGGCGCTCGGTGTGCTGATCTTCCTGGGTTCGTTCGTGCCGCTCGTCGGCCTCACGGTGACCGGCGCGCTCGCGGTGGCGGTATCCCTGCTCGAGCACGGCGTCACCGCCGCTGTCGTTGTTGCCATCGCGATCATCGTGCTGGTGCAGGTGGAGGGACACGTCCTGCAGCCGTTGGTGATGAGCCGGAGCGTCGAGGTCCATCCGCTGGCGATCGCGCTCGCGGTCATCACCGGGACGACCTTGGCCGGCATCGTCGGCGCGCTGCTCGCGGTGCCGTTCGTGGCGTTCGTGAACTCGACCGTCCACGCGCTGCGCGGCACGCCACCCAACCCTCCCGCGGGCGAGGACTTTCCCCTCGTCGACGAAACCGAGAACGAACCCGACGACGAGGACGACCAGGTTCCGCCCACCCGCTAAGGCATTCCGGCCCGACTAAAGCGTTCCGGCCCGACGGCAGACGGCGTGTGCTTCCTGTCGCCTTGCGCTGCCGCGTCGCCT
>Ga0164242_10004465_pt1 | contig 15712 bp, 21 predicted proteins | sample OricomgcompostMG_FD_108783 | JGI IMG/M metagenome (GOLD analysis project Ga0164242, IMG submission 108783) | Miracle-Growth compost microbial communities from Emeryville, California, USA - Original compost - Miracle growth compost (MG) ... | reverse complement strand
TGAACCGCATTCCCTCCTTTGCCAGGCTGTCGATATGCGGCGTTCGGATATCCCGGTTGCCGTAACAGCCCAGGGTCCACGCGCCGTGGTTATCCGTCAGAATGAACACGATGTTCGGCCGCCGACCTTCGGCGGCCAGCAGAGTTGCGGGGCTGACCCAGGCGGAAATCCCGGGCAGAACAATCAGCAGCAAACTGCACAGTCGGAGCTTCATCAGCAGAGATTTCATGGAGCAGGTTCTTCATGTAGTAGGAGAAGCGGCTGGTGCTGGAATCAGGGTCGAACCGGAACAGTTCCCGTCGCGTCCACCTGGTAGCCCCGCTGCTCGATATATTTCCGCCCCGGCAAAAACTCGTCGTGCTGCCGGGCCAGTTTTTCCAGAAGCTGCCGGTCCAGCCGGGCCTGCAACTCGGCGTGCTCCGGCTTTCTACAGAGGTTCTGCATCTGATACGGGTCGTTGCGGTTGTCGTACAGCAGCCATGGGCCGTTGAGGTCCCGGACATAGGTGTATTGTGCAGTACGGAGTGCGCGGTATTCGCGGCCGCCACGGTTTCGACTCCACTCGCCAAACGGAGACGGGCAGGTGATGACCGTGGTCCCATCGGACGGGTTTTTTCCCCCCTGCAGATAGCCGCTGAAATCGAGCCCCTCCACACTGGCGGGAACTTCGACGCCGCACAGCCCCAGGAGCGTCGGCATCAGGTCTTCGGTGTTAATCGGTGCCGTCAGTTCGCGGCCTGCACGACCGAATTTCTGCGGATAATGCACCAGCAGCGGAATCCGGCAGGATTCGTCCCACGGCTTCTGTTTGCGGATTTTTCCCTGCGAATACAGCATGTCGCAATGGTCGGAGGTAAACACCAGAATCGTGTTTTCTTCGATGCCGGCCTGCCGGAGCGTGCTCCAGACTTCATTCACGCATTCATCGAGTGCCGAACAGTGCGCGTAATAGCCTGCCAGATCTTTCCGGGCGGCCGCCTGCCTACCATCGAAATGGTGCAAGACCACTCCGCCGCCGCGGGGTTCACCCTGACCCGCCGCCAGTCCCTGCAGCCGCACTACGTCCGAACCCTGGACTGCTGGGCGGCCGCTTTGGAAGCCCACCGCGCGCAGGCCATCGAGATCCAGTCCCAGGAGGTCTACGACCGCTACATGCATTACCTGACCGGCTGCGCCAATGGATTCCGTCAGGGCTACATCGACGTCAACCAGTTCACGCTGGAGAAGCGGGACTCGCTGTGAGCGAGGCAGCTGCCGAAACCTCGCGAATGCGACCGCATTTCGAAGATGTCCAGGCCCACTATGATCTGTCCGACGACTTCTTCGGCTTGTTCCAAGACCCGACCCGCACCTACAGCTGTGCCTACTTCAAGGAACCGGGCATGTCGCTGGAGGAGGCGCAGATCGCCAAGATCGACCTGAACCTCGACAAGCTGAACCTGCTGCCCGGCATGACACTGCTCGACATCGGCTGCGGCTGGGGCGCCACGATGCGCCGCGCCATCGAGAAATACGACGTCAACGTCATCGGCCTGACCCTGTCGAAAAACCAGCGCACCTACGCGCAGCGCCTGCTCGACGCCGTGGACTCCGATCGCAGCCGCCGGGTGCTGCTGCACGGCTGGGAAGAGTTCAGTCTGCCGGTCGACCGCATCGTGTCCATCGAGGCGTTCGAACACTTCGGGCATGAGCGCTATAGCAAGTTCTTCGCCAGGTGCTTCGACATCCTGCCCGATGACGGCCGGATGACGATTCAGAGCAGTGTCAGCTACCACCCCTATGACCTGAATGCCCGCGGCAAGAAGCTCACCTTCGAAACCGCGCGGTTCATCAAATTCATCGTCACCGAGATCTTCCCGGGCGGCCGACTGCCCACCACCGACATGATGGTGCAACACGGTGAGAAAGCCGGATTCACGGTCCCCGAAGCGATCTCCTTGCGGCCGCATTACATCAAGACCCTGCAGATCTGGGGCGACGCCCTGGAAGCCCACAAGGACGCCGCTATCGCAATCCAATCCGAAGAGGTCTACGAGCGCTACCTGAAGTACCTGCGGGGCTGCCAACACTACTTCGCCGACGAGATGCTCGATGTCAGCCTGGTCACCTACCGCAAACCCGGATCCGGCTCCATCACGACACGGTGACGTAGCCCGACGGCGATCACCGGCGTAGCGCCACCGCGTATGCGGTGACCAGGCCGCCAACGCGACCGCAGCCGGCTCAACGCAACACGGAGGGAGTGAACATGAAAGCGGCGATCCTGCAGAAGGTCGGAGGGGTTCCGGCCGTCGGCGAATTCGATGAGCCAGACGGCAAGGTCGTCCAAGTGCGACTCGCGGGTTGCAATCCGGTTGATCTGGCTCGGGCGTCGGGGAAGATGGGGACGCCGGAAATTCCCTCGGTTGTCGGGCAGGAGGGCATCGGCTCCACCGCGGATGGCGCGCGGGTGTACTTCAATTCGCCGCCGGACCCCTTCGGTTCCTGGGCACAACGCTGCCGGATCGAACCCGGCCTGACCTTCCCGGTCTCCGACGCTGTCGATGACGACCTTGCCGTGGCCATGGGCATCGCCGGGCTGGCGGCATGGCTGCCGCTGACCCGGCACGCCAGCGTGGAAAACGGTGAATCCGTGCTGGTTTTGGGCGCAACCGGGATCGTGGGGCGAATAGCGGTGCAAGCCGCCAAGTTGCTCGGCGCGGGCCGTGTCGTCGGGGCCGGCCGTAATCCGGAGGCGTTGGAGCTGGTGGGTGAACTGGGCGCCGACGCCACGGTCACGCTCGGCAAGGGCAACGACGCCGAGGCGCTGAAATCCGAAGCCGGCGACGGTTACGACGTCGTCATCGACACCGTCTACGGGGACCCGTTCTTGGCGGCGCTAGACGCCACCGCTTCCGGGGCGACGCTGATCACCATCGGTCAAGGCGCCGGTCCCACGGCCGACGTTTCATTTCGGTCCCTGATGGGCCGCACCCATGTCGGTCATTTCAACAACGCCATGCCACCGGACGTGCTGCGCACCGGATATGAGGAACTCACCCGGCATGCGGCCCAAGGAAGGATTCGCGTCGAGACCCGGCGCTACAGCCTCGACGACGCCGCCGACGCCTGGCGCGCCCAGGCTGACGGACCACATGTGAAACTCGCCATCGTTCCGTGACCGACGACGGCAGCGGTTCAGGTCCTGCAGCAGCGACATCTTCCGGAGGCACAACTATGGATTACATCGAGCGGACCATTGACTTGGCCCGACAGAACGTCAGCGAGGGCGGTCGGCCCTTCGCCGCGGTCATCGTCAAGGACGGCGAGATCGTCGGTGAGAGCGCCAACCAAGTCGCCCAGACCCGCGACCCGACCGCACACGCGGAGATCCTCGCCATCCGCCAGGCGTGCCGGGCACTAGGCACCGAGCAGCTCCTCGGCGCCACGGCCTACCTGTTGGCCCACCCGTGCCCGATGTGCCTGGGTTCGCTGTACTACTCCTCGCCGGATGAAGTCGTCTTCTTGGCCTCGCGTGACGACTACGCGCCGTACTACATCGACAACCGCAAATACTTCGAGATCGACACCTTCTACGACGAATTCGGCAAGGCCTGGGATAAGCGGCGCCTACCGATGCGTTACCAACCCAGCAACGCCGCCATCGAGGTCTACCGGTTGTGGCGGGAGCACAACGGCGGAGAGCGCAGCGCGACGCCCGTGACCGGCTGAACTCCGCGCGGGCCGTTCAGCTCAGCGCTGCGAGGGCCGCGTCGTAGTTGGGCTCGCTGGCGATCTCCGGTACCAGTTCGGTGTAGGCGACCTTGCCGTCTGCATCGATGACCACGACGGCACGTGCCAGCAGGCCGGCCATCGGCCCGTCGGCGATGGTCACCCCGTAGTCGCCGCCGAAGCCGGATCGGAAGGCCGAGGCCGTCGTGACGTTCTCGATGCCCTCCGCCCCGCAGAAGCGCTTCTGCGCGAACGGCAGATCGTTGGACACGCACACCACGGTCAGACCGCCGGCCGCAGCGCGTTCGTTGAACGTCCGCACGCTCGTTGCACACACCGGGGTGTCGATGGAGGGGAAGATGTTCAGCAAGAGCGGCTTGCCGCCGAACTGAGCACTCTCCACCGCCCCGAGGTCCGTGCCGGTCAGGGAGAATGCGGGCGCCGCATCCCCCACTGCGGGCAGCTCTCCGGTCGTCGTCACTGGATTTCCGCGCAAGGTTATCTGTGCCACATCGACAGTGTGCCAGGTGTGGCCACGGGCACGATGCCCGGTTCGCCTTCTCCTCCACCCCGCATCCGGGTAACGTGCGCCCATGGCCGAACGAAACCGCCGTTTCCTGCTTCGCGAACGCCCGACCGGCCGCATCGGCCCGGACACCTTCGAGCTCAGCGAGCAACCGGTGCCGGCGATCGGCGACGGCGAGGCGCTGGTGCGTGTCAACTGGATCTCCTTGGACCCGACGAACCGCATGTGGATCAACGACACTCCGTCGTACCTGCCGCCGGTCGGCATCGGCGAGGTGATGCGCGCTGCCGGACTCGGTGAAGTGGTCGCGTCGAACCACCCGAACTATCCGGTCGGCCAGATCGTGCAAGGCCTGACCGGCTGGCAGGAGTACGTCGTCGTCTCGGACACCATGCCGTTGTTCCCGGTCGACGTCGCGGAAGGGGTCTCCCCCAGCGCATACCTGGGCGCGCTCGGAATGACCGGCCTCACCGCGTGGATCGGGATCCGCGACATCGGCAAGCCCAAGCCCGGCGAGACCGTCGTCGTCTCGGCCGCGGCCGGTGCGGTCGGTTCGGTCGCCGGTCAGCTCGCCAAGGCCGGCGGCGCGCGTGTCGTCGGGATCGCCGGCGGCCCGGAGAAGTGCGCGCTGTTGACCGATCAGCTCGGTTTCGACGCGGCGGTGGACTACCGCGCCGACGACTGGGCCGCCCAGCTGGCCGCCGCAACACCCAATGGCATCGACGTCGACTTCGAGAACGTCGGCGGCGACATCATGGATGCGGTCTTTGCGCGCGTCAATGTCGGCGCCCGAATCGCGCTGTGCGGGCTGATCTCCGGCTACAACGCCACCAACCCGCCGCCCGGGCCGCGGGCGTTCGGGAACCTGCTCATCCAGCGCGCCACCCTGCAGGGTTTCATCGTGCTCGATCACTTCCTTCGCGCGCCAGAGGCGAACAGCGAGATCGCCGCGCTGATCTCCGCGGGCAAGCTCACGCCGCTCGAGACTGTCGTCGAGGGCTTCGAGCAGCTACCGACGGCCATCAACATGCTGTTCGACGGCAAGAATGTCGGCAAGCTCGTCGTGAAGGTGTCCTAGACTCCCTGGGGCCAGCGCATGACCAGCGCCTCGGGCGTCCAGGCCGGCCAGGCCAGCTCCCCGATCTCGGCGCCGCCCGCGAACTGCGCCACGACCCGCGGACCGACAGCACGCGAATTGTCATAAACCGTTGCGACATCGGCCATTCCGATCGCCTCGGCAACCAACGGCCACAGTCGGTGGTAGCGGTCCCGGATCTTCTCCTCGGGAACCGCATGCCCGCCGGCGGCCACCCGGTAGCGCACCCGCTGCACGGCCAACGCTTCGGGGATGAGCACCGCATGCAGGACCACCGTGTAGTCGTGGGCGTGGGCCCGGCGGTTCAGCGAGGCTCGACGAAGGAGAGGCGAAGCTGGGACCGCCGCATGGGCAATGCGGATCAAGTCGAGCTTCGACTCATGGGAGAACACCGTCTCGGCGATGAACGAACGTCCGTGTTCGATGAGCGCCATCCGGGTCTGTGCGGCCACCCGCGCGGCATCGTACGCGCGCGCGGCGACCTCGCCGGGCCAGCGGCTCTTGGCGATCTCGTCGGCGTTGACGAACGGTGCGGCCGGCAGCAGCGGCGCCAACGTGAGGGCGACGAAGGTCGACTTGCCCGCCCCGTTCGGGCCGACGACGAGGTCGAGGCGCCTCAGTGGAACGTCTCCACGACCACTGAGGTGCCGTCGGGCCGGTATTCGACGATTCGACCGTCGTCATCGAGGGCGACGGTCGTGACGCCGCGCTCGGCGAGGATGTCGCCGTAGTTGGTGTGCGCCAAGCTCTCCTCGATCGCTGCGGAGACCTCCGCGTTGAACACCACGCCTTCTTCGCCGGTCAACGCACCGGGGTCCAGTTGGCCGGCCAGGGCCGCCTCGATCCGACGTCGCGCCGCGGTCTGGTGCGCCGAGACCGCTCGCCCGACCCGCGCCCAGTGGTCGAGCTGCTGTTTGGCCGACCTGCTTTGCCGAGCGCCTTCGGTGGCGGCACTGTCCACCAGGTCTGCCGCAAACCTGGTAACCCGATCGGCGCCCGATACCAGGAGCTGTAGCGTGGCGCAGGTGACTTCCTTTCGTGCACCCTGTTTCGTCGCGTTCGCTGCCGGTGCCCTCTGCCTGGGCATGACGCTGACCGCCTGCGGCGGCTCCGACAACAACACCTCGTCGGAACGCACCTCCTCGGTCACGGATCTGTTCGTGCCGCCGACCAACCAGACACCGTCGGCCTGCCCCTCGGCCCCGCCGGCCGACGGCGGCGCGGCCGACTGGACGCTGCCCGGAGCGAGCGGCAGCGTTGCGGTGACCGGATCCACCGACACGGCCGCACCGCGGGTCGCCGTCGAAGCGCCGTTCAAGGTGACGCAGACCCGGGTGCAGACCCTCAAGGCCGGCGACGGGCCCGTCGTCGCCGACAGCGCGAACGTGACGGTCTGCTACATGGGCGTCAACGGCCGCGACGGATCGGTGTTCGACAGCAGCTATGAGCGGGGCGAGCCGGTGGAGTTCGGCCTCGACCGCGTGGTGCCGGGCTTCCAGAAGGCGATCGCCGGCCAGAAGGTCGGGTCGACGGTGGCGGTGGCGATGATTCCGGACGACGGCTACCCCGAGGGCCAACCCGCCGCCGGTATTCTGCCCGGCGACACGCTGGTCTTCGCGATCAAGATCCTCAAGGCGCGCTGAGCCGCAGCCGCATGGAATCGGCCCGGGTGGATCGGTGGTTGTGGGCGGTCCGGATCACCAAAACCCGGCCGGACGCCGCCGCGGCCTGTCGCGGCGGGCATGTGCGCGTCAACGACCGGCCGGCCAAGCCGGCCACCCCGGTCTCGCCCGGTGACGTCGTGTGCGCTCGGGTGGGTGAACGCACCCGGACTGTCGAGGTGCTGCGCGTGATTCAGAAGCGAGTCGGTGCGGCCGACGCGGTGACGTGTTACCTGGACCGGACGCCCCCGCCCCCACCGGTTTCCGCGGCTCCGGTTGCCGCGCGGGACCGGGGTGCCGGGCGGCCGACCAAACGGGACCGGCGGGTGCTGGACAAGTGGCGGGCCCAGCAGCGCTGAGCCGCGCTCACTGGGGGTGCGCGGCGAGATACTCCTCGACCGGAATCCGGGTCGAGGACACATAGCCGATCGGCAGCAGCAGATCTCCGGCGGTGGTGCGGTAGTAGGTGTCCCACCGGTAGTAGCTTGCGAATCCGGCCGGGTCTCCCCCGATGACCGCGGCGTAGTCGTTGACGGCGCGTACGTAGTGGTCGGAGTGGTTGTAGCCCCAGATGGCCTTATCGCGGTTGGTGGCAAAACCGTTGGCCGCCAATAGCCGTCCCGCCGCCATGATGGCATCGCGGGGTGAGTGGATGTCTCCGCCGTTACCGTAGGCGGCGAAGGTCGACGGCAGGAACTGCATCGGTCCCTGCGCGGCGTCGTCGCTGACACCGTTGATGCGCCCGAAGCCGGTCTCGACGAAGTTGATTGCCGCCAGATAGTTCCACGGCACCCCGGTGGCCGCCTCGGCCGCCCGGTAGCAGTCCAGCAGTTCGTTCGCCGGCACCGGCGGCACCACCCGCCACGGCGGCATGGTGGCTTTGGGCTCGGTGAGCGCCATGAGTTGGCGGCGGGCGTCGATATTGCGGTCGTAGACGGCCAGCAGTGCGGGCGGGATCTGCGGGCGGGCGATCGCGTCCCACTCCGGGTGCGCGCCGAGGGTGCGGTAAGCGATCTGTTGGCGACGGGCCGCGGCCGCCAGCACCGGTTCCGGTGCCGACGGGTTGCGCAGCGCCTGGTCGGCGGCGACCAGATCGGCGGCCAGGGCAGCCGGGTCCGGTCCCGGTGCCGCGACGGCCGGCGTTGCTGCGGTGGCGAGAACGCAGACCAGGGTGACGATGAACCGAAGTAACCGGGCAGCCATGCCGTTCATCTTGGCCTGTAACCGGGCGCAATCCGTGCAAGGCGGCAGCCTGGACCGCCCCGAGTCAACTAGAACGTGTTTCGTTTCCGGCGGCATTGCGGATCATCAACGCTGGTCATCTCGTTCGCGAGAGGACTATCGACTGTTACATTGGGGGCCGATCAGCTCAGTGCGTCGAGGGGATAGCGCGTGACCACCAGTATGACAACCGACGTCGTCGTGGTCGGGTTCGGTGCAGCCGGCACCTCCGCGGCGATCACCGCCCGCGAACACGGCGCCGACGTCATCGCCGTCGACCGCGCCAACGGCGGCGGCGCCACCGCGATCTCGGGGGGCATCATCTACGCCGGAGGCGGGACCGCGGTTCAGAAAGCTGCCGGCGTCACCGACACCGCCGAGCAGATGCTGGACTACCTGCGCCTGGAAGTCGGGGACGCGGTCAGTCCGGAAACGCTGCAGCGCTTCGTCGACACCAGCCCGGAGATGATCGACTGGCTGCAACACCACGGGGTGCCGTTCAACCCGGGCCTGTGTCCCTACAAGACATCGTTTCCGAACAACCGTTACTACCTGTATCACTCCGGCAGCGAGAACGCCGGGGCGTTCCGGGCCCAGACTCCGCCGGTGCAGCGCGGCCACCGGGCCTACGGGAAAGGCACTTCCGGCAAGAAGATCTACGCGCCGCTGGCCGCATCGGCGTGCAGACTCGGCGTGGACTTTCGCCCGCACACATGCGTCACCGAACTGCTGCAGGACTCGTCGGGGCGGGTGATCGGGGTGCGCGCGCTGACGATGGGCCAGGCGCCGCGGCGCGTCCAGCGGCGCTACGCCCTGCTGGCCGCGATCTCCTCGAAGCCGGGCGTCTACTACCCGCCACTGCGCGCGGCGATGGATCGCCGGCTGAAGACGTTGGAGCGCCGGTACGCCCGGCCCATCGAGATCACCGCACGCCGCGGGGTGATCATCTGCGCCGGCGGCTTCATCGCCAACACCGAATGGCGCAAGCGCTTTGCACCGGAGTTCAACGGCGGCCTGCCGCTGGGCACCAGCGGCGACGACGGCAGCGGTATCGCGTTGGCGCAGAGCGCCGGCGCGGTGACCGACCGGATGGACAACGTCTCGGCGTGGCGGTTCATCACCCCGCCGAGCGCGTTCATCTCCTCGATCGTCGTCGACGAGAAGGGCAGCCGGGTGATCGACGAGACCCGCTACGGCGCGGCCCTCGGCCAGGCGTTGGTGAAAAACCATGGCAGTAAAGGCTGGATCCTGGCCGACGCCGCACTCATGTCGGAGGCCCGGCGGCAGCTTCTCACCCAGACGCTGTGGTTCCAGCGCGCCCAGTCCGCCGCGCTGATGCTGACCGGCGCGGCGCGCGGCAACACCTTGGCGGAGGTGGCCCGAGCCGCCGGCATCGACCCCGAGGGGCTAGAAGCCACCGTCGCCGCGCACAACGACGCCATCGACGCCGGTACCGAGGACCCGGTCGGAAAGCCGGCCGAATTCCGGCGTCGGATCGACAAGGCCCCGTTCACCCTGCTGGACATCTCGGTGCGGCCGAATGTGTTGCTGCCCACCCCGATGCTGACGCTGGGCGGGGTGCGAGTCGCCGAGGACACCGGCGCGGTGCTCGACGCCGACGGCGCCCCGATCCCCGGGCTCTACAGCGCCGGCCGCACCGCCATCGGGATCGCTTCACGGTCCTACGTCAGCGGGCTGTCGATCGCCGACTGTGTATTCGCCGGCCGCCGCGCTGGCGCCAGCGCCGCTTCGACGAAGTAGCCGCGCGGCGCGTCGGATCCGTCGCTTTCGGCCGCCGGCGCCTGCCACCGATCCCAGCGAATAGCCGGTTCGGACACGTCGGTCACGACAGCCGACCAGCCCAGGCGCTCGGCCAGCTCGCCGGGTGTATCCGAGCCGAAAAGCCACGGTGAGCCCTGCCGGGCCATGGACTGCAGCAGCGGTGCCATGGACGGCGCTTCCAACAGCGTCTTGCCGACAACGTCGTACAACAGTGCCGAGCCCGGTGCCGACAACGCATCGACGCGATCGAACAAGAGGTGTACCGCGTCGTCGTCGAGGTACTGCAACAGGCCCTCGATGAGCCAGACGCTCGGTGCTGTGGCATCGAACCCCGCCGCCTGCAGAGCGTTGGGCCAATCGTCGGCCAGGTCGATACCGATCGGCAGGCGGCGGCACCGTGGCTGGTCTTCGGCCAGCAGATCCGCTTTGGCCGCCATCACCGCCGGTTGATCCACCTCGAAGACGGTGGTGCGCTCCGGCCAGGACAGCCGATATGCCCGGGCATCCATGCCCGCGGCCAGGATGACAACCTGTCTTATCCCGCTGCGCAGCAGGGCCTCGTCCCAGAACCGGGTGCGGACCACGATCTGCCAGGTCGACTGATCACCGGCCGCCGCGACGGCCCCGGCGAGCATCGCACGGCCCGCCTCCCCCGCCAATTTGGCTGCGAACGGGTCGCTGAACAGCGCGTCGGCGCGGGCGGATTCCTGGGCGCGGATCGCGGCGACCAGAATCCCCGTGTTCGCCACTGCGTCTCGGGTGCGGTACATGCCCCGATCATTGTGGATGCCGAGGCCGGTTGGCTTGTAAATTTCGGCCGCCCACCGCGGTCAAGTCGACATGGCCGGGCATCGGTGAGCGGCGTTGCAGGTATTGGGTCGGCGTCGTCGCGGCGAAGGCCCGGAAATCACGCACGAAATGGGCCTGGTCGAAGTACCCCAGATCGGTCGCGATCGCCGCACCGCGCGTGCCGCCGCTGTCGAGCCGTCTCAGTGCGGCCTGCAGGCGTCGGACCCGCACGTAGGACTTAGGTGGCAGGCCCACCTGCGCCCGGAATAGGGCGCTGAGCCGCTTCGGCGAGAGTCCGGTGAACACCGCAGCGTCCGAGACCCGCATGGACGGGTTGCGCTCGACAGCAGCCAATACCGTTGTCACATCGGGGTGCCGGGGAAAGGCGTCACAGCTCATGCGAGCCAACAAGAACGCTTCCACCAGTGCGATGCGAGATGCCGCGCACGGCGCGTCGATCAAGCGCTCGCGAAGTGCTGTCGCTTCGCGGCCCCACAGATCTTCAAGCCCGACACAGGAATTCGTCAACTCGCCCAAGGGGACTTCCAGGAACGGCAGCGCGCCCGCCGGCCGAAAATGGACGGTCATGACCGTCTGCGCGGCCGCGACGCCGGTGACATAGGAATCGGTGCCGGCGCCGGCGATGAACACCGGCGGAACATCCATCCGGGTGCGGCCATCGGCATCGTAGAAATCCAGCTGCGGACAGCCACCGACATCGATGACGATGGTGGCCGCACCTCGTGGTAGTGCTCGACTCCGGTGGGCATCAGCGCTCCGGCCGTCCCAGTACCCGAAGTAGGCGATGTGTTCGGCCAGCGGCGGTCGGGGCCGATACAGCTGCGGGCCCGTCACCGGCCCTCAACCATGCTGCGGAAGCGCGCCGCCGGGCAGGTGGCCGCGCCGGCATCGGTGACCCGCTCAGCCAGCGTGATATCCGATGTCACGACCGTGATCTGGTGTGGCTTCCGGTCGCTTCGCACCAACCGGACGATCTCATCGTCGGCGGAGTCGGCGCCGGCCCTCGGCGCCGCGGTGATCTGCACGACGGTCGAGCTGATCGGCGGAGACGGTGGCCTCTCGAACACCACCGTGACGTGCCGGTCGTCGGCGGCCGCCCAACGTTCGAGCTGCAACGTCAACCCGACCATGGCCGCGTGGCGATCCTTCCACCAGCCGTCCGGCCGGGAACCGATCACATTCATCGCGTCGACGATCCACCGCACCACTGTGACGGTACGGTGCGGTCATGGGTCGCGCCACGACGATGCAGACCGCCAGCGATGAGGAGGAGTGGTGCCATGAGCCTGGTCACCTATGAGCTGGACGACCACGTCGCCACCATCACGCTGAACCGTCCCGAAGCCCGCAACGCCATCAACGGCCCGTTGCGCAACGACCTCAACGCTGCCTGGGAGCGATTCCGCGCCGACGAGGCCGCCTGGGTGGGCATCCTCACCGCCAACGGGGAGGTGTTCTGCGCCGGAGCCGACCTGACCGATTCGCAAGGGGCCGTCGGTACGTTCGCCGGCACGTTCTGGGAGAAGCCCACCATCAACTCGTTCGAATCCGGCCTGGAGCTGTTCAAACCGACCATCGCCGCCGTGCACGGCCCATGCATCGGCTACGGGCTGACCGGATTGTTGTTCTGCGACTTCGTGATCGCCAGCACCGAGGCGGTGTTTCGCTTCCCGGAGGTGTCGATCGGGGTGCCCACCATCGTCGGCGCGATCCGGCTGCCGCAGCGGGTCGGCTGGGCCAACGCGATGGAGCTGCTGCTCACCGGCGAACCGATCACCGCACAGCGCGCCTTCGAGATCGGGCTGGTGTGGAAGCTGGTCGAGCCGCCGGGGCTGCAGGAGGCCGCCCGGGACTGGGCTCACACCCTGACCAAGGCCGCTCCCCTGGCCCAACGGGCCACCAAAGAGGTGGCGTGGCGCAGCACGGATATGGGCTGGATCGAATCGGTGCGATTCGGCGAGACCATGCGCAAAGTGGCCGGTGCCACCGAAGACGTCGCGGAAGGACTGCAGGCCTGGCGGGAGAAACGCCCGCCGCGCTGGCAAGGACGCTGAGGAACGGCATGATGTCGCTACCCCGTAGGGAGCTTGAGCACCTGTTGGCGTTCGGAATCCACGACATAAACGTTTCCGGATAAGTCGGTTGCTACGCCCTCTGGGTCGGCGAGCGCGCCGAACGGCAGCATGGTCGGACGGTCAGACCCGGCCAGCAGCCGTAGCACTTGGCGGTTGTTGGCGTCGGTGATGTAGACGTCGCCGGCGGTGTTCACCGCAATGCCGTAGGGCTGGCTGAGGCCGGTGAACGGAAGCACGGTCTGCTCGCCGGATCCGGCGGCCAGTTTCACCACCCGGTTGTCGGAGGTCCCGGTGTCGGTGGCGTAGACGTTGCCCGCCACGTCTACGGCGACACCTGAGGCGAATTCGAGTCCAGTGAAGGGCAGCACGGTCTGGTGTGTGGCCCCGGCTTCCAGCTTCACCACCGCGTGCTTGCGTCGGTCGGCGACATAGACGCTGCCCACACCGTCGACTGCCACCCCACGCGGGTCGATGAGGTCGGTGAACGGCAACTCGGTCTGTTCGGCGGATCCGGCCGCCAGCTTCACCACCGTCCCGACGGGATCGGGCCCGGAGCTGAAGGAGGTGACGTAAACATTCCCGGCGGCATCCACGGCCAGCCCGGTCAGATTCCCCAGCCCGGTGAACGGCAGCTCCGTCTGTTTGGCCGAGCCGGCCTCCAGCTTCACCACCTTGCGTTCGGCGGCGTCCGTGACGTAGATGTTGCCGGCGGAGTCCACCGCCACGCCATTCGGCCTCCCGAGGCCGCTGAACGGCAGCCTGCGCGGCTCGGAGCCGCGCGAAGACCACCCCGGGGCGGTATGGCCCGATTCGGCCGTTGTCGATACCAGCGAGCCGGGGGTGGTCCGGGTGCACCCCGGCAGTGTCAAACACGCCGTGACGACGGCGATTCCGAGACGCACGACCATGCGCGGCGTTCCGCGGTGGGGCCGTCGAGCGCGACGCGATGGTGCAAGCCTCCCATCCATGCGATGAAGGTAGTCGCGGTGCTGCAATCGGCCCACACCGGACGGCGCCACGGCACTGGATGCGCCGCTGACCATCCCTTCCAGATCGGTGCTACTCGGGTAGCATTTCGGTATGAAACTGAGTGTGAGCTTGTCCGACGCCGACGTCGCGGCGCTGGATGCCTACGTGGCCAACACGGGCCTGCCCTCGCGATCCGCCGGCCTGCAGCGCGCGATCCGCATGCTGCGCTACCCCACCTTGGACGACGACTACCGCCGCGCGTGGGCGGAGTGGTCGGAAGGCGGCGAGGAAGAGGCCTGGGACCGTGCAGTCGCCGACGGGATCGGCGATGCGGCGCGGTGAGATCTGGCTGGTCGACCTCGATCCGGCTCAAGGTAGCGAAGCGAATAAGCAACGTCCCGCCGTCGTCGTCAGCAACGATCGCGCCAACGCTTCCGCTGCGAATCTGGGACACGGCGTCGTCACCGTCGTACCTGTGACGAGCAACGTCACCACGATCTATCCGTTCCAGGTGCTGCTGACGGCCGAGCGCACCGGCCTGTCCGTCGACTCCAAGGCGCAGGCCGAACAAATCAGGTCGGTGTCGGTCGGCCGAATGCGGCATCGCCTCGGGCGACTCCGCTCAAAGGAGTTGACACAACTCGACGATGCGCTGCGCCTGCACCTCGAATTATGGTCCGTCTGAGTCCAACTCAGACCAAAGCCGGCTCGGAGGACTCTGCCAGGATCGGCGGGACCGTAGCCGCCGCCGCGACGCTGATGTAGGCCACCGTGAAACAGCCGATGGTGTACCACAGACTTCCGATCGGGCCGCCGTTGGCGGTCACCCCGTCTACCGCATCGAGGTAGGCCGGTAGCGCGGTCACCCACAGCACCGTCATCACCGACAGGTACACCGCCGCGTAGCGGACGATCAGCGGATTGTCGTGACGGCCGCCGACGATCAGGTTCAACCGCAGCCGCCGCCACTGCATGATGAGCACCGGCACGGCGATCACCGCGATGACCAGAAGCTCGGCGGCATAAGCGATCCCCAGCAGCCGGCCGTCGGTGGCGGCACCCAGAAGTGTTGCCGGCAGCGGCAGGATCCCGGTCCCCAGCGAGGCCAGCAGACCGATGACGATGGTTCGCACGAGCACCTGCGGGCCGCTGAACCGCCGGCCCTGGTCGACCTGGCGGCCGACGAGCAACTGGACGCAGAACGCCAGCGACGCCGGCCACAGCGCCGCGAACACGACCACACTGCCCATCGGCACCGAGGCGAACATCGGTTGATTCAGCGGGTTGTCCACCGACCACTCCCACCAGCGCAGCTGCGGTCCGAGGTGATCGAAGATCTCATAGAAGGCGTGGTGGACAAAACCGACGCACACCGCGCCGACGACGACGCCGTAGCGGCGGAACACCCCCAGGATGCGAACGATCTCGAAGGCGACGGTCGCCATCATCGGATAGATCGCCACGATGTACAGCGGCAGCCGGCCCCACAGGAAGTCGACGCTGAACACGTTGTGCGCGAACATCGTATCGACGTGCCCGTCGATCCCGAACGCCGCCGGGAAGTACAGCGGCGGCTAGATGATGAGCAGATAGGCGATCGCGCCGAACCACAGCGCCAGGTTGGTGGCATCGCCGTGGCGGCGGAACCGGTTGATCGCGTAGCCCAGGGCCAGCACCGCTCCGATGATCACGGTGAGCTCCAGGACCGGCAGCGTCCAGTTCTCCAGGTGCGCTGGATTGCGGAACTCCACCAGGCCACCGGCCTCGGAGCAGGAGAACCCCAGCGCGTCGGCGAGGCGCTCGAAGGTCGGTGCACACAGGTCGGACATCAGGCGCTCTTCTCGTCAGCGGTGTACCACTT
>Ga0164242_10004464_pt1 | contig 15713 bp, 15 predicted proteins | sample OricomgcompostMG_FD_108783 | JGI IMG/M metagenome (GOLD analysis project Ga0164242, IMG submission 108783) | Miracle-Growth compost microbial communities from Emeryville, California, USA - Original compost - Miracle growth compost (MG) ... | reverse complement strand
GTTCGCCTATTTCCTGGTATTGCCGGCAGCCTTCCGGTTCTTTGCGGCGGTGACCCCGGGCGGGGTGGAAATGATGACGGATATCAATCATTACCTCGACTTCGTCATGCTGGTCTTTTTCGCTTTCGGGCTGTGCTTCGAGGTGCCGGTGGTGGTGGTGATCCTGGCCGCCGCGGGTATCGTCGATCTCGCCCGGCTGCGTGGCATCCGCCGCTACGCCGTGGTTGGCGCGTTTGCCATTTCCGCCGTCATCACGCCACCGGACATCACCTCGATGATCATGCTGGCGGTTCCCATGTATCTGCTTTACGAGTTGGGTCTGCTCGCCGTGAGATGGCTGATCGCGCCCCGTGTGGCGACCGTGGAGACCTGAGCGGCCGTGGAAAATCACCCGCCTACTGCGAGTGCAATTTGCTGGTGTTGTCGAAATATCTACGAACTACCTGCAGGAGGAGCCATGGTCATCAGTACGCAGCGCCGCTACACGCGCACCGCGATAGTCCTGCATTGGCTTATTCTCGCGCTGCTTGTCGCACAGTACGCCATCGGCTGGACGATGCCGCACATCGGCCGCAACACGCCGGTGACCACGCTGACAAGCCTGCACTTTTCGATAGGCGTACTGATACTCGGCCTCATCGTCGTGCGCCTGATCTGGCGAATCATCCACGGCGAACCCGCACCGGAGGCAGGCGTCCCGCCATGGCAAGTGCGTTCGGCACGCGTCATCCACGGGTTGCTGTACCTGCTACTGGTTAGCGTGCCCTTGCTTGGCTGGATCAACGCTTCGTATCGCGGTATGCCGATCACGTTTTTCGGGCTTTTTCAGGTGCCGCAGTTGGGCACCCATGCCGCCGGCTGGGGCTGGACCGGCGACATCCATACGCTTGTCGCGGAATACGGCATTTTGCCCTTGGTGGGCCTGCACGTCGCTGCAGCGTTGTACCACTACTTCATCCGCCATGACCGCGTTCTGCAGCGCATGCTGCCGGGCGTGTGACGCTGGCGAAACTCTCGGATCGACAATCAAAGGCCATTACAGCTCACGAGAGCGTCCTTCCCGCCGTGTTAAGGATTGTTCGACATCTGCCCACGCACCAAGTGTCCATTCGCGGGGGCGTCTGGCGGGCAGGTGTTGGACAATCCTCAACAACAGGAGACCCTCACAGGTGGTCAGCTAGCTGGCGATGCTGGTCGGTTCTGCTGCCGGGCGTGGTCAGTTCAGTGGCCATTTGCAACCAAACTCCCCGAATTTCCCCGCGGCGTACCTTGTCACGAACGCTTGGCAACACGCTCGCTACGGCGATCGAATTTTCTACGGCCGCTGACGTTTCGGCGGTCATCTGCCGGACTCCTGCGATTGCGACAACGTGAATCAGACAGCAGTCTTCAGCGTCGCCCACAGGCGGTCCATGCGCTGTTCCACGCCTGCATCCGGAATGATCGGCCGGCTCCACGCGCGGGTGGTTTCAGCAGGCCATTTGCGAGTAGCATCGATGCCCAGCTTGGAGCCTACGCCAGCGATCGGGCTGGCGAAGTCGAGGTAGTCGATCGGCGTGTTTTCCACCAGCATCGTGTCGCGTGCCGGATCGACGCGGGTCGATACCGCCCAGATCACCTGGGCCCAGTCGCGCACGTCGATGTCGTCGTCGGTGACGATCACGAACTTGGTGTAGGTGAACTGCCGCAGGTACGACCACACCGCCATCATGATGCGCCGCGCATGCCCGGGATACTGCTTGCGGATGCTGACGACCGCGATGCGGTACGAACAGGCTTCCGGCGGCAGGAAGAAGTCCATGATCTCGGGGAACACCTTCTGCAGGATCGGTACGAACACGTCATTCAGGGCCATCGACAGCACCGACGGCTCGTCGTGCGGTGCGCGGCCCATGTAGCTTCCATGGTAGATCGCACCGTGGCGCAGGCGCATGCACTCGATGGTGAGCACGGGGAAACGGTCCTGCGCGTTGTAGTAGCCGGTGTGGTCGCCGAAGGGGCCTTCCAGTGCGGTATCGTCCGGGTGGATGAAACCTTCGAGCAGGATCTCCGCGCCGGCCGGTGCATCCAGGCAGGTCAGTTCGCTACGCCACACGCGGGTGCGCTGGCCGCGCAGTAGGCCGGCGAACTCGTACTCGGACAAGGTATCGGGTACCGGGGCGACGGCGGCCAGCATGGTCGCCGGGTCGGCACCGATGGCGACCAGTACCGGGAAGCGCTCCTGCGGATGCGCGGCACGCCAATCGGCGTAGTCGAGGGCGCCGCCGCGATGCGGCAGCCAGCGCATGATGACCCGATTCGGACCGATCACTTGCTGGCGGTAGATCGCCACGTTCTGCCGCGGCTTGCCGGTGCCGCGGGTTACCACCAATCCGAAGGTGATCAGCTTGCCGGCATCGCCGGGCCAGCAGTGCTGGATCGGCAGCCGTGCCAGGTCGATCTCGGTGCCATGCAGGGTTTCGCACGCGAACGTCGCTTCGCTCACGCGCTGTGGCGCAACATGCGCGAGCTGGGCCAGTTCCGGCCAGGTGCCCAGCGCCTGGCGCAGGCTGGACGGCCAGCGCGGTTCCTTGATCGCGGCGAGCAACTGGCCCAATTCGCGCAGTGAGGCCAGCGGTCGACCAGCCAGCGCCAGTTCGATCCGGCGTCGGTGCCCGAACAGGTTGCCGAGCAGGGCGTGGCGGCTGTCGCCGGCATGTTCCATCAGCAGCGCGGGGCCGCCTTCACGCAGCGATTTCAGGCTGAGCGCGGTGGATTCCAGATACGGATCGACGGGTGCCGCGACACGCTGCAATTGCCGCTCACGCTCCAGCCGCTGCAGAAAGCTGCGCAGATCGTGGAAACTCATGCCGCCGGTGCGTCCGGCGTGGGGATGGCCAGGGAGTCGTCATCCATTTCGGCCAGCAGTTGGCGGTGCACCCGGTGCAGCTCGGCCAGCAATTCCGCTCGCGCTTCGGCGGCAAACGGGTTCTCGCGCTGGATCGCGCCGAACAGGTGGCCGGCATCACCGCGCACCGCGGCGAGCATGTGCTTCATGCCCTGGAATGACGGTGGCGCCATCGGCATGCCATCGTCCACGCCGATATCGATCAGTCCCTTGGCGACGAAGAACGCCAGGACGTGGGTTCTGGCCATGGCGCGGTCATGGGTTTCGGCGTCCTGGTCGATCACCTCGCAGCCCAGTTCGACGAACAACGCGCGGGTGCGCTCGGCCGCCCGCGGGTGCCGGGCGGATGCACAGATCACCGCGCGCTGCGGGCGCTCGCCGCGGGCCAGGCTGAGTGGTCCGAACAGCGGATGCGTACCGGCGTGGGGAATGGCGTCGGCCAGCAGCTCGTCCATGGCAGCGCACGGATGCATTTTCACGCTGCCGACGTCGAAGACCACCTGGCCGGCATGCAGCAGCGGGCGCAAGGCCTGCAGCGTCTCACGCATGTGCGGCACCGGCATCGCCAGCACGACCCACGACGCGGCATCGACCGCATCGCGCATGGATACGGCAGCCAGCGCCGGAGGGACCGGTGCATGCGGGTCCCATGCGCGTACCCGATATCCCGCATGCAACAGCATCTGCGCGAATGCCGCCCCGAAACGGCCGTAGCCGAGTAGCGCAAAGCAGGCCGGGAGCCGCGTCATCCCGCTCATTGCGGTGCCGGCGTGCAGCCGCTGGCAAGGCTATCGCGCAGTGCCGCGTCCCATGGTGCACGGTCGATCCGGTGCGCAGCCAGCCAGCCGGGGTCGAACAGCGTTTGCGCATAGCGCTCGCCACGGTCACATAGCAGGCTGACGATGCTGCCGCGTTCGCCGCGTGCACGCATCGCTGCCGCCAGTTGCAGGCAAGCCACCAGGTTGGTCCCGGATGAACCGCCATAGCGGTGGCCAAGCAAGTCTTCCAGCAGCCAGGCCCCGGCAATGGATGCGGCATCCGGCACTTCTTTCACCTTGTCGACCACGTCGAAAATGAAGCCCGGCTCGACGCGCGGCCGGCCGATGCCCTCGATCAGGGTGGGCTGGCTGGCAACGGCCTTCGCGTCGCGATTGCGCCAGCCATGTACGTAGCCGCTACCGGTCGGCTCGGCCACGCACAGTTTCGTGTGCAGACGGCGATAGCGCAGGTAGCGGCCGATGGTGGCCGAGGTACCACCGGTACCCACGCCGCAAACGATCCATGCGGGCTCGGGTTCCGCCTCCAGGGTCAGCTGGCCGATGACCGACTCGGCGATGTTGTTGTTGCCACGCCAGTCGGTGGCACGCTCGGCCAGGCCGAACTGGTCGAGATGGCAGGCTCCGCGGGCGGCATGTTCGGCAGCACGGGCATGTACCTGGGCAGGGTCATCGACCAGATCGCAGGTACCGCCCAGCGCCTGCACGTCGCGGATCTTGCCCGGTGCGGTGCAGGCCGGCATCACTGCGGTGAACGACAGCCCCAGCAGGCGCGCGAACCATGCTTCGGAGATGGCCGTGCTGCCGGAAGAGGCATCCACCACGGCCTGACCGCCACGCAGCCGGCCATTGCACAATGCGTACAGGAACAGCGACCGGGCCAGCCGGTGTTTCAGGCTGCCGCTGGGATGCGCAGCCTCGTCCTTGAAGTAGAAATCGATGCCATGGAAGCCTGGGAAGGTCAGTTTGAGCAGGTGGGTGTCGGCGGAACGTGCGGCCTCCTGTGCCAGTTGCGCCAGCGCGCTGTGCACCCAGCCACGTTCTGTCACATGTTGCATGTCGACCAGTTGCAGTTTGCTGTCCATGGATGGCTCCGGAGTCACGTATCGTTGCGGGTGACGACACGCAACGTGCGTATGCGCCGGCCGAGGAAGTCGAAGTAGCGGCCGATATAGCTGATGCCGTTCTCGTGATCGATCAGGTACGGATTCATCAGCGTGTGTCGCAGGATCATCAGCCGGTCTTCGCGCGGATCGAGCGTGCCCGTGTCCAGGCCCAGTGCGGTGAAGATGCGGGTTGCCTGCGCCGGGCCCAGCATGTCCGGACGCAAGGTGGTCACCGAGCCGAAGAACTCCTTGGTCTGCAGCGGCTGGTGCGGGTCACAGCGCAGCGTGTCATGCAACTCCCGAACGAATGCGTTTGCCACCGTGATCGAGCGGTTGCCGCGCGGATTGAGTGCAAGGCAGACCAGATTGCTGTCCGGCGCGAACGGCACCAGCACCTGTACCCAGTCGGCCAGCTCGAGGGTAAGGCGCTGGGCGTGGGCATGGAATATTTCGGCGGCACGCACGGTGGCACACGGCAGGAGGCCGAAATGGGCATGGTCCAGCGGCAACACCTTATGGGTGACGTAGACCGCCGCTGCGGCGGCACCGGATTTGGAGCCTTCCGGGATGAACTGGCCCAGGCTGCGGTAGCGTGCGAGATAGTCCCCCGGGGTGCCGCCATGGAAGACATAGTCTGCCCGTTCGGCAAGTAGGGCCATGGCGCGATGGTCCCGACAAATGAACGCGCCGCTGCCGTACGGCAGATAACCGAGCTTGTGCGGGTCGACGGTGACCGAATCGGTCGCGCCCAAGGCGGCAAACGCGGCATGCACGGCCGGCGTCGGGAATTGCACGTAGCTGGTGGCGACCTCGTCGCGCGAACGCAGCGAGCCATCCTCGTTGCGGAACAGGGTAGCCAGGTAACCGCCCCAGGCAGCGTCGACGTGCACGGCGAAATCCAGCCCGCGTTCACGCGATGCCTCACGGGCTGCGAGCACTTGGTCGATCGGGTCGATGGTGCCGTACTCGGTGCCGCCAAGCACCGCCACGCACATCAGCACCGCTTGCCGCTCGCGGGCGCAACGTTCCAGCGTGTCGCGCAGCACGGCGGGGTCAATCCGCATGTTCTCCGTGGACAGCAACGCCAGTTGGTCACGCCCGAGACCGAGCAGTTTCAGACCCTTGCTCCATGAGTAGTGGACAGTCACCGGTGCCAGCACCAGCGGCACCTTCAAGTCGGGATGTGCGGCGAAAAAGCCGACCAGGCCACGCTGCTCGATGCGCTCGCGTTCGACACGTTGCAACCAGCGCGAGCGCTCCGCCGGCATCAGCGTGGCAAGCCAGGACTGCCAGGCCGTCAACAACGCGATGCCATCGGCCTGCGCCAGGTTGAATGCGTTCCAGTCATCTTCCGGCAATTTCAGCCCGGGTACTTGCGCTGCGCGCAGCGCCACCGGGAATGCCTTCAACGCCAGTGCCAGACGCAGTGCCTGATAGTTGGCCAGGGTGCCACCGGAGGTGAGGTGGCCGAAGGCACAGGCATCCTGCGCCGGATCATGCGGATAGCCCAGCATGCGCGCCAGCTGCAGGCCGGCCTGGACTTCCATGTCGACGGTAACCGGTGCGGCATCCTCGCTGACGTTGTTGGGGTTGTAGGGCAGGGTGAGCATCTGCGCGGCCAGCCCGGGCAGCAGCAGGTCCGAGGCCATGTGGCCGATGTAGCGCGGGCTGTGGAACGGTACCGATTTCTTCAGCGCGGCGGACAGCTGGTGCAGCTCGCGACGCATGCGCGATTCGAAGGCGAGGTAGTCCGGATGGTGCGCCGCGCCGGTGGCGATCGCCGGCGGATCTTCCGGGTGGAAATTGCGCCGCCAGTACACATGGTCGCGAAGGAACTCGACCAGCATTTTCTCCAGCAGGGTGTCGTTCTCGCCATAGGGGCCGAGAAAGCACGCATCCAGCGTGTGGTTGCGCTGCTCCATATCGCTGAAGGGCTGGGCGGCGCTCATGCCAGACATCCGCATGGCGTGCCGTCCCGGTGGCACGCACCGACGGTGTCGGAGTGGTGCAAGGGAGCCAGCTGATGGCTCACGCCACCGGCCCGACACGATGCGACAAACACCCCCGTCAGTCCCGCCGATTCAAGCCAAAATGTTCGATTCGTGCACATCGTGCATTTCCACGCTCGCAAGTAGTGCGTATCTTGGACAGCCTTGCGGGCGAAGCGCTTGATTCAAGTCAGGTACGACACGAAAAGATCCGCCCTGCCTCGCGGGGAAATGCAGTCGTGGCCTTCGGGAAGAAAAGGTCCGGGCCTCGATGGCGCGAAGCCGGTGTCCGATGGCCCGGGCAAGGTTGTCCGCGCCAGCCGGTACGCCATGGGTGAGGCTTTCCCGACACGATTTGCCGGCACGCACATTCGCCACCACGCACGCCGATCACTTCATCGCTCATGCCGCATCGGTATAAGTGGCGAGACACAAGTCATTTGTCATGTGGGCGGTACCGCCCTAGCTTGCCGGTCCTTCCTGCCGGGTCAACGCAATGCCCCGCGCCCGGCACGCCACTCGGGCCGCGTCTGGCGGATCCGGCGGGAGGGCCTGGCATTCGAACAGACCCGACGCTGGATTCTCCCAAGGAAACATCCGTGATCCACGAAAGCATCCTCGACACCATCGGTGATACGCCGGTCGTGAAACTGCACCGCCTGGCGCCGGAGCACGTGAGCGTCTACGTCAAGGTGGAGGCGTTCAACCCGGCCGGTTCGGTCAAGGACCGGTTGGCGCTGGCGATCATCCTGGATGCCGAGCAGCGCGGCGTATTGAAGCCGGGGCAGACCGTGGTCGAAGCCACCTCGGGCAATACCGGCGTGGCGCTGGCGGCGGTGTGTGCCGCGCGCGGCTACCCTTTCGTGGCGGTGATGGCCGATTCCTTCTCCGTCGAACGGCGCAAGTTGATCCGCGCCTACGGTGGCAAGGTCGTGCTGACGCCGGCTGCCGGTCGCGGTACCGCCATGGTCGTGAAGGCGGCGGAGCTGGCGAAGAAACATGGCTGGTTCCTTGCCGACCAGTTCGAGAACGCGGCCAATCCGGCTTATCACCGCAATACCACCGCACCGGAAATTCTGCGCGACTTTGCCGGACGCCGATTGGACTACTTCGTGAGCGGCTGGGGCACCGGCGGCACGCTGACCGGGGTGGGCGAGGTGCTGAAGGTGGCGCGCCCGGACGTGCGTGTGGTCGCCGCCGAACCGGCCGTGGCCTCGCTGCTCGCCGGCCAGGAATGGCATTCGCACAAGATCCAGGGCTGGACGCCGGACTTCGTGCCGGGCGTGCTCAACCGCGGGGTCGTCGACCGGATCGTCACGGTCGACGACGTACTGGCCCGCGATACCTCGCGCGCGCTGGCGCAGAAGGAGGGCATATTCGTCGGTCTCTCGGCAGGCGCCACGTTGGCAGCCACGCTGGCCGTGGCCCAAGATGCCACTGCGGGCACGGTAATGCTGGCAATGCTCCCCGATACAGGCGAGCGCTATCTGTCGACCTTCCTGTTCGAGGGTGTCAACGAGGGTTCCGACAACCTCGGGTGACGCCGCCACCCGGTGGTGTGGCGTGGCCGGAATGGCGTCGGCAGATCCGACGGTTCGGCGGTAAGGCCCGCGAGCACGATCTTCCTGAACGGTTTCAGTCGTGCGCCGGCACCCAGGGCCAGCTTGCGCAGGATCCGGGCTGGCGGGCGATCGTCGGTATACAGGCCGGCGAGCATTTGCGTGGCCAGGTACAAGGGGCGGGTAGCCAGCCGGTGCTTGCGTTCGTAGCGGCGCAGGCATCCGGGGCTTGAAATGGACTGGCCGGCCGCCACCGCTTCGAGCAATTCGCGTGCGAGTGTCGATTGCCCGAGCAAACCGAAATTGAAACCATGTGCGGTGACGGGATGCATCCCCACCGCGGCATCGCCGATCAGCGCGAAGCGCCCGGCGACAAAGTGCCGGGCGTACACACCGACCAACGGATAGGCACAACGCGGACCGGCTATCCGCATTCCTCCCAGACGGTGCTGGAAACGCCTGGCGATGTCCGTCTCCAGCGCCGCGTCATCGAGCGCCAGTAACGCTTGCATCGCCTGCGGCTGCAAGGTCAGCACGACCGACGACGTGAGCGGATCGTGCTGCGGCAGCAATGCCAGGGTCTGGCCTTGGCCGAACCATTCCCATGCCACCTGTTCGTGCGGCACCTCATGCCGCATGCGCAGCACCAGCATGGTCTTGCCGAAATCATGCATGTCGGCGGCGATGCCCATCATGCGCCGGGTGTCGGAAAAGCGGCTATCGGCTGCCACCACCAGGTGCGCGTGCAGGATTTCGCTTGTATCGAGCTCAACCTCGACACCGTCGCTGGTGGCACGCAACGTCTTTACCTGGGTACCGGTTATCCGCTCCGTCTCGGGAAGTTTCATCACTTCGGCATACGCGGCGCGGCGGATGGCGTGGTTGGGCAACAGCCAGCCCAACTGTGACGCTCCAGCTTCGTCATGGCGGAACATCAGGCGGCCGTGGTGGTTGCCATCAAGCACCATCGCGTCGCACAGGGTGCCAATCTCATCCTCACGCAGGTGTGCCCACAGGCCCAGTTCCTGCATCAGGCGTCGCGAATGATGGGTAATGGCGATTTCACGGCCGTCATCGGCCGGCTCCGCCAGTGCCGACTCGGGTTGCCGCTCGACCAGCGCCATGCGCAAGCCACTGCCGGCCAGTGAACGGGCAAAGCACAGCCCGACCGGACCGGCGCCGATAATCACGATATCGAATGACATGTTCAGTGTACTCGTGGAGGCGAGTTGCTCGAGGACATGCGGGCCGCCACACGCAGTCCGTGGAGGTGTCGGTCAGGATGTTCGGCCGAGGACGGAAAAAGCCTATCCGCCGCAACCGCCACAGCAGATCGATGGCAGCTGCACGACTTGCTCGGGTGCCACCGTCCAGCCCGTTTGTCGCAGCACCTCGACCAGGTCGACTGCCTCCGCCGAGGAGGATATCCGCATCACCAGGCCATTCATGTCGAGATCGACCACGGCAGCCGGGTCCATGCCGAACAATGCATCCCGGATGGCATTGAGGGAAGGGGATGTATCGGTAAGCGCGATATGGAATTCCATCGGGTCGTCTCGTTTCATGGGCACCGGTCGGTGTCGATGGCACTCATGTTCCATGAGCACGACGGTTGCCATCCTGATCCTGGTCAGGTTGGCCGACGAATACGGCCGTCGTTCGAGGAGGGCGCCTCGTTCAGGGCCGTGTGCGACCGATAGGTGCCTGGAATTGTGCGAAGCGGGATTGCCAGCTGATTCACCGCGTCATGGAATGCCACCGGGTTCTGGACGGGGCAGGGCCGGATGGCGTCAGCCGCGCACCGCGCCGGGCCTGCAGTCGGGATGCAGGCTCGACACCGCTGAAGGGCGTGCATTGACACGTTCGAACCAGGGTGTGATGCGAGGCAAGGCACGGTCGAACGGCTGGCCGACGGAATCGGCGAAATCCAGCCAGACGTACAGCCCGATGTCTGCGATGGTGAACCGGTCGCCGACGACGAATTCATGGCCTTCGAGCATGCCGTCCAGCCAGCCGAGCCGGTCCTGCGCCACGCGCTTGAGTCCGGGGGCTGCTTCCGGTGCCACGGGAATGCGGGAGGCGAAGCGGGCCAATCCTTCGGCGTAATGATAGGCGTTGTGGATGTTTTCGGTGACGTTGAGTTCGATCCGTCGTTGCCACTGCCGCGTCTCGGCACGCTCGTAGGGTGTGCTGCCGATCAACGGGGGATCGGGGTGTTCTTCTTCCAGGTATTCCATGATTGCGACGGACTCCCCGAGGCAACGGCCGTCGTCCAGGAGCAGTGCCGGTGTCTGTCCGGCCGGGTTGCATGACAGGTAGGAATGCTGCCGGTTCTCGCCCGTGAATACGTCGACGTTCCGTGTCGGGATCGTTACGCCTTTTTCGAGCAGATACATCCGCAACATCCGCGGGGCAGGGCTGAGAGCGTCGAGCAGCAGCATCGTCTGGTCCCTCGTCGTGAGGTTGATGGGGATGGCGCGAATGAGTCATCGGCCCCGCATTATCCGCGCGCCCCACACCAGCATGGCTGACCCAGGTCAGCCCATGGCCATGCATGGGTGGATCGCCTGAAACAGGCCTTGAGCTCACCATGCCCATTCACAGTGATCCACGGCCGCCAGCATGTGCCGGGGCAGGATGTCGCAGTTGCCGGAAAGAAGTGATGGCTTGCGCCAGATCAAGGGGGACGCCCACTGGCGCCGCAAGAATGACGCCATGCGTATCCTGCTGGCCGAAGACGATCATTCACTGGGGCAGGCGCTGGCCGACGGCCTGCGCCTGCTGGGCTATGCCGTGGATTGGATCACCGACGGTTCCCGGGCGGCTGCCGCCCTGAACGATAGCGACTACACCATCGCGATACTTGACCGGGACCCGCCACGCAGCAGCGGCCTCGCGGTCGTCGCCGGCCTGCGCCGACGCCAGGCCGCCCCCCCGGTATTGCTGCTGACCGCAGGTGACGGGCAGCCCGGTCACGAGGCAGGGCTGGATACCGGTGTTGCCGGCTGCCTGATCAAGCCCATCCACCTGGATGAGCTGGCGGCGTGCCTGCGTGCCTTGCTGCAACGTGCGGACGGTCAACCCGATCCGGCCATTCGCCTCGGTGACCTCGAGGTCGTGCCCGCCACCCGCAGTGCGACGCTCCGCCGTGAAGCGCTGGTGCTGACCGGACTCGAATACGCGTTGCTGGAAGCCCTGGTACGCCATCCCGGTCGGGCCCATTCACGCGAGCAGCTGGAAGAAGCGTTGTACAGCCGGAACCAGGAAGTGGCCGGCGCCACCGTGGAGGTGCATATCCACCGCTTGCGCCGCAAGCTGGGACCGGGCTGGATTCGTACCTTGCGTGGCATCGGTTATGCCATTCGTCCACCCGGCCGGAAGGATGTGTGATGCGTCCTTCGTTGAACCGGCGCCTAGTCACGCGGCTAGTCGTCGGCACAGTACTGGCATGGTGCATGGCTGTCGGCTGGATTGGCTGGCGTGGCCTGCATGAGGCCGACGGGATCTTCGATCGGGATTTGGCGCGCACCACCGCCAGCATCTTTGCCGTGATGCCGGACGCGCCGGCCTGGAACAACGCTGCAGGCCTGTCGCAAAAGCAGGCCGCCGGCTTGGATGCCAGTGCACAGCATCCGGCCATCGTGCTGCGTGATGCCCGTGGGCAACTGCTGATCCATGATGGTCCACTGCCGGCACTGGCTTTTGAACCGGGTGATGCGCACTACCATTCCGTGACGTATGGCCAGCGGCGCTGGCGGGTCTTCCAGGGCTGGAACGGCGAGCGCCGGTACTGGATCCAGGTCGCGGTCCCGCTGGACCGGCGCAATGAACTGGTGCGTGAGTTGCTGGCACCGATCCTGCTGGCCCTGCTGGTGCTGGTGCCACCGGCCGTGTTTGCCGGTTTGCGCGGTGGCCTGAAACCGTTGCACCGGCTGACGGGTATCCTGTCTGCCAGTACCGTGCCTCTGGTTCCCGTGCTCACCGACGAACAGGTACCGGTCGAGTTGACCCCGTTCACCCGGGCCGTCGACCGCCTGGTCGAACGGCTCAGGGCGAGCCTGGAACACGAACGCCGCTTTACCGCTGATGCTGCACATGCACTGCGTCACCCGCTGGCCATCCTGCGCCTGGAACTGGATCTGGCTGGTCTGGGCGACGACACCCCGGCCCGGATGCGTCACCTCGCGCGCGCGCATGACGCGCTCGACCGCATGCAGCGTCTGGTAACCCAATTGCTGACGCTGGCGCGGGTGGAGAAACTGACCGGGCTTGACGAGACAGGGCGATTCCGATTGGTGGGCGTGGCGAAAGCCGCCCTGCGCGACATCAGCGAACGTGCTGCCGCGCACTCCATCGAGCTGTCGCTGGACCACGACGGCAACGACTTCGTACTCGGCGACGAGGGCCTGCTCGGCATCCTGGTGCAGAACCTGCTCGACAATGCCTTGCGGCTTACCCCGGACCACGGCCAGGTGAACGTGCGCGTGGGCGGTACGACCGACCAGGTCATGCTCGAGGTGAACGACAGCGGCTCCGGCTTCCCGATCGCCGATCCAGCCTGCTACGGCGATCGGTTTTACCGGTCGAACAGCAGTGTGGATGAAGGTAGCGGGCTCGGTCTTTCCATCGTACGGGCGATTGCCACCTTGCATCACGGGCAACTTGCCTTTGATCGCTCTTCGCAGGGGGGCGCCCGGGTGCGACTGACCTTGCCGCAAGCCATCCAGCCTCCAGGCAATGCGGGATAGCTGGCCGGTGGAGGACATGCGTACGTGCGTCCCTCGGTCCTCGAGCGTCGTGCCGGCCACTCTTGCGCTTGCGCGTCGCATCGTCCAGCGACCGCCGCACGACGGCGGGCGACCGGGCCAACGGTGCGGAAATCGTGCCGCGAGTTCGCCCATGTCCTGCCGGTAGACACTTAGTGGTGTATCAGCACGGGTATATGCGCGTGCTTCAATACATGTCTGGTGGCGCCGCCGAGGACGCGTTCGCGCAGGCATGAGTGACTGTAGGCCCCCATCACCAAAAGCCCTGCGTGCGTGCGCCGTATCTCTTCCAGGAGGGCGGGACCGGCCTCCTGGGGTGAAATGTCGAGGTGCCGGGACTTTGCATCGACGCCGTGCCGTCGCAGGTAATCGAGGAGGTCCGGCCGTGGTGTCACGGGAGCCGTGACGTCATCGGATGCATACGTGGATTGCCCGTCGATGATCCTGACCTCGGCGGCTTCCTGCAGGAACGGCAGGGCGCAATGGACGGCCCGGGCAGCTTCGATACTGCCGTTCCAGCCAATGGCCACGCGGTCAGGTACCGGGCTGCCGTTCCAGTCCGGCGGCAGCAGCAGGCAGGGCATGCGGCTGGCCAGCATGGCCTCGCCAAGGATATCGAGCAACTGGTCCCCTGCGACGATGTCGCGCTCTACCACGGCCAGGTCATGCCATGCCCCCAGTGCCCGCAGCGTCAGCGGAATATTCCTGCGGGCCACCACCCAGCGGGCATCACGTACGCCAAGGTCATGGGCATGGGAGGCAAAGGCGGCACGCTCCGCATGGTCCATGTCATAAAGCCGTGGCAAGCCCGGCACCTCGGGTTCCCGGTCCGGCTCGGCGGCGTGTCGCAATGACGGGTCGATGTAGCAGCCGGTCAGGTTGGCGGTCCAGCGTGCCGCCAGCGCGATCGCGGCATCAACGGAAGGACCCCACGGGTCAGTCGACGTGACCAGGGCGAGGACGTCATCCGGCCGGGTCGAGTGCATCCGGACGTCGGTACGAGTGCCGGTCGACATAGTTCGGGCGGGATCTGCGGACATGAGTGCAGCCTCGGTTGTGGAACCGGATGGTCACAAGTCCAGAACATGGTCAACCTGGGTGGGGTCCTGCATGGCACGGTGGCAGCGAAAACCGAGATGGTTCGCCAGCTCATTCATTGGCTCGTTGTCGACCGCATCGACCGAGATCATCTGGCGGAAGCCATTCTGGCGCGCCTGGCCGATCAAGTGCCGCATCAGCAGGACACCCAGGCCGCGTTGGCGCCAGTCATCGGCAACCGTCACCGCACACTCGCATTGCCTGTCTTCACCGGTCGCGCTGTACCGGCTGATACCGACTTCGCGCAACTCACCATCGTCGTGGGCCAGCGCGACCAGGGCCACCTGATTGAGGTTGTCCACGTCCATAAGCTGATCGAGCAGCTCCGGGCTCGCGTGCTTGAAGGTGTCCATGAAACGGAACCGGCGCGATGGTGGGGACAGGCGCTCGATGAAGATCCTCTCGCGCTGGCGATCGTCCTGGCGAAGCGGGCGGATCAACACCCTTGACCCGTCGTTGAGCGATTCGATCCAGTGGGCGCCAGTCAGTGCGCCAAACGGAGCGTCAGCGGGAACGCCATGGTCGTTTTGCGATGATCGGTTGACGGACATGTCGTGTCTCCGGTGGTTGTATGGCTGTATACCTGTCCCGTGTCCGAACAGACTGGATGAAAGCATTTCCTGCAGCCCACATATACGCCCGACCGGCGAAACCCCGCTTGACTTCAGTCAAGTGGAGAGCGTGCGGCATTGCTGCGGTGCGCGCACGGTCATCACATGCCGACGACGTTGCACGCCTGTCGGCGCGAAGCGCACCTGCTCGCTCCGCGAGGGGCGGAAGCCAGCATCGTCGGGCGGGGCTGCCTGACCCTGCGGTGCGGGGGCTCGTATGGTGCCTCGACGACAACCGTTTCGCCCACCGCGCGTCGGTACCGGAACAGGCTGGCCATCGTGCCTGGCGGTGCGGAAGATTGGCAGCACTAGAGCGGGGCGGGCTCCGAATTACCTGCAGGCTTGCGAAACTCGTCGAAGGCCGCCATGGCGTTGGCGGCATACATCAGCGATGGGCCCCCGCCCATGTAGACGGCCACGGCGAGCATCTCGCGAAATTCTTCCGGCGTCGCCTCCAGCCGCACCAGCGCCATGGCATGGAAGCCGAGGCAACCATCGCAACGACTGGCCACGCCGATGGCCATTGCAATCAACTCCTTGGTCTTTTCGTCCAGTGCACCGGGTGCCAATGCCGCCTTGCTGAGCGCACCGAATCCCTGCATCACGTCGGCGTTGTGGGTGCGAAGCTGGATCAGGTTGCGCGAGATGTCACGGGTAAGGAGGGTATAGGAATCAATGGCGGACATGGGGTGCCTCGATGCGCCTGGATGTAGTGGATGCGGGAGCGGCTCATCGCCCTGTGTAGGTTTTCCGGGGGCGCCCGGACTTGCAGTAGATACCGTGCAGGGTCCGCATCACTTCCGCGGCAGGACCCGGCATGAGCGAGTAGTGGATGACCTGCGCTTCACGCCGGGTCCGGACCAGGCCTTCCTCGCGCAGCACGGCCAGATGCTGCGACAGCGCGGACTGGCTGAGGTCGAGC
>Ga0164242_10004463_pt1 | contig 15715 bp, 15 predicted proteins | sample OricomgcompostMG_FD_108783 | JGI IMG/M metagenome (GOLD analysis project Ga0164242, IMG submission 108783) | Miracle-Growth compost microbial communities from Emeryville, California, USA - Original compost - Miracle growth compost (MG) ... | reverse complement strand
CGCCATCCAGCGCAGTAAACATGTCGTCCGAGTTGGCACGAGTCTTGTCGAGCTTCTGAAGACCATGTGCCAAGATATTCAAGTGAAAGAGCCACGGGTTAGTACACGGATCTAGGTGTCAACAAGTATAAGTCGGGTTAGAAAATCCGAGTCTGAGTTGGAGTTGATATAACGGTGAGCTTCCTCGACTGGAGAACTCCAAATAGCGAGGTATCAATGAACGCCTGTGCCTCAGATCCACAATCCCAACCGCTGTCAATGATACTCCAGAAAGGTAGTCCTGGGGCCAAACCGGTTGGCTCTTCTCGCACGTTAGGATCACGTGGAGTCGTGGACCACAATCAATAGAGTCGCCTTTTTCTGCTCTGGTTTTCAAGAAGCGACTGGCCTCTAGAGGAAAGAGAGAGAAGGAACGCCTTCGTGAGGCAACCAACCAAAAAGGAGTTGCAACCGACCTACACGACAAATCTACAACGTACTATGGCACGCGACAAAGAGCAACATCGCTGAAATCCACACACTGTTGCCCCTGCACTGGTGCACCGAGAAAGCAAAAAGCCGTCAGCCAGTTGTGGGTCGCAACTCCAGCGCCGCTAAGCTGTATTCCGTGGGGCTCCTCTTGTACCCCGTAGCCTGTTGGGCCGGAGACGCTCAGCCTAGCGGAGCGCCACAGAACATGAAGTCATTCTTGACGAGGTTCCCCTCCACCTTCCCAAGGCGCCGTTCGCTGCCGTGCTAGGCATGCCCTACTACTAGGCAAGCGTGTGTTAGTGCAGCGCGGAGGTTCCAGCTAGGGGGGGGCAAGAGGGGGCGAACCAAGGCTGTTTTCTCGCCTGAATTTTTCTTTGCTCGATTACGCTTGGGTGCTGGTCCAACTCCTGCGGAGTGACGAAATATCTGACCAGGGGTGTCCAAGTGGGCACACCCGGCTACTGCAGCATACCATGCATGGAAGCACGCCAGCAGGAATTTGCACCGATACTTGGGGTTAGGACGGCTGGACGGCCGGGCAGGGGAGGCGACGGGCGATCCGCCTTGTGCAACCCACGTCGCAAATCACTAATTCTAAATATCCCTGACTAAAATCTCGACATGGTCCGATATGTACACATGCTGTCGCCTGGACCGCCGCCACAGACGCACTCCTATTCGTATTCCCGTACCTTAATAACTTACTTCTCCGAAATTACTCCGTATCAATGGGAGGCGTTGGTTGTCTGGCATGGGCAATAATACCATTCTCCCCCTTCGCTGTAAATGCCAACCCGTCCGTGTGTCGAACGCGTTTGAGTCGGGACTTTAACAAGTCGGCAACTTTTATTCCCCGATATTTGAACAATGCTTAGTTACATGATCGTACGAACGAAGCGGGATACGATTCCCCAACGATGTCTCCCTTTTTCGATGCATCAACTCCATTTCTTGACTGACGCGGTCTCACGAACTAGACTCCCCGAACGCCGTACCCTATGCGTGACTCAGCCTCAACTTCTGACTAATCCTCCTCAGCCTCGAAGCCATCCGCTACGGCTTCTGCATCGGCCTCATTATCGCCATCCTCGTCCTCCTCGTCAATTTTCTCCATAGTCTCGTCCCCTCCTGCGGACAGGGGTAGGGCCGCATCGCCAGGCAGGCCGCCCTCGGCGCGCAGCTCCTTGACCCTCGTGTTAGTCATCTCCGAGACGTATTGCCCAAGATGCTCCACGTTTTCCATGACTGCCTCTCCGGGGAGGTCCTGGCCCACCTCCTCGGCCAGGATGCGCTTTGACGGCCAGAGCTCGCCTGTCACGAGCGCAAGCTTGTCCGGCCGCTGCAGGAGCAGCTGGAAGGCCTCGCGGAGCTCGAAGCAGCCCTCGAAGACATCGCGCCGGCCCACGATGTAGAGGCCCAATCGCGCACGAGAGAGTGCTACGGTGAGTCGACGGACATCGCGGAGATAGCCCACTTTGGAGGTGCGAGTCAATGATAGGATGATATCTAGATGCATTATGTGAGTCATACCGATCACAGGAGGGGGGGGGAAGGAGGGTGGATGCAGCTGTGTGGGTCACTTACAGTCATTCTGCTCGCCCTGGTACTTGTCCACAGTGGTGACAATCCTCGGCATCCCAAAGACTGGGCTATTGGCGCATCGATGCGCAAGGACATCTCTAATCAATGCCCGCTGCCCCGCATAGGTTGCGAGAATACTAATTTTTGAGGAAGGGTAGCCAAGTAGCCGCATGTACTGGTATATCGCCACGGCATACTCAGCTTCGCCCACGTTCTGGATGAAGTGAGGCGCCGGCTCTCTCTCACCTTCGCCTTTGTAATCCGGAACGTTGATGAACTGGTAGTCGTATTTGAAACCTGCGTTGGCAGTCAAGAACTCCTGTTGGGTCTCGACATGTGGGAGGTTGCCCAGGTTGGGGTACCGCCACTGGTAGAGGTTGGCAATTGAGGGGCGAGCTCGGCCTTGCTGGTCGAGCGTGATAGTAGGCACACCGAGCCGTACTAACCTCGAGAATAGCGACTGCTCCAAGTTGGCATACTGCCTAAACGCGAGGCTTTGGATGACGGGCGAGTTTTGGAAGTGGTCACCACACAAGACCACCCTCTGTAGCGGCATTTGGCCGTCCTTGGGTTTCTGCATGGCCAGAGGGATGAAGTTTTCAATCTCCGTGATCTGCGCAGCCTCCTCCATGACAACGTTGTCGTAGTGGAATCCCAGAGAAGCAATCTCGCCCCTTCTCATTGCAGCGTGAGTAGAAGTCATGGCGATGATGCGCGCTTCGTTTGTCAGCAAGTAGTTGGCCTTGTCCTTGTCGCGCCGCAGGATCTCGAAAGGTCGCACGTCAGCTAGTTCGGAGAAGACCTTAGATATATGACGGTAGCAGCCATTCGCAATATCCAGCACCGCATCGCGGTCTGCATCTGGGGGGAAGAGCGGCTGCGGCGCGTCGGCGAAGTAGTAATGGAACGGGAACGCCTTCACAATGCTCTCCACCGACGAGTCTTCCGACTTGGGGACTTCCGTAAACTTGGCCCAAGCCGGGTCCACGTAGACGGACTTGAAGTAGCCCGCAGTCTCCGCGGAATTCCCGTGGGCGCCAGGAGCGCCTATGCTAGCAGCAAGGCGGTTGACTTCCTCTAGGTACCGGTCCCGATTCTCTAGGAAAGACTCGACCCTCCCGTGCTTGCTGAAGCTGCCCTCGGTCTCGAGTTCCTCCTCGCCACGGCCAAGACGCAACAAGTGTCGCTCATCAATATCCAAAGCCACAATCTTTGCGAAAAGCTGGTTAAGTGCTTGGTTACTATGTGCGATAAGCAACGTCCGTTGTTCTGGGAAGTTGTGGTAGATGTTGTTGATAATCTGCGTGGCGACATCGGTTTTGCCGGTTCCCGGCGGCCCAACGATGACGGTGAGCCCAGGCTGGGATCCGGATGTGATAGCCTCAATCTGGGTAGCCGTGAAGCGTACGCTATTCAACTTAGGCGCATCAATCGGATAAGGGCCGTTATTTGGCGGTTGGTATGTCGACACTCTCAGGGTCTCTATCTCAGCGATGAGCGCAGGTTCCGCATCCCGTCTCCGCTTCTTTGAAGGCTTCGATGGAACTTCTTTGACCTGCGGTTCCACATTCTCGAGCACGTACGGCGACCCAAAGCTTCCGGACGCGTCGTCACTTGGTTCGACGATTTTCCCCGGGAGACTTTCGACAAGATGCTGCCAGTCCAGGAACGTGTCTCGGTAGTCGATCTTCTTGACCCGGTTGGGAAGTTGCTTGTAGGTGGCCCCTGCCGGATCACCATATCCCAAGAACACCTCGTGAAGCCAAGGGGCCAGGGGAACCTCGGAAAGCGTCAGGCTTCGGATGGACTCGAGAACAGGCTTGAAATTATTCTCCCTTCCGCTCCTTCGGACGATGACGTTGATGGAGTCGTAAACATTGCCTTTTCCAGCAGAAGAGTTTTCCGTGTCTTGCTTGTATCGCGTCGCGTCAAGTCTCAGTTGGATACGTCTCGTATGGCTCCGCTCACGGCCATCAAAGTATGCATGCGGGTCTCTAATAGTTCGGGCTCTCTCGTCCACGAGTTGGATGACCTCAGCCGTCCGAACAGAGAGTAGCCCCAGCTTCTGGGCTTCAGTCAAGGGGTCGCCTCCATTAGTGGCATCGCTACGCTTGGATGCGTCAATAGCGAGGAGGAAGACAACATCGTCAGGGCGTAATGACTCCCATTCGCGTCGAATACCCTCAGATAGCTTTCTGACGTCTATCACCACTTCAGCCCGCACCGTGGACGGCTTGTCGTCGCCAACTCGTGGGGGGATGACTTCGAGGATACTGCAAAAGAATTAGCTAGGGTCACGTAGGAAGGGATCTTCAAAATGCATACGTGGGTTTATTAATGGGCAACGCCATTTTGGAAAATCCCTTGAAACCCGTCTCCCCTGACCTTCTGGCATCCGGCTGGAGCCTCTTAATCACGTCCTCGATATCCCGGCGTATTCCATAGAAGGACTCGCACCGATAGAGGACAAGTGACCTCCAGAGAAAATCACCCACCGACAGATATTGCAAGTTCAACTTCGGGAGAGCTAGTGGGTGTGAACCGTCGTAGTAGTCTGTCCTTATCAAGTCATGTTCGAAAAGGGTCGCTTCATCGGGTAGAATGCTAAGATCCCGAGCTGTTTCCTGGAAAGTTTTGCGCTTCTCAAAAGTAGACAGCAGCGCCTCTGTAAAGAATTTGCGGTCGGGGGATAACTTGACAGAGTCGGGGTATGTCGTCCTGAGATCCAAGAGCCCGGCCAGTTGCTTAATCTCGTCATCAGTGAGCGGCTCGAGAAGGCTCTCCAGCTCGCTCCTGTTATCGATCGAGGCATAATTCGACAGGGCCAGAACCGTCAGCTTCTCCTTAAAGTGCTTCAGCGAAATACGCTGTAGTTTTGCAAGCTTCAAGCAATGCCGGTCATAGGCTTCCGTCCGACTTTGCTGGATTCCCGTATGGTCGTCTATAGTGAAGTGCGTATAGTGGGATAAGACGGCAGTAAGAGCCCGCACGAGATCATTGTCCTCATCGTTGAATAAGGGCGATAGAGCTGTCGCGGGTAGGACATGAAGGTCCTGTAGCAATGTGTTTATATATCGTCGCGTAGGTAGCTGGCCTTGCAAGTCGGTGAGAAACTCGATGAAGCGCTCGCAATAGAGAACTTGATCTATAAATTTGTTAGCTCAAACCAGGAAGGCATCTCTTCATATAGACGACTAACCATCTTTCGGGGTGTCCGCGTAAAGCAAGTTGAGAAAGTCTAGAGCCATGGTATAGAGCCACGACCTCTCGAAACGCAGCCGCGCCTTGGTAGCATCATCCGCCGCATCGTACCGTCTCGCCGACGCTTTCCAGGCCTTCCTGAGGTGCGCGTTTGCATCCAGCAGGTCATCCCTCTTCTTCTCGGTCGATATGTTGTGCCAAATCGAGATAGAAACGAGCGGGGCGCATTCTTTCCGAACGATACCAGAATCCAAGCTTTGGAAAGCATGTATGATGAACTGGAGTATATGCGTCCGAATAGTCCAGGACAGGGTATTATCGAGGCTCAAGGAGAGTACTCGGCGGAAGAGGCTGGAGAAATCGGTCGACCGGTCGTTGAAAATGTCTATAGAGTCAGCATGAGGAGGCTGCGTGTCGGAAGAACGGCGTCACTTACCCCATGTCTCCAGGCGCTCTCTCCGCTTAGCATTGGCAATCAACACTATCAACAGGACATGGAAATTGGAAGAGTCCTCCCCATAACCAGGCCAAAGATAGCTATTACATGTTAGCAGCTTAAATAAGCCAGGCTTGGGGGGTTGATTAGCCATACCTCTCGAGGAGCTGAAGACCCTCTAACGCGAGTAGAGATTTGGTCGGAAACCCTTCCCTTTCAAGTGTGTCCCAAATTTCCCGCTTCAGGACATCATTCTTGACCTTCACTCTAGTCGACCGTTTGGAGGTTTTGAGCCAATGCTGCTTCGCGAGAGCTGCAAACTCGCTGTCGCCCTCGAGATCGTCTGCAGTCGGCCGTCCCGGTGCGCCCTTGGATCGCAATCCAGCGCTACTCTTGACACGCTTCGCTGGAGGCATAATGATTTTGTTGACCGGATCCTCTGCTGGACTTCGTCGCGTGTCACCGAGTCTCGTCGCGCATTTGATGTGAGGCTCCAAATTTTAATGCAGCTATCGGAGCGGACATGTACGGGGGTACAGGGGTGGTGTGGCTGAATGTGGCTTTAGCTTGATAAGATTTCTCAGCCTTGCAGGATGCCAAGCCAACCGCAAACAGCCGCATCGCGAGCCCAATCCAGGGTCTGGACTCCGTACCTCACCACCATTCATTCACTCACTCGGCAAGCCAGCAACTAACGCGGCTGCGTATACTCCGCAGTACTCTGCAATACAAACCTGCGGTTTTGAGAATTTCCTATCCCATGGCAATTTCCTTCCTTCCAACCACCTGAGCTGCCGCGCATCGGCAATCAAGTCGAGCTCACCACGACGCAAAATCCATCACGATGCCATCATTACAAGCAGACAGCCACGGTATCCCAGCCGTGGCAGCGTTTAAAGGTCTTCTTGATGAGCTTTTGCAGCGCGCGCAGATTGTCAAACCGTCGTCATCGATCGAACCTGCACTCAAAAGACCTGATTTCGAAGACCTCCAGACCAAACTCCGTGATGTTTTCCCCACGGCCGACCCAGCTACAGAGGAGAAAGGCGACAGCAAGAGAGCGAAGCGGTTTGCGGTTATTGAAACCGCGGCTCGTGATACCTTGAGCACTGTGGTTGTGAGTGAACAAAGAGGAGGGGGGATAAAACACTAGAATCTGGAATGTACTAACCCGTGTAGGCGACCACATCCATCGAGTCTCCCGCCTTTGTTAGAGTCTGGAACTTATTTGACATATTGTCAATCCTCTCCGATAGTGGGCAGTGCGAGCCAGCGCTCTTGTTCTGGCTTGTTGAAGAGCTTCTTGACAGCCAGACAATTGCTGGTTGCCGCAAGGTTTTCGACTTCCTCGAGTCACGTCGCGAGACAATCACAAGCAAGCACTTCGATTCGAAGAAGCTCGCCATCCTTCGAACGTGCAACGAGCTTCTCCGCCGGCTCTCTCGGGCCGAGGACACTGCGTTTTGCGGCAGGGTGTTTATCTTCTTGTACCAGAGCTTTCCCCTAGGGGATAGGAGCTCGGTGAATCTCCGAGGCGAATACCATGTCGAGAATGTCACTACATTCGATCAAGACCTTCCGAATAAGGACGAGGATGCCGAGAAGATGGATATCGATACGCAAAACGGGGATTCCAAGAATACTCCGGATCCGAAAGGCTCCTCGAAAGGTGTGGCGCTCGATGCCAAGAAGGGACAGCATGCCGAGAAACCACTAGACCCAGATTCCTTATACCCTATCTTCTGGTCACTGCAAGCGAGCTTTAATCAACCCAAGAAGCTCTTCGATGCGCCGCACTTCGCCGAGTTCAAAGCCGGCCTCGAGGCGACGATGACCACTTTCCGCACCATCAAACCCGACCAGGGATCGCGACCTGTCAAGCAGGAAAAGCAGACAGACGACGCCAAACGGAGTCTAAAGCGGAAGCGGGAGGCTAGCGACGAGGACGAGCTGGCCAGCGCGTTCAACCCGAAGTATCTAACCAGCCGAGATCTCTTTGAGCTCGAGGTAGGCCGTTTCCACCTCGCCTGCGTAGATATTTCTACTAACTCGGGCTAGATCAACGACCTCTCCTTCAGGCGGCATATCTTAGTCCAGTCACTCATCACCATGGATTTTCTTCTTTCCCTCTCCGCCAAAGCGAAGGAGAAGTTGAACACCGCCAAGATCGTAAATAAAGGCGTGACCTATTTCGAGCAGCTGTTGAGCGAAGAGGACACGAAATGGGTTTTCGCCATGAAGAAGACTATTGCAGACTACCTCAGACAAGGTACCGAAGGGCCCTACTTCTTTAGAATGGTTGAGACGGTTCTCTCTAGGGACAAGAACTGGGTGCGGTGGAAGATCGAAAATTGCCCGTCGATCGAGAAACCTCCGGTATCGCCGGAGGAGTTCTGCGAGGCCAAGGCAGCTGCGCAAAAACTGACTACCAACAAACGCCTGCGCCCGACCCCGATGGGATCCCTGTCGTTGGGCTTCTTGTCCGACGTTGGCGAGGGCAATGCCTTGCAGAAGCTGAAGTCTCAAGAGCGATATGTGCTTCCGGACTTGATGTCTTTCAAGAGGAAGATCGCCGACGACGATTTCGAGATCGAGATGCCAACAAACAACCAGACCAAGGCTGCTGCAATAGAGGGCAAAGCCAGCAAAAGTTGGAGGGCTTTGAGAATCGCAAGCAGATACAAGCTCGCGACGTTCGATAAGCTCGACAACCCAGAGAAGATCGATCTCATCTTCGAAGACGATGTGCCCCAGGAGGCTGAGGAGCTGGAAGATACCACGACAGGTCCTGCACACGTCCCCGAAGATCGCCGACCGGTCATCATAACCGGCCCACAAGGCTCGAACAAGTCATCGCTGGTGAAAATGCTTCTCGAGAAAGAGTCGGGGGCGTTTGGGAAAGTCGCCGCGCACATCACGCGCCAGCCGGAGAATGGAGAAACAAACGGGCGAGAGTACCACTTTGTCGAAGCCCAGGCCTTCGCCATGATGCGTGACGGAGACCAGCTTCTCGCGTTCACCGATGCGGAGGGCGTGAACTACGGAACAAGCCGCAGGGCAGTGGAGTCGATCAGTGACTCCGGTAAAGTCCCGCTGCTGGAGATGGATCGCTCGGTAAGTTCTCAAATTCCGCCGCTGACTTCAACTGGCTTTCGACTAACAGTGGTGTCGTAGGACGCGCAGCAAGTGAAGGATAACGGGTACTCCGCGAGATTTGTGTTCGTCAAACCTCCAGGTGATAATGTCCTCCGAGCGACACTAGAGGAGGGTGGTCTCGACAGTGACAAGGTGGAGGAGGTATTGAAGAGCGCTGCTGAGGATACTGCACATGCGCATTCAGGCGACTTCTATGACCTGGTAGTGGTAGACGATGAGTTGGATAATGCCTACAAGGTCTTGGAGGAGTTTATCTATGGCTCTGGGAGCAGCGGCGAGCAGTTGAACGGCGATCAGGCACACCAGGCAGCGGGGACGGATGTGCAGATGGATGATGCACCTACGAGGACACAGCCTCGGGCAGAGCAGACGAATGGGGTTCAGGGATAGAACATTCACCTTAAGGCACCAAGACAAGCCAGGACTACCGCATGGCATACAATCTGGCTTTGTATTCTGTACACTAAATACTATTACTACCAAGGCAGGCGGGATATGATACCCACGCTCAGCGCTAAGGCTCTAGAGATTAACCAAGCTGAAGGTTAACACAAACGCATACGCCTCCCGAAGCTGGATGCTATGGTTTACGCGCCACGGTTGCGTAGTGAACTCGCTTCTCCGAGACGATACAGCAGGAAGAGGTTATCGTGTGTATATTCCCGACTAGAACGTCAAGTTTTACCACTACCTAGGTTCGAGGTAGGCTAGGTTGGTACATGTGCGTCCATGGTTCTCCCATTACACCACATCTACTATGTGCAAGCGTGTCTCTCCACACCATAAGGTACGCTAAACAGAAGCTTAGATCAGGGAATGGAGGAATGGATCGAATGTCGATATTCATGGTTTCCCAATGTCCTTCAAGGACTCGCAAGCCGTCTGGCATTTCTCCTTGATTCCATCTCCGTAGTCAACACGGGCTAGGCCCATGACAGGGAGCATGATAGAGGGGTTCGTAATCATCATATTCATAGTCTGCAGCCGGGTGCCCACATCGATCATGCATTCCCGCGCAGTCTGTGGACCAGGAGCAGCTAGAGATGGGTTGGTCAGTCGAGTCTTCAACGGGGGTATAAATCAACATAACCGCCCCCTCGGCGAAACAACCATGGGACTCACCGCCGTCGCGATATTCGGGGATCTGCTCGGGGTGTTGCACGGGCCGGCCGGCGGCAATGTTGTCGAGCTCGCTGAGGATGTACCTGGTCCTCTGGACGAAATCCCACGAGTGGAAAAGGGTCGGGTGGGGGTTCGGGGGCTTCATCTGTGGGTGGGCCTCGATGGCCTGCACGAGGTCCGCCAGGCTTTGAGCGAGGCGGTCGCGAGCCGCTGAGCTGGGGAGAGGTGCGTTGCTTGTGGTTGTTGCTGACATTTTGTTTGCTGCAGTTTTACTGGAGGTAGAAGATTCACAGTGCGGGAGTTGTCAAACCTCCTTCGCTCATGAGGAGAACTGACCTATTTATCGTTTCGCGGTCGGGGAAAGGGGGGTTGATTCAATGGATGTTCACATCCAGATCAGCCAACCATGTGCATCATGACAGGGGATCAGCTCGGCAGGGGCCATCACAAAAAGGCTGTGTCCGCGGTGACTCCAAGCACACCGTCATCCCCAACAATCCCTCAATACATATACGTAGGGTTGGACTTGGTTCTCCGTAGCTGTCTCCTAAACTCCTGCTTACAGTACTCTCATCTAATAAATACGGGCACTCTCACTAATTTCGGTCAGCCTCTAGGAGGTCACTCTCCAACCCAGTCATCTTCCTGGTCCATCTTCAGCGTCAAAAAGAATGGGATGGCTGGAAATCGAATCCAGGTTCTATCGGCCACAACGATAAGTACTAACCACTATACTACCATCCCGTGACGTAACGGCCCGGTTTTGTGGTACTGGTACTTACCGCAGTGATGTTCCTGGAACGCCGGGGGCTTACCGGCCCACAGCAGCTCGCCTCACATGTTCCTTGGCTGCTCAAGTGTTCCGTAGATACATCGGCAAAGTGTGTTTATTTGTATCCGTGGATTGATGTTAGGCGGCTGGGGAAACGTCGATCACACTGCACCCCCGTTTCTGGGGAATCATCCTTGTCATCCCAACTTCCATAGGGCGCTGCGTGAAATGGAGAGTCCTGCATTGCAGGATTACACAAAGCTGAAATGGACGATAATTCAAGAAAAGGTCAGTCCCACTGAACAGGGCCATGGCTTTTGAAACAGAATAGCATTGTTTAGACTCGAGGGGAGTTGGAGGGGCTTATTAGAACAGCCATGATTAATTAGTACTGCAACGTAACTAATATTCCCGAACTTCCATGTTAGCTAGTAGTCGGATAAGTACCCTGCATTTAAACATGTTACCCACACCATGTTGGCGGCTCCGGGCTCGAGCCGACGACAACCCTTAGCATCCCTCTCGTGACAGTCAACCTGTCCTGCCACATATATACCACCCGTTCGCCGTCGTCGTACGTTTATTCTCATGGACTCCGTCGATACTCCCCGCGTATTTCTAGCTTCCCGGGCCTTCCACCTGGCCTCTTGACCCTCCTCGGTTCGGACCTCGGGAAACCGGCTCGTTGCCGGAACGTGCTGACTGCCCCACGGTCTGCGGATGGATAACAACCAAAACCCGAGCCCTCTTCTGATATTTCGCGGCATTAACCCGGCGTGCCACATATCCGGCGATAAGCTGGGTCTTGCCTCTGTTCATGTCCTCTCCGGGGCCAGACGGGCCTCCCACCACAACGGCAGCCCTAGCCCCAAATGCCTCCGCTGATGCCGAGAAAGCTAGCATCCCTCAAGCTGGAGAGCATGAGATGACTGACGGGCAGGTGCGGGCGCTTGTCCGACTTGCACAATGCCCCCTATGTTCTTACCTGCTACGGGAGCCGGTCACATTGCCTTGTGGGAGGTCCCTGTGCAAGCGGTGCCTCCCGCAGACGCACCTTCGGATGCACATATCGTACCCGGCCACGGCGAATAGGCTGCAAGGCTTTAGTTGTCCTTTCCAAGACTGCCGGAGGGAACATGCCCTCGGAGACTGCGGCCTGGACGTCACGCTGAACAACATCTTCTCGGCGGTAAGCGTGGAGTACGAGAAGGGGCGGGATGCAGCCCTCAACAGCGACCTAGTCACTCGTGTCTCCCCGGTGGGTGAATGGGAGATAGCTGGTATACCGTCCCTAAAGGATGTTGACAGTGAGCCGACGGCTTTGCCGGGAGGCAGGCTGCTGTCGACCTATCTGCTAGCCGATGCGGGGGAGCTCGATTATAACGCCGAGGTTTCGTACGCTTCGTCACAAACCAAGAAGCATGCGGATCTCGACGCCGCTGTCTTCACGAAAGTCAAGGAGGTAGCAGTAGCCGAAGCGAATTGCGACGTCTGCTACGCCGTCTTCTATGATGCGGTGACGACACCATGTGGGCACACGTTCTGCCGAATGTGCCTCCAACGCGTGCTGGATCACGCAAGCTACTGCCCGGTATGCCGTCGGCGGCTCACGATACAGCCCATGAACAACCGGGCGGCCTCCCCCGCTAATGAGCTCCTCCGGAAGATCACGGCTACTTTTTGTTCCGAGTTGGTAGAACTCCGAAGCCAGACGATATTGCGAGAAGGCCTCCGGAGCGACAACCACGAGTTTGACCTCGCCATATTTGTCTGCACCCTCTCATTCCCTTCCATGCCCACCTTTCTCCACGTGTTCGAGCCACGGTACAGGCTCATGGTGCGGCAGGCGCTGGAGGGGGATCGGACCTTTGGCATGGTCATGTACCGCAGCTCCGGCGACGGCTTCGCCGAGCTCGGCACCGTCCTCCGCATCGTCAACGTCGAGTTCTTCCCCGACGGCAGGAGCGTGCTCGAGACCGTGGGCGTCTCGCGCTTTCGCATCATCCGCCACCAGCTGCTCGACGGCTACACGGTCGCCAAGACGGAGCGGGTCACCGACATCAGCATCGCCGAGGAGGAGCAGCTGGAGGCGGCGGAGACCGCCGTCGCCGCGGATTCGGGCCGGCCAGCAGAAAACCCCCCGGCGACCGCGTTCCCGACGAACAGGCGTGAGGCTGAGACGCTGTCCACACAAGCACTGATGGACTTCGCAACGGACTTCGTCCGGCGGATGGAGGAGCAGACGGTGGCGTGGCTCACGGCGCGCATATTGTCGATTTACGGAGAGTGTCCGAGTGATCCAGCGCTATTCCCTTGGTGGTTTGCCAACGTCCTCCCCGTCCGAGACGACGAGAAGTACCGGCTCCTCGGGACGAGGAGAGTCCGGGAGAGACTGAAGATTTGCTGCGGGTGGATACTGGATTGGGAGTCAAGTCAATGGTGAGTGCTAAACCCCCCTTTCCACTTTCCTGCTCCGGCGCCCCGTTCTTCGTTCGTGTTCTCTGCCCCCTTATTGTGCCTGCCAAACGGCGGCATTAGGCCAAAGGTTATAAGAGGCTGATGACGTCCCGCGTCAGAACGGTTTTATTGACAGGCGGCTAGGTCGTTCTTAGACTGCAGGGTCATGTAGGCAGCACTGACCTGTGGGCTCCTGACCTCGTGTAAATGCGTGAGAGCCACTTTCGGCCCTTAAGGTTTGAGGCGGCCATGCGTGGCGTTTGCGGCGAGCAGGACACCAATTTATGCTCTAAACTTAGAACCTTCGACTAAGATTGCTGCCCCAACCTTTTTCTCTGTCCTCAACCTACCTCGCCCTCAGAGGCTTGCCCGACAAAGTCACCTTGTAAACTATTATTTTCAAGTTCACGACACTCACCGCTGAGTATAAAACTGGTGCTCGTCTGCCACCTAGCCTTCCATCCTCCTCGCTCCTATCTCATTCTATGCAGCAAACCCCAGCTTCTTTGGGCCAGCTCGAAACGACGATGCTTAACACGCAACACAAGATGGCTATGGTCCAGCCAGAGGGCAACCAGGTTCACTACTGGTACCAATATCCTCTAGAGGTAGGTTTTACCGGCATTTCCATGGGATGTGACATTTGGTTGGCCAGTGTGGCCCTGTGGACTGGCCACTTACCGAGAGATAACCTACCCTGGAATTGCGCCTGGTTTTCACACTGGAGATGGGTCCTACGGTCCCTGGAGACGCTCTTAGTTATTCACTCATTCATCCTGGCTTATTCGGGTCGCAATCCTAACATCATGGCTTATAGATCCGTATGCATATCCTTCGGTTTGCGGTTGTTGAGGTTGAGGACATCCACCCTGATCAGATAGCATATCAGTCAAACAGGTTCCGACACTCGCCGATCTCGCCCGGGAAGCTCCCCAAAAAGAATCTCGACGTCGTATCTATGCGATATACTTGCCGTGATTTCTACTATACACTTAAGAATGAATGTATGTTCTACAAGGTGAGTACTTGGCGGCACCTCCATGGACAGGCTTCCATGAGGCTAGCCACGGCAGTTTCACCACCCTCTCTTTGCTGCACCTTGCTCACCGCATGCTAGGAGAATACATTTCACTTCGATGGATTGTACAACCTTTCGACGTATATCGCCGCCATTACGCCCGAGAACCGCCGAAGTATCAAGAGGATGGTGGTTAGGATGCGAAGCCCTTGCATTTATGGAGGATGCAACGGCTGGAGACGAAAATTATGCCCATATTGCCCTTCAGTTGCTTGGGGTCTTGTTAAGCGAGGGTGCCTTCTCCTTGAGCATCTCAGCCTTGTTTACGTGACTGGGTCTTGGCCTCCTCGGGACTTACTTGACCTCAGACCCCTTTTGCCACAAGGCTCCCTGCCACGCGGTCTACTATCGTTCGCCCTCACCGTTGAGCAGCTGACCCTCGAAACTACGGTCACGATGCACCTAACCGACGAAGGTAGAGTGTTCGAACCCGCTTCGTCACTCGACACCCCCGAAAGTCAAGCGGTGGAAACCTTGATAACCCGATTTCTCCAACGCCTCGACGGGGGTCTTTTGCAAACAAAGGGCGGGAGAGTCAGGTCACTACCATCAGGTGCCCCAAGCGTCAGGGAGGCCAGTGAGTTGACAACGTTGCTCATTGCCACCCACGTCGATGTCTGGGGTGAGGGTAGGGGCCTTCTCAACGACCCCAAGACAGCCCTTGTCTCCGGTCGAACTCGTAGTCGAAGTAGCGCAAATCTGAGCGCCATAGGCGTTTACCGTCCCTCCAAGCGCTTGCGTGGCTCGGATTTCCCTCCTTACTAGTTTTATTGCCAGATCCTCGATGCCAAGGTCGGCGACGCGCCAACATCTGAGGTGTCCTCAAGGGGCGAGGGGCGAGTTGGGGAGGCTTTTCGACCTACCCAGGAGTTAACCTACCCGGGAGCTACCCTGGACTAACCCGGGAGTGGTTTCCGAATGCGAAGGCTGGTTTTGTACATAGCCGGCTAGCGAATGGGGAATATGGCGGGCGAGAAAAAAATATACTCGTTTACCAGCTAGAAGCCCTGCCCTCGGCGGTCTAATAAAGATTTTCATTATTACGAGATACAGATATAGTTGTCTAAGGTGACTGTCGCCCCTCACTTGTTCAACCACCAGGACAAGCAGCATCCTCAACGCACCCCACCCCACCGGCCCCTCGCGGTAGAGGACCTACCTAGAGCCAAGCGCCTGCCAATGTTCCCAAAGAAGATGCAGCTGCAGAACAGCACGCTGACCATCCAGATGCCCGTCTCGACGGTCTCGTGGCTCGCCAGGGCCCCAAGCGCCGGAGAGCCGGCGCCGCGGCGGTGGCTCGTCAGGTTGCGGGACCCCGGGGCGCCGCCCAGGCCGCCGAGTCCGGTTGGGGCGGGCATCATCTCCGGGTCGAGGCCCATGAGGACAGCCGAGCCGACGAGGCCGACGGCAGATGAGAGCCAGAAGCCTGGCTTGGAACGGT
>Ga0164242_10004462_pt1 | contig 15717 bp, 14 predicted proteins | sample OricomgcompostMG_FD_108783 | JGI IMG/M metagenome (GOLD analysis project Ga0164242, IMG submission 108783) | Miracle-Growth compost microbial communities from Emeryville, California, USA - Original compost - Miracle growth compost (MG) ... | reverse complement strand
GGTCAGTTCGGCGCAGGAGCTGGGCAGTGTGCTCGGCCCGCTCTACGGCGTGGCCGTGGTGCTGCTGGTGCCGTCGGTGGCCGGCGCCGAATGGCTGACCGGCTGGCACGCGGTGTTCTGGCTGAACGTGCCGCTGACCCTGGTGGCCATGGTGATGATCCATTTCAGCCTGCCGTCGCACGAGAAGAGCGAGCATCCCGAGAAGGTCGACGTGGTCGGCGGTGTGCTGCTGGCGGTGACCCTGGCGCTGCTGACGCTGGGCCTGGACAACCAGAACCCCGACGGCAAGCATGTGCTGCCGCCCAACGGGCCGACCCTGCTGATCGCCGCCCTGATCGCCGCGGTGGCCTTCACCGTCTGGGAGCTCAAGGCCCGCACCACCATCATCGATCCGCAGGGCGTGCGGTTCCGGCCGTTCCTGGCCGGCCTGGGGTCCTCATTGTGCACCGGTGCCGCGCTGATGGTCACGCTGGTCAACGGCGAACTGTTCCTGCGGGTGCTGCTGCACCTCGACCAGAAGCAGGCAATCTTTCAGCTGTCCTGGTTCTTCGGTGCACTGCCGGTCGGCGCGCTGATCGGTGGCTGGATTGCCACCCGGATCGGTGACCGGATCGTGGCCTTCGTCGGCCTGCTGATCGCGGCCGGCGGCTATTGGCTGTTCACCTACTGGGACGCCAATGTGCAGTCGGCCCACCACGATCTTGTCGTGGTCAGCCTGCCCAGCCTGCCCACCGATCTGGTGCTCGCCGGCCTCGGCCTGGGCCTGGTCATCGCGCCACTGACCTCGGCAACGTTGCGGGTGGTGCCCACCCCGCAGCACGGCATCGCCTCAGCGGGCGTGGTGGTGTCCCGGATGATCGGCATGCTGATCGGCATGGCGGCGCTGACCGCGTTCGGCATGTACACGTTCACCAAGACGATGGAAGAGCTGCCCAAGGGCACCGGCAAGAGCCTGGCCGAAGCCGCCATGCAGCTGGCTGCCAACGCGCAGACCGCCTACGCCGCGCAGTACAGCGCGACGTTCAAGATCACCGCATTCGTCTGTGTGGTCGGTGCCGTGCTGGGTCTGCTGGTGGCCGGTCGCGATGAGCACGCCGAGGAGCCCGAGGAAATCGACGAGGTCGATCCTGCCCCGGTCGGGTAATTCCCCTTACAAACGCCGAAACGGCATTCCAGCACTGCTCTCTCGCACTGTGTCTTGGAATGCCGTTTCGGCGTTTGTGGGTCGGGTCAGCAGCGCTCCACGCCGGGACGCATCCACACGACGTGGTCTCGGTAGCCGACCACCTGGGGGGCCGGGTCCTGCGGGTCGAAATCCTCGACGACGCTCAGCACGGCGCGCAGCGGGCGAAAGACAACTTCGCGCAGCCCGTCTCTGAAGCCTTCTTCTACCGGGCGGAAGCTCAGCCAGTCCTGCAGGGCAGTCATGGTCGTAATCCTTTGCTCGTGTTCACCACCGCGCGAAACGACTTCGGTGAGCGCGATATTCCGGGGGCCAGATTCGACTTCCGGCGTCAGGGCCAATTTTACGTATCGTAAATTCGTACTACCTGGGCAAATGCCCGCCGCTTGGTCTCAAAGCGGTAACAACTAACCGAACATGAGAAATCCCACGGTGACGACAGTCACATCGACGGATGTGCCCAGGGCACATCTCACGGACTTGCCGGGTGCACCGCTGGCAAATCTTCTGCCGATGAGCTATGGCACCAGGCTGAGCCGGACGTCGGCCCCGAGTTGCTTGACCCCGTCATAACGCCAGCGCCGGGCTTGGCCGATGTTAGCCACGCCGACGTCGTCGACCGCCGCGACCGGGCCGCCCAGCAGGGTCGGCGCCAGGTACGCCAGGATGCGGTCCACCAACCCGGCCCGGATGAATGCCCCGGCCAGGGTCGGACCGCCTTCCAGGAACACATCGGTGCGGTCGGACAGTGCCTGCAGCACCTCGTGCGGATCGCGGGTGCGGATCACCATGGTGCGCGAATCGTCGTTGAGAACCTTTGCGTCCAAAGAGATTTCACGCTCCCCCACCACCACCCGCAGCGGCTGGCGTGGTGTCAGGGAGCCGTCCGGCAGGCGCGCTGTGAGCGACGGATCGTCAGCCAGCACGGTGCCGGTGCCGACCACGATGGCGTCGGCCACGGCGCGGTGCCGGTGCACGTCGGCGCGGGCGACCTCGCCGGTGATCCACTGGCTGGAGCCGTCGGCTGCGGCGCTGCGCCCGTCCACGCTGGCCGCGTATTTCCAGGTCACATGGGGTCGCCCGGTGCGCTGACGGTGCAGCCACTCGCGTAGCGGGCCGCCGGCCACCTCGTCGGCCAGCAGCCCCGAATGCACCGACACCCCGGCCGCGGTCAGCCGCTGCGCGCCGCCGGCGGCGATCGGATTGGGGTCGCTGACGGCATAGACCACCGCGGCCACCCCGGCCTCCAGCAGTGCGTCCACGCACGGTCCGGTGCGGCCCTGGTGATTGCACGGCTCCAGGGTCACCACCGCGGTTCCGCCCGCGGCCAGCCGCGCGGCGCGGCGCAGCGCCACCACCTCGGCATGTGCCTCGCCGGCCGGCTGGGTGCCGCCGACGCCGACCACCTGGCCGTCGGTATCCAAGATCACGGCGCCGACCGGTGGATTCGGATAGGTGCCGCCCTTGACCGCCTCGGATTGCTCGACGGCCAGCCGCATGGCGGCCTCGATCGCGGCCGGCGTCGGCGTCACAGCACCAGGTGGGGCGAGGCGGCCGCGGCCTGGCGCCGCAGTGCCGCCACGGCTTCGGCCGGGTCGGCCGCGTTGTAGACCGCCGAACCGGCGACGAAGCAGTCGACACCGGCCTCGGCCGCGGCGTCGATGGTGTCGGCGTTGATGCCGCCGTCGATCTCCACCACGATGGTGAGCTCGCCGGCGTCCACCAGCCGGCGAACGGCGGCGACCTTCGGCAGTACCTCAGGGATGAATTTCTGCCCGCCGAAGCCCGGTTCCACCGACATGACCAGCAAGGTGTCGAAGTCGCGCAGGATCTCCAGGTACGGCTCGATCGGGGTGCCGGGCTTGACCGACAGGCCGGCCTTGGCGCCGGCGGCGCGGATGTCGCGGGCCACCGCCCGCGGATCATCGGTGGCCTCGGCGTGGAAGGTCACGTTGTAGGCGCCCGCTTCGGCGTAGGGCGGTGCCCAGCGCTCGGGGTTCTCGATCATCAGATGGCAGTCCATCGGGATGTCGGTGACCTTGAGCAGGCTTTCCACCACCGGCAGACCGAGGGTCAGATTGGGCACGAAATGGTTGTCCATCACATCGACGTGCAACCAGTCGGCTCCGGTGACCGCGGCGGTCTCGTCGGCCAGCCGGGCGAAGTCGGCCGAGAGGATGGACGGGGCGATCAGAGGAGCGTGGCCGAGCGAAGCGACGGGAGATGGACCTGCCATGGCGGTCAGACTACTTTGAGCGCGGCGGCGAACATTGCATCGGTGCCGTGCCGGTGCGGCCACAGCTGCACGTGTGGGCCCGGCCCGAGCCGATCGGCAGGCGCGAACAGCGGCCGGGTGTCGATGACCTCGACCGGCTGGCGGCGCACCGCGTCGGCGATCACCCCGACCGTCTCGGCCAGGTGCGGCGAACACGTCGCATACAGCACCACACCGCCGGGACGGGTGAGTTTGATTGCCGCAGCGAGTAATTCGCGCTGCAGCTTGGCCAGCGCGGGCACGTCACCGGGCTGCCGGCGCCAGCGTGCCTCGGGTCGGCGGCGCAGCGCCCCCAGCCCCGTACACGGCGCATCGACCAGCACCCGGTCGAACGATCCGGGCTGCAGTCCGGATTCGCGACCGTCGACCCGCAGCACCTGCACGTCCAGCCCACGGGTGTTGCGCTCGACCAGCTCGGCGCGGTGCTCGGCGGGTTCGACGGCGGTGACCGTCGCCCCGCACAGCGCCGCGATCGAGGCCAGCATGGCGGTCTTGCCGCCCGGGCCCGCGCACAGATCCAGCCAGCGATTGTCACTGCCCACCAGCGGCACCTCGGTCAGCGCCCGGGCCACCAGCTGGCTGCCCTCGTCCTGCACCTGGGCCCAGCCCTCGCGCACCGGGTCCAGCTGGCCGGGATCTCCGCCGGGCAGATACACCGCGTATGGCGAATACCGGCCGATCTCGCCGCCCACCGCGGCGGCCAACTCCACGGCGGTCATCTCGCCGGCCCGCGCCGCCAGGTGCACCACCGGACGTTCGTCGTCACTGGTCAGCATGGCATCCAGCTCGCCGGCATCGGCGCCGAGTGCATCGGCGAAAGACTGTGCCACCCAACGCGGATGGGCATGGACAAATGCGGTGTGGCCGATCGGGTCGGTGGCGGCCCTCGGTGCCAGCTCGGCCACCCACGCCGCTTCATCCTTGGCCGCAATGGTTCTGAGCACACCGTTGACGAAACCCGCACGCACCGAATCGAATTCGATACCGGCCTGTTCGACGGTGGTGTCCACCGCGGCGTGCGCATCCACCCGGGTTCGCAGCAGCTGATAGCTGCCCAGGCGCAGCAGGTCCAGCAGCACCGGGTCGATCTTGTCGGTGGTCCGGCCCGCGGCGTGTTCGATCACCGCATCCAGCAGCCCGATGCTGCGGCAGGTGCCGTAGGCCAGTTCGGTGGCGAAGGCCGCGTCCCGGCCGGTGATGTCGCGGTCGCGCAGCATGGCCGGCAGCGCCAGGTTGGCGTAGGCGTCCCGCTCGGACACCGCCCGCAGCACGTCGAACGCGGCGCGGCGGGCCGGGTCCAACGGGGTGCGGCGCGGGCCGCGCTGTTGCGGCCGGTCGGTGCGTTCGGCGCGCGGACCCTGCTGCGGCCGGGCGCCTTGCCGGTCCGGCCGCCGCGGGCCCTGACCACGCGCACCTTGGCCGCGGCCGTTCTGGCCACCGCGGCGTGCACCACCCTGGCCGCCGCCCTGGCCGTCCCGACGGCCACCACCGCGCCGCTCGTTCTCGCTCATCGCGCCACCACGCCTTCCTCCAGTCGCGCACCGCGGGCCCAGTCGGCGGCGTTCATCGCTTTCTTCCCCGGCGGCTGCACGGTGCTCAATTGCACCGGGGTGCTGCCGGTACCGACCTGCACGGCGGACTTGAGCACCCGAATTACCCCGGGCGCCAACGGTTCTGCCTCCACCGCGCGCACCGCGCCGAGCTTGACCCGCAGCTCGCCGATCTCGGTCCAGGCGCCCGGGTTCGGAGTCACCGAGCGGATGCGTCGGTCCACCACGTGCGCGGGCAGGTCCCAGCGCACCCGGGCGTCCTCGACGGTCACCTTCGGCGCCACGGTCACCCCGTCGGCGGGTTGCGGCACCGCGGTCAGCGCGCCGTCGGCGACCCCGTCCATGGTCCTCTCCAACAGGCCCGCACCGGACTGCGCCAACCGGGCCAGCAGGTCGCCGGTGGTGTCGGTGGGCCGCACCGTCTCGGTGAGGACGCCGTATACCGGCCCGGAGTCCAGCGCCCGTTCGATCAGGAAGGTGGTGGCGCCGGTCACCTCGTCACCGGCGGCAATGGCGGCCTGCACCGGCGCGGCACCGCGCCAGGCCGGCAGCACCGAGAAATGCAGGTTGATCCAGCCCAGCTTCGGCACCGCCAGCAGCTCATCGCGCAGCAGCGCGCCGTAGGCCACCACCGCGCAGCAGTCCGGGGCCAGCGCAGCCAGCTCGGCAACGAACTCCGGGGCATTGGGACGCTCCGGCCGCAGCAGCGGAATGCCTTCTGCCAGAGCCACTTCGGCAACCGGCGAGGGCGCGGGTTTGCCCCGACGGCCGGCCGCGGCATCGGGCCGGGTCAGGACCGCGACCACCTCGTGGCGGGGTGAGTCGATGAGCCGCCGCAGCGAGGGTACTGCGGGCTCGGGTGTTCCGGCGAAGACGATACGCACGATGCATCAGGCTACTGGCGGATGCGCCAAACACCGGAATCCGCGCGGTTCAACCGATGTGCAGCGGATCGATCTGGATCCGCACCGGCTGCCCGTCGCGGTGCGCGCTGAGCGCACCGACCGCCCGGCGCAGCGCCGCGGCCAGTGCCAATCCCCCATCCCGCGGCACCCGTAGCAACATCCGGTGCACGTCGTCACCGGGCTGGACACCGGGCGGTCGGCGGGCCCCGAACGGCAGGTCCACCGGCCCCAGCGGGTCGGCATCGGCGGGCAGCTCGACGCTGGCCAGCAGTGCCGCCACCGCGGCCGGAGCACCGTCGATGGCGGCCAGGTGCACCGCCGGCGGAAAGCCCACCTCGGCACGCTCGTCCAGCTCGGCCTCGGCGTGCCCGATCGGATCCCAGCGCACCAGCGCCTGCACGGTCGGGATTGCCGATTCGGCCACCACCGCGACCTGGCCGCCGTCGGCCCGCGGGCACACCAGCGCCGCCGCGGACATCCAGCGCCGCAGGGTGTCCTCGGTGGCCCGCAGGTCCTGGCGGCCCAGCAGCGCCCAGCTGTCCAGCAGCAGTGCGGCGCCGTAGCCGCCGACGGCCCGCGGTTCGGCGCCCGGGGTGGCCACCACCACCGCGGGGTCACCGGGCACCTCGGGCACCACCGCGTCACCACCCGAGGTGATCACCGGGGTGCCCGGGAAGGCCCGGCCCAGTTCTTCGGCGGTGCGCCGGGCCCCGACCACCACCGCACGCACCGCGGAACTGCCGCAGCGGCCGCAGCGCAACGCCGGGTCGTGCGTGCCACACCAGCGGCACACCGCGCCGGTGGTGTCCCGGTCGGGCAGCGACAGCGGGCCGGTGCAGTGCCGGCAGCGCGCGACGGTGCGGCATTTGGCGCAGGCCAGCGCCGGCACGTAGCCGCGGCGCGGCACCTGCACCAGCACCGGCCGTCCGGCGCCCAGCGCCGCGCGGGCCGCGCCCAGGGCCATCGAGGGCAGCCGCGCGGTGTGCGCGGCGGCGTCGCGCTCCAGGGTGTGCGCGTCGTCGTCCAGGGCGATGACCCGCGGCGCCCGCTCACGCACCGTCGCGCGGGTGGCGACCACGTCGTGCGCCCAATTGCTGCGTACCAGCGCGTGTGCCTCCGCGGTACGGGAGAACCCACCGATCATTGCGGCACAACGCAATTGGTGCGCTCGCAGCATCGCGACCTCACGGGCATGCGGGTATGGGGCCCGCGGCTCGGACAGCGAGTCGTCGCCGTCGTCCCACACCGCGATCAGGCCCAGGTCGGTCACCGGCGCGAACACCGCGCTGCGGGTGCCGATCACCAGCCGGGCCTGCCCCCGCAGCACCGACAGCCAGCGCCGGTAGCGCTGCGATGGACCGAGTCCGGCCGACAGCGCCGTCACCCGGCTCTCATCGAGCAATGTGCCCGCGGCGGTGTGCACGGCGTCCACATCGCGCTGGTCCGGGACGATCACCAGCGCACCACGGCCGGAATTGGCAACCACCGCGGCGGCCTCGGCCAGTCGGTCAGCCCAGTGCTCCCCCGGCAACGCCTGCCACACCGCGCGGGCGGCCCGGCCCTGCGCCAGCGCCTCGATGAACTGTGCGCCGCGCCCGTAGGCGGTCCAGGCGGTGGTGTCCACCTCGGCCGGGGGCAGCGGCGCCAACTCCGGCGGCGGCTGCTTCTCGACGGTGGCATGCCGGGGCGGGATGGCCAGTCGCAGCACATCGGGTCGCGTCCCGGCGTACCGCGCGGCGACCGCGTCGGTCAGCCGGCGGATGTCCGGGGTCAGCACCCGCTCGGCCGACACCACCCGGTCCAGCCAGCCCAGTTTTCCGGAATGGTCTGTGTCCGAACGTCTTTCGAGAATGAACGCATCGACCAGCCGCCCGTTGAACCGAACCTTGGCCCGAACCCCCGGCTGCGCGTCGTCGGACAGATCGGCAGGCACCAGATAGTCGAATTCGCGGTCCAGGTGCGGCACCGTGAGCATCGGCAGCACCCGGGCCACCGGCTCGTGTTCGGCGGCGGTCCTGGTGATGCTCACCGCACCGGTGTAGCAGCCGGCACCGACACCGTCCGCTTGGCAAAGAAGCCGGCGGTGATCAGCAGCAACGAAGCCGCGTACGCCCACCAGATCGGGATGGCCAGCCGTTCGTCACCCAGCACGAACTTGCTGATCCCGATCATGCCGTCACTGACCGCGAAGCACAGCGCACCAGCGGCGGTCCACGGTGTCGGCAACTCGGCGAACAGCGCCGCGCACACCATGGCGACCAGCACCGCCATGTAGAGCGTCACCGGCACCGCCATGCCCTCGATGAGCAGGTTGGGCCAGAACCACACCAGCAGCGCCACGCAGACAAGCACCAGCACCGCCGCTCCGGCCGTGGCGGTCGGCGTGCGCCGGGCCAGCGGGATCAGCGCGGCCAGAAAGCACAGGTGCGCCAGCAGGAACGAGCCCAGGCCGAACACGAATCCCGTCGGCCAGCCAGGGATGGCCAGCAGAAAATCCCCGCCCGCGGAGAACACCAGCGCGGCCACCAGCCAACGTCGTTCCCGCACGACGCCGTGCCCGGCGGCGGCCAGCGCCAACAGCAGCGCCGGTAGCGCCTTGACCGCCGGTTGCAGGGCGAACTGCCCGGTCAGCTCCGCACCGGCCGGCAGCCGTAGTCCGGTCACGATCAGGAAAAGCCCGTACCCGGCCGCCACGATCGCGGCCGCCAGCCACAGACCCCAACGCGGTGCGTACGGTGTGGTCATGTCGGACTCTGGACGCCCTGCGCTCGATCCCATTCTGGAAAAGGTACTGGAAGCGGTGCCGTTCCAGCTCACTCTTGATGGCGGTGCCGAGGCGGCGCGCGAGCGCTTCCGGGCACTGCCGCGCGCACCGCTGTATCCGGAGGTCAGCGCCACCGATCGGGTCGTGGACGGCGTCCCGGTCCGGATCTACACACCCGACACCGATGGCGCGGCCAAGCCGCTGGTGCTGTTCTTCCACGGCGGCGGCTGGGTGGTCGGCGATCTGGACACCTACGACGGCACCGCGCGACTGCACGCGGTGGCCACCGGTGCCGTGGTGGTGTCGGTGGACTACCGGCTGGCCCCCGAACATCGGTACCCGGCCGCGGTCGAGGACGTCTGGACGGTGACACCATGGGTCTTTGCCCATGCCGCCGAACTGGGCGCCGATCCCGATCGTGTTGCGGTCGCTGGTGATTCGGCCGGCGGCAACCTGGCCGCAGTGGTTGCTCAGCTGGCCCGCGACGCCGGCCTGGCGCTGCGCTTCCAGCTGCTGTGGTACCCGGCGACGACGTGGGACACCTCGTTGGCATCCTTCACCGAGAACGCCGACGCACCGATCCTGGGCCGCGGTGCCGTGGGCGGCTTCTCGCTCTGTTATGCCGGCGACGTCGACCTGGCGAATGCGCCGGCGACCCTGATTCCGGCCCGCGCATCGTCATTCGCCGATCTGGCGCCGGCTTGTATCGCGGTGGCCGGTTACGACCCGCTGCGCGACGACGGCATCCGATATGCCGAATTGCTCAGTGCGGCAGGTGTTTGCACGGAGGTACAGAACGCCGAAACATTGGTGCACGGCTATCTCGGCTACCACGGCGTGGTGCCGGCGGCCACCAGCGCCGCCGACCGGGCATTGGCCCGCCTCGCCGAAGCGTTAGCCTGAGCCATGACCACCGACGCGCCCGCTGATACCCGGCCCGGCATCGACCCGATTCTCAAAGGTCTACTGGAGGCCGTCCCCCTGGAGTTCACCATCGACGACGGTGTCGAGGCGGCCCGCGCCAAGCTGGCCGCCATGCGCCCGCCGCAGGAGATGCTTCCGGCCATGCGCATCGAGGACCGTGACCTGGATTGCGGTGCGGCCGGGCAGATTCCGGTACGGATCTACTGGCCGCCGATCGACGGTGATACCCGGCCGTTGCCGGTGGTGGTGTTCTATCACGGCGGCGGCTGGGCGATCGGTGACCTGGACACCCACGACCACGTGGCCCGGGCCCACGCCATCGGTGCGCGGGCGATCGTGGTGTCGGTGAACTACCGACTGGCCCCCGAGCACCCGTTCCCGGCGGCCATCGACGATTCTTGGGCGGCGCTGCAGTGGGTCGGCGCGCACGCGGCCGAACTCGGCGCCGATCACAGCCGGATCGCGGTGGCCGGCGACTCGGCGGGCGGCAACATCTCAGCGGTGATGGCGCTGCGGGCCCGCGAGGCCGGGCTGCCGCTGACCTTCCAGCTGCTCTGGTACCCCGTCACCGTCGGTGACCTGTCGCTGCCGTCGTTCACCCAGAACGCCGATGCCCCGGTGCTCAATGCCGATGTGATGGCCGCGTTCCTGCACTGGTACCTGCCCGGCATGGACCTGAGCGACCCCACCGCGCTGCCGACCGACCTGGCCCCGGCCAATGCCGAATCGCTGGCCGGTCTGGCGCCGGCGTTCATCGGCACCGCCGAGCACGACCCGCTGCGCGATGACGGCGGCAAGTACGCCGAACTGCTTGCCGCAGCGGGCGTTGCGGTGCAGCACAGCAACGAGCCGACCATGGTGCACGGCTACGTCAGCCTGGCGCTGGCCTCACCGATGGCCACCGAGGCCACCGACCGCGGCCTGGCCGCCCTCAAAGTGGCCCTGTACGCCTAGGTTCTGCCATGTCGAGCAGACCCCCGGATCACCACACGATCATCGTCGGCGCCGGATTCACCGGCATCGGCACTGCCATCCTGCTGGACCGCGCCGGGCTGGCTGATCATCTGATCATCGAGGCCGGCGCCGAGCCCGGCGGCACCTGGTACTGGAACACCTATCCCGGTGTGGCGGTGGATATTCCGTCGTTCTCCTATCAATTCTCCTTCGAGCAGAGCACGCGGTGGTCACGCACCTACGCCAAGGGCGCCGAACTCAAGGCCTATGCCGAGCACTGCGTCGACAAATACCGGTTGCGGGACCGGATCCGGTTCGACACCGCGGTCACCGGCGCCGAGTACGACGACGAGCAGGCGCTGTGGCGGGTGCACACCGACACCGGCACCGTCATCGCCCGGTTCCTGGTCAACGGCAGCGGTGTACTGACCGTGCCCAAGCCACCGGATATTCCCGGCGTCGACGAATTCGCCGGTGTCACACTGCATACCGCGCGCTGGGATCACGATGTCGACCTGACCGGCAAGCGGGTGGCGATCATCGGCACCGGCGCCTCGGCAGTGCAGGTGATCCCGGAGATCGCCGCAAAAGTTCAGCAGCTCACGGTGTTTCAGCGCACACCGATCTGGTGTTTCCCGAAATTCGATCTGCCGCTGCCCGCTCCGGCACGCTGGGCCATGCGCGTTCCCGGCGCAAAGATGTTGCAGCGGTTGGCCAGTCAGGCCTATGTCGAGCTGACCTTCCCGTTATCGGCGCAGTACTACACGGTGTTCCCGCTCGCCGATCGCGCCGCCGAGCTGGGCCGGGCCTATCTGCGCCGCGAGGTGCACGACCCGGTCATCCGGGACAAGCTGACGCCGCAGTATGCGGTGGGTTGTAAGCGTCCGGGCTTTCACAACAGCTATCTGTCGACCTACAACCGGGACAACGTCGCGCTGGTGACCGAGCCGATCGAGCGGGTCACGCCGACCGGCGTGTGCACCGCCGACGGTGAACGGCACGAGGTCGACGTGCTGATCCTGGCCACCGGATTCAAGGTGATGGATGTCGACAGCGTGCCGACCTTCCCGGTGACCGGGGCCGGCGGGCAATCCCTCGGCGAGTTCTGGTCGACGCACCGGCTGCAGGCCTACGAGGGCGTCAGCATTCCTGGTTTCCCGAACTTCTTCACCGTGATGGGCCCGTATGGCTACGTCGGGTCGTCGTATTTCGCGCTGATCGAGGCGCAGGGCCACCACGTCGTGCGGTGCCTGCAGCGGGCCGAACAGCTGGGAGCGCATCGCGTCGAGGTGTCTGCGCAGGCCAATGACCGCTATTTCGCCGAGATGATGCGCAAGCGGCACCGACAGGTGTTCTGGCAGGACAGCTGCGCCCAAGCCAACAGCTACTACTTCGATCAGAACGGCGATGTGCCGCTGCGGCCGGCCACCACCGTCGAGGCCTACTGGCGCAGTCGCCGGTTCGATCTGGCCGACTACCGGTTCAGCGCCGAATAAGTATCTCGCGAGCAGACGCTTGTGTCCCCGAATGCTCGGCGTGTCGGGTACACAAGCGTCTGCTCGCGCAGGGAACGCTAGACCGAAGCCTTCAGGTCGTCGACCTTGTTCAGCTGCTCCCACGGCAGCTCGATGTCGGTGCGGCCGAAGTGGCCGTAGGCGGCGGTCGGCGCGTAGATCGGGCGCAGCAGGTCCAGGTCGCGGATGATGGCGCCGGGCCGCAGGTCGAACACGCTGGTGATGGCCTTCTCGATGCGCGCCGGGTCCACCGTCTCGGTGCCGAAGGTCTCCACGAACAGGCCCACCGGGGCAGCCTTGCCGATGGCGTAGGCCACCTGCACCTCGACGCGCTCGGCCAGGCCCGCGGCGACCACGTTCTTGGCCACCCAGCGCATCGCGTACGCGGCGCTGCGGTCCACCTTTGACGGATCCTTGCCGGAGAACGCGCCGCCGCCGTGGCGGGCCCAGCCGCCGTAGGTGTCGACGATGATCTTGCGGCCGGTCAGGCCGGCGTCACCCATCGGGCCACCGAGCACGAACTTGCCGGTCGGGTTGACCAGGATGCGCGGGGACGAGGTGTCCATGGTCTCGTGGCCCAGTTCGGCCAGCACAACGTCGATGACGTGCTGCTTGATATCCGGGCTCAGCTGGCCGTCCAGGTCGATGCCGGCGGCGTGCTGGGTGGACAGCACCACGGTGTCCAGCCGCACCGGGACGTTGTCGCGGTACTCGATGGTGACCTGGGTCTTGCCGTCCGGGCGCAGGTAGTCCACGACGCCGTCCTTGCGGACCTTGGTCAGCTGCCGCGACAGTCGGTGCGCCAGTGCGATCGGCAGCGGCATCAACTCAGGGGTGTCGTTGATGGCGTAGCCGAACATCAGGCCCTGATCGCCGGCGCCCTGGGCGTCCAGCGGGTCACCGGCGCCCTCGACGCGGGCCTCGTGCGCGGTGTCCACGCCCTGGGCGATATCGGGCGACTGCGCGCCGATGCCGATGTTGACGCCGCAGGTCTCGTAGTCGAAGCCCTTGTCCGACGAGTCGTAGCCGATCTGGCGGATCCGGTCGCGGACGATCAGCGGGATGTCGGCGAAGGCCTCCTTGGCCGTCGTGGTGACCTCACCGACGACATGCACCTGACCGGTGGTGACCAGCGTCTCGACCGCGACCCGCGACTTGGGATCGGCGGCGAGCAGTGCGTCCAGCACCGAATCGCTGATGGCGTCACAAATCTTGTCCGGGTGTCCCTCGGTCACCGATTCGCTGGTGAACAGCCGACCTTCGCTCAACGTTCCAATCCCTTCCAAATACTTAGTAAGGCAAATCATATCTACGCCGGGACACCCGGTGGCGGGTACCCCTGGCCGTGACGCGCCCCGTCACACGGTGCCGGGACCGCCCGAACTCACGAACCGTCGCCGTGCAACAGCCCCACGATCGCATCGGCGATGCGGCTGGCCATCTGAGTCTTGGAACCCAGCTCCAGGGCAACCTCGGTGCCGTCGGCAGCCAGCAGCCAACCGGCATTGTCATCGACCTCGAAGGCCTTGCCCTCCCCGACCGCATTGACCACCAGCAGGTCACAGCCCTTGCGTGCGAGCTTGGCCCGGGCATGGAACAACACGTCACCATTGGCGTCGCCGGTCTCGGCGGCAAAACCCACGATCGCCGCCATGTTGGGCAGTTGCCCGTCGGCCCGCGCCCGCACCGCGCCGGCCAGCACGTCGTCGTTGCGGGTCAGCTCGACCACCGGAGCGTCGGAGTCCTGACCGGGTCCGTGGGTCTTTTTGATCTTGGTGGTCGCAACGTGGCTGGGCCGGAAGTCGGCCACCGCGGCGGCCATCACCAGCACCTGGGCGTCGGGTGCGTGTTTGGACACGGCAGCCTGCAGCTGGGCCGCCGAGCCGATGTGCACGGTCTCGACACCGGCCGGCTCGGCCAGTCCGGCGGTATTGCCGGAGATCAGGGTCACCTCGGCGCCACGCTGGGCCAGCACCCGGGCCAGCGCATAGCCCTGCTTGCCCGAGCTGCGATTGCCGATGAAGCGCACCGGGTCCAGCTGCTCGCGGGTGCCCCCGGCGGTGACGACCACCTTGACACCGTCCAGGTCCCGAGGCAGCGCGTCCGCACGCTCCAGGAGCAGCTGGGCGAAGGTGGCGATCTCCTCGGGTTCGGGTAACCGGCCCGCACCGCTGTCGGCTCCGGTGAGCCGGCCGGAGGCCGGGTCCAGCACCACCACGCCGCGCCGGCGCAGGGTGGTCACGTTCTCGACCGTCGCCGGATGCAGCCACATCTCGGTGTGCATGGCGGGGGCGAACAGCACCGGACATCGGGCGGTCAGCAGGGTGCCGGTGAGCAGATCGTCGGCCCGGCCCGCGGCCGCACGCGCCATCAGGTCTGCGGTGGCCGGTGCGACGACGACCAAATCGGCCTGCTGGCCCAGGCGAACGTGCGGGACCTCAGGGACGTCCTCGAAGACGCCGGTGTGCACCGGGTTACCCGACAGCGCCTCGAAGGTGGCGGCACCGACGAATTTCAGCGCCGATTCGGTGGGAACGACCCGGACCGAATGACCGGCCTCGGTGAGGTGCCGGACCAGGGCGCACGCCTTGTAGGCGGCGATCCCCCCGGCCACACCGACGATGATCCGCTTGGCCATGGGCCGACTCGGCCTTACTCGCCTTCGGTGTGCTCGAGCAGGTCGCCGTGGATCTCACGCATGGCGATCGACAGCGGCTTCTCCTGCAGACCCGGCTCGACCAGCGGGCCGACGTACTCCAGGATGCCGTCGCCGAGCTGGTTGTAGTAGTCATTGATCTGACGCGCGCGCTTGGCCGCGTAGATCACCAGCGCGTACTTGCTCGACACCCGATCGAGCAGCTCGTCGATCGGCGGGTTGGTGATACCCAGCGGCGTGTCGTAGGCGTTGGCGGCGTCGGAGTCGATGCTCTCGACAGTGGTGCTCACGAAAAATTCTCCCGGCGTTTCGGCGTGCAGATGCAGGTGCTGGCGGGGCTGATTGCGCCCGGAAGGCGCGGTGCTGATCAGCAGTCCACCAGCAAGGATACCAATTGTGCGCAGGCAGACTCCAACTGACTGTTGACAACAATCACATCGAAACTGTCCTGCGCGGCCAATTCGGCCTTGGCGGTTTCCAGGCGACGGGCCTGAACCTCCGGGCTTTCGGTGCCGCGCCCGATCAGTCGATCGCGCAGCACGTCCCAACTGGGCGGTGCCAGGAACACCGTGAGGACCTCCGGCATCGCGGCCTTTACGGCGCGGGCGCCGGCCAGGTCGACCTCGATGAGCACCGGATGCCCATCGGCGACGGCTTGGCGTACCGGCGCGGCCGGTGTGCCACTGCGGTGCAGCCCACCGTGGATTTCGGCCCATTCCAGCAGTTCACCGTCGTCGATGAGCTGCTGGAACGCCTCGGCTGTGACGAACGTGTAGTCGACACCGTCGACCTCGCCGGGCCGCGGCGAGCGCGTGGTGGCGGAGACACTGAAATACAGGTCGGGCAGCCGCTCACGCAGGCAGCCGACAACCGTTGACTTGCCGACGGCAGAGGGGCCGGACAACACCACCACGCGACTCAATTGCGCTCCGGCCCCTACTGCTCGTCAGTTACTGATCAGGAAAAGTCGAACTTCTCCAGCAGCGCCTTGC
>Ga0164242_10004461_pt1 | contig 15718 bp, 16 predicted proteins | sample OricomgcompostMG_FD_108783 | JGI IMG/M metagenome (GOLD analysis project Ga0164242, IMG submission 108783) | Miracle-Growth compost microbial communities from Emeryville, California, USA - Original compost - Miracle growth compost (MG) ... | reverse complement strand
CGGCGCGGGGGCGGTCCCGAGCGGCTCCGCGTGCTGTGCAAGGCGCCGGGCAGGGGTGCGCGGGGGCCCGGTGCTGGCCGGTGGCAGGGCCGGGGCCTCGCGGGCGTCCGCTGGTGCTGCGCGGGTTCGCCCCTCCGGTGACGCCGTGGGGTCCGGGGCACCGGGGCGTGGACGTGCGGGCCGCGCCGGGTGCTCCGGTGCGGGCGGTGGCCGCGGGCACGGTGGCGTTCGCGGGCGCGGTGGGCGGGGTGCCCGTCGTCGTTGTGGCGCTGCCCGGGGGCCTGCGCACGACGTACGAGCCGGTGCGCGGCACGCTTCCGGTGGGCGCGTCGGTGGCGGCGGGCGACCAGGTCGGTGTCACGGCGCCGGGCGGCCTGCCTCACTGTCCCGGGGCTTGTCTCCACTGGGGCCTGCTGCGGGGCGACACCTACCTGGACCCGTTGTCCCTGCTGCCGGCCTCGCTGCGCCGGTCGGCGCCCTCACGCCTGTTGCCGGTCGACGGCCCGCTGCCGGGCCCGGCGCCCGGCGGTGCGGCCCCGGCGACCGGCGCCGGGAGCCCGGCGCTCAGCGGACGGGGGTGACGCCGTGGAGTGCCATCGCGACGGCCGCCTCGACGACGGTGTCCGGGTCCTCCGCCGCACCCAGCTCGATCCGCCGTACCGCCGCGTCGACCACGCCCTGCAGGAGCATCGCGGTCAACCGCGGTTCGGCGTGGCCGAGGCCGGACAATGCGGCCACCACCATGGCGATCAGTCCGCCGTGCGCGGCGCGGATCTTCTCCCTGGCTCCGGCGTCGAGTTCGCCGGCGGAGATCGCGACCACGGCGCGGTGGCGGCCGTCCCCGACCAGGGTGAGCTGCGTCCGGACGTACGCCTCGATCTTCTCGGCCGGGGTCTCGGCGTCCCGCATGGCGGCCTCCACCTCGGCGGCCCATACCGGGAAGTCGACGGCGCACAGCTCCTCGACGACGGCGGCCCGGGAGCGGAAGTACTCGTAGACCGAGGAGCGGGCGAGCCCGGTGCGCTCGGCGAGGGCGGGGAAGGTGAGGGCTTCGGTGCCGCCCTCGGCGAGCAGGGCGCGGGCAGCGTCCAGCAGGGCGCGGCGCTGCATCGTTCGGTGCTCGGCCACCGAGGCCGCACGAATTCTCGGCATCCCCCCACTGTAGACAGTCCGTCTCAGCGGGCCTCCATGTCGGCGAGTTTGGCACGGAGTTGGAGTACGGACTTGGTGTGGATCTGGCTGACCCGACTCTCGGTGACCCCCAGGACCTGGCCGATCTCGGCCAAGGTGAGGCCCTCGTAGTAGTAGAGGGTGACCACGGTCTTCTCGCGTTCGGGCAGCGTGTTGACGGCGCGGGCCAGCAGGCGGCGCAGCTCGCGGTCCTCGGCGACCTCCACCGGGTCGTCGGCGCCGGTGTCCTCCAGCGTGTCGACGAGGCTGAGCCGGCCGCCGCCCTCGCCGCCGACGTGCAGCAGCTCCTCCAGGGCGACGACGTTGGCCAGCGACAGCGCGCTGAACACCCCGTGCAGCTCGTCCAGGCCGACGCCCATCTCGGCGGCGACCTCCGGCTCGCTCGGGGTGCGCCGGAGCCGGGCCTCCAGGGTGGCGTAGGCGCGCTCCACGGCCCGGGCCTTCTGCCGGACCGAGCGGGGGATCCAGTCAAGGGCGCGCAGCTCGTCGATCATGGCGCCGCGGATGCGGGTGATCGCATAGGTCTCGAACTTGATCTCGCGGTCCGGGTCGAACTTCTCGATGGCGTCGATCAGCCCGAACACCCCGGAGGAGACGAAGTCGGCCTGCTCCACGTTGGCCGGCAACCCGACGCTGACCCGCCCTGCCACGTACTTCACCAGCGGGGAGTAGTGCAGGATCAGCTGCTCGCGCAGCCGCGGGTCCCCGGTCGCCTTGTAGGTGCGCCACACGGTGTCGAGCGAGGTGGGTGCGGCGGTGCGGGGAGCGGCCGGGGCGGTGGTCACTGCCGTCGCCCGTGGGGACCCGGGGGTGTGCTCTGGCATACGTCCTGGTGCGCCGTTCTGCCGTGGTGGGGGCGGGGAATCGAGTCTCCGCGAGCGTAGCGTGACCATGTTGTCGCTGACAGCTACGGCGTCCGTGTGGGACATGCGCAGATACGTTCCTCTACGGTGGGGGCGAAGCGGACCGCCGCCCGGGCCGCCGCCTTCCGCGGGGCCGGGCGGTGCGTGAGGGCAATGATGCGCCGCTCGGCGTGCGTTCGCTGTCCGCCGCTCGGTCACTCCAGGTCACGCGGGTGTCGTGTCACCTGATGGTGTGCTGATGGCGTCAACCCGTTCATCATCCCGGCCGCCCCCGCGCGGTACGGACCAACCGCCAGCGGCCGTTCTCGCGGACCACGAAGCCGAGGGCGTGCAACTCGTGCAGCCGCGCCAGCGTGTCGGCCTCGGTGGTGCCGGCGGCCTCGGCGATCCGGTGTTCGTCGGCGTCGCCGCGGGCGGGCAGCGCTTCCAGCACCCGTGCGGCCCCGGGCCGCAGCCGGTCCCTGGGCAGCGCGGGCCCGCGCCGCTCCGGGGCCAGGTCGGCGCCGATCCGCCCCACGAGTTCGACCACCTCGGCGGCGTCGGTGACCACGGCCGCTCCTCCGCTCCGCAGCAGTTCGTGCACGCCCTCGGAGTGGCCGCTGGTGCAGGGCCCGGGCACGCCCATGGTGATCCGGCCGAGTTCGGCAGCCCGCCGGGCGGTGATCAGGGAGCCGCTGCGGTACCGCGCCTCCACGACTACGGTGCCCCGGGTGAGGGCCGCGATGACACGGTTGCGCAGCACGAACCGCCACCGCGTCGGGTGGCTGCCCGGCGGCAGCTCGGCCACCAGCAGGCCCCGCTCGGCGACCGTCTCGATGAGCCTGGTGTTGCGGGCCGGATAGGCGACGTCCACCCCGTTGGCGAGCACGCTGATGGTGGCCCCGCCGGCCCCGAGCGCGGCGGACTGCGCCGCGCCGTCCACGCCGTGGGCGGCCCCCGAGACGACGACCCAGCCGGCGCCCGCGAGCCCCGCGCCGAGCCGGGCGGCCATGTAGTGCCCGTAGTCCGTGCACTGCCGGGAGCCGACCACCGCCACGGATCGCAGCGCCCACAGCCGCAGCGAGGGCCGGCCGCGCACCCACAGGCCGAACGGGCGCTGCGGGCCCAGGTCGTCCAGCTGCCCGGGCCACTCGCCGTCACCCGGGCACAGGAACCTGCCGCCCGACCGGTGCACGGCCGCCAGGTCCGAGGCCGGGTCGGCGCCCCTGGCGCGCAGCGCGTACCGCTGGGTCCGATCGGGCCCGGCTCCGGGCAACCGCCGGCCCGAGCGCACGGCGGCCACCGTCTCCTGCGCCCCCAGCTCGGCGAGGGCGCGGCCCAGCACCTCGTCCCCCGGGTCGGCCGCCCTGGTCAGCAGGGCCCGGGCCAGGCGCTCCCCCCACGGCACCGCCGTGCGCACGCCTTCCCGGTCCGCCTCCCCCGGCGGCTCACCGTCGAGGACCGGCACATCCACGAGGACCTCGCCGTCCTCGGCGGCCGTCCCCTCCCGCCCCGACCGGCCGAAGACGGCACCGCCCTCGTACGCGGCCCGCAACTCCTCCTCACCGGCCTGCCCTCCTGGCCGGCCGAGCCGGGTCCCGGCTGCCCGCGTTCCCGGATGTCCGGGCTCCGTCCCGGCCGCCGAGCCCTCCAGGTCGAACAGCCCGGGCGAGGAGGACGGGCTCCCGGCGCCCTCTCGTGCTCCGCCGGGACGGCCGTTCCCGGACCGGCCCGAGCCTTCCGCACCCGACGAAGATCCGCCCCCGGGCACAGCCGGCAGCTCCCCGCCCGGCGGAGGAGCGTCTCCGTGGTGGGCCGATGGGTCGGCGGCCGGGAGGTGTCGCTCGTGCGGGGTCATACGACGCCTCCGGCCGTGAGGGCGCCGCGGTCGACGCCGGTGCGCAGCTGGAGGGCGAGCCGGACCTGGTCCCCGCCGGGGCACTCGACGTCGGCCAGGTCGGCCAGGGTCCACGCCACGCGCAGGACCCGGTCCAGGCCCCGGGCGGTGAGCAGGCCCCGCTCCATGTCGCGCTCGACGGCACGCAGGGCACCCGGCCGCACCTGCCAGCGGGTGCGCAGCTCGTACCCCGGCACCTCGCTGTTGAGCCGCCACGGGGTGGCCGCGTAGCGGGCGGCGGCCCGTTCACGCGCCCGACGCACCCGGGCGGCGACCACCGCGGAGGTCTCACCGCCGCCCCGGGTGGCGCCCATGAGCTCGGCGCGGCCCACCGGCTCGACCTCCACGCGCAGGTCCACCCGGTCCAGCAGCGGCCCGGACAGCCGGCTCTGGTAGCGCCGGACCATGGCCGGCGAGCAGTCGCACCCCCCGGGCTGCGCGTAGCGCCCGCAGGGGCAGGGGTTGGCCGCCATGACCAGGGTGAAGCGGGCCGGCAGCCGCATCACGCCGGAGGCCCGGGCCACGATCACGTGGCCGGACTCCAGGGGCTGCCGCAGCGCCTCCAGGGCATGGGCGCTGAACTCGGCGGCCTCGTCGAGAAAGAGCACTCCCCGGTGGGCGAGGGAGACCGCTCCCGGCCGGGGAAGCCCGCTGCCGCCGCCGACGAGAGCCGGCATCGTGGCGGAGTGGTGCGGGGCGCAGTAGGGAGCGGTGTCGACCAGAGGGCGCCCGGGCGGCAGGATGCCTGCGACCGAGTGGACCGCGGTGACCTCCAGCGACTCCTGCCGGGTGAGCGGCGGCAGGATGCCGGGCAGCCGCTCGGCCAGCATCGTCTTGCCCGCTCCCGGCGGGCCCTTCAGATACAGGTGGTGCCCGCCGGCGGCGGCCACCTCCAGGGCCAGTCGGGCCGCGCGCTGGCCGGAGACGTCGGACAGGTCCGGCCGGTGGGAGGCCGCGGTGTCCCCGGCGCCGTCGGCGGCCCGCTCCCGGGCGGAGGCGCTCGGGCCACCGCCCAGGGCCAGACCGGTGCCGGCGCCCCCGCCGGGCAGCAGCAGGCCTGCGCCCATGCGGTCGGGCCGGCCGGGGGCGTCCACTTCGTCCGGCGGCTCCTCGGGGACCGGCTCGCCGTTGAGGACGGCGATCAACTGGCGGAGGCTGCGGACCCCGAGCACCGCGACATCGGGGACGAGGGCCGCCTCGGCCGTCGTCCGCTCGGGCACCACGACGTGGCGGTATCCGGCCTCCGCCGCGGCCAGCACGGCGGGCAGCACACCCCGCACCGGCCGCACCCGCCCGTCCAGGCCGAGCTCGCCGATCATCATCAGGTCGGCGATGGCCGAGGGGGCGATCCGCTCGTCGGCGGCAAGGATCGCACACGCCACCGCGAGGTCGAACCCGGAGCCCGCCTTGGGCACCGAGGCCGGGCTCAGCCCCACGGTGAGCTTCTTCTGCGGCCAGGGCTCGCCGCTGTTGACGATGGCCGCCCGCACCCGGTCGCGGCTCTCCACGAGGCTCTTGTCGGGCAGCCCCACCAAGGCGAACGTGGCCACGCCTGGCTCCAGGTCCGCCTGGACCTAGACGACCACGCCCTCAACCCCGACCAGGGCCACCGAGCACGTCCGCGCGAAGGCCATCACGCCACCCCCCGGGCGTGCTCGACGCGGGCCGCGCCACGCTCGGGCAGGGTCACACCGATCAGGTCGATCCGGACCCCTCCCGGTGGGGCGCCGCCGTGCTCCGCGACCCACCGCTCGGCGAGCAGCCGCAGCCGGGCCGCCTTCGCCGGGGTCAGAGCGGCCATCGGCGACTGGAAGGACCCCTCGCGGCGGGTCTTCACCTCGCAGACGACCAGCGCCTCGCCCTCAGCGGCGAGGATGTCGATCTCTCCGCTGCGCCCCGCCCGCCAGTTGCGGGCCAGGACGCGCAGCCCGGCCTCGCCGAGCATTCTGGCCGCCAGGTCCTCGCCGTAGCGGCCGAGCGCACCTCGTGCGTTCATGGGTACCACCTCCGTCACCGACTGTGACAGAGGTGGCGCCCGCGAAGATGATCTTGAAGTCGAACCTGTGGATAACTTCCCGCGGTCCCCGCAACGGGACCCGCGGACCGCAGCGGCGCCGCCTCGGGTCCGCTCGTGGCAGAGACCCGCGCTCGCTACCCGTTGAAGCCGGAGTCGTCCGACGGCAGATCCAGGTCCGACTTGTTCAACTCCTCGATGTTCACGTCCTTGAATGTCAGGACGCGCACCTGCTTGACGAACCGGGCCGGCCGGTACATGTCCCACACCCAGGCGTCGGCCATGCTGACTTCGAAGAAGACCTCCCCCTGAACCGAGTGCACCTGCATCTCGTAGTCATTGGTGAGGTAGAAGCGCCGTTCCGTCTCGATCACGTACTTGAACAAGCCGACGACGTCGCGGTACTCCCGGTAGAGCTTGAGCTCCATCTCGGTCTCGTATTTCTCGAGATCCTCCGCGCTCATGGCATGTTCCCCTTCAGCCGTACGTGACCCCATTGTGCGCCACGGCGCCACCGCCGGAGTCACACACCGCCGTTATCCGGGCAGCGCGCCTCAGCGGCGCCGCACCAGCTTGGCAACCGGCTCGTAGGCGGCGCCGCCCAGGATCAGCACCACGCCGGCCACCACCATGGCGAAGTTCCACGGCAGCGGGCCGCCGCTCGCCGCGCCGCCGCCGGGCAACCGGTCGAAGGCCGAGGTGCGCGAGGACATGCCCGCCTGGCCGAGCGGCCAGGCGGTGGCCGCCACCCGTCCGCGCACGTCGGAAGCGGGGACGGCGCCGTGCTCGGCGTCGTCGAGGTGGACCCGCGAGTCCTGCGAGACCTGCCGGTTGTCGCCGAGCAGGAAGAGCTTGCCGCGCGGCACCGTGGTGCTGAAGCGGCTCGCTGAGGCCGGGTCGCCACCGTTCTCGAGGTAGGGCTCGGTGACCGGCTTGCCGTCGACGGTCAGGCGGCCCTGCCGGTCGCAGCAGGCCACGGTGTCGCCGCCGAGCCCGATGACCCGCTTGACCTCCGGCAGGTCCCCCCACAGCGGGTCCTTGAAGACCACCACGTCACCGCGGTGCACCGCGGACCCGGAGACCTTCTGGGCCAGAACCTTGTCGCCGGGTGCGATGGCGGGCCGCATCGAGTCGGTGGGCACCGTGTAGGGGCGGTAGAGCAGGGCCGCCCATGCGAACCCGCCGAGGAACAGCACGCAGCCGAGGGCGACCGCGAAGCCGGACAGGCGGTGCCCCAGCCGCCGCACGGGGCGTATCGGGGTGCTGGTGCTGCTGGTGCTCGTGGCGCTCATGGACCGGCACCCTACCCGTCGGTACCCGCCTCGTCAGCCCTCGCCGCCCTCGGTGGTCCCTGCGTCCCCCGCGTCCCCGGGGCCGGAGGCCGCCGCCTGGGGCCGGGCGGGCTGCTCGGGGCGCAGCAGGCGGCGGCGCCGCAGTAGGACGAACGGGACCGCTCCGGCCAGCCCGAGCGCGGCGGGGGCCGCGGTGCCGGCGGCGTTGATGCCGGGCTGCGAGAAGGTGCTCGGGATGCCCAGCCAGTTCCAACGGTTGATCGGCCAGGCCACCACGATGGCCCGCCCGACGACCTGCTTGTCGGGCACCGTGCCGTCGGTCCGCTTGCCGTCGACGATCTCGTTCATGTGGTACCGCGAGTCCAGGGAGTCCTGGCGGTGGTCGCCCATCACCCAGATGTGGCCCTTGGGCACGTGCACGGTGAACGGCTTGTCCTCGCTGCACGGCGTATTGCCCGCGTAGACGTACGGCTCCTTGAGCGGCTTGCCGTTGACCATGACCGGGCCGGTTCCCTTGCAGCTGACGGTGTCGCCGCCGACCGCGATGACCCGCTTGATCAGGTCCTTCTCCTCGGCCGAGGGCATCAGGCCGATGAAGCTGAGGCTCTTCTGGAGGCCGCGCACCACCGGGTTGCTGCTCGGTGGCGGGTTCTCCGGGAGCCAGTTGCCCGGGTCGTGGAAGACGACGACCTCGCCGCGGGTCGGCTTGTCGCCGAACCACGGGGTGAGCTTGTCGACCAGGACGCGGTCGCCGACCTGGAGGGTGTTCTGCATCGAGTCCGACGGGATGGAGAACGCCTGGACGAGGAAGGTCTTGATCAGCAGGGCGAGCACCAGCGCGATGCCGACCAGCAGCGGCAGCTCCTTCCAGAAAGAGCGCTGCTTGCGCTCCGCCTGGCCGGCGCGGGTGCCGCCGGAGTCGTCGGCGCCCCCGCCGTCCCCACCGCCCCCGCTGCCGTCGCCGTCGTCACCGCCGGGCCCGTCCGGGCCGCCGCCCGCCGGGTCGTAGCGGTGGGCGCCGTCGGGATCCATGCCGCCGACCTCCTCCGGGCGGGTCGCGGGCGGCGGCACGTAGCCGGGCTGGTACGCCTGGTCGTAGCCGGTCTCGGAGGCCTGTGCGTACGACCGTCCGTAGTCAGCACCGGACGCCTGTCCGTAGCCGTTCTCCGCGGGGGCCGGGTAGCCGCTGCCGAGCTGGTGGCCGCCGTCGCCCGCCTGGCCGTAGGGGACCGCGCCGGGGCGGCCGGCCGCGTCGTACGCCTGCGGGTAGCCGTAGCCGCCGTTCGAGGCGCCGTACGGGCCCTCGCCGGCTCCCGTCCGGGGGTCCTCCATGCCGTCAGGCTGTGCGCCGTGCGTGTGGGGCACCGGGCCGTCCCCTTTTTTCTCGGGCTCGCCGGATCCGGACCGTGCGCCGACCACCAGGTCCCCCACATCCACTCCTCAGTCGATTTCGTCGTCCGCGCCGCACTCGGCGCAGGCCCACCATTCCCATAACGAGCGGAAGTTCCCCAGGAGTCGGCAGTTGGTCCGTCCTTTGACCGCCACCAGTCACGCCGGCCCCGGCGGGAGGACCGACCCCGCCCACCATAGCCGTCCCGGCTGTGGCAGCCGTGTCGCTCGCGCCCGCCGCGCCCGGCGGGGCCACCGAGGAGTACGCCGACGGCTCCTTCAGCCGCCTCCAGTGGCCCAGCGGCCAGGCCACCGCCACGGCCCGTCCGACGACCAGGTTCTCCGGGACGGTGCCGTACGTCCGGCGCCCGTCGATCACCTGGTCCATGTGGTATCGCGAGTCCGCCGAGTCCGAGCGGTGGTCGCCCATCACCCACAGGTGGCCCTTGGGCACGTGGACGGTGAAGCGGACCTGCGAAGGCGGGTTGCCGGGGTACAGGTAGGGCTCGTTCAGCGGGGTGCCGTTGACGGTGATCCGTCCCTGCCGGTCGCAGCAGGCCACCGTGTCGCCGCCGACCCCGACGACCCGCTTGATCAGGTCCTGCTCCCCGGAGGCCGGCAACAGCCCGATGAAGCCGAAGACCTGCTTGAGCTGCTTGACGCCGACCGGGTCCGGGGCGGGCTGCGGCTCACCCTTCAGCCAGCCGCCGGGGTCCTGGAAGACGACGACGTCCCCGCGGTGCGGTTGGGCACCGAACCAGGGCGTGAGCTTGTCGACCAGCACCCGGTCGCCGATTCGGATGGTCTGCTCCATGGAGCCCGACGGGATCACGAACGCCTGGACCAGGAACGTCTTGAGCACCAGCGCGATGGCCAGCGCCACCAGGACCAGGATCGGCACCTCGCGGGCCAGCGAGGTGCGGCGGCGGCGCCTGACCCGGCGGGCGAGCCGGCGGCGTTCGGCGCGGGTGGTGGGGACGGGCGGGGCGGGGGCCTCTTCCGGTGCGCCGCGGGGCCGCCCGCGGTTACCCATGGTCGCCGGTCGGCGGGGCTGGTATGTGCGCGAAGCCGGCGGGGCGGCGCAGCTTGGTCCAGCGGCCGAGCGGCCAGGCGATCCATTCGGCCCGGCCGATCACCTCGCCCACCGGCACGGTGCCGCCGCCCGGGTCGCCCAGGTGGGAGCGGGAGTCGGCGGAGTCGGCGCGGTGGTCGCCCATCACCCACAGCCGGCCGAGGGGCACGATGACGTCGAACGGCGTCCGCGACGGCACGTCACCGGGGTGGAGGTAGGGCTCGTCGATGGCCTTGCCGTTGACGGTCACCCGCCCATGGGTGTCGCAGCAGCGGACGTGGTCGCCGCCGATGCCGATCACCCTTTTGACGTAGTCGGTGCCGCTGGTGGTGTCGAACGAGTCCTTGCCGTCGAAGACGATCACGTCCCCGCGCTGCGGGGTGCCGCCGAAGCGGTAGGCCAGCTTGTCGACCAGAACCCGGTCGCCGACCTTGAGGGTGTTCTCCATGGAGGAGCTGGGCACCTGGAAGGGCTCGACCACGAAGTGGCCCACCAGCAGCAGGACGGCGCAGCAGGCGAGGGCGGGCACCAAGGTGCCGCGCCAGTCGGCCCACCACCGGACGAGCGCCTCCCCCACGACAGCGGAACGCGACCGCTCCGCGGGGTGGGCCGGTGGGCCGACCGGGGAGGGGTCGCGTTCCGAGGTCACATCGCTGTCCATCGGGGCGGAAGCTTATCCGGCCCGCCCCAAGGGAGGGTCAAGCGCTCAGCTCTCGCGCTTCTCCTTGATCTTCGCCGCCTTGCCGCGCAGCTCGCGCAGGTAGTACAGCTTCGCGCGGCGGACGTCGCCGCGGGTGACGACCTCGATCTTCTCCACGATCGGGGTGTGCACCGGGAAGGTGCGCTCCACGCCGACGGAGAAGCTGACCTTGCGGACCGTGAAGCTCTCGCTCACGCCCGAGCCCTGGCGGCGGATGACGACGCCCTTGAACTGCTGGACGCGGGAGCGGTTGCCCTCGATGACGCGCACGTGGACGTTGACGGTGTCGCCGGGGCGGAAGGCCGGGACGTCGGTGCGCAGGCTGGCGGCGTTGATGCCGTCGAGCAGGTTGGCCATGGTCGTTCGTTTCACTTCCTCGTCGATGCCACAGGTCATCGACGGCAGTCGGGCCGCGCGCGGGTCCAAGGACGCGGCGCGGTCACGGATCGGGAGGGTACTGCGGTGTCGGCGGCACACCCGGTGCGGTCGGCGTCGTTCCCCCTGTGGCAGGGGCGCGGGCCGTACGGGCGGCAGCGCGTCATTCTTCCACGGCGTCGGGGTTGCGCCCAAATCGGCCGTCCGGTCCGGGCTGCCAGCCGAGGACGGAGAGCATCTCGCGGTCCTTGCGGTCGAAGGCGGCCGGGTCGGCCCGTTCGATGAGGTCCGGACGGTTGGCGGTGGTGCGGCGGAACGCCTCGTCGCGGCGCCAGCGGGCGATCTTGCCGTGGTGGCCGCTGAGCAGCACCTCGGGGATGCCGCGGCCGCGCCAGACGGGGGGCTTGGTGTAGACGGGACCCTCCAGGAGGTCCGCCATGGCGCCGGGGGCGAAGGAGTCGTCGGCGTGGGAGGCCGCGTTGCCCAGGACGCCGGGCAGCAGCCGGGCCACGGCCTCGGTGACGACCAGCACGGCGGCCTCGCCGCCGGCCAGCACGTAGTCGCCGATGGAGACCTCGTACACCGGCAGCCGGGTGGCGTACTCGGCGGTCACCCGGGAGTCGATGCCCTCGTAGCGGGCCGGGGCGAAGACCAGCCAGGGACGGGCCGACAGCTCGACGGCCAGGGCCTGGGTGAACGGTCGGCCGCTGGGGGTGGGCACCACCAGGGCGGGCTGGTACGCGCCCTGCTCGTAGCCGTCGGCGAGGGTGTCGTCCAGGGCCTCACCCCAAGGGCCGGTCATCATGACCATGCCGGGACCGCCGCCGTAGGGCGTGTCGTCGACGGTGTTGTGCCGGTCGTGGGCCCAGGAACGCAGATCGTGCACGCGCACGTCGAGCAGGCCGGAGGTGCGCGCCTTGCCGACGAGGGAGACGTTCAGCGGCTCCAGGTACTCGGGGAAGATCGTGACGACGTCGATCCGCATGTCAGGAGCCGTCCTGGTCCGCGACGCCGGAGCCCGGGGCGGCACCGCCGTCGGCCGGCCCGCCGTTGTCGGCGGAGTCGGCGTCGGGCTCGGAGCCGTCGCCGGCGCCCTCACCGGGCGCGTCGGCGTTCCGGGAGCTCGCCACCTCGGCATCGGTCTCGTCGAGCAGCCCGGGGGGCGGGTCGATGACGGCGCGCTGCTCGTCCAGGTCGATCTCGGGCACGATCTCGGTGACGAACGGCACCAGCACCTCGCCGCCGCCGGGCCGCCGGACGACCAGCAGGTCGTGGTACGGCAGGTGGGAGATCTCGGAGATCCGGCCCACCTCGCGGCCGTCGACGGTGACGACGTCGAGGTCGACGAGCTGGTGGTCGTAGAACTCCTCGGGGTCCTCGGGCCGCTCCTCGGGGTCCACCTCGGCGATCAGGAGGGTGCCGCGCAGCGCCTCGGCGCCGTTGCGGTCGGTGACACCCTCGAAGCGCAGCATCAGCCGGCCGCTGTGGACGCGCCCGGTGGCGATGGTGAGCGGCCCGGCGGACGCGGGGTCGGTGGCGAGGACGGCACCGGGGGCGAGCCGCAGTTCGGGCTCGTCGGTGCGCACCTCGACGCTGACCTCGCCCTTGATGCCGTGGGCGCGGCCGATCCGGCCGACTACGAGCTGCACGGGTGGGTTCAACTCCCGGTGTGGAGGGGGACGTGGGAAAGGGCGCGCGAGGGCGAAGCCGCGGAGCGGGAACCGGGGGCCGGGAGCGCCAACGCGTCCGGGCCGGAGGCGAAGCCGCCTCCGGCCCGGACATGGGAAGTTGGCGCCGTCAGCGCACCTGGTCGACGTCGACCAGGTCGACGCGGACACCGCGGCCGCCGAGCGCGCCGACCACGGTGCGCAGCGCGCGGGCCGTACGGCCGTTGCGCCCGATCACCTTGCCGAGGTCTTCGGGGTGGACCCGGACCTCCAGCACGCTGCCGCGCCGCAGGGTGCGCAGGTCGACCTGTACATCGTCGGGGTTGTCGACGATGCCTTTCACCAGGTGCTCAAGGGCCTCCTCAAGCACGCTCAGGCCTCGGTGGACTCGGCCGGGGCGGCGGCCTCGGCGTCCTCGGCCTTCTTCTCGGCCTTGTCGGCCTTCTTCGCCTTGGGGGTGATCGCGTCGCCCTTGGGCTCGTTGGCACCGTCCTTGGCGGCGGCCTCGAACAGGGCGCGCTTGTCGGCCTTCGGCTCCGGCTGGAGCAGCGGGGCCGGAGCGGGCTCGCCCTTGAACTTCTGCCAGTCGCCGGTGAGCTTCAGGATCGCCAGGACCGGCTCCGTCGGCTGGGCGCCGACCGAGAGCCAGTGCTGCGCGCGCTCGGAGTCGACCTGGATGAAGGAGGGGTTCTGCACCGGGTGGTACAGGCCGATCTCCTCGATCGCCCGGCCGTCCCGGCGGGTGCGGGCGTCGGCGACGATGATGCGGTAGTGAGGCGAACGGATCTTGCCCAGACGCTTCAGCTTGATCTTGACTGCCACGGGAGTGGAATCTCCTGGTGTTGACGTGTTTGGGCGCGCCGAAAACCGCGTGGGGTTGCGGGAGGCGGCGCCCGGTGGACGCGTCAGCCGAAGGAGAGAGGGTTCCTGCACGGCTGTCGAGTTCTCAGCAGACTATTGTGCCACAGTCAGCCGACACCCACGACTTCCGGGATACGGAAGGGCTGGCCACAGGCCCCGCACATGATGGGCGCCTGGGCGAGGACCGAGGGCACCACGCGCACGTTGCGCCCGCAGTCGCAGACAGCCTTGACGCGCACCCCGCCCCCGGACGACCCGTGCCGGGCGGCCGGCCCGCGGAAGGAACCGCCGGTGTCGGCGGTGGTCGCCGCGGTGTGGGCCTTGAGGGCCCGCTGCAGGCGGTCGATGGTGGACCGATATCGCTTACGGGTCTCCGGACGCATCTCCACCAGCGAGAAGCCGCTGCTGGCATGGGGTTCCTCGGCGTGGTCGAGGCCCATCTCGTCGGCGATCGCCAGGAAGCGTCGGTTGTGGTAGCGGCCGGCGCGCGAGGTGTCGCGGATGCCGCGGGCAGCGGCGACTCCGTGGACGGCCTCGTGCAGCAGGCGTTCGAAGGAGAGCTCGGTGCCGCAGGCGGACGAGGACTCTCCGATCAGTGACTCCGGGGCGGCCAGATCGGGCAGTTCGGGGTGGTGCCGTTGGATGTCGGCCCACGCCACTGCCAGCTCGGCGGCGAGAACAGGTGGTGTCGTGCTCACGACGTGACAACGACCAGGAGGCCATTGGTGTTCCGATTCCGGGCTAGCCCATTTAATTTGCACTGATCGGTCAGTTCCGGATCGATGCGCATGGACACGCATGACAAAGGGCGGGTGTGGAGGGACCGGAGGAACTCCTGGGATCCCAGCACACCCGCCCCAGGCGCGAACGAGCCGTGACAGGTCGTGACGAACAGTGATGACACGTGATGATCCGTGATGACCGGTGACGAATGGCCATCAGCCGCGGTGAACCCGGACGCGACGACGGCGTACCAGGTGTCAGGTGCCAGGCGTCGGGTGTCAGTACGCGCGGGCGACGATCGCCAGGGTGCCGGGCTCGTCGTCGGAGCGCGGCACCGAGCCGTCGGCGGCGACCAGGCACCGCACCGTGACGCCCTGCTCGGCGAGCTTGGTCTCGCCCTCCGGGCCGAGGTCGGCCCACGGGATGCGGGCCCAGCCGGTCGCGGCGGCCTCGACGGCCTCGGCGACGGTGCCGACGTCCGCCGTCCGGGCCAGCCGGCGCTCCCGGGACTCCTGGAGCAGCCGCGCCTGGTCCTCCTCCAGCGCCTTGGGGAGCAGGTCCGCCAGCGCGCCGAGTTCCACCGGCTCCTTGCCGCCGGGGATGCGGCGGGCGAGCATCGCGGTGCCGGCCTCAAGGTCCCGCGGACCGATCTCGACCCGCAGCGGGACCCCCTTGAGCTCCCAGTCGACCGCGCGCCGGCCGAAGGGGGTGTCGGTGCGGTCGTCGACGACCACGCGCAGCCCGGCCGCACGCAACTGCTCGCCGACCTCGCGCACCTTGGCCACCACGGCCTCGTCGTCCTTGATGGCCAGCACCACGACCTGGACGTGCGCCAGCCGCGGCGGCACCCGCAGGCCGTTGTCGTCGCCGTGCATCATCACCAGCGCGCCGATCATCCGCGTGGTGCTGCCCCAGGAGGTCTGCCAGACCAGCTCCTGGTTGCCGTCCTTGGACAGGTAGGAGGTGTTGAACGCCTTGGCGAAGTTCTGCCCCAGTTCGTGGCTGGTGCCCAGCTGGAGCGCCTTGCCGTCGCCCATCATGCCCTCCAGCGTGAGGGTGTTGATGGCGCCGGCGAACCGCTCCTTGACCGTCTTGCGGCCCAGCACCACGTCCATCGCCAGGACGTTCTCCATGAAGTCGGCGTAGACGTCGCGCTGGATGCGGGCGGCGAACTCCCGCGCGTCCTGCTCGGTGGCGTGCGCGGTGTGGCCCTCCTGCCACAGGAACTCGCTGGTGCGCAGGAACAGCCGGGGGCGCAGCTCCCAGCGCACCACGTTCGCCCACTGGTTGATCAGCAGGGGCAGGTCGCGGTAGCTCTGCACCCACTTGGAGAAGTACTCGTTGATGATCGTCTCGGAGGTGGGCCGGACGACGACGGGCTCCTCCAGCTCCTTGCCGCCGCCGTGGGTGACCACCGCCAGCTCCGGCGCGAAGCCCTCCACGTGCTCGGCCTCGCGCGTCAGGTACGACTGCGGGATGAACAGCGGGAAGTAGGCGTTCTGCGCGCCGACGGACTTGATCCGCGCGTCCATGTCGGCCTGCATCCGCTCCCACAGGCCGTACCCGTACGGCCTGATCACCATGGTGCCGCGGACCGGACCGTTGTCGGCGAGTTCGGCCTTGTTGATCAGGTCCTGGTACCAGCGCGGGAAGTCGTCCGCCTGGGGGGTGAGAACGGGAGCCTTTGCCATGGGG
>Ga0164242_10004460_pt1 | contig 15720 bp, 14 predicted proteins | sample OricomgcompostMG_FD_108783 | JGI IMG/M metagenome (GOLD analysis project Ga0164242, IMG submission 108783) | Miracle-Growth compost microbial communities from Emeryville, California, USA - Original compost - Miracle growth compost (MG) ... | reverse complement strand
GCGGTGCAGGGTGGCGACGTGATACCCATCCGCACCATTGAACTGCTCCGACGGAGCCTTCCAATTCGCCTGAATAATCGACCGCTGCGGCGCACCCACACACTCAAGACCACTCAACGACCGATTAAAAATCGTATCCAAATACCACGTGTACCCACCCAGAAAATCCTCCAACGGCGGCGCCGCAGCATCCCAACACGCCCAAATAATCCCCGCATACAAACCCACCCGAGCCTGACGCAACCCCAAACCCGACTTATCCAGACTCTCCCCATACATCTCCCGCTCAAACGGCGCCCCCACCAACGCACCATCCGAACCAAACACCCACCCGTGATACGGACACTTAAAATTCGACGACGACCCCGCCTCCGACCGACACACCTGCATCCCACGATGCGTACACAAATTCAACATCACCTTCACGTCACCCTCCCGATCCCGGGAGACGATCACCGAATCATCAGCAACCCGCCGACGCACAAAATCCCCCGCATTCGGGATCTCCGACTCATGACCCACCACATTCCAGCACCGACCAAACAAAAACTGCTGCTCAGCCCGATACACCTCAGGATCAGAGAACAACCGCAACGACACCTCACGACGCTCCACATCAATCAGAGACGTCACCGGAGTGCCATCGGACAGAACGGCACCGACGTAACCGTCTGCACTCAGCCCGTTAGTGGACACAGGAACCTCCGTCGAAAGACCGGGTATGAATAGCCTGAACATACAACCTGCGCACTTTCTGTACTAGGTGTTTCAGGGATGATTTCCGGGCCGGTCCGCCCCGGCCGCCGGCGACTGGACCAATGGCCACGACCTGGGCCGCCCAACCGGCCAAACAGTTCCTTGTTCACCCACCGGACCACCCCAACATCTCGCACATGTCGCCCAGATTCTGTAACACTTGTGCGACTGCCCGCGGCTCAGTCGGGTCGTGGGCCCCGATCCACACCGATGAGTGGAGGCCACGTGACCGCACGTAGCGCAGAAAGCCTGGGCGTGTACGTCCTTCCCGGCCCGGCAATGGACCCGAGCCCGACCGTGCTCCAGACGACCGAGGCGGATCGCATCGGCCTGGGCCACGCCTGGATGTCCGAGCTGCAGGGCCCGTTCAAGGACGCCGGCGCGCTGTGCGGGTACATGGCGGCCAGCACACAGCGGATCAAGGTCGGCACGAGCATCACCCACTTCGGGACCCGCCACCCCATGGTCCTCGCGTCGTGGGGCGCCACCATGCAGCAGATGAGCGGCAACCGGTTCCTGTTCGGGTTCGGCCGGTCGACCCCGATTCGTTGGAAGAACTGGGGCATCCCCGTCCCGACCCTCGAGTCGATGCGTGACTACACGACCATCCTGCGGCGCCTGTGGAACGGCGAGACCTTCTCCTACGAGGGGCCGGCCGGCACGTACCCGCACCTGACGTTCGACTACTTCCCCGAGTTCACCCCGCCACCGCTGATGATCGCCGCCATCGGCCCCAAGACGCTGGCCCTGGCCGGCTCGCACTTCGACGCGGCACTCCTGCATCCGTTCCTGACTCCCGAGGCGGTGACCCGCTCGATCGAGATCGTGCGGCGCTCGGCGGAGCAAGCCGGTCGCGACCCGCAGAGCGTGCAGGTCTTCCATCAGCTCGTCATCGCCCCTGACCTGGATCAGGCCGGGGTGGACGAGGCCGTCTACAAGCGCGCGGCCGCGTACTTCGCCCACCCCGGGTTCGGCGAGCCGATCATCGCGGCCAACGGCTGGGAGGTCAGCCGCTTCGACGAGTACCGCGCCGCGGCGAGCAAGGCCGAGCAGGAGAACATCGCCAAGGGTTCGCCGCTGAAGGGCCGCGAGGTGTACCTCGAGCCCAGCCGCCTGCTGCCGCCAGAGCTGATCAGCGAGGGCGCGGCCATCGGTACCGCGGCCGCGTGCGCCGCCCGCCTCGGCGACTACATGGACGCCGGCGCGGACGGCATCGTCATCCACGGTGTGACGGCCGAGCGCCTGGAGTCGACGGTCAAGGAGTTCGTCGCGCACTGATCCTCGTTCGTACGAGACCGTAGGCCCGGGCAGATTGCCCGGGCCTACGGTCGTGTTGCGGCCTGCGCCGAGACCTAGCTCTTCGGCGTGAACTTGACGCCGACCGTCGGCGGCGTGTCGGTCTCGAGCTGGGGCTTGCCGTTGACGATGCGCGACACGAAGAACTGCTTGGTGAACACCCGCAGCTTCGACAGCACCGGGTCGTTCGGGAACGCGTTCTTCGACCAATCGATCGTTCCCGGCAGCTCCGAACGGGTGATCGGCCCGTGCGTGTTGAGCTTCTTGGTGAGCGTCTTGGCGTCCATCGTCGGCGAACCCTTCAGCAGGTCAGCCATGATGTGCACCGCCGACCACGCCTGCACACCGAACTCGCTGACGCTGCAGGAGTCGCTCGGCAGCCCGGCGGCCTTCAGCTCGCTGATGTACTGCTTCGCCCCCGGGGAGCTGGTGTCCCAGGCCACCGGCCAGGCGGTGTCCACCAGCCACAGACCCTCACCGGCGCTGCCGACCTGCTTGAAGAACTTGCACGAAGCGGCTGAGCCGAGGTCGATGACGACCGTCTTGGTGAGCGGGTCACCTTGCGCGACCATCTGCTGGACGAGCCCCAGGAACTGGTCGCCGGCGAGGATCGGGTAGACGGCGTTGGCCCCGGCGTTCTTGACCTGCGCCGCGAACTGCGTCATGTCGACGGTCGCCGCCGGCACCGGGAAGGAACCGACGAACTTGCCGCCCAGGTCGGTGGTCTGCTGCTTGTAGAAGTTGACGAAGAACTGGACGCCCGGGTTGTCGAGTGGGAGGACCGCTGCCTTGACCTTGCCGCTGATCGCGGACGCCGCGATGGTTCCGTACGCCGCGGCGTCGTGCACGTTGCCGGTCAGCGGGAACCACATCGGACTCGCGGTCTCGATGCTCGACAGCCCGTTGCCGCCGATCTCGGGAATCCCGGCCGCCGAGGCGATCGGGAACCAGGTCGAGCCGCCGAGGTCCTCACCCATGTAGGCGACGACCTTCTCGCTCACCATCTTCCGGCCGCAGACTGCTTCCTGGTTCGGGTTGTCCTTGCTGTCGCAGCTCACGATCTGCACCGGCCGGCCGAGCTCACAGCTCTTCGTCAGCGCCGCCGCCGCGGCCTTCGCCCCGTTGGCCACCGACGGGTCGGCCGGAACGATCGTGTCGCCGGTCAGGACGGTGATCGTTCCGAACTTGATCGGGTCGCCCGAGCACGAAGCACTGGCGCTGGATCCACCGCCGCTGCTGCTGCCGCCACTGCCGGCAGGCGAGCTGCCGCCGTTGTCCTTCGAACCGCCCGAGCTGCTGCAGCCCGCGAACACCATCACGGCGGCTACTGCCACCGCTAGCACCGCGGGTCTCGATCGCCTGTGACCTACCACTGTCCGCCCTCTCGTCCTGATCGCTCGTCCCCACTCCTGTGCCGCGTGGGTGACGCCTGGGTTGTGCACATCCGTAGGTGATGCGTCTGGAACCGATGTCCGACCTGTCCGTCGTCGTTCTTCGACGCGTGACCAACTGACCAAACCGAACCGAAATGGCTCGTCCGCGTCGCGAAAGTGTCTCCGCAGAAGGCTGTTCATGCTCTCGGAGCAGGCCGCTGGCCTGCCGTCGAGCCGGTATGGTGGACCAAGAGATCGACTGAACTGATGTGACGCAGAATACACATTCAGTTCGGAGTGTCTAGTCCCGTAATCGAATCGCAGCTTCCCGGGTGACAAGGGCCCCAACCGCGACAGCAGCCCGCCGGCGCGATCCCGGATCAGCCAATGGCCTGGTTGCCCTTCCGGAACGCGAGCAGATCCGGAGGCTGCCGCGTCAGATGCCGCGAATGGCGAGCGGTGGTTTACACCCGACTCGTCGCGGGTCTAGCGTGACGGCGTTTCCACCCGCAGCTGGCGCCGGTGGAGATCCGTGCGCAATCACCCCTCGGCATTCGACATCGTGCGAAAGCCGTTCGGAACAACTGAGCAACTCCCAGAACCCGCAGCCGCTCGATCGCGTTCTGCGGGCGCGCACGGCCGAGCTGTTCCTACGTTCAGGAGGTCGGCCATGACCATGCTGCGGGACGCCAAGACCGGTGACGTCGTCCTATCCGACGGCACTCGACTGCTTGATCTGATCGACTACGACAAGCACGAGGTCGCCCTGCGTGTCCTGTCCGATCCCGAGATCTATCGCCTCGAACTCGACCGGCTGTTCGCCCGGACGTGGATACCGGTCGCGCACGAGAGCGAGATCCCGAAGGTGGGCGACTACGTGCTGCGGCGCGTCGGCGAAGATCCGGTCATCGTCGTGCGGCAGGACAGCGGGGGCATCGAGGTGCTGCTCAACGTGTGCCCGCACCGCGGCATGCAGGTGTGCCGGTCCGACAGCGGGAACGCGCCCCGCTTCAAGTGCCCGTACCACGCGTGGGTCTTCCGCCGGGACGGTCGTTTCCAGGGCGCCCCGTTCGAGAAGGACATGTACGGCGACGCGCTCGACCCCGAGTACCTCAGCCTCGAGCGGGCCCGGGTCGAGCTGCTCGGCGGGATGATCTTCGCCAACTTCGACCCCGAGGCGCCCGGCCTCGACGAGCACTTCGGTGACTTCAAGTGGTACCTCGATCTCATTCTCTGTCGCACCCGCGGCGGGTACGAGGTCGTCGGGCCGCCGCAGCGCGCGCTGATCCGTTCGAACTGGAAGGGGCCCGCCGAGCAGGGCAGCGTCGACGGGTACCACGGCATCGGACTGCACCGCTCGTTCACCGACCTGGGCCTGTCTCCGCGCGGCACGACGCCGGCGACGGCAGGCCTGCTGTCGGTCGACATCAGCGCCAACGGTGGCGGCATCCGCTGCATGCCGACCCTGCCCCAGTTCCTCGACGCGCTCGAGGACGGCCGGCCCTTCGAGGTCACCGTCGACCAGGCCGAGCAGCTGCTGGCCGACAACCCGCCGGTCGGCATGACCACGGACATGGTGCCGGAGCTGCGCGAATGCCTGACCGACGAGCAGGTCCGCGTGCTCGCCGCGTACTACCCGTCGGCCGGCCAGGCGTTCCCGACCTTCGAACTGCTGCACATCAACGGTCCGGTCCTGCGCGATCCCTCGCGCAGCGCGATCGGGGACCGCGAGGGCACGACCATGTGGGCCGGCGAGGTGGCGTCGACACTCGTGCTGCACACGTGGGGGCCGCGCGGTGTCGACGCGTTCGAGATCTGGACGTGGGTCCTCGCCGAGCGTGACGCCACACCGGAGATGAAGGAGGCGGCACGCAAGGTGGCCGTCCAGACCTTCGGCAGCAGCGGCACGATCGAGATGGACGACGGCGAGGCCTGGCCGTCGCAGACCGCGGCCGCCCGTGGCGCCCGGGGTCGGCGGGTGACGTTCAAGTACCACGCCTTCCGGGACCACACGCCCCCGCCTGGCTGGCCCGGTCCGGGTCAGGTCCACACCGGCCCGACCGGCGACGACGGCCAATGGCAGTGGTGGCAGCGCTACTTCCGCTTCCTGTCGGGGGAGGAGTGATGACCAGCACCCGTACGGACAACCGCCCGGCGCCGGCCGGCATCGAGATCGCCGAACGCATCCACGAGCGGGATGCGCGGTTCGCCGACGTCAACGAGTTCCTGACCGACGAGGCCGCCCTGCTCGACGACAACCTCCTCGCCGAATGGCTCGAGCTGATCGCCGACGACATCACCTACCGCGCTCCGCTGCGCCAGACGGTCATGCGGGCCCAGGGCAACGGCTATCACCCGACGATGGGTCACTTCGACGACGACGTGCACTCGCTGGGATTCCGGGTCCACCGCTTCCTCGACAGCACGAACGCGTTCGCCGACGACCCGCCGTCCCGCACCCGGCGCAACGTCTCGAACGTGGCGGTCTGGGCCACCTCACGCGAGAACGAGTACTTCGTCCGCAGCAACCTCCTGCTGCTGCGCAGCCGATGGGACGCGCCCGCGTTCGACCTGATCTCCGCCCGCCGCGAGGATCTGCTACGGCTCGACGACGGGTTCACGATCGCCCGGCGGACCATCTACCTCGACCAGTCGACACTCGGCACCCCCAACCTGGCCGTCTTCCTCTGATCGACGGTCGGCCCGAGCCACGTCCACCGACCACGATCGGACCAGCATGCGATACAAGTACCTCGGCAACACCGGTCTGCGGGTCTCGACGATCTGCCTCGGCACCGGCCCGTTCGGTGTCGCCCCCCTGGCCGAGGACGCTCCGGCGCTCGTCCACCGGGCCCTCGATCTCGGGATCAACTTCGTCGACACCGCCAACTCCTACGGGAACTTCGCCCGGATCGACCGGCCCGGCGCGCCGCCGGCGGCCGAGCGGCAGTCGGCCGAGACCATCCTCGGCCAGGCGCTGCGCGGTCGGCGCGACGAGGTGGTGCTGGCGACCAAGGTGCGCGAGGTCGTCGGCACCGGTCCGCTGGACGTGGGCCTTTCGCGCCGGCACATCATGCAGCAGGTCGAGCGCAGCCTGCGCGCCCTGCAGACCGACTACATCGACCTCTACCACCTGCACGGCCCCGACCCGCGCACCCCGGTCGGCGAGACGCTGCGGACCATGGACGACCTCGTCCGGCAGGGCAAGATCCGTTACTTCGGCCTCTCGAACTTCTCGGCCTGGCGGCTCGCGACCGCACTGGGTGAGGCCCGCGCGCTTGGCACCGAGCTGCCGATCGTGAACCAGATCGGCTACAACCTGGTGAGCCGGCAGGCTGAGGGCGACATCGTCCCGGCCGCTCGGCACTTCGGCCTGAGCATCACCACCTACGGTTCGCTCAACGGCGGGCTGCTCGCCGGGACCGACGTGCTGTCCCGCCCGATCGTCGGGCTGCAGCGATTCCGCGAGGACAAGTCCCAGCGGGTGCCGTTCCCGGAGGCGCAGCTCGAGGCCGCGCGCGGGCTCGAGAAGCTGGCAGCCGAACGCGGCGTCCCGGCGGCCCACCTCGCGCTGGCCTGGCTCATGGCCCACGACTTCCACGCGAGCGCCATCATCGGCCCGGAGACCGTGGCCGAGCTGGAGGGGTCGGTCGGCGCGGCCGACCTGGTGCTCACCGACGCGGACAAGGCCGCGCTCGACGACCTGCTCCCGCCGACGCCGACCTTCGAGCAGCTCTACGACGGCGCCATGGCCGAGCAGGCCGACCAGCTCACCCAGTAGGGAGACGACGATGACAGGCAGTCTGGACGGTGTGGTCACCGTCATCACCGGCACCGGCGGCGGGCAGGGCCGCGCGGCGGCGCAGCTGTTCGCGGCCGAAGGCGCCCTGGTCGTGGGCTGCGACGTCAAGGAGGACGGCAACGCCGAGACGGTGGAGCTCGTCCGTTCGGCCGGCGCGACGATGACCGGCTTCGCGCCGGTGGATCTCGGCGATCCGGGCACCGCGCGGGAGTTCGTCGAGCAGGCCGCCGCGGTACACGGTCGCGTCGACGTCCTCTACAACAACGCCTCGGCCGCCCGGTTCGGCACCATGGACCCCGATGGCCTCTCGATCGAGGAGTGGGACTTCACCGTCCGCAACGAGCTCGACATCATCTTCTACGTGGTCAAGCCGGCCTGGCCGCACCTGGTCGCATCGCGCGGCGTCATCATCAACACCGCATCGGTCGCCGGGTGGGTCGGCTCGGGTCTCGACGGCGTGGCGCACTGCGCGACCAAGGGCGGCGTCCTCGCGATCACGCGCGCGCTCGCCTCGGCCGGCGCCCCACACGGGATACGGGTCAACTCGATCAGCCCTGGCCCGATTGCCACCCCGGGCACCCAGGCGATGTTCGACGAGCCCGGCGTGCTCGACGCGATGACCCAGCACCTGTTGATCCCGCGCGCAGGCACGGCCGACGAGATCGCCCAGGCCGCGCTGTACCTCGCCGGCCCGGCGTCGTCGTACGTGACCGGGGCCGACCTGCGGGTCGACGGCGGAATGACCGCGATCTGAAGCCCGGTCACGACCGTCGTGGCCGGTCAGGCCGCGGTGATCGAATCCCAGAGCGCCAGGCCGAGCCGCCGGGTCATCGCCCGGTCGTCGTTCAGCAACGTGCCCGTGACGAGAATGCGGGCTATCGTTTTCACGAAGTTGTCGAGCGTCATGCCGTAGTCGTTTTTCTTGAAATCCGCAGCGAATGCACGCCGGCAAGCCTTGATGTAATCGGGCATATGGGCGGTCAGAAATTCGAGAGTGAATGCCGGCTGGAATTCCCGCAGCCGCAGCACGGCTCCCCACGTATCGTCGTCGACCGGCTCGTCCAGCAGCTGCGCCAGCCGCTCCCGCGGATCGGGCACGGCCCGGGCGAGGGCGGCGATCCGGGTCTCGAAGCTGGCCCGGACGAACTCCCCCACCGCGTCGAGCAGCTCGTCGCTGTTCGCGAAATACCGGTAGACGGTGCCGCGCGCCACGTTGGCCATGTCGGCCACGCCGCTCATCGAAATGCGACTGGCCCCGTGCATCGCGACGTAACGCAGCCCCGCCTGCAGAATGCGCATGCGCATTGCACTGTCGTCGGCCACGAAAGCCAATCTAGCAAGCTGAACACCTTGGACACCCACCGACCATCTGTCATCTTCACCACGAAGCGCGGGGATTCATGACCGATCTCAGGATCGACGATCCGACCCGGCGGCTGGCGAACTTCCGCGATCTCGGCGGCCTGCCGGTGAGCGGCGGCAGGCGGATCCGGCCCGGCCGGCTCCTGCGCAGCGACGCCTCCTACCCCGGCGACGGCCCGCCGGAGGGCGCCGCCGGCTGGCCGCCGGCGGTCGTGATCGACCTACGCTCGCCGGAGGAGCGCCGCCGACCCCACGTCTGGCCGGCGGAGACGACGGTGCACGAGTACCCGCTGCTGGCCGCGCTCGCACCGGCCCTGCGCGAGGCCGACCGCAGCGGCGGCTACCACGGCCTCTACCTCGAGATGCTGCAGCAGAAGCCGGACCGGTTCGTCGAGATCGTCGATCTCGTCGCACGCGCCCCCGGCCCGGTCCTCGTCCACTGCGCGCTCGGCCGCGACCGCACCGGCGTCGTGATCGCCATCGTGCTGCTGGCCTGCGGCGTCGCTCCGGAGACGATCCGGGCCGACTACCTCGCCACCGAACCGAACCTGCTGCGCGTCTTCGCCCGCATGCGCGGCCTGGGCTTCTCCGTCCCGACGGACGACGAGCTGCCGCAGCACGCGCTCACCGTCGATCCGGGCGCGGTCGACGGTGTGATCGCCGCGCTGCAGGCCGAGCCCGACGGCGTCACCGGCTGGCTGCTGCGCAACGGTCTGCACCAGGACGAACTCGACCGGCTACGGGCGACGCTGGTGGAGTAGCCGACGGCGACCGTCAGGCCTCGGAGTCCGGCTACGCCGGAACGGTGAGCCCGAACAGCTTGGCGAAGTTGCCGCCGGTGATCGCGTCGACCTCGGCCTCGGGCACACCGCGGAACAGCTCGCCGGTGATCTCCTGCGACCGGGGCCAGGTGCCCTCCGGGTGCGGCACGTCCGCGCCCCACATCAAGGAGTCGAGGCCGATCTTGTGCCGGTTGGCGACTGCGGCCGTCTCGTCCTGGAAGGTCGTGTGCACCTGGCGGCGCAGGTAGTCGCTGGGCCGGTTCTCATACGGCCACCCGACGCCGGAGATCGCGGCGAGCGCGGGGTCGATGCGGTCGGCGCCGGGGACCGGCGTCCAGATCTCGTCGTACCACTGGCCGGCCGACGCGAGCCAGGCGCTGCCGCACTCCAGGAACACGAGGTGCAGGTCCGGGTTGGTCTCGAACGCGCCGGACCCGATGAACCAGCCGGCGACCTGCAGCGCCTGGTAACCCTGCTGCGGCATCGAGATGCCGCCGCCGGCGGTCACGAGCGCGATCCGGTCCCGGTCGTCGTCCACGCCGGAGGCGTTGACGACCTGTGGCTCGGGGAGGTCGTTCCAGATCAGCTTCCGGAACCAGCGTCCGGTGTGGGCGTGCATCGTCACCGGCATGTGCAGCGCCGCGGCGGCTTCCCAGATGGGGTCGAACTTGCGCAGGTAGTACGGCTCGGCCGGCCACAGCGGGACGATGATGCTGCGCAGGCCCATCTCGTGACACCGCTCGATCTCGGCGACGGCGAGCCGCGGGTCGATGGTGGTCGGGATGTAGGCGTGGCCGACGATGCGGTCGCGGTACGGGCCGAACGACTCGGCCAGGTAGTCGTTGTAGGCCTTCGCGCACGCGAGCGCGAACTCGGGCTCCTCGATGGACATCACGACCACGCCGCCGAGGTTGCCGAGCAGCGCCTCACCCCACAGGCCGTCCTGGGCCAGCACCTGGAGGCGCGCCTCGACGTCGTAGGCGTCCTCGGGCAGCAGGTCGGCGCCGAAGGCCCGCGCGTTGATGACCTGCCGGACCTCGCCGTCGACATAGCCGACGATGTTCTCGCCCTCGCGCTCGTACCGCGGCGCGCGGTCACGCATCCGGGATGACATGCGGGTCTGCCATGCGTCGGCCGGTTCGCAGATGTGGTTGTCGGCCGAGAACTTCATCTTCACGGGGGCTACCTCCGCCTCGGGTCCGCGTCGGCCGTCGCCGAGCGAGTCGCTAGGTACCTAACGCCGCCACAGTGGGCAAGTCAACGGCTACCGGCACCTGGCCCGGCCCTGGTCCACCGCTGGCCCATTTCCGGTCCACCCGCCACCCGGCAACCGAGCCGATGTCCCGTCCACCGGTCGCCGTCGGCCGGTGCGCTCAGCCGGTGCCGGCCATCGCCGCGACGAGCACGCACTCCTCCGGCCCGACGTTGCGCCAGCCGTGCACGTCGCCGCGCATGACCAGGTAGTCGCCGGCCGCCAGCGTGACCGCTCCGGTGTCGAGCACGAGCTCGGCCTCCCCCCGGGCGACGAACAGCAGGTCGATCGTCGGCGTGCTGTGCAGCGGGATGTCGAACGCGTCGGCCGGCAACGGCGCGTCGTGAGCCGGCAGCACCAGCTCGACGAACCGCACCGCGTCGGCCCCCGGCAGCGGGGAGTACGGCTGGGCCGGGTCGGCGGACGACCACCCGGCCGCGGTCCACCGTTCCTCCCACAACACCGCGATGCGCGGCGTGCCCGGGCCACCGAACGCCTGGCTCTCGACCGCGGAGTCCGACACCGGAGACGAACCGGAGCTGTCGGCCCCGACGACCACCCGGCGCAGTTTCGCCATCTCGGCGCTCCGTCCGGCGACGCTCGTCAGGCGCTTCCCCACGCGTCGAGGACTTCCTTGGCCGAACGCACGCGGCCGATCATCGGCAGCGTGTACCGGACCGAGTGCTGGTGCTCCTCGTCGGTGATGGCTCGCATCGCGTCCTCGACGAAGATCACGCTGTAGCCCAGCGCGCGCGCGTCGCGGCCGGTGCCCTCGGCACCGAAGTTGGTGGCGATGCCGCCCAGGACGATCGTGTTGACGCCGCGCCGCCGCAGCTGGAAATCGAGGTCGGTGCCGTGGAACGCGCTCCAGGAGAACTTCGTCATCACGTAGTCCCCGGGCTTCGGGCCGAGTGCCTCCGGGAACGAGCGCCAGTCCGGCACCTTGGCCACCCCGGCCAGCGGCGACATGTCCCGCTCGAACACCGGCGCGGGCGGTGCGGCGCTGTACGCACCGCTCGGCGGCGGGTTCATGGCGCCGACCGTCAACACGGTCAGGGCGTCGCGGGCACGGAACGCCTCGGCCAGCTGCACTCCGTTGTCGAGGATCTGCTCACCGGTGTACGGGTGCATGTCGATCCCGAGCAGCCCGTTGAAGAAGTCGACGAGTACGAGTGCGGTTGACGAAGGGTCGAGGGTGTCCGAAGGCATGCAGCTTCCTCCCATACGGCGAATGGACGAGTGCGGTGACCGACGTTCTGACGTCGCCACGGGTGGCTCGGACGTAAGCATCACGAGGCGCGCCCCGGTGGTCAAGCAAGCGGCAAGATCACCCGGGCTCAGCCCGGCCCGACCCGGACGATCGGGTACTTCACCGTCTGTCGACTAGGCCATCGGCCGGATCTCAGACGTCGGATGGATCCAGGTGCGCCGGCCCGGACGATGTGCATCTGGCCCAGTCCGAGCCCGGCACGACCCGAGCTGTGCCAACCTCGGGCGCGGGGGCGTCTGCCGGACGACCTCGTGACGAGAGGGAGGGCTATGCCCGAGCCGGTCATCGACACCACCAGCCTCGACGCGATCCGATCGCTCTACTTCGTGCCGGGCACCAACGCCGACGGGATCAAGGCCGGCCTGCACTCGGGGGCCCACGCGGTCTGTGCCGACGTCGAGGATCTCGTCCCGGCCGAGGACAAGGACGACGCGCGGCGCACGATCCGCGACCAGTTCGGCTCGGCCGAGCCGGGCGGCCCGCTGCTCCTCGTCCGCATCAATCCGCCTGACAACGTCGACGCCTACCGTGCGGACACGCAGCTCGTCGCCGAGTTGCCACTCGCCGGCGTCGTGCTCCCGCTGGCCTCGCCGCAGAGCGTGCGCGAGGTGGCGGCCCTGGGGCGGCCGATCGTCGCGATGGTGGAGACCGCGGCCGGGGTGCGGGCCGGGTTCGAGATCGCCCAGGACCCGGCGGTCGCGCGGATGATGCTCGGTCCCGGCGACCTCGGCAAGCAAATGGGGCTCGACGTCCGCGGCGAGCCCGACGCGCTGCTGTTCATCCGCTCGTCGCTGGTCGTCGACTGTGCCGCCGCCGGCCGGCAGGCCCCGTTCGACCCCCCGGGGAGCGGCGAGGAGGACGAGTTCCGCCGCACCGTCCGATACGGGCGCGCCCTCGGGTTCCGCGGGAAGTTGTGCTTCAGCCCGGCGCAGGTCGCGATCGTCAACGAGGAGTACGCCGGCAGCTGACCGCCCGGTCCCGAGATGATCAAAGTAGGCCATTGGCCTATATGAACATCGAATGGATCGCAAGCTGGACTCCACACTCCTAATCTTCCGATCAACCTGCCGGGCTCCCGGGCGCCTGACGCCCTGTCCTCCCGGCGTCGCGAAGGGCGTACCCCGATGTCAGAGTTCGAAGATCCGATCGTCCAGCTGCTCGATCCGGCCGGACAGCTGAGCGACGCCGCCGCGGCCGGCGCGTTCTCCACCGAACAGCTGGTCGGCCTGTACCGCGACATGGTGCTGCTGCGGCGGTTGGACGCCGAGGCGACCGCGCTGCAACGGCACGGCGAACTCGGCCTGTGGGCGCCGCTGAAGGGTCAGGAGGCGGCGCAGATCGGTTCGGCGCGGGCGCTCGGCCCGCGCGACTTCGCCTTCTCCAGCTACCGCGAGCACGGCGTCGCCTACGTCCGCGGCGTCGACCCGGTCGACATGCTCAGCTTCTGGCGCGGCACCCAGCACCTGGCCTGGGCGCCGAAGAAGTTCGGCATGTACGGCTACCAGATCATGATCGGCGCCCACGCCCTGCACGCCACCGGCTACGCGATGGGCATCGCGAAGGCGGGCAACGTGGATCGGGCCGACCCGTCCGAGAACGAGGCGGTGGTGGCCTACTTCGGCGACGGCGCCAACAGCGAGGGCGACCTCAACGAGGCGCTCGTGTTCGCGGCCGTCTACAACGCGCCGGTCGTGTTCTTCTGCCAGAACAACCACTGGGCCATCTCCGAGCCGCTCACCCGGCAGACCCGGGTTCCGCTCGCCCGGCGGGCCGACGGCGTCGGCATATCCGGGATGCGGATCGACGGCAACGACGTCCTGGCCTGCTACCAGGCCACGAGCGAGGCACTGGAACGCGCGCACTCCGGCGGCGGCCCCACCTACATCGAGGCCGTCACCTACCGCGTGGGGCCGCACACCACGGCCGACGACCCGACCCGCTATCGCGATTCGGTCGAGCTGGACCAGTGGCTGCTGCGGGACCCGATCGAACGGTTGGCCGCGCTGCTGCGCGCCCAGGGCGCCCTGAGCGCCGAGGTCGAGACCGACCTCGAGCAGGACGCCGAGGCGCTGGGCGAACGGATGCGCGCCGGCTGCAAGAACCTGCCGGAGCCGATCCTCGACGAGCAGTTCGAGTTCGCCTACGCCGAGATCGATCCGGACCTGCGTCGCCAGCGCGCCGAGCTGGCCGAGCATCTCGCCGCCGTGGGAAGGGCGTGACGATGACGACCAAGGTGTCGATGGCGGCGGCCATCAACCTGGCCCTGCGGCACGCGATGGAGCGAGACGACAAGGTCCTGGTCATGGGCGAGGACGTGGGCGCGCTGGGCGGCGTGTTCCGGGTGACCGAGGGGTTGCAGAAGAACTTCGGCGAGGATCGGGTCATCGACACCCCGCTCGCCGAGTCCGGGATCGTCGGCACCGCGATCGGCATGGCGCTGTACGGCTTCCGCCCGGTGCTCGAGATCCAGTTCGACGGCTTCGTGTTCCCGGCCTTCGACCAGATCGTCACGCAGCTGGCCCGCATGCGGTACCGCTCGCGCGGCACGCTGACGACGCCGGTCGTGGTGCGCATCCCGTTCGGCGGCGGCATCGGCAGCGTGGAGCACCACAGCGAGTCGCCCGAGGCGTACTTCGCACACACGCCGGGGCTACGGGTGGTCGCCGCGTCCAACCCCGTCGACGCCTACTGGCTGCTGCGCGACGCGATCGAGTCTGACGACCCGGTCATCTTCTTCGAGCCGAAACGCCGGTACTGGCAGTCCGGCGAGCTCGAGACCGATCGGGCCGCGTCCGGGGTGCCGCCGATGGGCTCGGCCCAGGTGGTGCGCTCCGGTGAGCACTGCACCGTCGTCGCCTACGGCGCCATGGTCGGGACCTGCCTCGCGGCGGCCGAGCTCGGCGAGGAGCACGGCATCAGCCTCGAGGTGATCGACCTGCGTTCGCTGAGCCCGCTCGACATGGACACGGTGGCCCGGAGCGTGGCCCGCACCCGGCGCGCAGTCGTCGTCCACGAGGCGCCGCGGTCGCTGGGGATGGCGGCCGAGATCGCCAGCCGCCTGCACGACGACCTCTACTACGACCTCGAGGCCCCCGTCCAACGCGTCACCGGTTACGACATCCCTTACCCCCCGAGCCGGGTCGAGGAGGACTTCCTCCCGGACGCCCACCGTGTGCTCCGCGCGGCGTCTCGGACCTTCGAGTACTGAACGGATCAGCATGACGACCCAGCAGTTCCTGCTGCCCGATGTCGGCGAAGGCCTGACCGAGGCGGACATCGTCCAGTGGCACGTGTCCGTCGGCGACGTGATCAAGGTCAACCACGTCATCGTCGAGATCGAGACGGCCAAGTCGATCGTCGAACTCCCGTCGCCCTACGCCGGGACGGTGCGCGCACTGCTCGCCGAGACCGGTGACACCGTGGCCGTCGGCGCGCCGATCATCGAGATCGACGCGCCGGGCGGCGGCGGTTCGGGCGCGGGCAGTGCGGGCGAGGGCGGTTCGGGCAGCGCCGACCAGTCACCCGGCGCGATCCTCGTCGGCTACGGCCCGCGCTCGAGCCAGCGATCGTTCACCGCCTCGCTGACCCGGCCACCGGGGACACCGGCCGTGCCGGCACCCGCCTCCGCGACAGCGCCGGCACCCGCCTCGGCGACGGCACCGGCGTCCGCGGCGGTCACGCCGCCGCCCGGCCCCGCGGCCGGCTCCCACGGCGCACCGCGGACGAAGCCACCGCTGCGCAAGCTGGCCCGCGAGCTCGGCATCGACCTCAACGCCGTCCGGCCCACCGGCGCCGGCGGGTTCATCACCCGCGACGACATCGCCGCG
>Ga0164242_10004458_pt1 | contig 15724 bp, 15 predicted proteins | sample OricomgcompostMG_FD_108783 | JGI IMG/M metagenome (GOLD analysis project Ga0164242, IMG submission 108783) | Miracle-Growth compost microbial communities from Emeryville, California, USA - Original compost - Miracle growth compost (MG) ... | reverse complement strand
TCGGCTTCTTCGTGACCTACACCGAGGGCATCGCCGGCAACGACGCCGCCAAGGTCCGACAGGCCAAGCACCAGCTCGCCGGCTACCAGAAGCAGTTCGGTGACTTCCTCGGGTCCGCCACCGGACTACCGGGCAGCGCCGTCTCTGCTGATCTGCAAGGTCACGTCCAGACCCTGGAAGCCGCCATCAAGGCGATCCTGGCGAAGAGCCCGAGCGCGAGCACGAAGATCGCGATGGCTGAGTCCCACATGGCGGGTACCGCCCAGGTGCTCGCGAAGGCAATCGCGGCTCAGAAGGACCTGAGCTAACCGTGCTCTCGCGATCAGCCCGCACGGTCGCGGCTGCAGCCCTCGTGGCTGCAGTCGCGGCTTGTGCAGGTCCGAGCCACGTTGATCACGCGCAGTCGGCCGATGTCGCCAAGACGATCGCTGCGACGCAGGGCCCCGACGGCATCCAGGAGGTCACCATCAAGACGACCAACGACTTCCGCTTCGATCCACCCACCGTGACCGCCCACACCGGCAAGGTCAAGGTCACGCTCGTCGATGTCGGCAGCTACCCGCACAACCTCGCGGTCGCGGCGATGCACTTCACCTCCGACACCGTTACCGGCGGACCAGGGCAGAACATGACGACGTTCACGATGACCTTCGCCAAGCCTGGCACCTACCCGTTCGAATGTACGTTCCACTCGAGCGCCGGAATGCGCGGCACCTTCCTCATCCACTGACTGCACAGGCCGAACCGAATCCGCGCAACGAGCGAACAACTGACGTGACCTTCGATGTCGAGCGGTACGCCGCCTCAGCCCAGCCCGTGGAGATTGACGATCTCGACTTCAGCGTGTTTCGCCGTGAGCCGCTTTCCGATGAGGTCCTTCGCTGCCTTCGCTACATGCACGACGTCGAGAGCCACACCGTCTGCTACCTGCGTGACCTGCTCCTCACGCCTTCCCATCGCGATCCCACAGTGACCACCTTCCTCACCGCGTGGGCCTATGAGGAGCACTGGCACGGCGCGGCGCTCGGCAAGGTTCTCGAAGCTCATGGCGAGGCTGCCGGCGCGACCCGCATCGAGCAGATGCGGCGCAAGCTTCCCCGACGCGATCAAGTGGCTCCCTTCCTGTCGGCCCTCGGGGGTGCAGTGGCGGGTGAGGACTTCGTCGCGGTCCACATGACCTGGGGTGCGGTCAACGAGTGGTCGACAGCCGAGGGCTATCGACTGCTCGCCGAACGCACGCGCCATCCCCTGCTGTCGGACCTGCTCGAACGAATCCGCCGGCAGGAAGCACGGCACATCGCCTTCTATGCGAGCGAGGCGCGGCTTCGCCTCGACCGCAGCCGTCGCGCCCAACGACTCACGCGGTGGGCGCTCCGCAAGCTCTGGGCGCCAGTGGGATCTGGGGTCATGCCGGAGTCGGAGACTCAGTTCCTGCTCGGCTGGCTGCTCGCGGGTGACACCGGTCGCCACGCCGTCGGGCGGATCGACGCCCATATCGGCGCGCTGCCCGGGCTGGCCGATCTTCGCCTCATGGCTCGAGCCACCGAGCAAGCCGCGCTGGCGGCAGCGGCATGACTCAGGCGCATCCGAACCGATCGACGTCCGTCAGCGAACATGGAGCGTGACCCTGTTTCGGCCGACACCACCGCACCGGTGACCACTCGACTGGAGGACGCCGAGCTGCTCGCCCAGGTGGCTGACGGCGACGAAGCGGCGCTTGAAGCCGTCTACCAGCGGTACGGCGGGGCTTGCTACCGCCTCGCCCGCCGGATTGTCGGCGACGCGCACCTCGCCGAGGACGTCGTCCAGCAGGTCTTTCTCGTGCTCTGGCAACGAAGCAGCTACGACCCGGCCAGAGGCGCCGTGAGCACCTGGCTGCTCACCGTGACCCACCACAAGGCGGTCGATCTGCTTCGCCGCGACAAGGGCCGTCGACAGCGGCTGACCGGCGAGCAGGAGCTGCTCGAGCTGGAGGCAACCGGGCCCGGCCCCGCGGATGCGGCGTGGGCGCAGCTGCGCGCCGAGCGCACCCGAGACGCGTTGCGGGACCTTCCCCCTGAACAGCGCGAGGTGCTCCTGCTCGCCTACTACGGCGGCTACACCCAGAGCGAGATCGCTGATATCACCGGCCTGCCTCTCGGCACTGTGAAAAGCCGTACCTTCCAAGCGATGCGTCGGCTACGAGGTCAACTCACCGGCATCGCCGACCGCCAGGAAGGGCCTTCGTCATGACTGAGTCGAGCCAGGCCCACGAGACCTGGGAAGAGCTCGCCGCCGGATACGCCCTGCATGCGCTCGGCGCTGACGACGAGAGGCAGTTCCTCGACCACCTCACCGGCTGCCCCCGATGTGCCTCGGCGCTCGATGACTACGAGCTGGTCGGAGCCCAGCTCGGCGCACTCGCGGAGACCGAGACGGACGAGCTCCCGAGTTGGAACCGGATCCGCGGCGCGATCGTCGAAGAGTCTCCCGCAGAGGTTGTCACGCTGGACCAGCGTCGCAGGACTCGGTCCACCCGAATCCTTGCTGCGGCAGCAGCAGTCGTGACGGTTACCGCCGTCGGTGTCGCGGGCTGGGAAGCCACCCACGGCGGCGGGCCAGCCTCGACACCCGCGACCACAGCACTTACGGCATGCCACCAGCAAGTAGGTTGTCGGACGATCCGCTTGCACGCGCCGGACGGGAAGAGCCCCGCCGCGGTGATCGTGAACGGTGACCGCGCCGCCGTGGTGTCCACCTCATTGACGTCCCCGCCGGCGCGGCGTACCTACGTTCTCTGGCAGATGCCCCGCGACGGCGGCCCGATTCCGATCAGCGAGTTCCGCCTTACTGGTCGACAGACCGCGTTCGCGCCGCTGTCCTCGCCGTACGCCGACACCACCGCGTTCGCAATCAGCCTCGAGGCGGCCGACGTGACACCGTCACAGCCGACCCAGGTGTTGGCAATCGGCACCACGACCTAGTCGCACGAGGAATACCGCAGACTCATTGGCGTGACCCGAACTCAGCGCCTCACTCTCGTCGCCGCAATCGTCGGAACGAGTGTCGTCATGCTTGACGGATCGATCGTCAACGTCGCGCTGCCGGCCGTCGAGCGCGATCTCGGCGGCGGGCTGGCTGCTCAACAGTGGGTCGTCAACGCGTACCTGCTGCTGCTCGGATCGTTCATCTTGGTAGGCGGTTCCCTCGGCGACATCTACGGCGAGCGGAAGGTCTTCGGGATCGGCGTCATCGCCTTCGGGATCTGTTCGCTCGGTTGCGCGATCGCGCCCAACATCGGCATCCTCATCGCTGCGCGCGCCCTGCAGGGCATCGCCGGGGCGATGGTGACGCCGAGCTCGCTCGCGGTGATCGTCGCCGCCTTCCCTGCGGATCGGCGCGGCGGTGCCATCGGCGCATGGACGGCATGGACCGGAATCAGCGCAGTGGCAGGCCCGCTCCTCGGCGGGTGGATAGTCGACGCCTCGTCGTGGCGGTGGGTATTCGCGATCAACGTTCCGCTCGTCATCGCCACCACCGCGCTGATCCTGCTCGCCGTCCCCCATGTGCCGCCGATCGCCGGTCGGCGCCTCGATCTCGCCGGCGCCGGGCTGTGCGCCGTGGGCCTCGGCGGCGTGATGGCCGCGCTGATCGAACAGCCGCGCCGAGGTTGGGACAGCCCGATGATCTACGGACTGCTCGCCGGAGGCGTGGTCCTGTTCGCCGGCTTCATCGCCTATGAGCGTCACACCCCGCAGCCGATGGTGAAGCTCGAACTGTTCGCGTCACGCAACTTCACCGCCGCGAACCTCGAGACCTTGGTCATGTACGGCGGGCTGTCAATCCTGCTCTTCTTCCTCGTGATCTTTCTGCAGCAGGTCGCCGGCTACTCGGCACTGCGCAGCGGCCTCACGACGATCCCGGTGACGGTCGTCATGTTCGCGTTGTCCAGCCGCTTCGGCATGCTGGCCGGCCGGTTCGGCCCGCGCCTGTTCATGGGCGCAGGCCCGCTCGTATCCGCCGCCGGCGTCCTGTGGCTGCTGCGGGCCGGTCTGCACACGTCGTACCTGGGGGTCGTCTTTCCATCCCTGCTCGTGTTCGGCCTCGGGCTGTCGATCACCGTCGCACCGCTGACGACGACCGTTCTCGCCGAGGCCGACGACAGCGACGCCGGCATCGCCTCCGCGATCAACAACGCCGTTGCACGCGTTGCGGGTCTCGTCGGGATCGGCGTCGTCGGAGTGGTCGTGGCCCGTACCCTCGTGGGCGACAGCTTCGGGCGCTCCCAAGCATCGGTCCATGCCTTTCACCAGGCAGTGATCGCTTGCGTGGTCTGCCTTGTGATCGCGGGTACGACCGGCGCGGCCGGAATCCGTAACCCGGTAAGGGAGGTTGAGAAGGTGGAGGTAGCGCAATGACCCACGACGACACCGAGGTGCGGCTGAATGCGGCCGGGCATCGGTTCGAGATCCTTGTCGCAGGCGAGCACGCCGGGCATGTCCAATTTCACGACGACGACGGCGTCCGGACCTTCACCCATACCGAGATCGACAAGGCGCGGGAAGGGCAGGGGCTGGGAGGCCGGCTCGTGCGTGCGGCGCTCGATCAGACCAGAGCCGCCGCCCTACAGGTGGTGCCGGAGTGCACGTTCGTCCGAAGGTTCATCGAGAGCCACGAGGAGTACGCCGACCTGGTCGCCGCCGCCTGATCCACTCGGTGACCCGAGCCGGCGTCGCCGGCTCCCCGATGAGACCAACCGCCGCGTGACCCAAGGCCGCCGCGCACAGCACGCGCTCGGCGGCCTGGTCCCGGTCACCCCACGGCAGAAACGGCTTGGCGATCAGCAGCGAGGCGATCCCGTGGGCTGCCGACCACAGGTCGAGGGTGATGGGCAACGGATCGCCGGCCGGGAAGATGCCGGCGTCGATGCACTCGACGACGGTCGCGTTGAAGTGTTCGAACGCCGAGTGGGCGAGGACCTCATCGACATCTGGCCGGGGACACGGATCCATGGCGGCTAGCCGGTAATGCTCAGGGTGGTCAACCGCGAAGCGCACGTAGGCCATGCCGTAGTTGCGTAGCTTGTCCATCGGCCCATCTGCCTGGGCGCCGGCCTCCAGCATCGCAGCGTCGAGCTCCGCGAACACGTCGGCGACGACGGCTGCGATCAGGTCGTTCTTGTCCGCGAAGTGGAGGTAGATCGACGGTGGAGTGACTCCCACAGCCTCTGCCACGGCGCGGATCGACACGTCGTCGACGGAGGTGGCCGACGCGAGCAGCCGCTTCGCGACCGCGACGATCTCCGCCCGCAGCTGCTCGCCGCTCCCGCGCTGCGAGCGGGGCCGTCGTACCACCGATGGGGTTGTCACGCGACCGCCACAGGCTCGGGGGCAACCGCATCGGGATGGGCCGCCTCCGACAGACCGAACCGCTCGTGCAGTCGCGCGAGCGGCTTCGGCGCCCACCAGTTCCATCGGCCGGCCAGCCGCATGAACGCCGGCACCAAGGTGCCTCGAACAATCGTCGCGTCCATGAGTACGGCAAGCGTCAGACCGGTGCCGAACAACGCCATGAAGGCGACCTGACCCCGCGAGATCGCGGCGAAGACGATCGCCATCAGCACGGCCGCCGCGGTGACGATCCGACCCGTGTGCCCGAGGCCCAGCGCCACGGCACGGGTGTTGTCGCCCGTCGTACGGCCTGACGTCAACCATTCCTCGCGGATGCGCGAGAGCAGGAAGACCTCGTAGTCCATCGACAGGCCGAACGCGACGCAGAACATCAGCGGCGGCATCGTCGGCGTGAGGAAGCCCGTCACGGTCAGGTCCGGGTAGAGCCAGCCGAGGTGGCCTTCCTGGAAGATCCAGACCATCGCGCCGAACGTCGCCGACAACGAGAGCGTGTTCAGCACGAGCGCCTTCACCGGCATCACCAGGCTGCCGGTGAACAGGAACAGGAGGATGAAGGTCGCGATCGCGATGATCGCGACTGCGTAAGGCATCGCCCGACTCAGCGCGGCGAGGCTGTCCCGGTCCTCAGCAGTCTGCCCGCCGATGTCGACCGGCCAGGGTGCGGGCACCGCCTCGACCGCGTGGAGGGTGTCCTTCATCGCCTGCGACTGCGGGTCTCCCGCGCCGGCGAGTGAGAGGTACGTCGCGTCGCCGGAGCGCATCGACTCATTGCCTTCGCCGACCTTGATGCCCCCGGCGTACTCACCTGCCGCGGACTCCACGCCCTGCACCCCGGGGACGCTCGAGAGCTTGGCCGCGTAGCCGCCGATCTCGCTCGCGTTGCCGTGCACCGAGGGCACCGCCACGTTGATGGTGGCGCCGGTCCCGGCGTGGAACTTGGTGAGCGTGTCGGTTCCGACCTGGAAGGCCGACGAGCTCGGTGGCAGCACACGCTGGTCGGGGTAGCCGAACTTGACATGCAGGAACGGCAGCCCGACGAAGACGAGGAGCGCGGTGACGAGGACTGCGACCGGCGCGGCTCGTCGCATCGCGAACTGTGCGAAGCGGTACCAGAAGGTCGCCTCGATGGGCCTCGCCACCGGCTCGGGTCGGTTCAGCACCCGTCGCAGCCAGGCGCGCAGGTCGAGCGCGTTGATGCGATCACCGAGCAGAGTGAGTACGGCGGGAAGGATCGCGAGGGCTGCGACCGCGGCGAGCCCGACCACTGCGATGCCCGCGTAGGCGAAGGACCGCAGGAAGTAGAGCGGGAAGACGAGCATCGCCGCGAGCGAGAGCGCGACGGTGAGGGCAGAGAACAGCACGGTCCGCCCGGCTGTCTGCATCGTGCGACGTACGGCGTCATCCGGCGCGAGGCCGTTACCGATCTCCTCGCGGTAGCGGCTCACGATGAACAGGCTGTAGTCGATGGCGAGCGCGAGACCCATCGCCGTGGTCATGTTCAGTGCATAGACCGATACATCCGTGAACATCGCGATCGCGCGAAGCGCCGCCATCGTCCCGATGATCGAAGCGAGTCCGACCGCGACCGGCAGGATGGAGGCAACGAAGCTGCCGAAGACCAGGGTCAATGCAACCACGGTGAGCGGAATCGCGACCATCTCCGACTTCGTCAGGTCGGACTTCACAGTCTCGTTGACCTGGTGGTAGGCGACGGCGATGCCGCCGGCCGTCACGGTCACTCCGTCGTGAACGCCGATCAGCGGATCGGTGGCGTCAGCGGCGCGATCGGGTGCGACGGAGTCTGTGCCTGCGACGTGCGCAACGACGAGTGCCGCCGTGTGGTCGGGACTCACCAGGGCCGCAGCTACGTGCTTCGACGCGCTCCAGTAGGACGTGACATGGTCGATGCCCTCATGGGCCGCAAGCGCTGCCGCGGCCCGCAGCCCGACCGCCCGCATCGCCTCGGAGTCGGCCCCCTCCGGGGACTGCAGCTCGAGGACGAGGTTCGAGTTGCCGGTGTGGAACGTGTCCGCGAGCAGATCACGCGCTGCTGCGGACGGCGCATTGGGGTCGTTGTAGCCACCGGCGCCCAGCTTCGACGCGACCGGTGCACCGAACACGACGCCGATGACGAGGAGGATTCCCGCGATGCCCAGGACGCGCTTGGGACGGGCGATTCCACGGTTTGCGAGCGCCGTCAGCATGACTCCCCCTTGGTTGGCTAACGGCGATAACTTATCGACGATAAGTTATCGCCTGTCAACTCGGTTTGGTGTGATGTGAGGAACGCCACGCTGGAGCCGCGGACGAGAGCTCGCTCGCCCGGTTGGGAAAGGACCTCTCGATGGGCTGGTATGAGGATCGCGTGTTGCCGCGCATCATCAACAAGGTTTTGGACAACCGGCACACCCGTGAGATCAGGCGGCGGGTGGCGGCGGGACTGTCCGGAGAGGTGCTCGAGATCGGGTTCGGCAGCGGCCTGAACCTGCCGTACCTGCCCGCCGAGGTCACGCGCGTGAGGGCGGTGGACCCATCCGGCAAGGCGGCGGAGCTCGCCCGCGATCGCATCGTGGCCAGCACCGCACCGGTCGACATCGTCGGCCTTGACGGGCAGCACATCCCCCTCTCGGACGACAGCGTCGACGCCGTACTCAGCACCTGGACGCTGTGCACGATCCCCGACGCGGTCGCCGCGATCCGCGAGATTCGTCGGGTGCTGCGCCCCGGCGGCCAACTGCACTTCGTCGAGCACGGGCTCGCGCCGGACGCCGACGTACGGCGCTGGCAGGAGCGGCTCAACGGCTTGCAGCAACGGATCGCCGGCGGGTGCAACCTCAACCGCGACATCCCGGCAATTGTCACGGCAGGCGGGCTGACGATCAGCCGGCTCGAGCGGTACTACGGACCCGGCGAGCCGAAGGCCTTCGGCTCGTTGTACGAAGGCGTCGCCGTCACCGACTGATCACTCGCGCCTGGACCCCTGCCAGCGGGTGGGGCAATGTGGCATTGCCCCCTCGATTCGGCCCCAAATCCGCGACATCACGGGGGTGATGCCACATTGCCCACGCCGACCAGGTCCTGGATGGCGGCGGCCATCACGCGGCGCAGAACGTCCGTCTCGATGTCGGCAAACGCCTCGCCACTGATGAAGATGCCACTCATCACCGCGCCCATGGCACACGCCAGGCGGATCCGCTGCTCGGTCGGGAGCTGCCGGTTGGCGAGGATCCGCTGCATTCGCTCCTGCAGGTCGGCGTGCTCCTCGTCGTGCGCCTGCTCGTGCAGCTTCTCCAAGGCGGCGTGCTCACGAGCGTGCAGCAGGAACAGCGCGCGGTGGTCGAGGATCGCGCCGAGCATCGCGTCGAACACGCCCGCCCACTGGTCCGGCGCCACCGTGTCGGCATCGAGCTGGTCGAAGCCCTCCCGGCCAAGCGCGTGCACCCGCAGGTGCAAGGCCATCAAGATGTCGTCCTTGCTCGGGAAGTGGTAGTAGAGGGCGGCTTTTGAAAAGCCCATCCGCTCGGCGATCTCCCGCAACGAGGTGTTGTCGTAGCCACGCTCGACGAACAGCTCGAGCGCGACGTCGAGGATCTGTTCCCGGGTGTCGGGGGTCCCGGGCGGGCGGGCGGGCGGGCGAGGCACGGCGCCAGTTTACTTGACGGGCGGCAAGTAAATCCCTTACCGTGCGGCAAGTAAATACCCGCACACCCCAGGAGCCGCTGTGACCCAGCCGATGATCGAGGCCGTCGGTCTCACCAAGCGATTCGGCGAGACCCGGGCGCTGGCCGGAGTCGATCTGACGGTGCCCGCCGGCACCGTGCTCGGCGTGCTCGGGCCCAACGGTGCAGGCAAGACGACGGCCGTACGCATCCTGACCACGCTCGCCCGACCCGACGGTGGAACCGCCCGCGTCGCCGGCTTCGACGTGGTTCGCGACGCCCACGACGTACGTCGCCACATCGGCGTCACCGCGCAGGACGCCACACTCGACGAGGCGCTCAGCGGGCGGCAGAACCTCGTGATGATCGGCGAGCTGAGCGGCCTGCGACGCAAGTCGGCCAAGTCACGCACTGACGAGCTGCTCGAACGATTCGACCTCGCCGATGCCGCAGACCGGGTGCTACGGACGTATTCCGGAGGGATGCGGCGCCGGCTCGACCTGGCCGCCGGTCTCGTCACCCATCCCCCGGTGCTGTTCCTCGACGAGCCGACGACCGGGCTCGATCCGACCAGCCGGGTGCGCATGTGGGACGTCGTGCGCGACCTCGTTCGCGATGGCACGACACTGCTGCTGACCACGCAGTACCTCGACGAGGCAGACGCGCTCGCCGACCGCATCGTCGTCATCGACCACGGGCGGGTCATCGCGAACGGCACCGCTAGCGAGCTGAAGGCGGCGACCGGCGGAGCGCGACTCGAGGTCACGCTGACCGCGCGGGACGACGTCGCGATCGAGGCCCTGCGCCCACTCGTCGACGGGAAGGTCGACGTGAGTATCGACGGCCGGCGGCTGCGCGCCGCGGTTCGCAGCGGGTCGGGCGTTGCGACCGCGGTGATTCGGGCGCTCGACGAGGTCGGCGCAGTGGTCGACGACGTCGCGGTGCATGCGCCCTCGCTCGACGACGTCTTCTTTGCGCTCACCGGTGCGCCGGCGGAGCCGACGTCTCCCTTGACGATCGAGCCCGAGCTGGAGGCAGCCCGATGAGCGATACTGCGATCGCCGTTCCAAGGTCTCGTCCGCCGGCCACAACCGGACTCCAGCGCGCGGTCCGCGACATCGCCGTACTGACTCGGCGCAACATCGTTCACATTCGTCGAGAGCCGCAGCAGCTCTCGGACGCAACCGTCCAGCCGGTGCTGTTCACCTTGCTGTTCGTCTACGTGTTCGGCTCCGGCGTTCCGATCACGCACGGCAGCTACAAAGACTTTGCTCTCGCGGGACTCCTCGCGCTCAACCTCACGACGTCCGCGATGGGAACGGCAGTGGGCCTCAGCACCGATTTGAGCACCGGCGTCATCGACCGATTCCGCACGTTGCCGATGTGGAGCGGAGCGGTGCTGGTCGGCCGCTCGCTGTCCGATGTCCTCTCAGCGGCGCTTTGCACCTCGATGGTCGCCGTCACCGGTCTGGTGATCGGCTGGCGTCCGGACGCGTCTGCGCCCAGCATCGTCGCTGGATTCGCGATCCCGTTGCTGTTCGCTTACGCGCTGTCCTGGGCCTGCGCCTGTCTCGGAATCATCAGCGACAACGCCGAGAGCGCCCAGGGCATCGGGCTGATCTTCCTCTTCCCGTTGGCGATGGTGTCCAACGCGATGGTTCCGACACAGGGCATGCCCGGCTGGCTCGAGACGGTCGCGAACTGGAACCCGGTCAGTGCGGTGACGGCTGCGGCTCGCGAACTGCTCGGCAACCCGAACCCGTCGGCGTCGATTCACACCTGGCCGATGCAGCACCCGGTCGCGATGGCACTGACGTGGTCGGTCGCGATCATCGCGGTGTTCGCCCCGCTGGCAGTGGTGCTGTTCCGGCGCCGTACGACGGCGTGACTGTTCGTCGCGCCCAAAGTTCTGGACGTCTCAATACGGGGCTGATTCAACCGTTGTCTCAACACGGGCGTCGTTGTTCGTGGCCGGGCGGTAGCTGGGCGATGCCTAGGGCTCGACCGGAGCAGCTTCGCGCTCAGTGACGATGAACGTGGACGCCGCCTTGGCGATCAGCCGTCCGTCGTCGTCCACGATCTCGGCTTCGACGAATACGACGCGGCGGCGCGGCGCCACCGCGCGGGCGGTGCACGTCAGCGTTGACCCGACACGAGCCGGAGAGAGATACCGCACCTGAATGTCGATGTTGGTGACATGGATCTTGCGCCCGCGGTTCGCGGTCACCGCCGAAGCCGCCATCGCGGAGTCAGCCATAGCGGCAAGGAATCCGCCCTGGATCGTGCCACCTGGATTGGCAAACCGTTGCTCGGCCTGCATCCGCCAGACCGTGATGCCGTCCTCGGCCTTGTCGATGCAGGACAGGCCGAGAGTCAGGTCGCAGTCCGGCGGAATCTTGATCGCGCGGCTCCTGCCACGACTATCGCTGCTGACGATTGCTCTCGCCCTCCACTAGACGTTGCGCCCATTGATAGTCCACCTTGCCGGACGGCTGCCGCACGACCTGGTCGACGAGGACGAACGAACGCGGCGTCTTGTAGCCCGCCAGGTGCTGTCGACAATGCGCCTCCAGATCGGAGTCCGCGCGCTTCGTCGCCCGCCTGAGCGCGACCAATGCGATGACCTCCTGCCCCCAGCGCTCGCTTGCCCTGCCGCACACCACGGCATCGTGCACGGCGGGGTGCCGTTTCAACACGAGCTCGACCTCTTCCGCGAACACCTTCTCTCCGCCGGTGTTGATCGTCACCGAGTCGCGCCCGAGCAGCTCGAACTCCTCAGCCGATACCAACCTGGCGCGGTCTCCGGGGACGCTCACACGCTCGCCGTCGACCACCGGAAAGGTCTCGGCTGTCTTCGCCGCGTCGCCGAGGTACCCCAAGGGGACGCGACCGCGCTTGGCTAGCCATCCAAGGCCCTCATGACCGGGATCGAGGAACCGCGTTCGGTCCTCGGAGACCACCGCAGCGTCGGGCAGCAGTGCGAAATGCCGCCCGTCGCTTCGCTCAGAGCGCTCGACCCTGCCCTGCTGGCCGGACTCGGAGGCTCCCACCAGGTCGAAGATCCGAAGGCCGGGGAGCGCATCGATCAGAGCGTTACGGTAAGCCGGGCGCAGCGCCGCTCCCCCGGTGAACAGGAACCGCAGCGGAAGACGCGGACGGCTTCGCCGGGCGAGCTCGTCGAGGATCGCGCCGGCGAACGCGTCGCCGACAATGGTCAACGAGATGACACCCTCTCGCTCGATCGTGTCCAGCACCTCAGCCGCATCGAACCGCTCGACCTCGTCCGGCAGGACGATCGTCCCCCCGTTGAGCAGTGAACCCAGGCTCATCCATTGGGCGGCACCATGGATCAGCGGTGCACAGGTCATCGAAACTTCAGGCTCCCGATGCAGCGCGGGCACCCGCGCGTCGTAGGACGCCCACTCGTTGCCGGTCGCGCGATCGAAGACCGACAACCCCGGGATCGCGACATCGGCCTGTCGCCACAAGACCGCCTTGGGCATGCCGGTCGTGCCGCCGGTGTAGAGGACGTAGAGATCATCCGGCGACGGCTCGATGTCAGCGAGATCATCGTCCGGCTGGGCGGCGACCGCCGACTCGTAGTCGAGCGCGCCCGGCAGCAACGCGTTACCGCTCGAGTCCGCGACCTGCAGGAGCAACGGTGGGCGGGACAAGCCAACCAGCGCTTCAGCGACTGCCGGCGCGAACCTCGCGTGGTACTGCAATGCACCGGGCCGGGCGTTCTCGATCAGATAGCGAATCTCGTCGCCGACGTAGCGATAGTTGATGTTGAACGGCGCGACCCGCGCGCGATACGAGCCGAACAGACCCTCGAAGTACTCCACCCCATTGAGCAAGCACTGGCCAAGCAGCTGCTGTCCGGACTCGTGCCCGGCAAGGTTCCCATCGCGCTCGGTGACCTCTGACAGGCCGCGGCCCGCAAGCAGGCGGGCCAGACGGCGCGATCGGCTGCGCAAGGTGGCCGCCGAGATCGAAACACCATGGTGCCGGATCGACGTGCGATCCGGCACCTCGTCGGCAAGCTGGTCGAGCAGCCGAGAGAGGCTCAGTTCGACACCTCTTACCCGTGAGCCCGGGACGTTCGCCGGCAACGACGCCGCCTTCCTGGAGGTCATTAGTTCTGTACTATACAGTCATGTATCAGATGGTAGGGAGACAGACCATCTGACGAATGGCGCGTGGCCAGCACTCGACTCCTCGGATCGACAAGGAGCACCCATGAAGGATGTCTACATCGTCGGCTCTCACTCGACCGCGTTCGGTAAGAAGCCCACAGAGTCGTTCAAGTCGCTCGCCCGCGAAACCATTACCGGCGTACTCGCCGATGCGCAGCTCGAGACCGGCCAAGGGATCGACTTCGCCTACTTCGGCAACTGCGCGATGCACGGGGTGAAGCAAGGCACGATCCGTGGCCAGGCCCTGACAATCGAGCTCGTCGATGAGCGTTTGCTCCAGCCCCGAATGCCGATGATCAACGTCGAGGGCGGATGTGCCACCGGCTCGATGACGATCCACAGCGCGATGAAAGACATTCGCTCGGGGGCCTCGGACCTGGTGCTTGCGTTCGGGGTGGAGAAGCTGTTCATCCCTCGTGCCGCCACCGACCCAGCGATGAAGCAGAAGATGATGAAGGGGTTCATGAACGGCGTCGACAACTTCGACGTCCCGCGCCTGCTCGACGAGTACCAGCGCGCGGCCACGTACGCCGGGGTGTCGTTCGACCCGCAGACGTCCCACTCGGTGTTCATGGATACCTACGCGATTCAGGCGGCGGTGCACATGAAGCGGTTCGGCACGACGCAACGGCAGATCGCGATCGCTGCCGCGAAGAACCACAACTACGGCGCGCTCAACCCGCTCGCCCAGTACCGGTTCGAGATGACCGCCGACGAGGTCCTGAGCGATCGCGTGATCTCCTTCCCGCTCACCCGGTCGATGTGCGCTCCCATTGGTGACGGCGCCGCGGCCGCGCTGGTCTGTTCCGCGGACCGGCTGTCGGACTTTCCGACCGCTGTTCAGGACCGGGCGGTGCGGATCCGAGCCAGCGTGCTGACCGGGGGCTACTACCGAGACATCGAAGAGCCATCGCTGTCCCACGTGGCGGCCCAACGGGCCTACGAGCAGGCAGAGCTCGGACCGGACGACGTCGACGTCGTCGAACTCCACGACGCAACGTCCTTTTCGGAGATCTACCAGCTCGAGATGCTCGGATTCGCGCCGTTCGGCGAGGGCGGCATGCTCGTCGAGTCCGGAGCGACCGGCCCCGGCGGTGCGATCCCGGTCAACACCTCCGGTGGCCTCGTATCGAAGGGGCATCCGGTCGGCGCGACCGGGCTGTCGATGGCGTATGAGCTCGTCACCCAGCTCCGGGGAGAGGCCGGCCCGCGACAGGTTGCGGGGGCGCGTATCGCGCTTCAGGAGAACGGCGGCGGCGTGATCGGGCTCGAAGAGGCGGCCTGCGCCGTGATGCTGCTGGAGAAGGCGTCGTGACCCTCACCGTCCCCAGCTCCGCGATCGACCTGGTCAGCCAACCAGTCGTCCAGGACCCGTACACCACGTTTGAGGAGCTCCGCGGACTCGGGAGCTTCGTCTGGTTGGAGCGACACCGAGCCTGGCTGCTCCTCGAAAACGAGCTCGTCCGTGCCGCGTTGAACGACGACGCCCTGTCCACCGACACGATCACGCCACTGCAACGACGCCTGAGCGAGGAGCAACGCAAGCGCTTCCAGCCGGCGGCGGACCTCCTGTCGGACTGGATGATCTTCAACGATCCTCCGATTCACACGGCGCTTCGCGATCCGGTGCGGACGGCGTTCACCCCACGATCGGTCGCCCGCCTGCGCGAGCAGATCGAACATGAGACCGCCGCAATCATCGACCGGCTGGGCGGCGCAGACGAGTTCGACCTGGTGGCCGAGGTGGCCTACCCGCTCCCCGCAACTGTGATCGCGATCATGCTCGGCGTACCGGTCGAGCGGCACACCGAGTTCCAGGAGTGGTCACATCAGCTCGGCGCACTCGTGATGGGCAAGATCGAACGCCGGGACGCGTGGGACCGTGCAGTCATGGCCGCCCAGGAGTTCCAGCGCGTGTTCGGTGGCCTGATCGAGCGCTACAGCAAGAACCCCGAGGACAACCTGATCACGCGCCTGGTCGAGGCCTCGGCGTCTGTCGAGAAGTCGCTGACCGCCGACCAACTGGTCGGGGCCTGCAGCTTGTTGCTGTTCGGCGGACATGAGACGACCACCAGCCTGATCGCGAACGGCACGCTGGCCATGCTGCGCCGGCCCGAGGTTCGCGAGCGACTTGTCGCCGAACCCGAGCTGCAGAAGTCCGCGGTCGACGAGTTCCTGCGCTTCGACGGGCCGTCGAAGATCGTCGTACGCCGAGCCCGCAACTCCGAGCCGTGGAACGGCATCCCGGTCAAGGCGGGCGACGCGATCTTCTGCTGCATCGCGGCCGCCAACCGCGATCCCGCAGTGTTCGACCGGCCGAATGACCTCATTCTCGACCGCAACCCGAATCGCCACGTCAGCTTCGGCTGGGGCATGCATCACTGCCTTGGGGCTCAATTGGCCCGGCTCGAAGCGAGCATCGTCATACCGCAGGTGCTTCGGGCCTGGCCGGATCTGAAGCTGGCGGTTGCAGATGACC
>Ga0164242_10004457_pt1 | contig 15725 bp, 28 predicted proteins | sample OricomgcompostMG_FD_108783 | JGI IMG/M metagenome (GOLD analysis project Ga0164242, IMG submission 108783) | Miracle-Growth compost microbial communities from Emeryville, California, USA - Original compost - Miracle growth compost (MG) ... | reverse complement strand
TTTCGTTTCCGGTGTGAAGGTTCTTCGGGTTTACTTGTCGTCGCCGTTTTCGAAGAATTTCGCCAAGTCCTCATCCGTAGGAATCGGACCGAACGTTTCCCGAGCGTGCGCGTTTTCCTGGATTTCCTTAATCAGACTGGCAGCGTTCGCCAGTTCCGAAACGGCACCCATGCGACCCAACAGGATGTTTCCCGTTTGATGCCGCGCGTAGTGAACCAGGGCGAGATAGACCGTAGCCTCATCATCCGAGTTTTCGAACGCGATTCGCGGGATGAATGATTCAGGCATCTTCTGCGCCTTTCTCGTGTTTGGTTATCACCGGCCAGTGACAACCCTTAGAGACGCTGGGAACGGGCCGATTTCGGGGCCGCTCAACCGCCAGGGATTCGGGAGTCTTGGCTACCCGAGCATTCCCAGCGCCTTTAGGGGGTGTCACTAGAGAGGTAATGAGTGTTTGCCCTAGCTTCCGATTTCCGTTCTAGCCGTAGATTCATGCGCGCTACTCGAAACAACCTCCCGTTTCCGGGCTAGCTTTCCGAGCAAAGATGCCGCACTTTCCGACTCCCACCGAACAACCGGGGCGTTCACTCTGTGTCCACTGTTGAGTTCTCAAGTTACTTACGGTGAGGGCGGTTTTCCCGATCCTGGCGGATCTTGCTTCCCGCCCTCCCGTTTTTCTGTTGTGACTACATACTACCCCGGCCGCATCCGGTTTTAACCTAACGGAACGATAACGGCTAGGTCACGGCCCGGTCACGACGCCCGGTAGGGTGTCCGGCCCCGGAACGACGGTTTCGATCTTGTCGTCTCCGTAATACATCTCGACTGTGTGCGCACGCGCGTTAGCATGTTTGGCCGCACTTTGTCCAGCCCTTAGTTTCCCGTCGCACCCGAAGGTTCGGCCGTAGCGGCATGACTTGCAACTGACGGACCATTCGGGTTCCAGGGCGAAAACGTACGTTGCTTCCCGACACCTAACGCAAATCACCTCGTCATACACATTGGGCCAGGGTTTCGCGAACGTAGCCGTATGCATACATGCGTACGTGACTAGCTTGGTTCGTCCTCTTTGCTCGGTCATTCCCATGTCACACTCCGCGTTGTTACTTCACAGTATGTGAGAAAAGCTCTGTGCGGCCGTCTAACGAGATCGTTTAGGGTTCCGCATCCGGTTACCCCAACCCTTCCGCGTTCGGCCGTTAGACGCGAATTTCACTCTGAGTAGTTTCTGACGATCAATCAGGAAACCGGGTCTTTCCGCAGGTCAGACCCGGTTTTCCCAATCTGATTAGTCGTCAGTTGTCACCTGGAGCGAGCATCTCGTAAAGGATCTTTTCTAGCGGCCCGTCCGGAGAGTCGCCCAACGGTTCGGGCTTGCCGAACGTCTTGTCATACGGTGTGCTGTCCAACTGATCTCCACCAGGGTAGGGAACCGTTACCCAATATTCTCCGGTCCATTGCGGCATTGGTACGCGCTTGGCTTTCGGGTTTGCCGAAATAGTTTTACTGTCCCCGTGAACTAGGGAACCTGCAAGATTCCATTTCTTCCTAACCAATGCCTGAACGCACGTCACCATTTGGAAATTGATTGGGATTTCCAGTTCGGGGAAATCGTAGCCGTTGAAACTCTTAAACGCATCGTCTAGTTCCTTGATGCGTCCGGCCAAATCTCCGGCGGAAACTCCGCGTGATTTCAGCTTAGGGGAAAGCCCCTTTGCCAATCGTTCGCGCGTTGTGTCATCCCAATACAGCCCCGGCATGAATAGCGTGAGGTTTTTCTTTTCGGCGAAATCCCATTTACCCAGTTCCTTGGGTGAGATATCCAATCCCGGATGTGGTTTGCTGAAATACACTCCGTCAGTCGCGACCATCAAAAGATGTTCGGTTCCCGTGGGGTGAGTAGCAATCGCATTCAGAATCATTGTGCGACACCCGGCGGTGATGAGTGACGCATAAACTGAATTAGCGAACCTTGGCGACCCAATCGATTGGGCGTGCTTTCCGTAAGCGGAATTGTAAATGAGTTTGTACGCCTTTCCTTCCGGCGAATTCTTACCCACTTGCAACCGCTTTGTGTAGAGTTCCGGCATGGATTCCTTATACGGTCCGTCACAGCCACACGGAACGTATTCAACCCATTCTGAAACATGGACTTCCGAAACGATTCCCGCGCGAATACAGGCGTCGATTTCATGTGCCCAATACCAACCGCGAGTTCGCTTAGGCCGCAGGATTTTGTGATCCTTAGTCCTATGCAGCATTGCCCCAACTTCGAAATTCTCGCCTTTCAGCTCGGCGTGAATCAACATGTATGGATGCAATCTCCAGTCTTTAACCAAATCCTTTCCGCCCTGTAGCCACTTCCCATGCATGAGGCAAGGCAGAGTAGAAATGATGTATGGATAGGCGGAGTTAATGTCATACTCATACGACGTGCCCGGAATAATCCCGTGGGCAAAGATTTCGAACCAGCCACCGAAATAGCTAGCCTGTGCAGCATCCCAGGCGAAATCAGGAGTGACTTTCTGCACATCTTCACTCGACGGAATTCCGTTTTCCCGCATCCAAGTTTGCGCAGCTTGGCCCGGCCCGTACCATTGGTCTTTCTTGAGATTGACGCCAATCGAGACAAAGCCTTTATTCATTCGAGTCATCGCGCGCGCCAGGATATCGTTTTCCAGAATATTGTATCTTCTGGTTTCCGCGCGATTTTCCATTTGCTGCGCAAGTGTTTGCCGACGCCCTCGGTCGGCTTTCCCTTCCTTAACGATTTCGAATTCTTCCGGGGTAATGATTGGCTCATCCCATTGGGACGGATCAATCACGTTAAGGAATGAGGTCTGGAAAAACGGGCCGGTGTCGTTAATATACATCCAACCCTTTGTCCCGATGGGACGCAAACGGAAACGCTTGAATCCCAGGATATCGAATTCCCAAGTCCCGTCATCAACCGGGAAAGGACCTAGGTATTCGTGATCCTGCCGCTTACGGGCCGCGCGTCCCTGTTTGGTCAAAAGCATTGCGGCACGTTCTTCGGGGAGGGTCTTAAACCATTGGTTAAAGTCGTACCCCAGGAAGAACCCGACGAAAGTAGCGTCGGGGTTCGCCTCGTATTGCGAGTACAGGAATTCGAAGATTTCCCGGTAATGCAAGTGGCTTCCGTCGGGTGAAGTGAGAGTTTCGGAGCCAACGGAAAGCATGTCGTAAATATGCTCCCCGGACGGGCGCGTAACGCCCTCTCCGTCAATCCCAATGAAAAGGCGGTCGCCTTCCGCCCTGGAACGCGCGCGCGCTGCATTCCGTGACGTAGACGACCGCCCACAATCTTTCACGCAACGAAGCTTCCGGGAACTATCGGTATCGAAAGTGTTACCGCATCCGATGCAAACGCGGGTGTACTTAGTGATACCAAAAGAGGTTGTTTCCATCATCATCTGTGATGTTTCCCATCATTGCTTCGTATTGCAATGTATCGTCAGAAAGTGCGAGTGCATATCTCTTAACTTCTGGAGACATTTTCTCTACGTTCTGACGAACCCTGTTGTGATCTACTCGCCCACCGTATTTCGGGTTATGGAACGACTCGAATTGACGGATTAGCTTATTGGCGAGTTGTTCATTATCGGTTGACGTAGTCGGGATATATTCCCGAATACGAGGTTCATTGAATCGGTATTCGGCCGGTTGTTGCACCCCCCTGGTTGGCCTTTGTTTGGGTGCGCTTTGCACTGGAGTTGCTGTGATCGCGTCCCAAATCCTAGAGAGAAAACCGCGTCGGCTATTCCTTTTGGCCATTTACTCTCCAGACACAAAGGGGGCCGGAACCCTTTCGAGTTCCGGCCCCCTATCCGCGATTACTTACGGGCGCGGCTGGAACTGGCCTTTTCGGTGTTCTGCGTGATCTTCCGAATCCCGTTTTCCGCGATCTGCGCGAACATGAGATCCGGGCCGACAGCCTCAGCGGTGAGTTCCCACACGGTCCGCTTGTTGCCTTCCTTGTCCTCATAGGTGTTGCTCTTGAGGTTGCCCTGAACGATTACGCGGTCGCCCTTGCTCAGCGACGCAGCGATGTTTTCGGCCAGAAGACGCCATGCGGTGACGTAGTGGAAATCGGTTCCCGCGTCAACCCACTTCTTTGTGTCGGTGTTGAACGTCTTCCGGTTCAGCGCGACGGTGAACTTTACGCACGCATTTCCGGAAGGGGTGAAACGGAGTTCCGGGTCAGCCGTGAGGTTGCCGACGACAGTTACCGAAACAGTTCCGTTGTTCGCCATGATTTCGCCCTCATATTCTCTGTCTGGAATATCTGATGTAATTCTTTTTCTTTTCGCGAGGCGGGCTATTCGCTCCCGACCTTGCCTCTCCAGTATACTGGACCGCGAGGGCGTTATACGTATAACGGACCAAGATCATTTACGCTCTCGGTGAACACAGAATTCATTTCTGAAACGAGGCGAAATAGAAATGGCGACACCGACAGAGAATAACAATCCGGCGGCGAATGAGAATACCCCGGCGGAAAATACCCCTGCCGCTACGCCTGCCGCTACTCCGCCCGCAAACCCGCCCGCGTCGGCCCCCGCACAGAACCAGGGTTTTGACGCAAGCGAACTTCTTACGGCGCTGAACGCGCTTCCGGAAAAGATCGTGAACGGGATTCGGGAGGCTACGCTGCCCGCTAGGCAGCCTGCGACGCCCAAGACGGACACGGGTACCAAGACGGGCGGCAACGCCGCTCAGACGGCCGCACAGACGGCACAGAGCCAGTCTCAGCAGACCACGCAGAACCAGCCGCAAAAGAAGTCGTTCGCGGATTGGTGGTTTGGTAACTAATGTCTGATTTCGTTCCGAACCCTGATGGGGTCGCGGACGGATCGCCCCTAGAGGGATTCGACTTTGGCGCACTGAATGCCGAGTCGGTTTCTCCGGAGGATTCGCCCCCGACTTTCGAACCTCCCAAAAAGCCCAAGTGGTGGGAGCGAAAGCCCAAGAATTCCCAGCCGAAAAAGGCCAAGGAAAAGAAGCCCGTTCCGCCTATGCCGCGCGGCGGATTGCGTCAGCCTCTAGAGGACCTTTATACGGGTCTCGGAATGATGCTGATTCCTTTTGACCCTAGCTGCGGAAAGGTCATCATTGAAGCGGCCCCGCGCTGTGCGGAAACGCTTGATGATTTGGCCAAGACGAATCCGGCCGTAAGGCGGATTCTGATTTCCCTTGTCACGACTTCCGCACTCGGCGCGGTTGTCATGGCACACGCGCCAATCATTATGGCAATCGCAATGCATCACGTTCCTGCGCTGAGAGAAAAGCAGGAAAAGATGGTTGGCGAGTTTGCCGAAATGATGGCAAACGGATTCCCGCCCCCGAACGGAGAGACTGAGAGTGAGTAAGTTTCCTGTTTACCCGATGATGCCCGGCCCGAATTGGGGTGACCGGGATATTCAGCGTATCCAGGATCAAAAGCTTGCGAATCTTTCAATGAACGCTCCGCGCGTGCCGTGGGATCAATTCGTTTCCAAATACTTCCGTTGGGAGCAAGGCGAACACGTCGCGCTTATTGGTCCAACGGGACAGGGTAAGACAACGCTACTGACAAACCTACTTCCGCTACATCCTTACGTGGTTGTGTTTGCTACAAAACCACGGGATGAATCTATGAGCCGATTGATTCGGACTGGATATTTTCCGGTGAAGGAATGGCAGCGTCTAGACCCTAAGCAATACCCGCGCCGCGTTCTGTGGCCGGATGCCGGACGGCTTGACTCGGTAGAAAATCAGCAGGAAGTATTCCACACTGCATTTCAGAAGATTTACCGAGAGGGTGGCTGGACTGTCGCCATTGATGAGCTTTGGTATATCGACAATGTTCTAAAGCTTGAAATGGACGTAAAGCTTTACCTCCTGCAAGCCCGCGCACTGGGAATTTCGTTGCTTGCCGCTACACAGAGACCGGCATGGGTACCCCTGGAAATTTATGACCAGAGTACACATCTGTTTTTCTGGCGGGACAACGACGAAACCAATCTAAGGCGGCTTTCCGGAATCTCATTCCGATCCGCTGATTTGATTCGGTCCGTAGTTTCCGAATTGGAGAAATACCAGGTTCTTTACATCAACACTAGAACCGGGCAAATGCTCCGAACGAAAGCCCCGAAGATTACGGCGTGAAAAGGAGGAACAATGGTTACGCCGTCTGCACTGAATGTGCTTGTTGTGGGCGCCATGATGGTTATTTTTACCTTCCTGTGGCGAATGCTCGCAGCTAAGCTTTCCGAACATGGGTCGTCTTTTGGCGACGCAATGGCCGTGGCGCTGTAAAGGAGAAATAGAAAATGCCTACTGCCGCGACTCAGCAGCCGTCGGGTAATGCCGGAAAGACTTCCGGCGGGAATAACCAGAAGGTTATGCCCACCGTCCCGTTCGTGCGCGCTTCCGCTCAGCACCGTGAGCCGACTGGTATTGACGTCAGTAAGACGCTGACGACTTCTGACCAGGATCTCGGCGTTCACGATATCCCCGCTTACGGTTACGTTCGTAATCTGGTTCTTCTGGTCACCGCATCCGGCGGTACCGGCGGCACCCCCGCTGCCACTTTCACAGAAGCTGGCATTTTCGGTGCACTGAAGAACATCTATCTGACGGAGCCGAACGGCGCGGTTATCTCGCAGTTCGATTCCGGCTATGACCTTTACCTCGCGAATAAGTGGGGCGGTTACGGCCACGTTGTTGGTTCGGACCCGAAGGCCGATCCGCAGTATTCGACCGGTACGTCTGGCGACCTGGACGGATTCTCTTTCCTGCTCCGCATTCCCGTTGAGCTGAATTGCCGTGACGGTCTCGGTTCGCTGCCGAACCAGAATGCTGCCGCGACTTTCAAGCTGCGTATGACGCTCGGAAAGGTTGCCGACATTGCGGGCGGCACTCTCCCGTCCACTCTGCCCACCGTCCGCGTTCGCGTCTTTCTTGAGGCGTGGGATCAGCCTGAGATTTCTTCGGCCGGTGCCACGAATCAGGTTACGCCCCCGGCCATGAATACTACGCAGTTCTGGTCTAGTCAGACTTACACTGTGAATTCTGGTCAGAACACCATCCGCCTTACCCGCGTTGGTAACTACATCCGCAACCTCATTTTTGTTATGCGGGATTCCACTGACCGTAATGGTGGTGAGGACATTTGGATGGATGCCGACCCCGTTTATCTGTACCTGGACACGCGACCGCTGGATATCATCGAGCCGAATAACTGGCGGAATACGATGTATCAGCGTTCCGGTTTCGGTGCGACTGTCGGAACTGAGGTTCCGGCCGCTAACGCTCCGCGCGGTCTGGACGATGGTGTGCGAGTTTACGACTTTGCACACGAGTTTGATGGCACTCTCGGCCACGAAAACCGTGACCTTTGGCTGCCGACTCTCGGTTCTACCCGACTGGAAGTTCAGTTCAATGCTTCCGCCGCCGGTACTCTTCAGGTTCTCACGAACGACGTTGCCATTGCCGGTAACGTCTTCATCTAAGGAGAGTTGAAATGGCCGGTTACATGGACAATCCCGAGGCAACGGAAGGCGTTTCTACTCCGTATGCCGCTGCGGCAATCGTAATCGGGTGCGTTGTATTCCTCGCGCTTGTCCGGCGCGGATTCCGTGGTGTCTCGGTCGGCGGCGTTTCCGTCGGCGTTAGCTGAAAGGGGAAGGCAAATGCCTTTCGGTCTGGATCTCAAGTCTGTAATTCTCGGCGCCCTTCTGGTCTGGTTCGTCCTTCCGTGGGTTACGGGAATGCTCGGTCGTAAGTCCGGAAATACTCAGGCGGCCTAAATGTCCAAGACGCAAATGGTTGGGGCGATTGCCTTTACGACTCTGGCCGTTGCGTTGGTTCTGGGGATTTCCGTTCTGGGCGTTAGCGATTCCGCAACGCCGTTCGTGACTTCCATTCTTGGTTTCATCGGCCTTGCCGTTGCTCAGCTTGTGGGCGCGGCAAAGGCCGAGAATACCGAGAACAAGGTAAACGAACTGAACGCCAGTCTGCATAACGGAACCTTCCGGAGACTTCTTAAGGAAGCTCTTACGGAGATCGCGGCGGACGATTCGAGCAATCTCAATATCGACTCCGGAAAGGAGGGCGAGACAAAGTGAACGGCGACAAGATTTTCAACGTGCTTGGTGCGATCGTTACGGTTGCCCTTGTCACGACCGTTGTTTCCCGTCCGACTTCCGCACAGGTTATTAAGGCGATGGGAGACGCATTCAGCGGCTCTATTCGCGCGGCACTCGGAAAGTAGGTGAATCATGGCGCGTAAGAAGGCTACTCAGCAGCCGCAGAACGCCGCGTATGACGCGCGCGTGACCGGGGCGGGAGAGTTCTCCACTGTCCCCGAATACGGCCGTCCTGACAGTGCTTACGCCGCGCCGGACATTCATCGGGATGCCCCGTACAACGACGAATTCGGATGGGGGCCGAAAACCCGTTTGGGCGTGGAAAGCACGCCCGATGCAATGCGGGAAATGTCGGCCCCCGTTCGGGACGTTCGTCCGCCGGGGAATCAGAATCCCAAGCCGTTTTATGCTGCGCAGTCCGTTGATGAGGACAAGCGGGAAAGCGTCACAGATCAGGACGCGAACGGCTGGAATGAACGGAAGGACCGATACAAGATCGGTCCCGACCCCCGATGGAATCCCCCGGCGGAAACCCGTCCGACTGAAAAGCTTTCCCCGCGTAGCTACTCGTTTACCCGCCCGTTTGATCAGGGTACAAAGGGTAACGGCGCGCGGACGCTTAACGGTATGCATTTCTCTATGGCAGACCACCGACGCGAATATGAGATTCTGGGAATGAAGCCGTGGGCTCAGTCTCGGAATACGTACCGCGTTGACCCTGCCCCGTGGGATGCGGACATGTACGACGTACCCCCGCAGAGTACGGAAGGCACTTACGTAAATGGTCGCATTCAGGCTGTAGACGTTCCGTACTCGAATTCCGACCGATCTTATAGGCTGTGATAAATCATGGCTAACCTGGATCTCGGAAAGCAGATTGGACCCCTGCCACTTGGCGCATGGATTGCCGTTGTGGCGGGCGGTCTCGGTATTGCTCTGTGGTCCCGTAACCAGGATTCCGGAAGTGACGAACCCGTAATTACGGAAGACACTTCCGGCGTTCCTGGCGTCGGGGAAGGCGGATCGGGAATGTGGACCGATCTTGACGTTCCGACCACGGGGCAGGATACGTCTCCCACTTACGCCAGTAATGAGGCATGGGGCGTCGCTGCGATTAACTGGCTCATTGCCCAAGGGTATTCACCGGGCCTCGCGAATTCGGCCGTTACAAAGGCTCTCGCGGGTGGCGTGGATATTGAAGGCAACAAGATGAGCGTACAGGAATGGTCGCTTTGGACGCTGGTTCTTTTGAATCTTGGGAGTCCGCCTTATCCGGTGAATGTGGCTCCGCCTACTTCCACCCCTGGAACGACGGAACCGCCCCCGGATGACGATACGCCAACGCCCCCGACTACAAAGCCACCGACGAATAAGGTTCCGCCTCACTACTCGGTTAAGGCAAAGCGGGGAGATTCCATTTCCAGTATCGCGGCGCGGTACGGAAAGGGATGGAAGGAAACTTGGGACTTTAATCTCAAGTATCGTTCCGCCGCAACGGCCGCAATCATGCGGGCGCGCGGGCCGAATTTGATTTACTCCGGGACCACGATTTGGGTTCCTAAGTAGGGAAGGAATACCGAGGCAATGAATAACGACACTCCGATTTCCCGCGAGGAATTCGAAGCGGTGGCAAAGCAGGTTAACGAGATTCACGCATTCCTGAACGGGATTGCTAACGCTCTCAATAACCCGATGCTTAAGGCGATGCTACCGCCCAACATGCGCGCGATGATTCCGGGAGAGTGACCCAATGGCGACTCTGTCAGACGCTCAAATTGCCGGGGCTGCCAAGGCTGCTGGATTCTCCGGTTCGAACCTTGCCAAAGCCGTTGCAATTGCTCTGGCAGAGTCGTCGGGTGATCCTAACGCTCACAATACAGTTCCGCCGGATAACTCATATGGCCTATGGCAAATCAACATGCTTGGTTCAATGGGTCCGGCCCGCCGAAAGCAATTCGGCCTTTCGAGCAATGAGCAATTGTTTGATCCGGTGACTAACGCAAAGGCTGCATATGCTATCGCGGGTGGCGGGAAGAATTTCAGGCCGTGGTCAACTTACACGTCGGGCGCTTATCTTCGCTATATGTCTCGCGCCAACAAGGCTGCGGGAAATCCTAGTGATGCGCCTAGTGGAACGGCAAGTGACGGAGTTGTCCAAGCGGGTTTGGGCAACGTCCTCAGCTTCCCAGGGGAAATTGTTAATTTCTTCGAATTTCTCACAGACCCAAATACGTGGCTGCGACTCGGAATGATTGTCGGCGGCGGATTGCTTGTTGGCGTTGCACTGGTTCAGATTTCTGGTACCGGTTCTAAGGTCGGGCAACTCGCCAATGTGGCCGTTGATTTCGTCCCCGGCGGCGGAGCCGTAAAGAAGGTAGCTACGGCTGCAAAGGCGGCGAAATAATGGATACGACTACTTCCACTGTGGCGGCCGTACTTATCGTCACAGTTGGGCAATGGTCAAAGAAGGACGGAAAGATAAGCATAAAACTAGTCGTCGGAATGATGGTTCTAGTGATTATGCTTTCTCTTCTGAGTTCGGCAAACGAGAAACTGGCTAAGCAATTCTCGGCGCTTATGTTGGTTGGCGCGGTTTTCACTTACGCCATTCCAATTACTAAGAAGCTGGGGTTCACCAAATGAAACCTGAAATGATCGTAAAGGTCGTCATGGGAATTATTGCCGTGGCTCTGGTTTCGACTGTCGTAATGCGGCCGAATTCAGCAACGGTGATTAAGTCTCTCGGCTCCGCATTTAGCGGCTCACTTAGGGCGGCGATGGGCAAGTGAAGATTACGACTCTAAACGTCGTGATGTTCTCAGCCGGTGCCATTCTCGTTTATTGCGGCATCAAGGCTTACGATCCTCGCGACGTAATCCAATGGGGATTGGGCGGCAAGAAACCAGAGCCGTTCAATAAGAAGGAAGAGGACCCGCTTAAGCACGGGCTGGAACACCCGGAAGACAATCCCGACCCCGGACAGCGACACCCCGGCGACATGCCTTGGACGTATCCGGATGACAATGGGACACCCGCCAGTTATGAGGTTTAAATCATGGCTGACAATGGACCCTGGCCCGAACTTCTGGAAGCTTGCCTAAAGAATTCCGGCGATAAATATTCACAGGCTCGCAGATGGCAGGACGGATATTCCGACTGTTCATCTTGGATCGGTAAGGGGATGAAAATCCTTGGGAAGAATCCCGGCGGATCTACAACCCTTACTTTCCTCGCATCAAAGGATTGGGTGACTATCCCTAGTTCACAAAGGGGCACCGGGGATATCGCCGTAAACGCATCACATTGTGTTGTGGTAAATGGCTCAAAGGGTGCTGTAGGGCAACAGCGACCGGGACGAAATGTTCAAGTCGGAACCCTAGAGGATTTGATGAGCGGAACCGGCCCGTATGTGATTCGCAGATATAAGGGCGGTACCAACGTCCAATTTGCGGGATTCTCTGGCGACAATATGGGCGTACAGCAAGCGGGACTAAGCGACGTACTTTCCTTCCCAGGAAAGATGATCGACACGTTCCAATGGCTGACCGACACAAAGAATTGGTATCGCATCGGCCTTGTATTCGGCGGCGTCGCTCTTATCTGGATAACCATTGTGGGAATCGGAAAGAGTCAAGTTGGCGGATTGCTCGGCGGAACTGCCAAGGCGGCAGGAAAGAGCATCGGAAAGAAGGTGACAGAAAGTGCCAAACGCGCGGCCGGAACTGGGAAGTAGTTCGCTTGCCATATCCCAAGCGGTTATTTCGTTTACCGCTTTCCTGCCCAACTTTGTAGAGGTCGGGAAGTCGGATAAGGCGGAAATCGAAAATGAGGTTCGTCTAGGGGAAGCTGCGGCAGTAACAACCGCGCTTGCCGTGGGCGCGCTTCTTTCATGGCTGAATGCTTCCTACGTTCCATTTTTCGTGGCAGCAATCATGAGTTTCGTACTCATTGCCATGTATGAGGCAGCAATGCGGAAGGATGTGTGACCGTGGGATCGTATCGACAGCTTACGGGGATGCAGACGCCCCCTAGGCGGCCTGACAGGGTCAAGCCGGTACCCGAGCACTACGACGGCGAAAACTTCCCGTACAGGGGCACACAGACGCACGGCGTACAGCCTCCGTCTGACGTTGACCCTGGGGAGTATTACGAGAATTCGGCGCAGGATGACGGAACCGAACTGGAAGACATTCCCTATGTCGCTCCGGAAGAGGAACCCGAACCGGTACCGGTTCGCATCGTTCAGAAGACTGCGCGGGAACGGCTGGACTGGCGCGCGGTTCGCTATTCGGTGACTGACCAGGCACAGCAGATTCTAGGTCGCCATGAAAAGCGAAAGAGCGTCAGAATCCGTGTGCACGGGGATACGGACGCCATTTATATTGGCAATGATTCTGGTCTGCGCACCTACACCGGATATATGGTTCCTGCGGGCACTGAATTGTTCCCTATCTCTTCGACTGAAGATGTATGGGCAATTGCAGACAGCGGTAAGACCGTCGAAATCTCGATTATGTATGAGTTCGGAGTGGAGCTGTAATGGCTCAATATCCGTTGCTCGAATCGGTCTCGGCCGTCGCGGGTGCGGACGGCCGGGCGGTTGTCTCAAAGGGTCCGGGAAAGTACGGCGAAAGCTGGGAGGTGACCCTACTTGCGACTACGACGGACAGCACCACGGAAAGCCAACTCCGCGTATATCGCGGCGTTGAATCCGCTACCGCTTTGGTGGCTAGCACGTATTCGGGAAACCAGGATACGGCCGGAGGAAACACAATCCAGGTTCCCTCACAAGACAAGCTAGTTTTCGTCTGGAGTAATGCGAGTGAGGGTGCGAATTGCTCTTGCCGTATTGAGGGAAATCTAAACAGTATGAGGCGGTGAAGTAATGGAATTCGGAAACCCGATTGTCGGATCGGAAGATCTAATTCGTGAGGCGATTAAGTCTCCGAACTTCAATACTGACCCGGAAAGCGGAAACGTCACGGGATGGCGAATCGCTCGTGACGGTTCCGCCACATTCTACAACCTCACAATTGGTTCAACGTCATTCAACATTGACCAAGAGGGTAACGCGGTATTTCAGTCTGTCAGCGCTAACGAGATTTTCCTGAACGGTGAATCTGTAGGCGATTTGTTTACTGCACTTCCGCGCGGCGTACTCGGCGTTTCAACGTCTACAACAGATACGAGTCCGGTCGGAAAGTCAACTTTTGGGGAATTCAATTCAATTGATATCCCCGATTGGGATGCTACTCGGCAAATTCGTATCGGTGTAATCGCGCGTTTCAATGTGAATATGAACACCGCAACAAACGGGCCTACGTTTATTCGCGTTACATGTAAATATGAATGGAACGGGACTGTTACAGATGCAAGTCCTATTCTATTCGAGTTGCAAGAGTCGCGAGGCACCGCAGGTAATGACTCGATTTTCGCAGGGGAACACGTAATCAATAACCTTGATCATGGCGGCGATACTCTCAACCTGAAATTCTATTTCGATTGGTCCGGGGGCGACGCCACGCCAACTGTGAATTATCAGGGAACCTCATACGGGCGCGTATGGTATGAGGACATTGGACCGGCAGTAACTTACGGTAACTGGACTCCCAGCACTCCGCCCGTCCAGCAATACACAAAGACTTATACCGCGCAATGGTCTGAAAGCTATCAGAGTGACGGTAGTTCGCGCGGTTCGTTTGATAATGGGCATTGCTTCCAGGGTTACTATTCTGGAACTAATGGGAATCAGTTCTCGCTTGTTGGTTTGCCGGAATCGACAATTGTTTCTGATATCACGGGTGCGACAATTATCAAGACTGAAATCTATCTTGATAATCAGCATTTCTATTCAAACGGTGGCGGAACTGTATACGTCGGTACGCATGAATACGCAAGTGCGCCGAGTAACGCGAGTTTGTCTAATGTTCGCGAGCGTTTGGATAGTGAATCGTTCTCGTATGGACAAGCGAAATGGTTCACGGTCACGAATACAATTGCAACCGATTTCCTTAACAATTCTGCTAAGGGTATCGCGATTGGCCCGGCTCCGAGTAATAGTCAATCCTATTACTCTTACTACTCTGGCGCGGGCGAATCTAACCCGCCAAAGCTTCGCATCACATACTCTAAGTGAGGACGGAAATGGAATCGTACCAATTTAATCTTGAATCTGCGCCGGGGTCGGGCGAGTTTTGCACGGTAACTGTTGTGGTAAAGGATGTGGAATACACAACCAACCACGATGAAATTGCCGGAAATATTTACGACGCACTTTCGCAGCGTACCGATTTCGACAGCGCATTTAAGACCGTCGATTCTACAACCGCTTTCACCTCCTGAAAGGAAACCGGGGCACATGTCAACTCCGATGACAGCGAGTCAGATAAAGGCACAGCTGAAAAAGTGGGATGTTCCATTCAAGGAATACAGGTCTTGGTCAACCCACAACCGGGGCAACCGTGGAACCGGTTGGGGGCCGGTAAACGGCTTTATGGTCCATCACACGGGCTCTGACGGTGCCGACCAACGTTCCTACCTTTACAACGGTTCTAGCGCCCTACCGGGGCCGCTGTGCCATTTCAACATTGACTCTTCCGGCACTGTGCATCTCATTGGTTGGGGGCGTGCAAATCATGCGGGCGGGGGCGACCCAAACGTATTCAACAAGGTTGTTTCCGAGAATTACTCTGGAATTCTCAAGCCGCATTATCACGAGGGTTCTAGCGGCGCAATGGACGGAAACTCTCGTTTCTATGGCGTCGAAATTGGCTACTCCGGTAACCACGGAATGACCGCTTCGCAGTATTCCAGTCTACTTAAGCTGAGTGCTGCAATTTGCGACTTCCACGGGTGGTCATCTAAGAGCGTGATTGCCCACGGAGAATGGTCGGATTGGAAATGGGACCCCGGTTATGCTCCGTCAAAGATGATGGATATGAACGCGGTTCGCAATGACATTTCCGACACCCTTAACCACAAGAATTCCGGAAAGGCGGACCCCGTGGCCGTTGACCCTATCGACAAAAAGAGCACCACATATAAGCAGGTTTGGGAAGCGGATTCCGCGACTCCGCCCGCTGGACATGCCACTAAGGAAAACCCGACTTGGTGGCCAATGAGTATTCTTACGGGCGCTTACGAAAAGGCGGAAGCGGCTTACAAGAATACTGAGGAAATCCTTAAGCGCCTGGACGCCCTGGAAAAGAAGGTGAAGTAATGTCCGAGGTAAAGGAATACCGGGCGCGGGATAATATCCGTGCAAAGCGTATCGACAAGGATTGTCGAGTTGTTGCCGACAATCGACTCCGAAATGTCAAGGCTGGGGATTACCTGGTTTATGACGCAAAGGGTGCACACCTTGTTGACGGAAAGGAATTCGAAAGGCTTTACCGTGAGGTAGAGGGTGATTCTGAATTCCACCCGGCGGGTAATACCGTTGAAAATGTGGTCGAATTCCTTAAGGCAAATCCGGATCAGGTAGACCGGGTAAAGGCTGAGGAAAAGAAGGGCGCGAATCGAAAGGGAATTGTCGAATTCGCGTAATCAACAAAACTTCCCGCTTTTGCCTCGGGG
>Ga0164242_10004456_pt1 | contig 15728 bp, 19 predicted proteins | sample OricomgcompostMG_FD_108783 | JGI IMG/M metagenome (GOLD analysis project Ga0164242, IMG submission 108783) | Miracle-Growth compost microbial communities from Emeryville, California, USA - Original compost - Miracle growth compost (MG) ... | reverse complement strand
GCGCCGCTGAAGGTGGACCTGGAGGGCCACCCGATCTGCATCGTCAAGGACTCGGCCGGCGAGGTGTTCGCGATCGGCGACACCTGCACGCACGGCAACATCTCCCTGTCCGAGGGGTTCGTGGAAGACGACACGGTCGAGTGCTGGGCACACGGCTCACGCTTCTCGCTGCGCACCGGCCAGCCTCTGAACCTCCCCGCGTATGAGCCCGTTCCGGTCTACGCCGTCACGATCGACGGCGACGACGTGCTCATCGACCCCAACGTCACTGTTCCCCAGTCCTGAGAAGGAAACCTGAATGTCTGTCCTCGAAATCCGCGACCTGCACGTGACCGTGGAGACGGATGCGGGAGTCACCCCCATCCTCAACGGCGTCACGCTGACCATCCGCACCGGTGAGACGCACGCCATCATGGGCCCCAACGGCTCGGGCAAGTCGACCCTGGCCTACACGATCGCCGGCCACCCCAAGTACACCGTCACGAGCGGCACGATCACGCTCGATGGCGAGGATGTGCTGTCGATGACCGTCGACGAGCGTGCCCGCGCCGGGCTCTTCCTGGCCATGCAGTACCCGGTCGAGATCCCCGGTGTGACCGTCACGAACTTCCTGCGCACCGCCAAGACCGCGATCGACGGCGAGGCGCCCGCCGTCCGCACGTGGATGAAGGACGTCAAGCAGGCCATGAAGAACCTGCGCATGGACGCCAAGTTCGCGCAGCGCAATGTCAACGAGGGCTTCTCGGGCGGCGAGAAGAAGCGTCACGAGATCCTGCAGCTCGAGATGCTGAAGCCGAAGATCGCGATCCTCGATGAGACCGACTCGGGCCTCGACGTCGACGCACTGAAGATCGTGTCGGAGGGCGTGAACCGCGCCAAGGACGCCACGAACCTCGGCGTGCTGCTGATCACGCACTACACGCGCATCCTGCGCTACATCCACCCCGACTTCGTGCACGTGCTGGTCAAGGGCCGCGTTGCCGAAGAGGGCGGCCCCGAGCTCGCCGACCGTCTCGAGGAGGAGGGCTACGACCGCTACCTCGAGGGCGAGCCCGAGCCCGAAGCCTCGATCGACGCGTAGACTCGAGCCATGGCAGCGACGCTGACACCCGAGAAGTATGACGACGTCATCGAAGCGCTGAAAGACGTGATGGACCCCGAGTTGGGGGTCAATGTCGTCGATCTGGGGCTCATCTACGACCTTGCATGGGATGACGAGAACGACGCTCTCGTCATCCACATGACGCTGACCTCGGCGGGCTGCCCGCTCACCGACGTCCTCGAGGAGCAGACGGCCCAGGCGCTGGACGACGTCGTGGAGCGGTTCCGCATCAACTGGGTGTGGATGCCGCCGTGGGGCCCCGAGAAGATCACCGATGACGGGCGCGACATGATGCGCGCGCTCGGCTTCGCCATCTGACGTCGTGTGACGGCGGGTGGATGCCCCACCCGCCGTGCCGGTTAGGCTCGAGGGGTGACCGTGACACCCCTCGAAGCCCTGCCCGTCGAACGACTTCGCGAGCGTTCGAGCACGAAGTGGCGGACGTACCCCGACGACGTACTGCCGTTGTTCGTGGCCGAGACGGACTTTCCGCTCGCACCCGGCATCACGAAGCGACTGGCGACGGCCGTCGAGCTCGGTGACACCGGCTACACCCCGCCGGACCCGGGCATCCGCGACGCGTTCACCGCGTTCGCGCAGCGACGCTTCGGATGGGAGGTTCTGCCCGCGCGCGTGCGTTCGACGTGCGACGTGATGATGGGCGTCACCGAGATCCTGCGCGCGATCATCGAGCCCGGCGACCGCGTGGTGGTCACTCCGCCGGTCTATCCGCCGTTCTACGACAGCGTGCCCGAGGCCGGAGGTGTGGTCGAGCGTGTTCCGCTGACCCGCACCGTGACCGGATGGGAGCTTGACCTCGCCGGCATCGACGCGGCCCTCGCCGACGGCGCGCGGGTGGTGCTGCTGTGCAACCCGCACAACCCCACCGGCACCGTGCACACGCGGGAGAGTCTGGCCGGCCTCGCCGAGATCGTCGAGCGCCACGGTGCGTTCGTGGTCAGCGACGAGATCCACGCGCCACTCACGCATGCGCCGGCCGTCTTCACGCCGTTCCTCGCGGCCTCGGAGGCCGCGGCGCGCGTCGGATACGCGGTGACGAGCGCCAGCAAGGCGTTCAACCTCGCGGGGCTGAAGTGCGCGCTCATGGTGACGGCGTCTCCCGAGACCCAGCGGGTGGTCGATGCTCTGCCCGACGAGGTCGAATGGCGCACAGGCCTGTTCGGTGCGATGGCGGGTGTCGTCGCGTTCGACGAGTCCAGCGACGGGTGGCTCGAGTCTCTGCTCGCGGCGCTCGACCACAACCGCCGTCTGTTGGCCGATCTGCTCATCGAGCATGTGCCGGGTGCGCGCTATGTCATGCCCGACGCGGGCTATCTCGCCTGGGTCGACCTGTCGGACCTCGGCTGGGGCGACAACCCCGCGCGCAAGATCCTGCGCGACGCGAAGGTCGCCCTGCATTTCGGTCCGAAGTTCGGCGCCGAGGGTGCCGGCCACGTGCGCTTCAACATCGGCTGCTCGCCCGAGGTGCTCACCGAGGCCGTGCGGCGCATCGGTGCGCTCGTCGCCCGATGAGCATTGGTTAGGCTACCCTAAAAGAATGCCTGACACCGCAGAAGCCGTCCGTGCTCCCTACCGCCCGTATCTCGCTCAGGTCGCACGTGTCGTGCGGCTGAGCCCGCACTTCGTGCGCGTCACCTTCACCGGCGACGATCTCGAGCACTTCGGCACCGCGGGCCTCGATCAGCGCATCAAGGTCATCCTTCCGCATGCCGACGGCAGCTTCGCCGACGTGGGCCAGACGGACGGCGCCGGGGACTGGTACGACCGGTGGCGCGCGCTGCCGGACGATCAGCGCAACGTGTTCCGTACCTACACGGTGCGCCGCATCGCCCCTGAGGATCGCGAGCTCGACATCGACTTCGTCGTGCACCCGGGGGCAGGGCCGGCCGGTGCCTGGGCCCAGGACGCGGTGGCTGGGCAGGAACTCATCGTCGTCGGCCCCGACGAGCGCAGCGCGGGCTCGCGCGGCGGAATCGACTGGCACCCCGGCACGGCCCGGCGTCTGCTGCTGGCCGGCGACGAGACGGCGGCACCGGCGATAGCGTCCATTCTGGGATCGTTGGATGAGTCGCACGATGTCGACGCGTTCATCGAGGTGCCCTCGGCCGAGGATGCGCTGCCGATCGACGGTGCCGCGCACGCGCGCGTCACGTGGATCGCGCGCGATGAGAGTGCGCATGGTGCGAAGCTCATCGCCGCGGTGCGTGCCTGGGCCGATGCATCAGACGGGCTGTTGGCACGTGCTGCGGCGCCGCGCCCGCAGGAGCTCGTCGACGTCGACGTCGACACCGAGCTGCTGTGGGACAGTCCGCAGGACGCTGAGGGCGAGTTCTACGCGTGGATGGCCGGCGAGGCTGCCACCGTCAAGACGCTGCGGCGCCTGCTCGTGTCGGAACACGGCGTCGACCGCAAGCGGGTCGCTTTCATGGGGTACTGGCGGCTCGGTCAGGCCGAGCGCATCGCGTAGTCGGCCGTGTGGTGGCGGCCCATCGGCACGACCATGGGCCGCCCCGTCAGAGGGTCGGGGACGACCCGGCACTCGAGGCCGAACACATCGCGCACGGTGTCTTCGGTGAGCACATCGTCGGGCTCGCCTCCGGCGAGGATGCGGCCGCCTGCCATCGCGACGAGGTGGTCGGCATAGCGGGCGGCGAGGTTGAGATCGTGCAGCACCATGACGATCGTGGTGCCGCGGTCACGGTTCAGGTCGGTGAGCAGGTCGAGCACGTCGATCTGATGGCTGATGTCAAGGAAGGTGGTCGGCTCGTCCAACAGCAGAACGTCGGTCTCTTGCGCGAGCGCCATTGCGATCCAGACCCGCTGGCGCTGCCCGCCGCTGAGCTCGTCGACGGGGCGGTCGGCGATGTGCGTGGTGCCGGTCGTCTCGAGGGCCCGCGCGACGGCCTTGTCGTCTTCGCCGGTCCAGCGTGCGAGCGCTCCCTGGTGCGGATGGCGGCCACGGCTGACCAGATCTGACACGGCGATGCCGTCGGGGGCTATCGGCGACTGGGGAAGCAGTCCGAGGACGCGGGCGACCTGTTTCGTCGGCATCCGGTGGATGGCCTTTCCATCCAGCAGCACCGATCCCGAGGTCGGAGCGAGCAGGCGCGCCATCGACTTCAGCAGCGTCGACTTGCCGCACGCGTTGGCGCCGACGATCGTCGTGATGCGGCCCGGCGGAACCATCAGATCGAGACCCTCGACGATCACACGATCGCCGTAGCCGAGGGTAACGCCCTGCGCGTGGAGAGAGCGGTTCGCGGTCATAGCGTCGTTCCTTGTGATCGGCTGCTACGGATGAGCAGGTAGACGAGATAGGGGGCACCGAGCACGCCGGTGATGACTCCGACCGGAAGGCGGCTGCCGAAGAAGTGCTGCCCGGCGAAGTCGGCGACCAGCACGAGGAGGGCACCGACCAGGCCCGCCGGGAGGATGGGCGATCCGACCGGGCCGAGGATGCGCACGGCGATCGGCCCGGACAGGAACGCGACGAAAGCTATCGGCCCTGCGGCCGCCGTCGCGAATGCGAGCAGGCCGACGGCGGTGACGATCAGCAGCACGCGGCGGCGTTCCACCGGTACGCCGAGGGCGGAGGCCGTGTGGTCTCCGAGGCGCAGCAGCTCGAGGTCGCGGGCGCTGCCGAGCAACACGGGCATGAGCACGGCCACGGCGATGGCCAGCGGCAGGATCCGCTCCCACGACGCGTCGTTCAGGCTTCCGGTGAGCCAGCGCATGGCCGCGGGAAGATCCCATTCGGCGGCGCGCGAGACGATGTACGAGATCACGCTGTCGAAGATCGCCGCCACACCGATGCCGATGAGGATGAGCCGGGGGCCCGAGCCGCCGTCCTTGTACGCGAGCAGGTAGATGAGCAGCGCGGCCGCCAGCGCCGAGGCCGTCGCCAGGAACGAGACGGCGGTCTCGCTCAGGCCGAGCACGACGATTCCGAACACCGCGGCGGCACTGGCGCCCGAGGTGATGCCGATGACATCGGGGCTGGCCAGGGCGTTGCGCAGAAGCGTCTGGAACACCACCCCACCCATGCCGAAGCACAGGCCGGCCAGAAGTCCCGTCGTCGCCCGCGGCAGTCGAAGCTCGCCGACGGTGAAGGATGCCCCGGGTACCTGTTGGCCGGTGAGCACGCCCCACACCTCGGTGGGGGAGTAGAAGGTGTCGCCGAACATCAGCGACAGTGTGTAAGCGGCGGCGACGGCCATCAGCAGCGATCCGGTCACGATCCACCAGCGCCGCGCGCGGCGGCGACGCCCGCGGGCGACGAGCTGAACGGCCTCGGCCGACACGGTGGTGCTCACAGCGCACGCATCTTCTGCCGGCGCACGATGGCGATGAAGAACGGAGCCCCCAGGATCGCCGTCACGATGCCCACCTCGATCTCCTGCGGGCGCGCGATGACCCGGCCGATGACGTCGGCCCCGGTCAGCAAGACGGCGCCGGTGACCGCCGAGAACGGCAACAGCCAGCGGTGGTCGACGCCGATGAGCAGCCGGCACACGTGCGGTACGACGAGGCCGACGAAGCCGATGGGGCCGGCCACGGCGGTGGCCGCACCGCAGAGGATGACCGCGCCGAGGCTGGAGACCAGGCGCGCCGTGCGCACCCGCGTGCCCAGGCCCGCGGCCAGCTCGTCGCCGAGGGCGAGCGCGTTCAGCGACGGTGAGCTGGCCAGACAGATGAGGAAGCCGGCGATCAGAAACGGCAGCACCTGCAGAATCGTCTGCGGGGTGGCGCCGCCGACGCCGCCGACCTGCCAGAAGCGGAAGACGCTCATCACCTCGATGCGCGGCAGCAGGATGGCGCTCACGAGCGAACTGAACGCGACGGCGACCACGGCGCCCGCCAGAGCCAGCCGCAGCGGCGTGGGGCCGCCGCGCCCGAGCGAGCCGACGGCGTACACGAACGCGGCCGCGAGACCGGCGCCGAGCATCCCCACCCAGATGTACCCGGTGGCCGTCGACAGGCCGAAGAAGGCGATGCCGATGACGATCGTCAACGACGCGCCGCCGGTCACACCCAGCAACTGCGGGTCGCCCAGCGGGTTGCGCATCGACCCTTGCAGCGTCGCGCCGGCCACAGCGAGCGCGGCGCCCACGATCATGGCGAGCAGCGTGCGCGGAATGCGCTTGTTCACAGAGGCCGCCGACACGGTGTCGGTCATGCCCCGCACACCGTTCCAGATGTCGTCCCAGCCGACCCCTCGAGCGCCGACGGCGACCGAGACCATCGCCACCAGAGCGAGGGCGGCCAGCAGGGCGGTGAGCCAGAGGGCACGCCGACCCACGCGCCGCCGGGGCAGCACGCGGGGGACGGCGTCGGTGGCGACTTCCGCGGTCATGAGGCCTTTTCGGCTGCCTCGCCCACGAGCTTGATGTAGTCGTCGCCGTAGCTGGTGCCGATCGACAGCGGGCTCGGGTCGACGGCCGAGGAGAGCGTGGAGTTGTCGGGGACGAGGGCGACGGCGCCGTCGGCGATCGCCGGGATGTGCGTGAGCAGCGGGTCGGCCTGGAGCGTGGTCAGAAGCTCGGGGCCGCCGTACGCGACGATGACCTGCACGTCCTCGAAGCTCTCGATCTTCTCGGTGCTGGCCGTGAGCCAGAACTGGTCGGAGTCCTTGGACTGGGCCGCGACGTAGTCGGAGGGTACGAGTCCGAGCTCGCTGAGATACGCGGTACGGGCGTCCTTCGTCGTGTAGAAGCCCAGGGTGCTCAGGTCGGTGGGATCGATGTATGTGTGCAGGAACTTCTTGCCCTTCAGCGCCGGATACTTCGCGGCCTCCTTCTGGACGTGGTCCTCAAGCGAGGCGACGAGCTTCTCGGCCTCGTCCTTGAGCCCGAGCGCCGTGCCGTCGATGACCGTCATGTCCTGCCAGCTGGTTCCCCAGGGTATGCCTTGGTAGGTCACGACCGGGGCGATCTTGCTGAGGGTGTCGTACTGGTCCTGCGTCATGCCGCTGGTGGCGGCGAGGATCACATCGGGTTTCGCATCGGCGATCGCCTCGTAGTCGTACCCGTCGGTCTCGTCGAGCAGAGTGGGTGTGTCGGCACCGAGTTCGGCGAGCTTGTCCTTCACCCACGGCAGCAGGCCGTCGCCGTCCTCGTCGCCGTACGTCACCTTCGGCATCGCGACCGGTACGACCCCGAGCGCGAGGGCGGCCTCGTTGTTGCCCCAGTCGGTGGTGACGACCCGCCCCGGCTTCGCCTTGATCGTCGTCTCGCCGAAGACGTTCGCGATCGTGACGGGGAAGCCATCGGATGCCGCGGCCTGCGCCGGGTCATCGGCGGGGCTGTCGGAGCTGCTCGCGCAGCCGGCCAGGAGGAGCGACGAAGCAGTGACCGCGGACAGGGCGGCCAGCGTCAGGGCGCGGCGGATGGGCACAGGAGGACTCCTTCACACGGGGCAGGGTTGGTAAGGCTAGCCTAACAGTGCTCCTGATCAAGGTCCACGTCGATGACGTGACGTCTCAGCCGGCGGGTTCGACCAGTCCCGCGTCGTACGCGAAGATGACGGCCTGCACCCTGTCGCGTGCGCCGATCTTCGCCAGCAGCTTGCCCACGTGCGTCTTGACGGTCTGCTCGGCGATGAACAGTTCGGTTGCGATCTCGGCGTTCGAGCGCCCCTGCCCGATCAGCTGCAGCACCTCGCGCTCGCGGTCGGTGAGGGTGCGCAGCACGGGTTCGGCGCGCGACACCGCGGGTTTTTGCGCCGCGAAGCGCGAGATGAGCCGACGCGTCACGCGCGGCGAGAGCAGCGCATCGCCCTCCGCCACGACGCGCACGGCGCCCACGAGTTCTTCGGGCAGCGCGTCCTTGAGGAGGAAGCCGCTGGCGCCCGCCTCGAGCGCGTCGTACACGTAGTCGTCGATGTCGAAGGTCGTGAGCATGATGACGCGCGGCGTCTTCGCGGCAGGGCTCTCGGGGGACAGGATGCGGCGGGTCGCCGCGATCCCATCGAGCTGCGGCATCCGCACGTCCATCAGGATCACGTCGGGCTGCACCCGCAGCGACAGCGCGACCGCCTCGACGCCGTCGGCGGCCTGCCCGACGACCGTGATGCCGTCGTGGGCGTCCAGAAGCGCGGCGAACCCCGCGCGGACGATGGGCTGATCGTCGGCGACGAGGACGTCGATGCTCACGCGGTGGCCTCCCGGGTGTTGTTCGGGGGCTGCAGCGGAAGATGCGCGACCACGGTCCAGCCGCCGTCCGCATCGGCCCCCGCCTCCACGCTACCGCCCAGCAACTGCGCGCGTTCGGCCATGCCGCGCAGGCCGTGGCCGCCACCGGGGGTCGTGGTTCCGGCAGCGGCGGGAGCGTTGCGCACCCGAACGGTCAGCTCCGCGGCATCCACCGTCACCGACACGGAGACCGCGGCACCCGGAGCATGCCGTACCGCGTTGCTCAGGGCTTCCTGCACGATGCGATAGGCGGCGATCTGCACCGCCGGCGCGATCTCGCCCGACACCGCCTGGACCAGGCCGATCTCGGCGCCTGCGCGCCGTGTCGCCTCGACGAGGGCCGGGATGTCGTCCACGCCGCGTTGCGGGGCGAGCTCGGCCGCGTGGTCCTCGGTGCGCAGCACCCCGAGGATGCGGCGCATCTCGGTCAGCGAGGTCCGCGCCGTCGCGGCGATGTCATCGAACTCGGTCAGAGCACTCTCGGGCAGGTCGGGCACCCGGTAGCGCGCGGTGGAGGCCTGCACCTGGATGAGCGACATGCTGTGGGCGACGACGTCGTGCAGCTCGCGGGCGATGCGGGTGCGCTCCTCGACGAGCTCGCGCCGGGTCTGCTCCTGTGCGGTGAGCTCGCGCTGGCTCGTCAGCTCGTCGCCGAGGCGCAGTCGGCCCGCTGACAGCGCCGCGATCACATACAGTCCGCCTACGATCGCGACGGTCGTGATGATGTCGTTGGCGCTCGCGATCGATGGGATGACGGCCGAGGCCACCATGCCGGCGGCCGCGCTCAACGCGATGAGGATCAGCCCGGGTCGCCAGCCGTGGAGGAACGTGACCGACGACACACAGATCGCGAACGCGAGGATCATCGGCACCGACCACGGCCACGGCCCCGTCGCCGGCAGAACGCCGAGCGAGGCGAGCGGGACGAAGAGGGCGGATGCCGTGAACAGCGCGGTCGCGAGCATCGGGCGGCGCACGCCCACGAGCGGAGCGCTCACGGCGAGCAGGCCCAGCAGCATGATGACCGCGACGTTGGCGCCGTACACGACGGCGTGCACCGGCACGAGAACGGCGTACAAGACGACGGCCGCCGTGCCGAGCAGGATGTAGGCGATCGTGCGGGCATCGCGCGGTCTGGGCGGCAGGGGGATCCCCAGGATGCGCATGCGCCTCATCCTGCCATCTCGGCCGGTGCCGCGGTGTCGACGGAAGTCCTGCCGGCCGCGGCGGCGCGGCGCCGACGACGCGCGGCGGCGATCCGGTCGACCGCGATACCGGCCGCGACGGCCACGGCCACCCCGATGACGGCGGCCAACAGCGGCTGCTCGCCGAGCCAGCTGCCCGCGAGGACCCCGATGGCAGCGCCATACGCCGCCCAGAGCACCGCTCCGAGAATGCTGATCGGCAGGAAGCGGCGCCACGGGTACCCGAGCGCGCCCGCGCTCATGTCGACGGCGACCCGGCCCACGGGCACGTAGCGCGCGCCGATGATGAGGGCCGCGCCGCCTCGGGTGAGCGCGCGGCGGGCGCGCGCGAACGCGGCGGCGACCCGTGGCCGGCGCATCCACGCGAAGCGGGTCGTGCCGGCCACCCGGCCCAGCGCATACGCCAGATTGTCGCCGAGCACCGCGCCGGCGGCGGCCGCAAGGCACAGCAGCGGGACGGTGACGAGGGAACCGGATGCCGCGGCCGCCGCCGCGGCGGCCACCAGCACCGTCTCGCTCGGCACCGGCGGGAAGAGGGCGTCGACCGCGGCGACGACGAACATGACGACCAGCACCCAGGGGGATGCCGCCGCGGCGAGGATGAAGGCGTTGATCAGGTCCACTCCGGAACCATAGGAAGCCGGTGCCGCCTCCGGCATCCCTCTGAGGTATCGACCGGGTCATACCTCAGAGGGGTCTTTGCGCCGCACAACCTATACTGGGAGGCTGGCCGTTCGGCCGCCTTCCCTCTTTCCTCCAGTGAACGGATGTGACCTGTGCTTGCCGTGCACGACCTCGAGATCCGCGTGGGCGCGCGCACCCTCATGTCGGACGTGTCGTTCCGCGTCGCCGCGGGCGACAAGATCGGCCTGGTCGGGCGCAACGGCGCGGGCAAGACGACCCTGACCAAGGTCCTGGCCGGCGACCTGCTGCCGGCGGATGGCCGGGTCGACCGCTCGGGCGAGCTGGGCTATCTGCCCCAGGACCCGCGCTCGGGCGACCCCGACATGCTTGCACGCACGCGCATCCTCGACGCGCGCGGCCTCGGCTCGCTGCAGCTGGGCATGCGCGAGGCGTCGGAGGCCATGGCGTCGGATGATGTGGATGCCGCGGCCCGCGCCATGCGCAAGTACGCGAACCTCACCGAGCGGTTCGAGGCACTCGGCGGTTACGCGGCCGAGGCAGAAGCAGCATCCATCGCCCACAATCTCTCCCTTCCCGACCGGATCCTCGATCAGCCGCTGCGCACGCTCTCCGGCGGTCAGCGCCGGCGCATCGAGTTGGCGCGCATCCTGTTCTCCGACGCCGAGACGATGATCCTCGACGAGCCGACGAACCACCTCGACGCCGACAGTGTCGTGTGGCTGCGCGAGTTCCTCAAGGGGTACAAGGGCGGGCTCATCGTCATCAGCCACGACGTGGAGCTGGTCGGTGAGACCGTGAACCGCGTGTTCTACCTCGACGCGAACCGTCAGGTCATCGACATCTACAACATGAACTGGCGCAACTACCAGCGCCAGCGCGTGGCCGATGAGGAGCGCCGCAAGAAGGAGCGCGCCAACGCCGAGAAGAAGGCCACCGCGCTGCAGCAGCAGGCCGCGAAGTTCGGCGCCAAGGCGACGAAGGCCGCAGCCGCCCACCAGATGATCGCCCGCGCCGAGAAGCTGCTCTCGGGCCTTGAAGAGGTGCGTGCGGTCGACCGGGTGGCGAAGCTGCGCTTCCCGAAGCCCGCGCCGTGCGGCAAGACGCCGCTCATGGCGTCGGGGCTGTCGAAGTCGTACGGGTCGCTGGAGATCTTCACCGATGTGGACCTCGCGATCGACCGCGGCTCACGCGTGGTGGTGCTGGGGCTGAACGGTGCCGGCAAGACGACACTGCTGCGCATCCTCGCCGGCGTCGACGCGCCCGACACCGGCCAGGTCGAACCCGGCCACGGGTTGAAGATCGGCTACTACGCGCAGGAGCACGAGAACCTCGACGTCACCCGCTCCGTGCTCGACAACATGATGTCGGCGGCGCCCGACATCACGGCGGTCGAGGCGCGCAAGGTGCTGGGATCGTTCCTGTTCACCGGTGACGACGTGCTCAAGCCGGCCGGCGTCCTCTCCGGCGGTGAGAAGACCCGGCTGTCGCTGGCCACCCTCGTCGTCTCGAGCGCGAACGTGCTGCTGCTCGACGAGCCGACCAACAACCTCGACCCCGCGTCGCGCGAAGAGATCCTCGGGGCGCTCGCGCACTACGAGGGCTCGGTGGTGCTCGTCTCGCACGACGAGGGCGCCGTGGAGGCGCTGAACCCCGAACGCGTACTCATCCTGCCCGACGGCGTCGAAGACATCTGGGGTCGCGACTACGCCGACCTCGTCACGCTCGCGTAGCGGAGCGCCGCCGCCGCGGCGTGCCCGCGCTCAGCGCGGGGCGTTGTCGAGCAGGGCGTCTTCGTCGGCGGAGTCGCGGTCGCGGCTCTTCTCGCGCTTCTCGCGGAGGCGTCGTGCCGAGGTCTCGGCAGCGAGGGCGGCCGCGGCTTCCGGATCGGTCTGCGCGAGAGTGGCGACGGCGGCGGCGTCTTCCGCCGCCTCACGCCGTGCGCGCCGCTCGGAGCGGATGACGTACCAGATGAAGATGAACCCCATGACGGCGAACATGATCCACTGGATGCCGTACGACAGGTAGGGGCCGCTGTCTTCGGAGGGAACCTCGAAGGGCTGCGGCATGACCGCCGGCGCCGGGTCTTCGGAGACCAGCTGACCGTACGCGCCCTGGTCGAGCGCGGCGCCGTCGGCACCGCCGATCTTCTCGGCGATCAGCGGCAGGTGCACGGACGGCACCTGGCCCTCCGGGGCATCGGCGCCCGATGCGGGCAGATTCTGACCGGGGACGAGACGCGCCACGACCGTGACGGTTCCGGTCGGTGCGTCGGGGACGGTGTCGGGTGTCGGCTGGCGGTTCCCCGGCGGCTCCCACCCGCGATCGATGAGGAAGACGCGGCCGTCGTCGAGGCGCAGCGGCACGATGATCTCGTACGCCGCCGTGCCGTTGTGCACGGTGTTGCGCACGAGCAGCTGCTGGTCGGTGAGATAGGTGCCGGTCATCTGCACCTGCCGCCACTTCAGCCCTTCGGGCAGCGTCTGGCCAGGGGAGAGCAGCTCGTCCAGCGCGACGGGAGCGGTGTCGTAGTTCTCCGCGATGATGGCCAGCTGCCGGGTGCGGTCTTCGTTCTTGCTCAGCTGCCAGTGCGAGAGGAATGCGCACGCGATGGCGAAGACGATGGCGACGCCGATGTAGGCGGTCCAGCGCACCGCGGCGGGTGCGGACTGTCGGCGGCTCATCGGGACTCCTGGGATTCGGGGGCCGGGGCGGTGAACGGTTCCACCGCGACGGGGAAGGCCCGGGCGGCGAGATAGTCGCGCAGGTAGGTGACGTGCTCGTCGCACGCCAGCCAGATCTTGCGTCGGCTGGCGGCGTGGATGCGCGGATTGCGCCACACCACCTGCTGCGTGGCTGGCTCGCGGCATCCCGCCCTCGAACAGGTCGGGGCGTCGGTCACGACCGGTCCTTCGGCGCGTGGTCGGGATGCGAGATCTCGGGGGTCTCGCGAATCGTGATGACCTCATCGTGCGCGTCGGAGGGGGAGGGGGCCGTGGGATGGGCTTCGAGTTCACGCCCGGGGGGCACCGCGTTGATCGTCTTGCCGTCTTCACCCACATTGGCAAGGACGACGGCGATGTACGGGAGGAAGATCGCTCCTGCGCCGAAGACCCAGGTCCACCAGCCGAAGGGCTGCACGAACACCAGGAGGATGAAGCACAGCACGCGGACGCCCATCATGATGAGGTAGCGCGTCGAGCGCGAATGGACCTCATCGTGCGGTGCGCGCGGCAACGATGTCGTGGATTGGGTGTGGGCGGAGTTCTTCACTGTCCCTCCAGCCTACGCCGGGTGCCCGCGCCGGTCGCCGCTAGGCTGGGTCGCGCATCCATTCGTCCCCACCCGGAGGTCACCCATGTCCGACGACCGAGTCGTCCTCGTCACCGGCGGAAACCGCGGCATCGGGCGTGCGATCGCCGCCCGTTTCGTCGCCGCCGGATACAAGGTCGCCGTCACCGCGCGCAGCGGCGAGGGCCCCGAGGGCACGCTGACCGTGCGGGCGGATGTGACGGATGCCGCATCCGTCGATGCGGCGTTCACCGAGGTGGAAGACAAGCTGGGTCCCGTGACCGTCGTCGTCGCGAACGCCGGCATCACGAAGGACACCCTCCTCCTCCGCATGACCGAGGACGACTTCGACAGCGTCGTGGACACGAATCTCGGCGGCACGTTCCGTGTCGTCAAACGCGCATCGAAGGGGATGCTGAAGGCCCGATGGGGACGCGTCATCCTCATCTCTTCCGTCGTCGGGCTGTACGGCTCGGCCGGGCAGATCAACTACGCGAGCTCGAAGGCAGGCCTCGTCGGCTTCGCGCGCTCGCTGACCCGCGAGCTCGGCGCCCGCGGCATCACCGCCAACGTCGTCGCGCCCGGCTTCATCGAGACCGAGATGACGGCGGAGCTGCCCGAGGAGAAGAAGGCCGAGTACAAGAAGGCGATTCCCGCCGGGCGCTACGCCTCGGCGGACGAGGTCGCCGGCGTCGTCGCTTGGCTGGCCTCGGACGACGCAGCCTACATCTCGGGCGCCGTCATCCCGGTCGACGGCGGCCTCGGGATGGGGCACTGAGGCGGCGCGGAGCATGAAGACGAAGACGCTGAGCCTGCTCGCCACGGCGGTCGCTCTCGTGGCGGTCGTGCTGTGCGTCGTCGCGGTCGTGCTGTCGGTTCCGACGCCCGGCAAGATCGCATTGATCGCGGCGGCGGTGGTGCTCATCGCGGGTGCCGGCGCACTCATCGGGGCGGCGACCACGCAGATCAAGCGCGCCGCGTCCGGCGACTGAGCGCGACTACGCGACGTATGGTTCGAGGAACTCCTCGATCGCCGCGATGGTGGTCGCGTTGTCGGTGTGCAGATGATCGCGGATGCCGGCGGCGGCAGCGCCGTCGAGTGAGAACTGGTGGTCATCGATGAACAGCACGTGCTCGGGACCTGCGCCCATGCGTGACAGAGCGGTGGCGTAGGCCGCGGCATCCGGCTTCGCCACGCCGATTTCATGGCTGTAGCTGATCGGGTCGACGACCGACGAGAGACCGAACCGGCGCTCCTCCTCTTCACGTGCTCCGTCGGAGGAGTTCGAGAGGGCGGCGCGGCCGACGTGCGCCGGCATTGAGCGCGCGTAGGTGAGCAGCTCGGCGTTCGGCGTGCCGCAGTACGCGTCCCAGAACTCGGCGCGCACATCGGCGCGTGTCGCGGCGTCGAACCCGAGCGCGTCACCGAGGCGCCGCCAATACTCGGCCTCGACACCCTGCTCGAGGTCGAGGCGGGGGAGCTCCGCTGCGTCGACGCGTTCACCGAAGGCACCGACATCGAGCCCCGCGCGCTCACGCAGGTGCGCGGAGAACCGCGGCTGCCAGTTGCCGTCGTCGGCCAGGGCGAACACGCCGCCGATATCGAACAGGATCCACGGCTTCGTCGTCATCGGGCCACTCTAGCGACCGTCCAGGGGGGGGCAAATCCAGCACGCGCGACTCGTCTACGGCTCGCCCGGCCCGTCTGGATGTGCGAGGTCATAGGCGAGGGAGAGCTTCTGCGGCACGACCATGCGCCAGGCATCCACGACGAATTCGCGGGCCTCGGCGGGCTCGAGCGCCGCGAGCTCGGCGTGGACCCAGCTGAATCGCATGTCTGACGCCGACGGCAGCTGGAATTTCTCCGGCCGGCCGCCGATCAGGGCTGCCCGCTCTTCCTTCGGGAAGGCGAAGCCCATCACCCTCTCGTCAAGGGAGAAGGCGACGTAGACCAGCTGTCCGACCCGGAACTTCAGCCGCCCTCGCACTCGCACCGGGTACGAGCGCTCGAGCTCGGACCCGAGCGCGCGCACGTCGTCGATGCTTGCCATGACCGTCTCAGCCGTTCGTCTCCGTTGCTCGTCGTTCAGAAGGGGGGATCGTCTGGCAGGGCAGGTGTGGGTCTGGTGTGGTGTCCGGTGGGGAATTCGAGTTGGATGGTGTGGTCGCGTCGTCGTCGGTGTTTCACTTTGGTGAAGTCTTTGATGACGTGGTCGGGGTTGCATTCCGGCTCGAGGTTGGCGATGTTCGTGGGGCCGCGTTTGGGGCCGTGGTATTG
>Ga0164242_10004455_pt1 | contig 15729 bp, 16 predicted proteins | sample OricomgcompostMG_FD_108783 | JGI IMG/M metagenome (GOLD analysis project Ga0164242, IMG submission 108783) | Miracle-Growth compost microbial communities from Emeryville, California, USA - Original compost - Miracle growth compost (MG) ... | reverse complement strand
GAAGCCATTTCCAGGGGCATGCGCAGCGTCAAGAACTTGAATAAGGATTCGGTGGTCGAGGGATACCGCCAGAGCATGGGAGCGATAGGTCAGGGTCTCGCTTACATCAATAGAGGCAATGTGGGTCGGTCTTTTGCATGGATGTCTGACCACTTCACCTTCGTCGGTGTGTTGATGAAGCAAGGTCAATTAAATAGACGTCTGGAGCGTCTAGGCACCCTGCGGGGGGCTGGCGTACACGTCACGTACTGTTCCCTCGGGGAGAACGGCTATTGGAGCGGAGGCTATTTCGTTCCCGAGAGGACGTTCTGTGCGGTCCCCACTGGCGACGAGGTAGCACACCCACCGTTCACACGATGTGTAATTGAAGGGGCTGAAGACGAGGTCCAGGCCCACATGGGAATGTTCCAACCCGACAAGAATAGTCGCTATGAGGAGATGACGGAGCAGGCCGGCAAGCTGGTGATAACTTGGTTCCTCAGCGACGCTGATATCCTTGACGACCCAAGGTTCCGAGAGCCCTCACCTGAGGAGGCCGCGGAGGAGTCGACGATTAAGGAGGTACTAGAGAAAGGAGAAGCAGAGACTCCGTCGAGTTCTGCTCCAGGGGACAGCACTACTACAGAATTACCCGATGAGTCGCCAATCGACATCGCTGCCGCTGCGTCACTTGTCCCCTTACCTGATGATACGCAAGGGGAGTTGCTTGGAGACGCCAGCAATGACGTGGGGGATGGCGAAGAGAAGAAAACGTACTTGAACCACCTTTTCCAAGTCGCGCAACAGGCCGGGGTAGGGGTTAAGAGTCTTTGGCCGCCAAACATGCCATCTCTCCCAGCATCGGTATCATCAATTGGACAAGTTTCAATGCCATCTGTCAACATCTTCTCCAAAAAGCAGCCTGCTGCAGAGTCTGAGACAGGACAGATGGAGACGGGAAAGGAGATAGAAACAGAGACTAAGGATAGTTAGGCAACCAAGAAGTTTCAGGGCGTTTCCTTGTGAGGTGGAGGCTTATTGTTCGGAGACAGCGTGTACATGACGTGTATGATCTCGGTGGGATCACAGGATCGTTTATTTAGCGCGAAGGGTTTGCCGTGTCATTTCTCCATCGCTTCCCAACTACCAAATATCAATTGCAGCATGACGTTGTCCTATCTCTGGTTGATGACTGTGTATACAGTGGGTTCTTGCTTGAAATAGCTACCAGTGACGTTAATTTACTGGTCAAACCGGTTATATCTGGTTGATCTATACTCTGTATAGCAGGGATATATGCCTATGTCGATCACATTGAGGCAGTGACCATTCCTTCGTAAACTCTACCAATTATCATTCCAGTCGCAAACACCAAGTCTAGCTGAACGATGAAACAATATACTAGGCAGATGTAATCGTGTCAATAAAAAGCCTCTACTACTTTCCAGTATCGTTCTTGAGGAAATAAGAAATGTGAATTTGTAACTTGATCATATAGCTACCTCTTCGACATGCATCAAGGAATCTTGCTCACTTTTTCAGCTTGGGCAGGAGTTGCTCTGGCCGCCAACGAGTGTGCCGCTTCGGCAACAACACAAACCCGAACACTGTCCTTGCCATCCTCCCAGCCGTCCGACGCGGTCGCAGTCCGAGCCGACTTCGTTGGCTTTGGCTTTGAGACGGCATTTCTCAATGACTTCGCCAACAACTTCTCCGAAAACCTCGTCAATGTGGTCGCGGACCGCACGAGCTTGCCACCTATTATACGAATCGGAGGGACCAGCGGCGATAAAGTCCTCTTTGACCCTAACCAGGAGGCTATCAAGAACTGCGTTGACGGGGATTGCCCGATCGGATCTGATGCGCAGTACATCTTAGGACGAAGTTACTTTCATGGATTCGAGTGGTTCACGAAGGCGAAAATGTCATTTCAGGCGCCCCTTGGCCCCGATGCCAACACTAGCGGGTCTCTCGAGTATGTCCGACGAGCATACAAGGCTCTGGGGGCTGAGAGAGTCACTGCCATTGCATTGGGGAATGAGCCTAACTTCTACGACAAAACTGCCACGGAATATTCCAAGACTTCCAAGAGTCTCGCGAGTGATATCATAAAGGATATCGGCCTTTCAGATCGCAAGATTTTCGAGGTGGGAAACATCGCCAACGGCGGAATGCTAAGCGGGAAACCTTGGACCTTGTGGGTTTCCGTTCTTCTTAATTCTGTCAAGGCCCTCGAGTGACTGACCCTCGCAAATATTAGGCAAGATGCATTCAAGGCTGGAATCAATAGCGACCACATCGCCAAGTCAGCGGGAGGCCATTACTACCAAGTAACTGGCAAGGAACCTTTTGGGCAACTTCAAGGTTAGTACATCAACAATGGTTACCTATACAAGAAAGCCAAATTGATCCGAACAATCCAACCATTTTCTAACCACTTCCCTAGCAACGTTAATGAATCACACGGCCATGACGTCGCACTTGACCAACTACGTCAAGTCCATCACTTATCTGCGGAACAACTTCCCAAATGTGCCTTACATCCTCCCGGAAACGGGCTCATCGATCGGTTCACACCCCCTCAACTACTCCAACGCTTTTGGCTCTACCCTTTGGTCATCCGCCTTCCAGCTGGCTGCTATGGCTCGTGGCGTAGAACGCATCAGTATGACCCAGCGACCCGTGGCGAAGCACTCGCTCTGGGTGCCTAACGATTCGGTCTCAGACAAGGGGATGCCGGGGCCAAGCGTTCGGGCCCCTTTTACGGCGCAGCCGTTCGTCGCCGACTTCATCGGGAAAGACGGCTCCTCCGTCGTCGAGGTACTGGGGAATCCGTTCGCCACTGCGTACGCGGCGTTTGGTGCGGGCGGCAGCGCTGAGAGAATTGCAATCGTGAACCTGAGGCTATGGTACAAGGGGTGCGGTGGTCCACGTGGAGCCATGCGCTTCGACGTCGGGGTTGGTGCTGGGTCGAAGGCCACGTTGAAAAGGCTTCATGCGGCGTCGGGAGTAACGGCTATGGGGTTTGATATTGGTGGGCCGGGAGAGAATATCACTTGGGCCGGGGAGCAATGGACGTACAAGGTGGATAAAGGAAAGGGGCATGTTATTGGGCCAACGGAGGAGACACTGCCGGTTACGGACGGCTCTGTCACCATCACGGTGCCTGATAGTGAGGCTGTGATCCTATACCTAAGTTAAACCTCCGGGATCAGTAGGAATGTCACTCACGTATCATAGGTTTGAAATTCTCTTGGGACCTCCGAGAACGGTGCATTTCATGTCAGGGGGCTTTATTGCACGCCCCCCATACATGAGCTTGCCTGTAACTTCCCAACACTATCTCTAGTGGCGCTCACCACTTCACCTGTGATCTGCTAGGGGTGAAGCTTAAGTCTAAGGGTTATGTCCACTTGCCTAGTCCAAAAGCTGCAAATTTAAATAACCATCTAATGTCTCAAGCGTCCACGAGAGATGGTATATCTTCTTTGGGATAGGAGTGGGAAGGTAAACAACCCCGAAGATCTAGGCGATGTGAGATTAGCACCGTGAAAATTGATGGTTTCCTAGGCTGTCTAATGTGTTTAAGAACAGCGGGGCATAAACTGCCCCTGGTAATGCTCATTGCGCAAGAACAATGTCATGGCCGGTTTATGTTGTTCAACATTCTCAGGGTGAAGGTTTGGTTCTAGGGTTCGCTGCTTCGGTAGCTCACATCACCCAAGATCAAATGGCTTAAAGACGCTTGATCTCAATGAATTCTGCCGCTTGTTTGCATCGTATATGGCAACAACTTTTAATGAAATGTAGAGATAATTCTCCGACCGATGTCTCACAGCAATAGCGTAACTCTTTTGACTACCCCAGCTCTTTTCACAGGTCCTCCGACCAGTCCTCATGAATGTCCTTCTCATCCTTCTCATCCTTCTCAAGATAATCTTCTAGCCTCTCCTTCAGCTCGTCTACCTCGATCTCACCCTCCTCTTGCTCCCAGGCTCCCTTGTGATGCTTATGCGGTGGGATGGGCAGCTTGTTAACAACCTGGATCACACCGTTCTTCGCAACGGCGTCCTGCACGACGACATGCACGTTCCCGTTGACCGTCATTCTGGTAAACCCAGCGAACCGCACGATATCCACCGCGACGGGCAAGTCGCCTAGCAATGTCGTCAAGTCAAAGTGCTCACGCTCTTCCGTGCCGACCTCTTTCCCACCGCTGTCCTCCCGGTAGAACGCGTCGCTATACAGCGTCGCATTGGCAACGATCTGGTACTTGAGCAAGGCTCGGAGGTAGCCCAGCCCCTTCTCCGTATTGAACAAGAAGGCGTTAGCGCGGGGCCCTAGTCGCGCAAAGGCGCCATTATCCGGAGCGAAAACAGTGCTTCCGTTCATGCGGACGTGGTGGATAAAGTCAACAAAATGTGTCTTCTCGTAGGCCAGGAGCAACGTGGAGAACTGGGCCGGCAGAAGGCTCAATTCGCGGCCGACCATTACTGGCGGGGCAAGGAGGCGGTTGACAGCGTGCACAACGCCGTTTCGCGTGCCGACGTTACCGGCGACGACGCGGCTGTAGAAGTTGACGCTCGTGCCGAAGATGCCGGAGCGGGGGCGTAAGCGCTGCGCCTCGCCGCCTAGGAAGTCCTCATTCAGGGCGGTCGGGATGGTGTGCGTGGCTCGCAGCTTATGGCCTGCGTAATAGCCAAGACCGATGTGGTACTTCAACAGGTTGTCGATGAACTCCTTACCTGGCTTCGCGCCATCGGGAACATGTTCGAACGCCTCGTCGGTGGGAACGAATAGCGTGTAGTTTGCCTTGGTGCTGTTGAGGAGCTCGACGATGTTATCATGTTTGTTCACCAGTTCGACAAACTTCTTGGTGTGGTTGCTGCGTGATATGAGCTCGTAGATGGTCAAGTTGAATGGGTCGTGATCGTGGCCGTGGCGAGGCCGGCCTTCAGCCCCGCTATCGTTGTCATAATCCTCATACAGGGCAGTCTCAACTCCGGAGTGTAGAAAGTCGAAGTCGACCTCCGGCTGAGTTGCTGCCTTGGATGGGCGAGGTTCCAAACTCACCCGTCGAAAGACGTCATCATGAGGGATCACAAAGGCCGTCGCAACAGCCGCGAGCGACAGGATAAAAGGGGATCTCATCTTGATTCTGGCACCCAATACCTGAACCCTTGAAGGTAGAAGGAGGCGTGTCCGTCAAGTGGAACACTCGCCGGGGTTATATGGGAACCGGGAGGATCGGCTGATGTCATGGAGGGAACCCGAAAAATACGGAGTACGAAACACGGGCCTTCAGTGGTTACGCGTCCAAGACTCCAAAGCGGGGGCGAACCCGAGACTTCCGACGCCGCAGCGAACTATTCGGCTGGGCAAACATCCAATCAAAAAGAGGGAATCGTGAATGATGCCTTCCCGCCCCCGCCAATGGGTGTGCCTTCAGGTGATGTCATGTCTTTTTCACGCCCATGAGTATCAGGGGTGGTTTTTACGTTCAGAATCCTATTCGAACAACATCAATTGATCGTTTTGCCAAACGAAAGAGGCAGCTAACTTGCATTTGCCTTGTGACGGAGCGGCGAGCCTTTATCTCAGGCGTCGAAGACCACGCGAACGAATTAGTTGGTATATTGAGTGTAGGTCATCTCAATACGTCCGTTGTCGTTTACAATTTCGCTGCTAGTACAAGAAAATCATCAGAGTAGAACCTTGCCAAAGAAGAACACACAGAGACCACATATTCTCGCTACTCAGTGAACAAGCGAGTTTTCATGCATAGGTAGCTTCCACGTCTTACCGACAGAGCCAATGGCGTGACTTATCTCGCTCAGCTTTGGGGTCAGGACTCAGTTGATGACCCAGCCAGACTGTAGCCCCGGTGTACTCACGGTAACAGCTGTAAGTGAAGCCACTGTGGGTCGCTTGGAGTTGAAGAGGAAAGGAATGCAGTTGAGCCAAACAGTCTACTACTCCCTACCCGCTGCGAATATGCCCAGCTATTTGGCACATAACTTGTGTCATCGACCAAACTTGCAGGAAATTACAAGACCCTTTCATTGCCAGGTCGCTGCTGGTAATAACCCCAAGCAGAAACGCTGCTATCAGAGGCCGCCAAGATGCAGCAATGAGGCTCCTGTGCAGCTGTCTACTGTTAAAGCTTCGCCGGCCATTTCTCCCTTTCGCCAATGGGAGACATCAGGGAGCCGCTGTAAGTCCCTGAGAAACCCCTAGCTAAAAAGAGGGTGTTACACCAACCACCCTAGCTGCCTAAGGTACATTCAGGCGCCCCAACAGGAGATACCAATGCCAATGGTTTTCACAAGTGTTCCGTGATCGCGACTGATATGCTAGCCCTCATTGGGCGGAATACGCCACGGGCGGCACGAGATCACCAGAAAGGTGACCCTGCAGGTCAGATTAAGCAGCTTCAGGCTTCAGTATTTGTTCTGCCGCCCAACAATGGCTTCATCGCGCGAGGCTCCGGTGACGCCTGATGTCGAGCCTTTTAAGACTGACCGAATTTCTATTTTAAAGTATCTCGCGTTCCCCTTCTCAGTAAACACAGGCACGCTGCGGTGTTTTTTGTAGAGGAGTTGCTGTTTTCCTACCTACCGTCTAATGCCATTCGCTCCAATTCCCCGGCAACTCTAAGCCCATCTTTGCCACTATTAAGACTGCACCTCTAGAAGAGATCAAACGCGTCAACGACTGGAGGCACCATGGGCAGCGAGATGATCTCGTTCAAGCTGGACGAGTGGTACAGGCAGATCAAGGAAGATTGGAGTCGGCAAGGCAGCAGTTTCGGCCGGCACGTTGACTTCCCAGACGGTCATGTTTTCAAGATGCCCAAGGGAGAGGGTCTCGGCAGCGGAGGCTTTGGACACGTGCGGTCGACGGAATGCGAATACGAATACAACGGGAAAACGCGAAAGACGGTGCTCGCCCTGAAGAAGTTCTACACCAGGCCCAAGGACGTCCAGGAATCCATTTGGCGTGAGATATCCATCCTCAAACGGCTTCGGCACCGCCATGTCACGGAGTTTGTCGGCTCCTATACGAAGAACGGCAAACTCTACGGGCTCTACTGGCCGGTTGCTCCCTTTAGCCTCGCAGATGTCTTCGACCACCTCGTGGCCATCGGCACATCCATCGGAACGGATGGGATCGACCCTGACACTGCTTACCAAAACGTACCTGATACCTGTTCGTGGAAGACACACGCCTTTGACCTCGCCAAGTTCCGCCCCAGCACCGAAGGTGATCTCGTGCGGTACCGGTCAATCTCGAGCATCGTCGACGAAGCCGTCGGACGCCTCTTTGGCGGGCTTGGATGCCTAGCGGAGGCTCTTGAGTATATTCACGGGCAAAAGGTGCGGCATAGCGATCTAAAGCCGGCCAACATTCTCATGTTCCCGAGCAACGACAGCGCGCACGACTGCGGTCCCTACGACCCGGACGGGGTGAGTATCAGTGACGGCATTCGAATCACCGATTTCAACCTCGCTCGGGGTATGGGCACCCTCAGCTTCAGCCGCACACACACAGTCGGTGGAACTGTGGAGTACAGTGCTCCAGAGCAGATGGGTTGGGGCGACAAGACGGGATCCGGTCCACCGGCCGACGTGTTCTCTCTGGGATGCATCTTCCTCGAGATTCTGTGCATGTTGTCGATCGAGCCGGCCCTCGCCAAGAAATCCCTCCCGTTCTGCTCGCCGATGGATCTGGACATGCCGAACCCCAATGGGAGCAGATGCTACGCCGGAAATATCCAGAACTTCGACCGTTGGACCACGCGTCTGGCAGAAACCGGCGCCTCGCCGATCAAACAGCACCTAATCTCCCTCGTGGAAAGCATGATGGACAAGAGTCCCCAGCGCCGGCCGATTGCGAAGCAAGTTGCGATCCGCCTTGCCGTGATGGAGCAGCTGCGAGCAACTGCGCGTGGCGGGATAGGCGAGACCAAGCATTCTCTGTTCGGCAGGTGCTGCAAGCCCGCGACTTTTGAGCGGGAGGATTACCGTCTCTTGCGACACATATTCCCCGCCAACGTTGGAGGTACGGACGTGAGACCACTCCCGTATGGCGGCGAGGCCTTGGACCAAGGCGAGAGCAGCGACGAGTTTGACTTCGATACTCCAACCACGGCACGATCGCGGGTTGCTTCCTTTGTTGCCAGCATTGACGGTGGGTCTCCGGTGGAGATAGAAAGGAGGCAACCCGTCGCGTATTGGAACCGCCACAACCAGAGGATCGATCCGACGCCGGTCTATAGCCAGGACAAGATCTTACGCATCGGCGGTCTCAAGCTCTGCAACAACAAGTACCTGCTCGACGCCTGCCTCTATGGCGACTCGTGTATATACAACCACGACTACGAGGCGACGGAAGAGGAGCTGCGCATTTTGCGGCAGAGACTGAGGTCTACGACGATTTGCAACTTTGGCCTCCTCTGCAACGATCCGATCTGCATCTACGGGCACCACTGCCAAAACTCGATAGACCCGGCATGGAACCTGGTGACCAAAACGATGAACTGCCAATACAACGGGCCGCCGCCGAATGGTACGTGTAGATTTCCCGCCGATCTACACGACTTGGACACGAAGATCACGTACTGCACTTAAACAGCAGGTGGCCTAGGCCTGGATAAGCATTGCTTCCGAAAGCCCTGCTTAGCGATGAACAAAATGGCCGCATTTCCACTATTCTCAGTACTGTATTTGGTCTGGTACACGCGTCGTCAACTTGGAAGTAATAGGCTAGCTGTTGGTAAGGCAAACAAACTGCATTTGTTTCAAAGCACATAGTATGTGTTCTACTCTGCATAGCTGTCTAATGCTGATTAAAATGGATGCAAACTTAGTGATGGAGTTGGCTGGCAATGAATGCATGCAAAACTTTGGCGCGGGGGGCAGGAGAGTGCTTGAGCTTGTAGTTATATAAGACGTAATAGTAAGGGTACGTAGTAATATCATTCAACCAGTGAAGCATGCTCTCTTCTACTCGAGAAGGCCAGCCTTCGAGCTATTTAACTACGGCTTTCTATCATTGACCTGACCCTTTCTTCAGGTACTTAGTAGTGATGTGGAAAGGCTTGTTTTAACTAGTGATTTAGTGCGATAGAACACCCCTTGAAGTAGGGCTTCAAACCGTGAGACCCTCAATGGAAACTTGTTTTTACCTAGCTATAGGGCCCTGCGGGTCTGAGTGTTGTAAGACCATTCCGGGCTGTTGTGTGGCCTCTGTATCACTACGAGATATCTGGTTTTAATTTCCAAAAAGTTGTAGTGTAAAAGGAAACCTTATGTCAAATAGGTACTTTGTCGAGCGTAACTGCACCAGCACTATGTTAAGGTACAAAATGCAATCGCATCTTGCTGGAGAGCAAAAACGGCCCCAGCTGGTCCTACATAAGAAATTGCATTTTATTCCATCCATCTGCAGAACGTATTTCAGTCCTAACTTGCATTGCAAGACTCTTCTCGGGTCTAGATAGGCTAGTCCCTAAATCGCGGGACAAATAGAAGCTTGCATCTGCTAAAGCCGTGAGCCACACGACATGATGCAAAGCACTTGGCCCGGTGATATCTACCGTCTGTTACCATGGCGGTCACTTCATTTGGTGAGGAATTTAAGCGTATCATTCCGCGCTCTAGAGCGGCCTAGCCATTCGCGTTAAGAATTTACTGCTGATGGCTGGGAGTTACAAGAGCGAGAACGGCGGTCAGCATAAACAACACGGCTGAAAATACAAGTCTTCGCCCTCTTAGGGCGCCTGCATTGGCCGTGGGGATGGGGGAGATCATAAACCGCGGGAGATGTGCTCGTCTGGAAAGCCTCCATAGCCACGCACCGTTTCATAGAGCGCTATTTTGAAGTCGGACCTATATCTTGCTGGCTTGAACTGAGTAATTTAACACTGCTAGATTCCATGCAGTAAGGTTCCATGCAGTACTAATTACGACGACGACAGTTTAGACAAACTCAAATATACACCGCTGTGATCCTACAATAGACACATGTCTTCTATCGGATCACCCAGCACGTTCCCGGCCACCAAACGTCTACCTTGCCCCTAGAGATCTAAGCGCCATGTGCAATTCCTTGACGGCAGTGTCGACGTCCTCAAAGTTCAGCGCCGAAATAGCCCACTTAGCATGTTTCTGCGCCGCGCCTATTGACGCCTCGTCAGCAACAAGCCTGCCGACGGGCTGGCTGGACGCGTAACCAGGCGCGGCGGGGGGTGGCGCGTAGCTAGACGCGGGAGGCGGCGCGTAGGTAGGCGCACTTGGCGGTGGCGCGTGGGGTACCTGAGTCCTTGCGCTGTGAGCGGTGGGTGCCATGCTCATGTAACTCGGGTTGACTGGCGGTGTGAATGGGGCGGGCGCAACGGCAGGTGCTTGGGCGGGGCTCGGTGCAAATGTCGGCGGTCCTGCTGATGGGGGAGGAACGTGCGTGTGTAGGTCGTGTGGTGGAGGGGAGAAGGTAGGGCTCGAGGGTTGCGGAGGAGGGCTCGGTGTCCAGGTTTGCGGTGGGGGTTGGGCGTCTGGGGACGGTTGGTAAGTGGCGGGGTTGTGGTCCGGGGGCGATACGGGGGATGGCATAGAATGGGAGTCGAAATATCCAGGCTGCGTTGGCGACTGCTGCCCGATGTGCGTCGGTACCCCTGGTAGGGTTAGCTCGGCGGGAGTGTGCGGTAAAGAAACACCGGCTGCGTCTCTAGCCAAATCGCCATCGGGTGCATCTTCCACTTTAGCCGGTTGAGGAGCTGTTGGTGCGTGGCCAAGAAGCCTGGTCTCGGGGTCATCGGGGTCAAGCGCGGGTTGTGGAGGCTCCTCGTGTCTGGGGTTCGACTCGTTGGGATCCTTCCCTTCCTTGATCGCCTTGGCTATCCGTGCGGCATTCCACTTTGCGTACTTGATCTTCTGCTGTGTCTCTTGGTCGGGGGTTCCCCAGATGTTGACCAGGTGGAAGAAGGTTGCCGCGGCATCAAAGGTTGTCGCTGTTTGTCTAGAGATAGACCAGTCAGCGGTAGCCTTACTAGGGTAGGGAGAGAGGTCGAGCTTACTGCGTGACTTTATTGGCCTTCACCACTCGCTCTGCTCTGTCGAGTGTCTCCTGCGCAAACTGCTCGACGTAAGCCTGACCAGTTACATCGTCGATGATCGCATCCTCGCTCGCGTATTCGGTTTTGGTCTGGAGCCCAAGCAGTTAGCGTTTGGTAGATTCCGGGGACTTTGAACGAGTGACATACCTGTTCTAGCTTGTCCATTAGGTTGGTGGTATATGTAAGGACTTCCTCGCTGGTGGAGTGAAGTTGTTTCGCAAGGACTTGGTTGACAACCCAGTATTCACCTAGGACGCTTAGCAACTGACTGCTAGAGCGGGGGTAGGGCACATACACCAGTAGGCAATGATAGGCTTGACTGTCTGAAGTTGCGCGGCCTTGGTTGCGCATTTGTAGATGTTGACATCTGCCTGTCGCAGGGCTGCGGGGATATCGTCTGCCATGTTGGAGACGTCCTATGTTGGGTGGCGGAACAGAAGGTCAAAGAGAGCGAGTGCGTTAGTTATAGGGATGAGATGTAGTCGTGGTCCCAGTGCGATGGAAACGGTGCAACGTAGACAGGACGAAGTACAGCTCAAAGGAGACGACGGGTTGATGATGCGACAGCCTGAATCAGAGGAGAGGTAAGGTGGAGGGGTTGGCGTACGTCGTCGCAGTGGAGCTTCAGCCACGACGTGGCTCAAGCTTTCATTGCGGAAAATAGCCTGGCTTGCCTGGATCGGCGTCCTGCAGGTGTGGGGACCTGACGGGGGGTGGACCACCTGTGGCTCGCCGGCGGGAGCTTCAATGCACATGGGAAAGGTGTTCTTTTGCCAAATAGAGAAAGTTGCCAGCTACATGTTTCTGGTTTCCGTGACACCAACGCACGTTGTTCAACTGAACTCGATCGAAGATATAACATCGGCTCGTATCTCTCCAGACATTTCCTCTCCATTTCCTCCCCTCATCCTCCATCAAACAGCGAACAATTCCGCTTCTTCGTTTCGCTGTTACCCCACAATAGCTCTGGGATAATATCCACTAAAGCCAAGTCACCCATCATGCATCACCCCACGCTGTGCGCCGTCGCCGTGGCTCTCCTGTCCGCCCTGCCCGGCGCAGAGGCTGGCATGTACACGAAGAACTCTCCCGTCTTGCAGGTGGATGCAAAAGACTATAGTCGGCTCATCGCAAAGAGCAACCAAACAACTGTAAGTCTGCTTGGTTGGGGAACCCCCGGCCGCGGGGAGGAATGATACCTGCCCCTCCATCCACTCCAGAGCACCCAGCAGTTAGCTGACTTTGCCCTCGTCTAGATCGTCGAGTTTTACGCCCCGTGGTGCGGCCACTGCCAAAACCTTAAGCCCGCCTACGAGAAGGCGGCCAAGAACCTCGAGGGCCTGGCCAAAGTCGCGGCCGTTAACTGCGACGAGGATGCGAACAAACAGTTCTGCGGCTCTATGGATGTCAAGGGCTTCCCAACCTTGAAGATCGTCCGGCCGCGGAAGGGCGGTGGAAAGCCTGCTGTCGAGGACTACAACGGGGCGCGCACGGCGACGGGGATTGTCGAAGCGGTGGTGGATCGGATCAACAACTACGTCAAGAAGGTTACGGACAAGGACCTTGACAAATTCCTGAGCGAGGAGAAAGAGTCCCCCAAGGCTATTCTGTTTACTGAGAAGGGGACAACGACGGCGCTGATGAAGAGCATCGCCATTGATTTCCTGGACGTCATCACCGTCGCGCAAGTGCGGGACAAGGAGGCCAAGGCGGTCGAGACCTTTGGCATCGAGAAGTTCCCAACCCTCGTTCTTCTTCCCGGGGGCGACAAGGAGGCGGTCACCTACGACGGTGAGCTAAAGAAGCCCGCCATCGTCAAGTTCCTCTCTCAGGCCGGCGAGCCCAACCCGGACCCGGCGCCGGTTGAGGCCAAGCCCAAGAAGAAGTCCTCGGCACCAAAGTCCGAGACGACTACCGCTTCGGAGGAAGCATCTGAGCCATCGGAGTCGGCCGAGACCCAGCAGGCACCCGTCATCATCGAGACCGCGCCGCCAATTCCCACCATCAACACCGCCGAGAAGCTAGCCAAGGAATGTTTAGCTGAGAAGTCGTCGACCTGTCTCCTGGCGTTTGTTCAGTCGGCGGAAGACGAGAAAGCGAAGCAGGCGCTGGAGAGCCTGAGTGACGTCGCCTTCAAGTACGCGCAGAAGAAGCATAACTTGTTCCCGATGTACGAAGTGCCAAAGGAGGGGAATGCGGCGGCTCAGGGCCTCTTCGAATCGCTTGAACTGTCCGGCGAGGTGGAGATCATCGCCGTCAACGCGCGCCGGAGCTGGTGGAGGCGCTACGAAGGTTCCGAGTTCGACGCCGAGAGCATCGCAAGCTGGGTCGACGATATCCGCATGGGTGAGGGCTCCAAGAAGAAGCTGCCAGAGAACCTCGTGGGCGCGTCGTTTGGAGAAGCCAAGGCGGAGACTGCGGCAGAGGAGGAACCTGCCCAGGCGGAGACGGCGGCAGAGGAGGAGCCTGCCCAGGAAACTGTCAAACACGAGGAGCTGTGATGTTCGCGACTTTGTTGTAGTAGGGCAGGATGTAATTTAGGTTCAGAGTGCAGGAAGGGTTTGCAGGTTGAGCGTATAGCAGCATTTTGCAAGGATGAATATGTACACATGGAAAAAGAATGGGAAAAAGAGAAGTTCGACTTGAACACGAACCATCTACCTCTATCAATTGATAAGGATCCCTCTAGCCTGCTTCCCCTGTGTCCGCTTTGCCCCCGGTCATCCTCGCCTGCAGTGGTCCCCGTCCAGTTTTAGGGTCTCTTCGCCATGATTACTTCAATCCCTTCGCCTTCCGGCTGGCCTCGCCATTGCTCGGGAATTTATTTAGCAGCTCTGTCAAACCCGTTCCCTCCTTCGGTTGTGTTGGGTCCCTCGACGGATCCCTGAGGTTAGGGGTGACAGGCCGGATCTTGGGAGATACCCGCCATTTCAAACGCGTCTCAATCCCGAGAGACCACTTGGATTTTCCAAGTGATAGCTATAGTTCGGGAAACAACCTGTGAACCCAAAGCTAAACCCTTCCCCTTAATCTACCTCATACCCGGCCATTGTCAGCAAACGCACTTGTGCATCATTGATATGATAGGACGGACAGCACACCACTATAACAAGAAGTCGGTGGAATCAAGATATTTTCTCACCTCAAAAAAAAAGGGGTATCGTAGGTAGATGTGGGCATCGGCACCGTAACCTCATCCTTTCGAGCCGCCACCCCCTTTCACAGCAGATTCTTCGCAAAAGCTCTACCACGACACCTGTTCGGCCATCGTTCAGCCCAGAGCTGTTAACTTCCCAGCTCAGTCGATCTCCATACCAACACCCGTGCCTTTCTCCACTGTTCCCTCCATAATCATCCGCCGGCCCTTCTCTCTCACTACGCGATCGAGTATCTCCCTCACCTGCTTGCACCCATCCACTCCGACGGCCAGCATCCCCTCCAGCCTCCCTACCTGGACGCGGCTCTCGCAGACAAGCACGGCAACGCGATCCGAGTCGCCCAGGGTGGCGACGGTCAGACTCGGCAGCTCCTGCTCCTCTTGGTGGTTAAGGTCGAGTAGGGGGTCGGCGCTCTCGTCGCCGGCGGCATACGACGAGGTACTCCCGGCCGTGCACGCGGCGATGTAGTCGGTCATGGGCACACCGGCGTCAATACAGGCGAGCGTGGCGGCGTTGATGAGCGCGGCAAGGAGGGAGCCGTCTTGTGAGAGGACGTGCAGTGAGATGGCGATGGTGCTGTGGGGGAAGAGGTGTGTGTGCAGCGAGGCCGTGAGGGCGGAGGATATCGTCGATTGGAGCTCGACGATGCGCCTGGGGAGATGGATTAGATTATCCATTGTCATGAATAGCAAGACGGGACCCGGGGTACCACTTACTTGTCGTTCCGGCCCGTTCTCCTTCGGTCCACGGCGCTGAACCCCGCTACCACCACGCTCACCACCACCTCCGCATCCTTGGACGAACCGGCTCCGCCTCCGGCGCCGCCGCCCTTCCGCGGGCCTCCCTCCGTAGGGCCCGTCACCACGCACATGACCTTGGTGTGGCCCATCTCTAGATAGCTAGAACCGTCGGCAGCGGCCTGGGTCCTGATCTGTGCATGAAGTCGACGCAGCTCATTCCAGCGCCGGCCATCGACGCGGAGCAGCCCGAGGCTGTACGCCGAGGTGTCGAGGGGCATTGCGTTTCGATTATGGTAGTTTCGGGCAGTCAATTTGTTGACCCCCAAGCGCCCGGCCCCAGTTGATACCTCGTCCTATGTTTCGTCCCTCCAACCGAGTTATCCCTTGCGCCAGCGTTGTTGGTCCAGCTCCACCGACTTTCTTTTTCCCCTTAGCTTTTCCCGCACCGCTTTCACGTGCTGGGAGTCCGAGTGTCGGGAAAAGCGCTCGGCAAAACTTGCGAAGGGCCGCTGAATGGTGGTTCGTAGCTTTGCTCGAAACCTGCGAAAAGGGCCAGACCATAAAAATTGACCTGGAGATTCCAAAGTCAAGCCTCAGCACTCCGTCGATTGGCTCGTGATGATTCAGGTGGGTCGGCGCTGGGCATGTGCAAGCCTGCGCGCTTGCACTAGTCACATTAGTACATAGGTACTCTTTGGGCTAACAAGAGTGATCAGGTACTAAAATATAATCTTGAGAT
>Ga0164242_10004454_pt1 | contig 15730 bp, 29 predicted proteins | sample OricomgcompostMG_FD_108783 | JGI IMG/M metagenome (GOLD analysis project Ga0164242, IMG submission 108783) | Miracle-Growth compost microbial communities from Emeryville, California, USA - Original compost - Miracle growth compost (MG) ... | reverse complement strand
TACGGGTTACGATGCGTCGTTTCTGTAGGGCTACGTAGATGTAGTGGCTAAGAATGTTGCCACGGACAATGTTCCTGAATTCGTAGCCTTCGGGCGTGATCGACGTGACGTAGTAGGTGCGGGTTTCGGCTAGTTCGTTGTTTGTCATGGCTTAAGTATGACAGTGCCCGCCCCTATTAGTCAAGGGGCGGGCACTAGATTTCTTAGATTAGTGCGAGTCTACCCGTTTCCCAGTACTCGCTTACGGCGTATTCGTCGATTTGGGCCTTGTAGCATCGTGCGGCACGGTGTACGAGCGGTTCATCTTGTGAGGTCATGATGATGACCATGTTGATAGCGGCGGCGGGCGGGAGTCCGACGATGCGTGCCATGCGGTAGAGCCGTAGGACGTTGACTCGTGCTTGATGCCATGTTTTGACGGGATGATCGGTCATTAGAATGGGGCCTCTCCGGTGGGTAACGGTTGCTCCGCCGACTGTACTACCCTTAGCGTATGCCTGTCTAGTCGTAGCTCTACGGTGTGCCGCTTGCGTACGGCGTGTGAGGCTACTTTGATCGCGGCGGTTTCCGGCGCCATGCCGTAGGTGCGACGGTATCGACAGTCTCGGCAATACAGGTTATAGCCTTGATCGGCCGGGGTGAATGTTACCCATTCTCGGCTAGTCTTACACGCGTAGCATTCAAAGCGGGCGGTATTCATGATATCCCACGCGTAGCCACCCGTTAGGTGCCCGCACGCGAGGGTAAACGTGACGTAGGTGAGCGTGTCACTCATAGGTTTCGCTGCTTAGTAGGTCCATGAGTTCTTCCCCGAATCCGCCCTCTGTAGATAGGTATTCGTCGTTGTCCATCATCGCTTCGATGTCTAGTCCGAATTGGCGTGTGTATCCGTGGGTTACTCCCATCCATCCGTACGGGTCAGTGGTCACTATTCCATCTTCGATACGCCAGTACGGATCGCGTTTCACGTTAGGTGCTGAGGACATGTGCCGTACCCCGTCCGTTGTGACTTTTCCGCACGTGTTCCATTTGCCGCGTGCTATTGCTAGCTTAGGCGAAACGATCTGAAAGGCGATAGGGATATCTACCTCTGGCCAGTCGGCACGATGCCCGTCGATCATATCTAGGAACATGTCGTCAATGTCCGCGACGTGTTTAGCTAAAGCGTACCCGTTGATACCTCTGGACTTAATGGATACGGTGGTTTCATCGGCTAGGCTAGATCGACTAGAGTCGTCCCAGTAGACACCGGGCATAAATAGAGTCATGTTCTGTTTCTCGGTTTCATCCCACGCCCCTAGTCGCTCTTTATCGAGGTCTAGGTTAGGGTGCGGGGTGCGGTAGTAGATGCCATCGGTAGCGACCATAAGCACGTCGGATGCCCCGACAGGATGAGTTCGGATACTGTCGAGGATCATGGTACGGCACCCTGCCGTAATCAATGAAGCATAGATAGGGTTACCGTACTTCGGCATACCTTGAGATTGGCAGAACTTCCCGTAAGCTGAGTTGATAAGTAGCTTGATAGCTTTACCTTGTACCGTGTTCTTGCCGATAGTCAACCGATGCTGGTATAGGCGGGCGATCTCCCGAACGGGCGGTAGACAATGACACGCGTCGTATGACCATTGTTCCAATACGGCCATTGTTTTCATGTCTATGAGTCCTGCGCCGATCGCCGCAAATACCTCATGAGCCCAATACCACCCTTGCACGCCCGTAGGCCGTGTGATACGTCCTTGGACGCTTCGATAGGGTAATCCTCCCATGTGAGGATTAGATCCTTCTGTCTTGACGTAGAGCATAGTGAAGCGGCAATGTTCCGCTAGTTTATAGTCATACTTGTCTCGGTGTATCCATTTACCGTGTAGGAGGCAGGGTAGAGATTGAATGATGTAGGGATAGGCACTGTTAATGTCATACTCGTATGACGTTCCGGGAATGTATCCGTGGCGCATGACTTCAAACCACCCTCCGTAGTAGGTGGACATTGCTGCTTGTAGTACTTCGCGTGGGGTAGTTTCTTCGATCGTTTCTCTACGTGGTGCGTTAAAGGTTTTGAACCATGCTTCTACCGCTTGACCTGGGCCGAACCATTGTTTCTTTGTAAGGTGTAAGCCTTGTTCCGTAAATGCATGACGTAGGCTAGACATAGCCTTTTCCAATACGGCATTTTCGGTGACATTGTACTTGACCATAGCATGATCGTAATGGGCAGTAGCTCGTTTACTCTTACCCTTTTTAATGATCTCATATTCTCGGTCCGTTACGATAGGCTCAGTCCATTTGGTAGGGTTGATAGCGTTCATGAATGAGGTTTGCCAGAACGGACCGCTATCGCACACATACATCCATTTCCAAACGTTCTCAGTACGATACTGATCATTACCTTGTACAGCGGGGCGCAACTTGAAACGACGGTTCGTTAAGAGATCGAATTCCCAACCGTCAAACCGTACCGGGAACGGGTCAGGGTTGAGCCGTGTCTTAGGTTTACGCGACGCGATGCCATCCTTATGCAGTAGCATATAGGCAGCGTCTTGGCTTATGTCCTGCAGCCACATAGTGAAGTCGTAGGAGAGATAGAATCCTACGAATGTCGCATCCGGGTTAAGTTGAAACTGCCGGTATAGGAAGGGGAACACGTCTCGATAGGTAAGCCGTTCCCCGTCCTTATCTAGGGATTCTGTTCCTACAGACAGTAGGACGTAGTCGTGGGTTCCGTCATCGCGTGTGACGCCTTCGCCGTCTACTGCGATGAATTCGGATATTTTCTTAGGCATAGGGTTAGGTGCCTTTCGTGTGGGTTGTTAGGCTCTAATGTCTTAGAGCCTTTAGTTCTTTCTCGCATTCTACAATGAGCGCTCTTACTTCAATAGGCGCTAGGTTAGGGTTAGTTATGTAGTTATGAGCGCGCACGTAAGAGCACCCTAGTTTAGTCGCGAGTAGTCTAGCAATGCGTTTTGGATACTTGTTTTGAGTCACGATAATCACCCCGCGTGATAGAAGAACGCTCTAGAGTATTCTTCCCCGGCTAGTTTCAATAGCGCTTCGCGCTGCGCAGCAGCTTGTAGCTCTCGGAATGAGAATAGATTCATTAGCTCTAGTTCTTCCATTGTGGCATGACGGATGTTGTCACGGATGAAATACCCGCTAAAGTCAACCTTACCCTCATTGTCCCGACCATTAGATGAGAAGTCTAGAACCTCACCATTATTGTATCCGCGTGTGACAATGTTGACGATATGGTCTGTAGTACCCTCTACCGTAGGGTTGGTTTTACGGGCGATGTATGCGGCATACCGTTGGGGGTTACGTTGCGCTAGATGAGGTTTCTCCGGTGTCGCCGCGTGACCTCTCGCGGCGGAGAGATTCGCGCCGCTCACATACGCTTGACGCGTGATCCCTTTGCGCTCTAGACGTGCCCGGTAGGTGGGTCGGAGTAGATCCCATTGCGCGGAAGTGCGTTGACGTGACATAATGGTCCTTACCTAGAGATGAATCGACCCCGGCACCGCGCTAACGGTGCCGGGGTCACTTACGTTATGGGGTCATGATGTTACGAGGCCGACGCCGACTTCCAATACCTGAACGTTGACCGGGTTACGTCCGGCACGTGTCGAATTCGCGCTAGGGCGCATGACGATCGAGGCGGGTAGAGCCTTATCCCGATACAAGATACCGAGTACGATCATGACCTGTAGCGCGCTAGTAGTCGCCATGTAATCATCGCCGTTACGGTCGCGGAACTTGACCAGGAAGTACCATGGCGTCAGTTCCTCACCGTCCGTATAGGTCGAGAGGATCTTCTCAATCCCCGTGACCGTGATCTTAGCGTCATACCATTGCTCGATATCGGGGAGGCTGTTTGCGTCGAATGCGTTAGCGGTCGCGTCGATAAGGCTATCCGCCGAGAGGTTGAGCAAGTCCTGGGCGATTCCGGCACCGTCAAGAGCCGATTCCGGGACGATATCCATAAGCGCCATAAGATCGGTCTGGACTTGCACCATTCCGGGCGAGAGTGTAGCGACTTCCTTTGCCATGGGTATTGCCTTTCTGTTTGGCACGGTGGCATAATGACCACCGTGGGTAATTTCTCGGGACCGGAAGGGTTGAGCCGGTCCTAAGGGTTAGGCTAGCGCTCCCCTTCCGGTCCCGTCAATCATCCATGACACGTCACATACCCGCTAGCAGATTGGGCTAGACCAATGGCCGATGAACCTACCGTCGTCGTCGTGACTGGCGGGGACGACGAATCTACCCCGGAACCCGCCCCTATCGTCATCCCGGAACCGGACACAGACACGGCCACACTCGTTTCTATCGCCGCAACCCTAGGCGCACTAACAGAGTCCGTAAGCGGGATCAACGGACGCCTAGACGCACTAGAGGGACGCGTCGATACGGCGCAAGCTACCGCAGAAGTAGCGTCCGCTATCGCAGAAGATGTAGCCGATGACGTACGCGCCGAAGAACCAGAGCCGATCGTAGAAGTAGAACCGGAACCAGAACTAGAACCGGATGAGGAACCTAACCGCGAACACGGTTGGTATAGGAATCTGATCTAATGACCGACGTTATCGACATTAGCGCCGACGATATCGCACCGTCATCCTCTAAGCCGGATACCGCCCCGCTCCGATGCCAGTACGACGGATGCCCGAACACGGTTGTCAAACCGTCCCGTGGACGTACACCTAAGTTCTGTCCTGAACATCGTCAGGCCGGAAGCGGCAAGAACGGAACGCCCCGATCTAAGTGGGCTAACGCCGACAATGTTGAGAAGATCCTAAGCGGATATCTCGACACACTCGCCATGGGCGTCACACTGATTAACCCTGCCGATGGCGCGGTCATCGCTAGCGGGTCTAATGCGGTCGCGCATGAACTAGTCGAACTCGGTAGGGTCGATAAGACCGTACGGAAGTGGCTAGAGAAACTGTCTACCCCCGGCAAATATGGCCCGCTTACTCTAGCATTGTTCCCTATCGTTCTAGGGATCATGGCTAACCATAATCTGCTCCCGCAGTTTATGATTCCCGGATTGACGGAAGGGAGGAAAGCCTAATGTCTAAGATCGTTGGGGCGGCGTTTATCGTCGTCGGTGCGGTGATCGTCCTTAGCGGATGGTCGCAGGTCAAGAGCTAAACATCATGGAATACACGCCATACGCTGAATTCAAGTCTCGACTACGGTGGTCACAGGGGGAACATGTGGCACTCATTGCACCAACGGGTGCGGGCAAGACTACCGTCATGCGCGAGATATTGGCGTATCGAAAGTACAGCATCTTTTTCGGGACTAAGAAACAAGACCGCTTGTATGACACTATCGTACGCTCAGGGTATAAGCGTGTAGAGACAATAGCGGACATTAAGCCATGGGATGACAAGATCATCCTATGGCCCAAACATGAACGAACTATTCCAGCGACCCTAGCTAAGCAGAAGGTCCGATTCACGGAAGCAATGGACCTAATCGCTTATCAGGGAGGGTGGACCGCATGGTTTGACGAATGTAAATACATGGCGGAAATGTTGGGTCTACGGACACAACTAACCTTCTGCCAAGAACAGCTAAGATCAAACCATGGGACTAACGTCAGCGGCGCTCAGCGTCCCGTATGGCTACCCCGCTCGGTACTCTCTAACGCTAGCCACGTATTCCTATGGAAGACTACGGATAGCGATGACGCTAAACGACTAGGGGATATCGGCGGAGTTGATAAGCGGTCGCTCATGAGGGAAGCGCAAACACTCGGTAAGCACGAATTCATTTACGTGCATACGCGAGGGACCGAATCTATCATGATGCGCTCACAAGTAGGTAGGTAACATGCATCAGCACTATAGCGGTATTGAAGGTCTCAAGGTTGCGCTCTACGTGATCGCTATCATGGGGACTCTTAATCTTGCCGCAATGAAATTCAAGGATAAGAACAGTCTAGCGGCGTCATACGCTAACTTGTTCGGACTCGACTAACAGAAAGGTACACAATGCCCGCTCCAACTCTCGCGCGTCCGCAGACGGCTAACGCTACCAACGCGGGGCCTAGCGATAACAGTCAGCCCGCTCCCGCGTTGATCCCATTCACGCGCGCCGCACGTAAAAAGTCTCGACTTATCGGCGTTATCGGCCCGGTCACCATGAACAGCGGGGTACAGCAGCTTGCGCCCGTTCAGGTTCCCGCTAACGGGTATCTCCGTAAGATCATCCTTGACGTGACCGTCACTGCCGCCACTAACGCCGCTACGGTAGCGTTCGCTAACGACGGTCCCTTTAACATCCTGCAGAACGTCAGTCTACAGGCAGCTAACGGTGACAGTCTGATCAACCCGCTTGACGGTTTCGCGCTCTATGCCGTCAACAAGTACGGTTGCTTTAGCCGTCAGACGTACGATCCGCTTTTGTCTCCGACTTATGCTAAGACAACTGGTAGTGGTGCTAGCGGTGGTTCTGCCCGGTTCCAGCTTGAAATTCCGGTCGAACTAGATGCCCGTGATGCTCTGGGAGCGTTGCCGAACATGGCAGCTAATCAGTCGTTCCTTCTGAATATGTATATCAATAGTCTCTCGCAAGCGTACACTACCGCCCCGACTAATGCGCCTACCGTCACTATTACGATGACGGCTGAGTATTGGGCTGCCCCTGCCGCGACGAACGCGAACGGTATTCCGCAGCAGACCGCTCCGCGTGTCGCTAACGCGGTGTCCCTTATCCAGACTCAGCAGCCGACGATTACGGCGGGTACGGATCAGCAGATTCAGTTGCTGAATGTTGGTAATACTATCCGATGGATTATGTTCATTGCCCGCGATAACACGGGGACTCGCAGCGATAGTATCTGGCCGGATCAGGCTAACCTTCTGGTCAACAATGACTATTGGTATTACAAGACCATTAGTAATTGGCAGAATCAGATTGCACAGGAATATGGTCTGTCTGCCGGTCGTAACGCGGTGCCGACCTTGAATGCGGCCGATACCGGCGTTTACATCCTCACCGATTTCATGAATGACGGTGGGGAAGGCGATTCTAAGGCTAGTGCGGCTGCGAATCGTGATCTAATGCTGGTCACTGGTAGTGCTACAGCGCTCTATTTCGAGGCGAACACGTGGAAGGCTAATGCCACGTCGCTGAATGTGATCACTAATAGTGTCCGGGTTCCGGACCCGACCGCGTTCTACGCGCCGCTCGGGATCTAACAGACTCCGTACCCGCGTCCGTGACTCCCGCCGGTGTCCAGGTCCATCGGTCCCTCGCACCGGACGCGGGTACGGTCCTAACGGAAAGGTAAGATGCAATGACTAATCCGTACGAATCTAGCGCCGATGTAGGCGCTAATGGTGACGCTAACCTAAACGCTCACATTACCGGCAACCCTTTCGGGGTCGGTAAGGGTAGTGTCACGGTCGGTCACACATGGATTATCATCATCGGAGCTATTGTTATCCTTTGGCTTTTGGGCGGTGGGATGTTCCGTAGGATCCGGATGTAGCAATGGATACCCCACGCGCGTTGATCCTCTGGGTAGGCGGGGCCGCCGGTATCATGCTGATCTACTCCGGTATCAAAGGCGATAGTCCGCTGACCGAGTTTAAGAAATGGTTCGGTCCATCGTCGTCTACCCCGTTGACTAATACTAATGCGACGGGTACGGGGGACGGTTATACGCCGGATACTACCGATCTCGGTATGAGCGGAATCGGCGGGTACACTGGTAACACAACGGCTACAGGCGAGTATGGTTCTACAGACCTTTCCGGCCTATCGGGCCAGACGGTTAGTCTCGATACGTCTAGCGGTTCTTATTTCACGTATGACGCTAACGGTAATCCTGTAACGGAAGTACCGCCTGTATACCAGGCTAGTCCAGCGACATACATTCCGCCTGTAGGCGCGGTGAGCTACTAATGGCATCCGATCTACTAGTACCCGCGACCGTTCTTATCACGGTAGGCTCTACGGAGGCAGCGGAGATAGCGGTAGGTAAGGGCCCGACGATGAAACCAATCATTGCCGGATTCCTACTCGGTATCGGTCTCTACGCGCTCTATGGATTAGATGACTATCTAGGGCACATGTTCGCTCTACTCGTTATTACGACCGCTGTGCTCACTAATGGTTTGGCGATCTCTAAGGGATTGTCAGGAAAACAGAAAGGAAGTGTGACACTGTGAAGAATGCCGACGGTCTTTTTACGTTGCTCGGGTCTATCGTATTGGTCGCACTCGTGACAACTCTCGTACTCCCCGGTCGCCAGACACCTAAGGTCATCAGTGCGGGTGGCGGGGCTTTTGCGGGATCGTTGCGGGCAGCGCTCGGGAAGTAATAGCTATGTGGAATCCGTTTACGACGCCGATGCAATCGACCGCATACGCGAACCCGGAACCGATCAACTCTACTGACTCTAGCGTATCCGCTAACGTCCCGGTACTGTCGGATGCGTATATTCCTGACGATCTCCCATATGACTATTACGGTAATATGGGCGAGACGGTAGGCGGTAACGTCAAACCGGGTTATGCCGGTAGTGGATCCCGTACACTAGTGCTAGAGCCGGGACAAGCTACCGATACCGGGTATTCATTTCTGTTTCCCGCTCCCGGTAGTGTCGATCTCACGGCAGCTAGGGATAGCGGTGGGATTCCCGGAACGACGGAACTCAACATCCGTAACGGGCCCGTGAGCGGTAATCAAATGGACGTATACGGGAATGTGCGTCAGGGGCTCGACTCTCAACCTCCGGGTTATTACGGTCCTGTCCAGGGCGGTACTCCGCAGGATCAGTTGATCAGTCAAGCGTTCTGGCAGCAGTCGTTTGCGATCTACTCTAACGCGTCGTCTGATCAAGCTATGGTGGCAGCGGTATGAGTGAGGATATCGGGGATCTGCCTGTTAGTAAGGGCGATCTTACACGGAAGATCGGACCATTGCCACTATGGGCATGGGTTACGATTCCTGCCGTAGCCTATATCGGCTACAGGTATTGGGAAGCCTCTCGTAACCCTCCGGTGGCATCTAGCGGCGATTCCGGAGCTACAGGTTACTCAGATGTAGCGTCCCCTACCGATCTGTCCGGCCTATCTGGCGGTGGCCCATCCTATTCTTCTAGTCCTAGTCCCGGTACTGTGACAACTGGCCCGGAAGGCGCAACGTCTAACGCGTCATGGGCGGATATGGTTCTTTCGGCATTGACAGCCGGGGGTACGAATCCGACCGCAGCTAACAATGCTCTCACATCCTATCTTAACGGTATTCCGTTGACTAATAGTCAAGCGGGGATCATTAATGGGGTCATCGGTACGTATGGCGCTCCGCCGGAAGGATTGATCCCTGTGACGTTGGTCCCACCGCCAGCGCCGCCTAAGGTTACGACTCCAACACCTACGGCATCTAAGCCTAAGGTTACGACTCCAACACCTACGGCATCTAAGCCTAAAGCGTTGGCAGCGCCTCACGTGACTGTAGCTAACAATAATACGGATACACCTACCGTACAATGGTCGGCAGTAGCGGGGGCTAAGTCGTATTCCCTGTATCGCTCTACATCTCCGACTCCGGTAAACACTACTGGAACTAGCCATAAGGTTACAGGGAGTAGCGGCACCTTTTATGTTATCGCGCATGGCGACGGTAAGATTTATGCCGCTAATTCTGCGCACTCTAATAGTGTGAAGGTAGACGCTAAAGCGCCAGCTAAGGCTAGCACTAAAGCTAAGGCTAGTACTCCGACCGCTAAAACCTATACTGTGAAGTCGGGCGATACTCTATTTGATATCGCTCAAAGGTTCTACGGTAACGGTAACGAGTATACTAAGATCGCTAGCGCTAACCATATCGCTAACCCGTCTCTGATCCATGCCGGGCTCAAACTGACAATCCCTAAGTAAGGATACCCAACAATGACAACCTACCGACAGTTCTTTACAGCCGTGTGTAATGGTCTCGGACAGTTTAACCCTACCGACGATGTTCTAGCGGCATTGTGTGGGGTCGTCCAGACAGAGGGTCGTAACAAGTATTTCAATCCCTTTAACATTGAATGGAATACCGGGCAGGATACGTCATGGAAGGGAGTCAAAGCGTTTAACTCCGTAGGTGTCCAAGAGTATGCGGATGTATCGCATGGTGTTAACGCTACGGTCGCATTCCTGACGCGTAACTCTCATTGGTCTACCGTGTGTTCTAGAGTCCGCTCTAACGACGGTTTAGGTGTCAAGTCCGCTCTCACCGACGCGTACACATGGGCTGCGTTCCATCCTGCCGGGTCTAACGCGTCTAACATTCTCAGTGCGGATATGGGCGGTACTCTTGCGATACCTACCGGAGGTAAGCCTAGTGGGGCTAAGCCTAAGGCAGGATCGAAGTATACCGTTCAGACCGGAGATACGCTATCCGGTATCGCGGAGGATGTTTACGGAGACGCGTCAAAGTATACGATCATCGCTAAGGCTAATAAGCTCCCCGATCCTGACCTGATCACGGTAGGGCAGATTTTGACGATCCCAAAGGCGGCGTCGGCGTCGTCTAAGCCTCCCGTAAAGAGTAAGCCTAGCAAGACTCCAATGCTCTCTGCTAAGCCTACTAAGGGTAAGCGGTATAAGGTCAAGGCGGGTGATACCCTTTGGGATATTGCCATGGCAGCGTATGGTAAGGGATCGTATGCGGGTATCGCTAAGGCTAATAAGCTTGCGGATCCGGCTCATATTGTGCCCGGTCAGATTTTGTTGATCCCATGAAAGAGAACCTAGAGCTAGTGGCGTTCATCGTATTCCTCACGGTAATCGCAGGGACCTATGCTATGTATGTACGCCGATCGGATAAGCGTATGGACGATGCCTATACATTTGCGTTGCATGAATACGAGATGATGATCGGAGGTAGTGACAATGGGGATTAGGCACCATAGGGTACTACCGGGGGAACAACTTATCGATCTAGCGCGATGCTATTACGGTATGCCAACTAAGGATGCGGCGCTCTACATTTGGCAGCATAACCGGGATATCATCCCGGATCCTAATCAGTTGTATCCCGGTCAACATGTAGCTATTCCGCATAACCCTAAGTGCCGATAACTCATGGCGGCATATGATAAGGGGGTAGCGGTAACGCTAGTGTCCGTTGCCGGTTTTCAGCTATTGCAAGCATGGAACACTAACGCACCGTCGCTATCCGAGCTAAGGTCTGCTCCGTCGCATGATGTATGCATACGTCAAAAGCTTATGGACGCTGATTTCATGGTCGGTGGTTTGGCTGTGATCCTCGGGGTAGCGTATGCTACGGTGACACATGACCTTACGGCTATGACGGTCATGTTGACGATCTTTGGTGCGGTGTCATTGTGGCATCATGCCGTTCTGAATGCGGAGGAACGATGAGTACAGACCTATCCTATACTGTAGAGCACTTGCCGAATTGCGACAGTCCATCTTCTAACGATCCTACTTGCCCGGCCTGTATTATGCCTTACACTTTCACGGAGTATGATCGTAGAATGTTGGTAGAAGTGCATAAGGCTATCACAGAGTTACAGTCTGCCGTAACGGATATGCTCCCCGCGCTTGCCGGTAACCCGTTGTTTAAGATGTTAACGCGTAACAAGGGTTGAATGATGAACCGCGCTTCCTACATTTATCAGTATCTCACGACGCATGGTGTTAACCCTGTGCAAGCGTATGGGATACTCGGTAACATGTGGGTAGAGACTGGCGGTACACTCTCCCCAACGTCTTATAACAGTAATGAAAAAGCTATCGGTCTTATTCAATGGGAGGGTGGGCGTAGGGCTAAGCTACAGGAATGGGCATCCTCGCACGGTGGCAAGGAAACTGATCTCGATATACAGCTTAGTTTCCTGATTCATGAGATGAATACGGGGGAGGCTAACGCGTGGGCTAGTGTTCGTTCTGCTAGTACGGTGACACAAGCGGCGAGTCTATGGGATCAAAACTATGAGCGGTCATCCGGTGAGGCGCGTCAGCAGCGTATTGACGCTGCTAATGGTTTCGCGGGTAACCTTGATTGGAATGGTGGCGGTGGTAACGTGGCTACTCTAGCTAAAGCTATCCCGCCGCCCTACAAAGTGACTAAGGTCCCTGACGGTACTCCCGGTGGTAGTTACATCACCGTAGGTGCTACTAAGTACTATCAATCTAACCCTTCTGTCATTCCTAACAATGTCATTGATGGAATGGCTAAATATCTAACCGCTTCCGGTTGGGATAAGGATGCGCTTGATAAGTCGATCCTAGAGCAATGGTCTAGTAAGAAATACAATAACGGTCTAACCGAAAGTAACATTAAACAAGGCATCCTGTCTGCCTATGTAGAAGCGGTTAGTAACCCTTCAGCGTTCATCCCTGCGCAGGGTAAGTCGTGGGTTGAGAATGTAGGGGATGCGATCAACGGTGCCGTAGGATGGACAGAATCATTAAGTAAGGGTCTAGGGTGGCTTACTACGGCTAAGAATTGGGAACGTATCGGCGTTGTCGCTCTCGGCGCTATCATTCTCTTAGTCATCGTCATCAAGCAACTAGATGTAAAGGTGGTACCAGTATGACCGACGTACGGTATGGCTTTCAGGAAGGTATGATTGATAATCAGGATATCGATCCCGAAGTCACCTATCACGATTCTGAAACAGTGCCGCACGCGGCACAAGCTAACCCTGACGTATTCGGGACGGATCCTAGGTTCTTCCTCACACGCGATAGCGTTCTACGGTCTAAGATCGACTCGCAATGGCGCGGGTCCCAGATCGTACTACCGGCATCGGACGGTACGGTATGGGGTCCGGTCATCCTCGCGCGCGGGCAGAACGATCGACGCTCTCTGATCACATTCTGGACAACCAACTATACAGATACAGAGAACGTCATGCTCTGTGACGCGGTCGGTAACGGGGTGGCATTCAATCCCGGAAGCGCTCTAATGACTTTCCATTCTACAGGCGCATACTATATCCGTAGCAATGGCACGGACGCGATCACGGTCAATATCTATGAGGAATCCTACGCGTGAGTGTTGTAGAGCAGATACCTCTCAATACGGCGGGGCAAGTTACGCTAGACGCGTCCGGTAACGGTCGCGTCCAATTGTCACCGTCATTCAATGAAACATGGTTTGTCACGAACGCTGCAATTTACGTATCATCGGCTAACCAGATTCCACAATGCCTACTCTATGTTGGTGCGGATACGATCCCGCAGAACGTTGTAGATACCACGTTCGTCGGTAATCAGAATGCGTCTAATCGGGCCGGGAACTATCCGATCACGCAAGGGGAATCGATCTTTGCCGTATGGTCCGGTGGCGATCCCGGTGCGACGGCTACCATGTCACTTATCGGGACCATTAATCGGAAGATGCCTAACTGATCATGACTAGTGGCGGATTCTCTAACCCTATCTCCGGTGGCGACGGGTCCATGATCCTAGGATCGTTGCACTCTCCCGACTATACGCCGGGGTCGGAAGGATGGACGATCAACCGGGACGGTTCTGCAGAATTCAATGACGTCACCGTCCGGGGAAAGATCGAAGACGGTCAATTCTTCCTGTACGATGGAACGCCGACGCTCGGTAATCTCTTGCTGTCAATCTCTCCATCTATCGGTACTGATGAATACGGTAACGAATATCCGTTCGGCCTCAGTATCAATAGTGGATCCGTTCCGAACGCATTCTCTGCGCTATTCTCGTTCATTCAGAATTCCGGACAGGTAACGTCTGTTCTAGGTATTGCAGCGTCGGCTGTGACGATCGGTTTGAAAAGTTTTGTTCAAGCTAGTTTAGGTGACATTGCTACAGGATTTCTCGGGAACATAATCCAATACGTTCGCCAGACTTCCGGAACAGGCGCCGGTGGCACATCATGGACCATGGAAGCGGTATCAGACGATGGTTTTGCTTCAGCCATAATCGCCTCCGCTCCCCATGGTGGACCCTCCGTACTGAAAGGTGCTGTCGACAACGGTTCCGGATCTGTGATATTGGATTACGGCCGAACCGACCAATGCTATATGCAGCATTCGCAAAAGGGCGTAACTGTCAACGCATCATCTCAAGCTACCGTAGTTTTCCCTCACACATTCCCTAACGCGGCAGATTTTGCATGGATACAAATTATCAACTCTAAAGCGGTAGCAGTTTCAGCTACGCTCATCGCTCTAACCTCATCTAGCCTAACATTTGAGTATCAAATTGGTACAGGAAGAGCGCCTAGTGGATCTGGGGTAACTATCGATTATCTTGTTATGGGTCATTGATGGCTAACCCATACTTCCTAGCAGAACTACCTATCGTCACATCGATAGCAGTAGGATCTATCATCTACGGTTATAAGCAACTTAAAGAAAGCGTAGTCTCTAGGACAGAAGCCTTACAAGAACGTCTCGACAAACAAGATGACGCAATGACAGCCCAAAATCGTAGTCTTATAGTAATCGGCCAGAAAATCGGTTCGCACGACGAATCCCTTAAGGATCTATGGTCAAAGAACGGTAAACAAGACGCAGCCATATCAGCATTGCAACAATCGACAACCGAACTAGCTACGCTAGTGCAACTACTAACAGATGGACGAATCAAAAATGCCGGTTAACCCTTTCACTAAACTCCCCGCACTCGTGCGCCTAGTCGTGTACGTTGTCGTCACCCTCGCATTCTTAGCGGTCGGAGCATGGCAAGCTGCGGACGGCAACATCGTGACAGCCGTGTTCTCATTCCTGGGGTCACTGTCCGGGATGCTGGCCGGTAGCAACTTGACGCCGACCGATCCTAAGAGCTAACCTAGACGGGAACATTCCACCTATCTAGGGAGTAATAATGCCACCGAAGGTCAAGGCCCCTGCCCCGGCCACGCCGGGAGTGATCACCCTCTCCGCTGATGACTCGGCAACGATCGCCAGCATGGTCAGTGAGCGCCCAGGCTCTAAGCCTCCTAAGTACCTAGAGCCTGTCCGGGAAGCTCTCAACACCGGGGACATGAAGGCGATCACGCTCACAAGCGACGATGTCGATAAGGAAGCGACGAACGCACGTAACAACCTGTCCAGCGCCGCCGACCGTCTCACTAAGGAACTCGGTATCGCCACCTACGACGGCAACAAGATCATCGGTGGACACCGTATCGCCGTAAGGTCTAAGGTTGTCAAGTATCACAAGGAATACGGGAGCATCCTCGCCTTCACCGCCGAAAAGGTTGAGGTCAAGCAACCTGCCTCGGAAGCTACCGCTACCGAGTAGGATGGTGAGTGCGGGTCGCTAACGTCGTGGGGGGCGGGAGCGGCCCGCACTCCCGCTCACTACCTACAGTAAGGAAATGTGATGGGTGCAGCAGAAAACCGAGCCAAGAACCAAGCCATGGCAGCACACATGCTCCGCAAAGGCATCTACCACGGCAAGCGAACCACTACTACCCACGCCCCCGCCATCCCCGTCAACGAAACCGGGAGCGCCGCATACCGGCGACTCAAGGCTAAGGCCGGAGCTAAGAACCGACACACCTAAAAACTGATCTAAGAAATCTAGTGCCCGCCCCTTGACTAATAGGGGCGGGCACTGTCATACTTAAGCCATGACAAACAACGAACTAGCCGAATCCCGCACCTACTACGTCACGTCGATCACGCCCGAAGGCTACGAATTCAGGAACATTGTCCGTGGCAACATTCTTAGCCACTACATCTACGTAGCCCTACAGAAACGACGCATCGTAACCCGTA
>Ga0164242_10004453_pt1 | contig 15732 bp, 18 predicted proteins | sample OricomgcompostMG_FD_108783 | JGI IMG/M metagenome (GOLD analysis project Ga0164242, IMG submission 108783) | Miracle-Growth compost microbial communities from Emeryville, California, USA - Original compost - Miracle growth compost (MG) ... | reverse complement strand
GACCAACAGACTCGAGCAAAGCGCTCGGCCTGGGAGCCCTGAAAGGATCATAGCCGACTTGAGGTCGGTGTTAGGGTTGAACAATAGTAGAGCAAGGACCCTGATTAGACAGATGTCCTAGCCATATGTCTCGGCAATTTCTTGCATCCCTCGATTGACCCAACGACGTATGGCCTAGATGTAGGGGCTAGGTGGATATTTACGGTCGGATGATGCGCAATGGTAGTAGGTAGCAGCCACTGCATGATCGCAGGATGGGACGACGGAAAAGATCTGCTATTCACCACCATGGTTGCTGTTGATATATCCTTGACTTACTTACGATGACATATGGGCTTCTCGGAGACAACGATATGGTTAGCTCTCTACGAGCTCTTTGACCTACTAATTCCCGCCGTCCCATGAGCTTGCGTTCTTAGCCAAACCCGCGTCTAGACTCAAGTCCCTTATTAACCATGGCTTTTCTATCGGAGTTAGGTAAGAACTTGACCTAAGCTGTGGACTGTTCAAGTCTGCGTCATCCCTTGTCCCGTCATCTCTTTCCTTGTCATTCATAGGTGCCTTAGCCCCATCTCTTGGAAGCCGGTAAGAGGGCTATTGCCAACACATTGATGTTGGAACTTGCGTGGGCTATGAGTGGGGTGGGTCTGGGAGTGTGCGGCGACTACGAGCAGCTCACTTCCACGGGTGGGAGGTGGCTGGCGGCTGGCGGAGCACCTTAGGGTCCGGACTACATGCCGTTACCTGCCGGTGTAAAATTGGAAGTCGTTGACCGGCGGGACATGCTCATCTGGGCGAGCAGCAGGCTCAAAGCAACAAACAGAATGCCTCAACCCAGGTGAGCACCTCTCATTTCGATTCGGTGCCGGCGCCCGGGACCGAGGAGACTCGTGTGCCCTAGATTGGTTCCGACAAGTTACTACCTAGGAACGCAAGGCCCATACTGTTATGTATACCAAGAGAGAGAATCAATGGACGTGGTTTCGTTTCGAGTATTAAAAATGAGGCCCTTGGTGTTTCCGAAACCTAACTTTCGAGGGTCCGCGAGGCGAGCTTTCACGGATGCGCCGACTTTTAGCAATCCGGAACCCAAGAACTAAAACCCCGTGTTCCAAAGCTGTGAAATAGATGGGAATGACCAAACAACACCAAACACAACCGGCGTAGCCGCCGCATAGGCCAACCGTTGCTGTCAGTCCCTCGGCGTCAGCAAAGTGGACGACGGATGGACAGGGCGAGACCAAGGATCTGCGAACGCCTGATCCTATGCCGAAGAATCTGTCTGGAACTCTAAAAGTGCCCTCTGGCCCGTGTCAGCGGCGATCCTTGATACCCTTTTACCTTGGTACGCGCATTAAGGTGAGGGAGCTCGGTGAGTCCGCATTGCAAAAAGGTATCTACGCCGCAGGCACGGCACAGTCGAGCGGAATGAAATAAGCAGGAGAACGAGTGCCGTTCCGCCATCCTTGAGTCATCCCTGCAGGATGGTCGGTCAGCGTCCGACAGTGGATGAACCATCGCCGACGGCGGTCTCGGACGTCGTTGCGCTCAAGCCCGCTGGCCGTACGGAGGCGATCTTTGACGGGATGTCGTGCTGAGGCCGAATCATACCCTATCTACCTCGCATCAGTAGCGGATCAGCGTATTCCGTGCAGCTACCCTTTTCTCTCCCGCGTCAACTCCTCTCTCTGCCCCCTGTCTCTCTCTGTGTCTCTCTCTCTCTCTTCCTTCTCACATGACCCGCCGTACCACAGATTGACGGTAGACGGGATCGCAGATCTGACGCTCCGTTGGCTGAATGAGCAGCGAGCCTTCCCCCCCCGGTTCGTCAACCGGACAATACGTATCTGCGACTCTGTCTCACGAGTCCTCATCGACCAACCGTTACCAAAAGAAACGCCGCAGCGGGTCTCGCAAGGGCCTTTTTTGTTTTGCCCTGCCTATTTGTTCTGAAGGGGAGGGCAGGGGAAAGGGCGGTTAAAAAAAACGGCGAACCGAATATTGGGGAACCAAAAGCCAGGCACATCAGGGATCGTTCAGCCAACCAATCGAACGACGTCGGCGACGGCACGGCAGGAGAAAGGGACCGCACAGAAAACAGAGGTTGGCAGATCCCTCGAGATGGGATGAACTTTTGAGTATTATATCGTCGCGTAGGCCAGGCGAAGGGGGGGGCCGTTTGTTACGTGGATCGTGTCATTCCAAAGCAGCGGCTGAGGGGAGATCGAAACACAAGCGGTGCTATTTAAAAGGAAGGTCCAGGCTGTTCTGCCGGAACCAGTGTCCAGGACGGCGGATCACGGCCAGCCGACAGACTGGTCCAACTTTGCCTAATAAAAGAGTGATGTGTGTGCGTGTGTGGGAGTAACACCGATCTTCGAGTGTGAACCTCGACAACACCCGCACCCAGGGCAAACTCGGATAATCGGATCCCCAAGAAGCCGACCCAAGTTAGCTGGTACGTGTATTCGAACCACTTTAACCTTCCGCCTTCTCGAAATTAAGGAGTTGGGGGGGAAGATGCAGCCAACACCACGAGATCAAGATGGGCAACAAAAAGCCCGGTTTTTGGTTGGGAGCACATGCGGGCGACGAAGTGGACGAACGCTAAAGCATTTCCGATGAAATGGCGGTGATGATGGATGGGTGTATGGATGAGGGAGATCAAGAGGCTTGGTCAGAGACGGAGGGAGGAAAAAAGAAAAGACATCCATTAAGCAAGTAAAGCTGGTGCGGCCTAGGGTTTGGTTTGGTTTGGCCTGTCGTTCGTCAGGCAAAGGCCGTCCATCTTGGTCGCATGGTTGCAGTACGTTGCATTGGACCAGCTATCATGGAGTGGAAGAGGCTCATTATAGCGCGGCGAGGCCTGAGAGTTTTATGCTCTGGACCTTGGCCTCCACTCTCTCGGTCTCTCCAACCACACGGGACCTATTCCTCTCGTGGGGGGCTCCATTTCCCCCATTCCCCCTTTCCCCCCCACCAGCAAATCTACACACGTCAACGGCCAAGTTCGAATGATGAACTTTATGCGCAAATGATTTTCGCCCAACTCAGCCTCGAAGAAACCCGATAACCCCCATTTTCGCCGCGCTCGTCGTCCATGCGACCTTTCTAGGATGCGCTCTTGAATACCTGCCCACGGCGCGCCCCAGATATTTCCAGAGCGATCAACCTCCCTCCTAGCCATGCTCCCGCCCAACCATGGCAATCACAACCATGTTTGCGCTGCTTGTCGCTCTGACCAACTGCTGCACCTCCCACGTCCCCCCCTCCAGGCCGTGTGATCCTCTGGTTCCGTGCTTAGGGGTACCAAGTGAAAACACCCTGTTTCCTGCGGTCTTGTCCTCCCTTCTGCCCGTCAAGCCCATTTACCCTTCCTTGTGAGAACCAGCTGATCGGCTTGTTCGCTTGTCTAGCCTGCGCGCATTCCCTAGTTCAGATGCTTTCCCTTTTTTTGCTCGTTAAAATCCACGCACCCAACTTTGAGATCTTTGGTCCACACCGCGTCATCTGTAACTTGTCTCGGAGCATAGTCGTGCTTCACCGTTCAATAACCCCTTTAGCCTCTGCCAAGTATTGGATGCAATTGGGAACGGCTGATTCTATATAATCTGCCCTGGCCCCAACTCCTAAATAGTGTGTGGACAGATGCTCTTTCGAATTCCCATTACCATATTTTACCAGCCCACCCACACATATCAAGCGTCATATGATGTGTCTCTGTCCCTAAACTCCTTCATATCTCTCTCATATATCTCTTATATCTCTTTCATATCTCCTATTTCATATATCCTACTAGCTTGTGTGTATACAAAGCATGACGACGGACAATACCCTAAACCACAAGGCCCTGGTCTCGGGCGTGCCGAGGCCGGTCACAGCGGCGTATCTATCAACCCAAAAGAAGCTCGGGCCCATGCCGGACTATTCCAGATGTTGGCTCGTCAACGACAGAGTGGTGGTAAAGACGGGCAGAGGCGTCAAGAGAAGCGAGGCAGAGACATTACGGCTGCTGAAGGAGAGGGGCCTGCAAGTGCCCGAGGTGTACGACGACTACGTCGACCCTGCGACCGGCGACCACGTCATCGTCATGGAGTATATCGAGGGCGCACCGCTAGACCAAGTCATGGATTCCTACGGGCCCGAGCAGAAGAGGGCGTTAATATCACAACTGCAACGATTCACGACGACAATGCGGCAAGAGATGAGCACCACCAAATTCATCGGCTCCGTCGACAGGACCGACGTGAAAGACCTCTTGTTCGTCCAGGGACGTGCGGGGCCCTTCGAGTGCGAGCGGGACTTTGTCAACGGCCTTGCCGACTCCCTCCACGCGCGGGCCGAGGGCTCGTGGATCAAGCTTGTCACCGTCCTCCTAGGCCATCTACCGGACCACGGCGACGAGTTCGTCATGACGCACGGAGACCTCAACGCGCGGAACATCCTGGTGAGGGGTTCCGAGATTGTGGCCATCCTCGACTGGGGACAGGCCGGCTACTACCCGGAGCACTGGGAGTCGGTGAAGTCATGTTTCTGGGATCTGGATCTGGACTTCTTCCACAAGGCCGTCGTCGAGGAGGTGTTGAGACCGTATCCGCTCGAGCTGAGCGTGATGCTGCATGCACGGGATATTGTATGGTGATTGTTGGTTGTATGGTGTCTTTCCTGGGGAGTTTGGCCATGGCTCTGGGAATTGTTTCTGTTTGGTTTATTTTTTTGTGCCACAGCTTCGTTTGTACATATAATTGCTTCTTTTCGGTTTGCAATTTTATCCTTCTAGTAGATAATCGGTACTATTTTGTCTCACCTTTATTAGTGTACGGACAGTCTATCCCACATGTTAGCTAACCGGTCTCGCCCGCATCGCTAGAGTGTTCCGGCGGTCTGGATGTGGCGGCCTGTCTGGCTGCTGGTGTGGGGTTTGAATCTCCGTGTACCGGAGCGCAGCAGCCCTCCGCCTTCTAACATCGGTACTCACTTCTATTAGGAACCACTCCTGATACTTGGAGTATGCGCTGTTAAGAGCACCTCACCGGCTCTCTCAACTGCCTCTTCGGCAACGGCTGCAACACTAAAAACACGTGGGGACCTGGACCGTGCGACCGCACATTCGGTCCACCCTCTGCCCTGACCTCGGAGAGCAAACTTCAGAAGAGAAAGAATTTTTTTCCTGGGGTTCGCCGAGACGAGCTAGGGATCGCATCATTCCATTTTATCAAGGACCTGGCTGGATATCACTCGGCCTCCCAAACAAAGCCCATCATGATTTACTAGCTACCCCTCACCCCAGGGACCCTTCCCACATCCTTCCTCACGAGTCACTACTACTCCTAAATACCGATTCTTCCTCGTCGCCGACCCTTTCTTGGCAAAATACTTTTTGCCTCTTGGGAAAGCAGAAAGAAAAGAAGCCGTCGTGTTCGGATTCGAATCTTAATCTCTTTGCCGCCTATCCTCGGCATTGAACGCTAAACTCCCCCCTCTCCCCAGGTGACGTCGGGTTTAGAGCTTGAGGCTCTCGTCTCCGCTAAGAGGAAAAAAGAAGAGTCACAAGGCGGAGCCAAATACGCGGGAAGTTTTCGTCGCCGGCTAATGCGCTACCGTTTACTTCAGCTCGCCCTATCCGGTAAAGAATCTTCGCCGTTGGAATCTCGTTCGGCGTGTGCAGCACTAGCTAGCCCTGTTTCCTGCTTCGACATTTTGCAATATTTCAACCCTCTCTGATTTGGCAACTGGGCTTACCCGACTATCTACCGAGAGCCTCAAAAAAAAAAAAGGCACTGGGTATTTTACCGCCCCCCTGCTCTTTTTCTCGACCCGCTAGACCGCAACCCGTCCACCCCCTCCCCCGGGTTGCTGCAACGCGCATTCAACATGGTTCGCAACATCATTGTCCTCGGCGGCAACTCTCATCCGCAGCTGGTGGATAGCGTCTGCAATATCCTCGGAGTCTCTCCCTGCAGCCGCATCCTCGGGAAGTTTTCCGTCGGAGAGACCCGCTGTGAGATCCAGGACTCGGTCCGCGGCAAGGATGTCTACATCATCCAGACCGGCGCCGGGAAGGTCAATGACGCCCTGATGGACTTGTTGATCATGATCTCGGCCTTGAAGACGGGTAAGGACATAGAGCGAAGGCGCCCGAGGTTCGAGGTGGCAAAACTGATTGCACAATAGGATCCGCGAGGAGGGTCACTGCTGTCCTTCCGTTGTTCCCCTACTCTCGCCAGCCTGATGCTCCCTACAAGAAGGCCGGAGCCCCCTTGTCAAAACGCCCTACAGGTTCCACCAGTGGGGACTACACCTTTGACAGTGTCCCGCCCACTCCCGGCCCTGGGTTCCCCATGAGCCCGGGCCTGATGAACGGCAGCGACATGACGGATCTGATGAGCAAGACCTCTATTACCGACAGGAATGGGGTTTCGTATCCAAAGACGAACGGTGAAGGTTCGTCCCGTCAGGGAGCCAACGGTGTTAACGGCACCAACGGATTCGGCCTTCGTCGAAGCCACTCGGGATCCATCTCGCAGCTGACAGGAAATTACACGACTCATGACTTTGAGAACCCCTCGCACATTACCTCTTTCGAGGCTAGACCTGGGTATAAGCAATGGGTTGCTCAGGCCGGAACTCTGGTTGCAGACCTCCTAACTTGCGCCGGAGCCGATCATATCGTATGTGATAGAATCCCCTACCCCTCTGCCTCGGGTTTCCTGTTGTTCTCAAGGTGGCGTAGTAGATACTAACACGGAGCAGATTACCTTGTACGTACAGCAGAAACGGGCTAACGCCCCAAGGTGAGGTTAGAATATGCACTTGCTAACTCACCCTAAACAGAGATCTTCATGATAGCCAGTATCAAGGTAAGGTGGCGAGGCTCTACTTTGCTGAATCCTCATAACTTACCAAATTCACAGGCTACTTCGATGTGCCCGTAGACAACCTCTACGCTCGACCTGCACTGCAGCGTTACATCACGCTGAACATTCCCAACTACAAAGAGGCCGTTATTGTGAGCCCGGACGCTGGAGGTGCTAAGAGAGCAACGACTATCGCGGATGCCCTTGGTATTTTATTTCATTTTGCTCAACCCCTCTAACCCTGTTTCGACGCATTCGTTGGTCCTGACATATTTGATTCAAGGCTTGAGTTTCTCCCTCATCCACAAGGTAAGCCCAAGGTCATTCCCTCCTGTTATAATAACCTCTAAATCGTAGCAGGAACGACGTCCGACCAAGATCACCCAGCGTCAAAACGCCAGCATGATGCTCGTTGGTGACGTGTCAGGCCGTGTCTGTATCTTGATCGACGACCTCATAGACACCGGCAACACCGTGAGGATTTCTCACCGAATCTCGCTAAAGCTGCATCCCTGCTCACTAACCTCAACCAGATAACCCGCGCCGCGAAGCTTCTCAAGAAGGAGGGCGCCACGATGGTATACGCTCTCGTAACCCACGGTGTGTTTAGCGGGGACGCTATCGACCGCGTAAAACAGAGCGCCATCGACAAGCTGGTCGCAACAAACAGCGTTCCGCAGGACGAACACAAGGCTCGACTCGGCGCAAAACTCGACGTCATCGACATCTGCCACATTCTAGCCGAAGCCATCCGTCGCTCTCATCATGGCGAGTCCCTTAGCTCGCTCTTCCAATACGTCTGACAACAGTCCGATCACTCATCCCTGGCCCTTCATTCATGGAGTTCTGGAGTAACTGCCATTTCCAAAGCATCAAACCAGGCAATATCAATCGCCGCATAGACACGCTCGCATCGGAGGTTCGCAGTGCAGTTCTTTTATTATTTTACATTTGCAATAGCCGCATAACAAAGTGCAATACCCTGCTCCCGAAGGTATTACATGTTCTCTTTAGTTTCATCATGAATAAGTTGAGGTAGATACGGCTGGCTACCGGATTTGGACAACTTTGATTTTCACACACTCTCTCTGTCCTTTGAGGTGAGGGGAGGGCACGACAGCCGAACTGTCCTTGTCGATTCACATCGGGAGTCGGGGCTTACGGACTCGGACTCGGAGTCGGGACTTACGGACTCGGGACGTAAGGGCTCGGGGCTCGGGCTCGGTTCTCGGGAGTCCTTATTTCGTAGACGTGTAGGGCCTTGTAGTGAGGTTGGAGAGGCTGGTTTGGTGACCATTCCTTAGGCTCCTAGCTTCGCCAACTTTGACCTTCCGACCCTATCTGCGCCGTTCCGGTCTACCGGTTCCTGTTGGTGCGCAATGTCTCCTTTTGCACCTGTGACTCTAGCCCCAGAGAAAGTACCTCGAGGCGGTCCCAAAGTGCGTGTCAGTGAGGTCGAGGGGTTTGTTCGTCCAAGTCCGAGAAGTGTCCGGACGGCCAAGTGAGCTGCCCTGTCGACAGGCTTCGAGCCTCGAGCACTGTATTTCGTGGTCATTTTCATGGCGCAGCTCTTTTCTTCTTCTTTTTCTTTTTATTATTTTCTCGGCCTCTCTCCCATGTGTTCTCTCATTGCCGCCTACGGTTAGCATCGTCCCATTCTAGTTCGTGCACACAGCGAGTTGCCAGAGGTAACGGACTAACTCCACGCGAGCTTTCCTTCGTGGAAAGACCCTAGAAGCCTTCATGGAAAGACCGTAGAAACCTTCCTAGAAAGACCCTAGAAGCCTTCAAAGGGGCTAAGATATTCCTAGAATACCGGAATGACTTTGAGGGACTCGGGTGACGTCATCCTTTACATGATCGGGTTCGGGCCGGGATGGAGCCGGGAACGGAGAAGGGTTGGGCCGGGCCTGTCGTCGCACATAAAGCCACTACGGACCCGCGGCGGCGGATGGGAGACGACCGTTCGGCAGCGGCACGTGGGCATTTGCCTCTTTGGGGGTTTCCCCCACCTAACCCCACCCCCATTTGCCCCCACCTACTCGCTTGTCTGGTTTGCTCGCGTGCGCAAAAAGTATCCTTTTTTAGGGTCGAGATGACGGACGGAACTTCCTCATTCCCCTCTCAAACGGGCATATAATCCCTCGCGGATCCATAACTGAGCAATGCGGTATCGGCCGCATCGAGCTTTTACTAAGAGCCGGATTGGCCTCGGTAGAGTTGCGGTCGAGCCTCGACGAGCTGCCCTTGTTTCCGCTACACAAGGCCTTCGCGTTCACCGACTTACACAAGCACCCCAATAAAATACACTGTTTAGCGCGCCTCGCGCCGCTGGTGCTAGGGTGCTTGTCTGTGCGTGGATGCGAGTCCCGATTCGGCGTCCAGACCGACTGCCGTGCATGACCACGATGCACCCTCGTATGTACGTCTGGACAAATTCGTCCTAGGGTTAGGTCGGGGGCAGGCAGTGTACATCAGACGCACCAGACGAAATACTTTTGACTTTGAGAATATATTTCCCCATCCTTCGCTCTTTAAAGAGCGAAAGACGTGGGTCCATACATGGTGCATGCGTACCTGATGGCTGTTGGTGTCTTGTGACGCGCCACCCGCGGGATTCGTGAAAGCTATTGGTTGTGAGGATGGGTCGGTCTGATGTCTCCATGCAATCGCTGACTGGGGCTGACAATGCTACATATTGGGCTGCGGGAGTGGCTCCTTAGATCTCTTGAGGTCGGATTCTGTTTGGCGAAGACCGTAGTCCCATCGACATCAGGCCTAAAGTATTAAAGAAACGATCCTTCAACTGTGCTTAACCCAGCACACTGTTTTGTGATTAGAGTAAGGGGAATGTGATCGACATCCTCGGCATCGCCCTTGTGGTATTGATGACGCGGACACGTAGCTAAGCACTCCTCTTGCAACGAAGCATATCCACTGGGACTTACGGGCGGGAACGGAGTCGAGGGAACCTTTGCACAGCACGCTTACTCTTGGCAAAAGGATATGAGCTTTGATGAACCACTCGGTTATATCACTTGCCCGGATCCATCCGACTTGGAGGAGGACCATCATCTGGCTTCTATTCGCTTCTTATGCTGCGGCGCGGCCGAAGAGGAATAGTGCTGTGCCTAGTTCGCTTTCTAGCCTGTCGTATCCTCACTACCGAGGTCTAAATGTCGAAGCAACAACTTTGAGTAGTGCTTCCCGGCAGATATTTATCCGGTATCGAAGGGCCTAGTTCATGAGCGTGGGGGGTAAGGGGCAACGAAGGGTGTCAAAGTCGGAATCCCCGACGGGCAGTGGCTCATCCTCGCCAGCTCATCTCCTTGGTGTCTCCGGACAGTTCGGTCTAGACTTGCGGCTCTTTTCAACCAATGAAGTATGTCGCAATGGTCATGGAGTCCTGGCCCCTTTTCATGCACGACACGTGGGAGGTTATTCCTTGACCAAGATATAGCCAAAGGGGGTCCCCGAATGCCAGCCGCTAGATCACATGGAGGCCTTCCGCAAAAAGGGGGGCTTGATTTTGTCCAGTCAAGCTGGGCCCCTTCCCCGCAAATTCCTAAACCAATGGAAGAAGGCGAAAGACACAACCATCACAGGCTTGAGGTCATCACATTGGTATCGCGTCAGGGACTTCCCTGGTGTCAGTGGAGGGCCTGGTCGGTCCTCGGCTACCTCTGCGGGACTGTCCGTTTTCACACTAGACCATGCCTGTTACGGCTCTTGCGTAGGAGATCTTGACAGGGAAGGGCCCTGTGAGGACGAGGGTGAGATATGACCACCCCCGCCCGGAGAAGGCTACACCGGCGGCGGCCAATGTAGAACATCGCTATAATATCCCATTGGTCCCGCCGGACATGCCATCAGAGGCAAGAGCAAGACATATCAACCTTGCAAGGAGTGCAGCAAGTCGCGTACTACGTATGACAAAGAGGTACACACGGTCATACGGTGGTAAGTGGAGCAACAGCGCAGGCCCCAGGACACTATCGACTCGTGTTGATGGAGCCGGCCTGGGCGTTCGCACTTGAGCATGGTTGATTCTCCGTCAATCATCGCCTGGCCTCCCCGCACCGGTCCTGACCGGTTGCGGTCAGGAGGGAGAGAGCGAGTGCAACGAAACGAGACCCCGTCGAGAAGCATGAGCTTTGTCCAACATAGTGTGAAGAACGAAATGCAAGACGGTGAGGGTGTTGAGATCGAGGGGGGTGAGATTGCGGGGAAACCCTGACCACCTCGCGAGCTACGCAGGATCGGACGATGGCTTGCATCTGAGGAGGCGCACGACTGGATCGTTGAGGGGCACGCTACAGCATGTACTACCACGTCTTGCGTAGCGCGCACCCTCCTCCTCCAGTTCGAGTGTGTCAGAGGCCGCCGGGAAGCTCTCGAGGGATGTGGGAAAGAGGGGACAGCGGATACAAATATGCATTAATGGACTGGAGGGCTCGGCTCGTGGTCGCGGGAATAGAAACAGGATGCCCAACCAAAAATTTCAGCGTCGCTTTTGCAGAGTCAGGTTGGGCAGCCAGACAGTTTGTTTTTGCTGTCTGCTGACGTGCTAAGACGAGGAGCGGTGACAGGAAGAAGCACAGTGACACGACGGAAGCCGATGTGATTATCAGTTCTGGCCCGACTACGGAGAGTAGATTGGGCGGGGGAAGGGGGGGGTTTACGCACCGGGAAGAAGAGCGCTGGAAAGGGGGGATGATGGGGGGTGGTTTGGGGGTTCCTGGATGAGAAAGAATTATTAACGACGCAGCAATTTACGCAGCACGGGAGGGAGGCAATTAATTCTCGAGCAGCCCACCTCTGCATCTCTGCATCTCTTGTCATCCCCATTCTCAGGCTTGCCAGGGTCGGTTCCTCCCTTTCCCTTCGCCCCGCAGTTGCGTTTCCTTTTTTTTTTTGGCGTGTGGGGCCAGGATCCAAATGTGGAAGGGTCGAGGTCGTATTTATTAGACATCACCATTGGGTGGACAGTTAATTAGCGATTTATTCCTTGCCTCCCTCCCCTGTCCCTGCCCCTTTGGTCCACAACACAATCCAAGCTTGGCAGGCCCGAACCAAAATAGTGTGGGGGTTAGGGCGTCGATCAATTTGCGATCTGACAGCTTGAAATGGTGGAAGCGAGAGCGCTGGGGCAAAGAAAACTCGTCCTTCTTCTCGTCCGGTGGCAGTCCGCGAGCCGGTTTCCTTCTAATAATTACTCATTTCTTCAGCGAAATTGCGGGTCCGTGTGAGAGGATGCCGGTCGCCTGGTCTCGCAGTAGTTGTAGGAAGTTGCGATGGTGACAAAAAGCTGGGGCTGCGGACCAACCCCGTGGTACCTTCTTCATGTACTACTGGTAGGTATCCATACATGTGCAGACCTGTGCAGTCGGTCCTTCAGACGGCAGGCACGGTTCCTGCCCAAGATGGATGCAAGTATGGATCCGTACGGCTTACTCTCCTGACCCTGAGACTGACACCTCAAAACAAAAGCCATGTCATGAAGTGCATGGATTAATTCAAAGGCAACGGAATCGAAACACCACGAATGGTGCGCGCTTCGGTCGGTATTCGAAACAAAAGGCAACAGGAGCGACTGAGAGCGAGTGGCTGGGCTGACAGATAGCGCAAGCCCTTCCGAGTTCCGCGGGACTGGAATCCCAGGAACCGCCATGGTATAATGCGACTTTTCGTAATGTTTCCTTTTTTTCCCGTCCCCCTTGTTCGCCCGGTGAGTGTGTGGGAAGATTGAAAGCGGGCGATGATCACACGGCACAGTGTGAATTGGGACATGCACCCCCACCAGAGGTAGGTCGACGTTGATCCAGAACCATGTTCCTGGGCCCGGGTTTCAGGCTAGACCTACCCACCCCCAGACTTTCTCGGAGGTGGTGGAGGGGTTGGTGGGAGCAGCAAAAACGCGACGACGGGCATTCGAGACTGGGAACGTGAGCGGTCAGAGCATAATTACTGCTTTGTATGTGCTTGTACCGATTTCTGCGTAGAATATAATATCCCGAGGCCATCCGCATATACCATGCTTCCCGCGGGTCACCCAACCCGACCACAGGCGGCATTTGGACATGCAAGAAGTGTGTGGTTGAAGCAAAGCTCAGTGCTGCGGAGACCAACGAAGGTACCGGGCACCTTGGAAGTTGTAACGACAGCCGGTGTCTGCCACCATCCTGAAGTAACACCGTACTACGTAGAAGGTACAGATCCGTACACACTTACATATTACCTTGGCATGTTTGCATTGTGGTGACTTTCTACCTTAGTTGCCTTACAGAGTGGATACCTCCTCCACGTCTGCATGTGTCACCTGCCCTCCTAAGCAACCGCTTGAGAGTTCCATCCGGCCATCGCTGTTTCCCAATCTTCCCCTCTTCGTGTGTGTACTTTGAAGGAGCAGAAGGAGCGCTCGGCAATAATTACCATTTACAACCGTGTGTTTCTTGGTGTGTGCTTTTTGTATGTACGTACAGTACGTACCCCGGGTACCTCGTCGAGTTTGCACAACGACTGGACGAAGCTGATGAACACCCATGCCGGGGCAGGCAGGAAGGAAAGACCTCCTCCGGTTGTGTGTTGTGTTACTACATCTGCTGTGCGCCTGACTTGTTTCCCCCCCCTCCCTCCTCCGTGAAACCCAACCATGTGTCAATCACCTGATAAACCAAGATTTTCGCAAAACCACCGATCGGTAAATGCCAAAAATGCCACGCAGGTCGGCGCAGACAGAGGCTGAGGGGATCAACAACGAAAACGCAAAAGTCGAAATTGTTTGCGTGACGCTAGCTCGCCTGGCCTGATGACCCAATCCTCCTATCTGCAACTACGGCGTGCACTCTCAATCCCCTGGCCTGTTCTGTTCCTGGCAAACCAGGATTGCAGTCACCAGACCGCTCGCTGACTTGCAACATCGAACCCCGACTAGCAGAAAATGGTCGTCGGGACGCCCAATTGGCCCTGCAACCTCCAGCCTAGCCTTGAGGCTCGGTGGTAACCCGGATTTACATGTCGCTGCGTTCTTGTGCCTCCGTCCAATCACGCCCACTGCTACCAAAAGACCTCCTGCAAGGACAGGCCTGGTGCCAGCTTCCACTGCACGGATCCGCCGTCAGAGGGGGCAAGGCCGTCCAATAATAGAAGTACCTAATGTTGATGGAAGCATGCGACTGCACTCCCTTCTCAAGGCGTCGGCGGTCAACTTCGAGAAACTGGGCTTTGTTTGGGAGGGGCGTTGTGGTGGTGCTTCGTTGCTGTATTATTCCCAACACCCGCCCCGGATACTTCTCGTTCTCTGCCTCTCAACACGGAGAGATTGGCGCTCAAACGGACGATCCAATTGGAACGGCCAGATCTAGACCCATGACAAAAGGGAATCCGAGCGGCGCCATTGGGGGATTGCCTCTGCCGGGGTAGTCGCCTTGTCAAAGTACGTCGTACTTCCGTACGTTGTACGGGGTCGGGGGTCCATGACGAGGAGGAAATTGGGGCTGAATGAAGAAGCGCCACCCACTCGCCCACACACACCCGCGCAAACCCTGACACCACCTCCTGGTTTGCAGGGGGAGTCGAGGAATCCAGGCACAAGGGCCACACAGTTTCAATGCGCCGATCCATCTCCGGTGTCAATCGTGGCCGCTCCTGTCGTCGCCAGCGTTGCAGTTGAGTAGCAAATCTGTCCGGACGCTACGGAATATACTCGCAGTACGGTGTTGCACCACTCCACTTCATTTTAGTGCTTCATTCTTAGCCGACGTATCGGTCAACTGGGTGTCTTTACCACTAATAAAACAGGACCGCACGGGAACGCGATTCGGTGTGGACCTCGGATGCCCGAGACTTGGCCGCCTTCATGTCATACCTGCGTCCGCTCTAGAGCTCGCCCCGGACACACCCAGCTGCTGGCGCTCCGACATTCTCCCGCGACCACCGCCCGAGACATCGCTGCCGCCGGACATCACGCTCCACTGCCGCCAATGCCAACCCTCACTACTACGTGCACCACCACTCGCGAAAAGCCGAATCATATTCACCAATTCCCATTTGCCTCTCTGGCGCAGCGCCGCACCCGGTCTGGGGTGGATTTTGACGTTGGCAGCAAGCATTTCCCAAGCCGGCTAGCCCGGCCTACATTTTCTTTTACCTCCGCTCTCCAAGGGAACCCCCACACGCGAGCCCACAATTTCTTCCGCGAGCTCTTGGGGTCACCTCCAGCCGAGTTGATGACCGGGGTACCTTGCTTTTTCTTGTCTGGCACTGTGTGCCCAGTGCTCGCCCAAGCCTGTCTACTTGGGAGCCTGCTTCAGCGTGGCCAACCTTCTACCCTTGTCGCCCTCGCGCCCAGGAGAAGGCGAGGGCTGCGTCTCGTCATGCATCGTTAGTGGTTTTTTTTTTCCTTCTCGTTTTCTTTCCATATGCACCTGCCGCTTCTCCTGTCTTGGACAAGGGGGGACCATCTGGTCTTAGTCGAGGGAGGCGACTCGTCATGACAGGGAACCAGGCCTCCCATACCAGGAAAGTCTCCCCTACCGACCCAAGCCGGGCACAGTCCTTTTTTTTCGGAGCAGAAAAACGAAGTACCTTATGCTGCTCTCAAGTACACCGGGTGTCGACGTGTCTCGCGAGCGCCCATTATATCCTTAAAAGTAGACGCCTGCCCCATCTCTTCGACTACCCCTTAGCCTACCCGTCTTTAATACAAGTAGCATCCCCTCCCCCTCGCATCGTCATCTTACACTTCCCTCTCCTCCACTCTCGGTTTCTCTCGCACATCCCGTTACTTTGTTTTTCTTCCCCAGTCTCATCAACAAGTATTTATACCTACGCTTCACGCGTGGTGTATGCTCTCACGTCATCCTTAAAATCATGT
>Ga0164242_10004452_pt1 | contig 15734 bp, 20 predicted proteins | sample OricomgcompostMG_FD_108783 | JGI IMG/M metagenome (GOLD analysis project Ga0164242, IMG submission 108783) | Miracle-Growth compost microbial communities from Emeryville, California, USA - Original compost - Miracle growth compost (MG) ... | reverse complement strand
GTACTTCCCGCACGTCGATAACGTCTACTCGCACCGCTCGACCCAGCGCTACAAACGCAAACCCTTCGTCACGCACTACTGGGACTGCCGCATGAAGGGCCGTCCGCCGGGCACGCCCAAGAGTGACGACCCCGGGAAGAAGAAACGCAAGCGCCAGGCCCGAGCCCGCGACCTGTGCGACGTCAAGATCAAGATCACCGAGTACTCCGCCGACGCCGCCGTCGACGCCGCCGACCTAGGTGGTGGTGGCATCGGCGGCACCGACACCTCGTTGTCGTCCTCCGCTTCCGCCGCCGCGGTCCGCGAGGCGCGGGCCAGCGGTGTCACGACGCGGCGGCTGTGGACTATCCAGCGCGTTAACGGGAATGGAACGAACGGGGTCGGCGACGGGGGGCTGGCGGTGCATAGGCACACTCTAGAGAGGAGCGACGAGATTAAGAAGAATAGTGTACACCGGTGGGTTGCCGCCAGGGACAAGGATTCTAAGAAGGTCCAGAAGCCGGCAGAGTGGAAGGCGACTGGAGCTGCGGCTGTAACGGCGAGGAAACATGCTAAGGAGTCAGACTTGAAGCTATATGCTTCATGTTTTTGGTGAGCTTACCCTACTCGCAATGGCTTTGGGTTCCAGTTGACACCTAGGAGGCTTGCTAACTCGCCAAACCCTCTTTAGCCCCTTTTCGCAGAGAGTATGGATCGCATTGGAGGCGAAGGGCCTCCCTTATCAGTACTGCGAGACGAACCCTTTCAGGAAACCGAAGCCTACTCATCTCCTCGAGGCGAATCCCCGAGGACTCGTTCCTGCCATCCGCCAAGGTGATTGGGCCTGCGGCGAAAGCGCTGTTATTCTCGAATATGTACGTGCCCGCCGCGCTCGCCGCGCAAGGACAACCCTATCAACCTCTTGATAGCAGCACGGGCTAATGATTTCGCCTCAGCTCGAGGAGTTGGATAGCACAGTCTTATTACACCCCACCGACCCCCGACTAAAAGCAAACTGCCGGCTCTGGATCGACTTTGTAAGCAACACGCTCTCATTGGCCTTGCGGTTATTGATAAGTTTTTGTCAGGTAAATACGAAAGTAGTCCCGTCCTTCTATACGCTCTTGAATTCAACTATGGGCACGGACGCGCAGAGCAAGGCTGTCGAGAGGCTCCAGCGAGATGTTACTGCTCTGGTCCAGGCCGCAGACGAAGAGGTAAGTCGACAGCCAGAAATATGGTTCTTCCCCTGAGTGTCTCATCTCACGACCCTGTCTCAGGGGCCGTACTTCCTCGGAGATCAGATATGTCTTGTCGACATACATTTCGCCCCTTTTGCGCTCCGTCTGTCTCGCATGCTCCAGCCGTTCAGGGGGTGGACCCCAGCACTGCCTGAGTCACGGTGGCAGAAGTGGATCGATGCTATGGAGGGGAACGCCCATGTTCGGAATACCATGAGTACGAATAACCTCTACGTAGAGACCATGGATCTCCTCATCCAGGGGAGCCAGCTGCAGGGGGAATAGGTATAGCCCTGGCGTTGGTTATTACAAGGTTTGTAAGTTTCGTCTTGGGGATGGAACTGTTGATAGACGGGATATATACCCAGATGCTCTTTTTTTCAGGTTGACATGAAAGGGGGCTGGCGTTTCTCATTTGATGCTCACCATAATTAACAGGCGTAGCTTGACACACCATAGAAAGACGCAACACCTACCTACTACCTAAGAGATATCTGCACTAAGCTTGCAAAAAGATGGGTTCTGGAACAACGAAACAGACATGTGTTGCCGGGTCTCTCCTGCTAAGGAGAAAATCCGAGAAATAGATACATTCGCAATCAGGTGTTCGTATTGTTCTCGCTGTGTGCTCAGCTCCTGCAGGGCATCACGGGGCGCGGCCTAGGCCTCAAAATTATTTTAGGTTACCCACAGCACCGCAAGAGCCCATCCCCTCATTTCCCCACCAAAATAGCCAACGTCGCTGAATCTCGCTCGCCTTTTTACGCATTATCTCGCTTTCTCAACCCCGCCAAAACCTGGCCCCCCCCCGCCGACGACCATAAACAGTGCCTCGAACATACTTTCGCCTCTAGGATTGATCTTTTACCCCCTCTCCTCCACAGTGCGCCTTAACCTGCGCCCAAACATGGATGACTTCGTGAGCGAGTCGGACAGTGACTATACCAGCTACTGGCGGGATTGGGTAAGTGTGCGCCTGGGCTGACCAGAGCTTCGCCCAGTGCCTCGTCAGACTTGGGGTCCCATCTGCTAACTCAGGCGCGTCGCCGAACTCTGTAGTTCATATCCTCTCGGGGCAACGAGTACTTCTGCGAGATCGACGAGGACTACCTGACCGACCGCTTCAACCTGACGGGCCTAAACGTCGAGGTCCAGTACTACCAATATGCCCTGGACTTAGTCACCGATGTCTTCGACCTGGACTGCGACGACGAGATGCGCGAGACGATAGAGAAATCAGCCCGTCATCTCTACGGCCTTGTGCATGCGCGCTACATCGTTACTACTAGAGGACTAGCAAAGATGGTAAGCTGACTCCTGTTGCGACAGTTGCCACCCCATCTCCTTCTCCCACTCCATCCGGCACACGATGGGACGACCTACAGAAACTGACTTTCTCCACCCCCCGCCAACAGCTCGAAAAGTACAAAAAGGCCGACTTCGGCAAGTGCCCGCGGGTCAACTGCCACAGCCACCCGCTGCTCCCGATGGGCCTATCAGACATACCGAACCTGCGGCCGGTGAAGCTGTACTGCGCGCGGTGCGAGGACGCGTACAACCCCAAGTCGTCGCGGCACGCGGCCATCGACGGCGCCTACTTCGGCACGTCGTTCCACAACATCATCTTCCAGGTCTACCCGGCCCTGATGCCCGCCAAGAGCCAGGAGCGCCACGTCCCGCGCGTCTACGGCTTCCGCGTCCACGCCGCCGCGGCCTTGGTGCGCTGGCAGACGCTGCGCCGCGAGGAGATGCGCCGCCGCCTCCGCCGCCTCGAGATCGAGAGCGGCTTCCGCGACGACGACGAGGATGCGGACGAGATCGAGGAGGACGAGGAGGACGACGACGAGGAGCTCGTGCTGGAGGATCATGACGCCGGTGCCGTGGCCGCTGCTTCTGCTGTTGGTGGCGGAGCCGGCGGTACCGGCGGTGGAGGTGGAGGTGTAGCCGATCTGGCCTTGAAGAGGGCTGGTCTTGGCGACGTGGGTGCTATTGCCTGAGCACCACTTGACGCATGCCTCGTCTTGAGGTTTTGATTACAGGAGTTCCCCCGAGGAAAAAGGGGGCTGCAGTTGGGGGTCAACTATACAAAGGATTTCTGCCACGGTGGTTAACGGGAGCGTGTAGGTTGAGGACCCCCCCCGTTTCATGGCGTACGCTCCTGTCCGTGGTTAGGCTACGGAGAAGATCGATCTTCACATCTTTTCGATTCGCGGACACTACATCCTAGGGGAAATTGGCTGGCACTTGCAAATTCCGGCGTTGGAGGGGGGAATATCAAGGGGGAGGTGTTCAAATTCGGGGGGGCAGGCAGATGGAGGACAGAGTGCGACTCAGGGATAGAACGGCGGGCTCCAGCATCGATACCACCCCCGTTTTGTTTTGACGTTGCGGACTGTCGTGCATAATGGGATGATAGTATTTCGTCCAAACAGCATTAGCGAGGCAGACATGATTATTTACTACGGTTCGAAAAAGAAACTCGAAATCACGAGGACAAGAATATTTAGTGATTGTGTTATATTGATGGGACAACTAGAGCTATTGCACAGGTGTATTTACTTTTATTAAAGTGGTACACAGGATAGGCCAGCCCCTGACTCCGTAATGGCCCCAATACCTCTTGGTTGAACCCGCAGCCATAAAGACACTGTCAACCTGAACGCCAACTTCCAAGAGCAAAATAGCCCTGTCCTTACACCCCATGACCAGCCATGTTAAACAGAAGCAAGGTAGGATAGAAATTGTCCCAAAATAAATGGGATCAAAAGTCAACGCCCACGTCGGCCTCCCAGCAATGTTATGCAAACGACGCGTGCACTAGACTCGGCGAAAGCCAGATGCGAACTTAGTCCGATTCCGTAAGTCTCAGGTAACCACCACCTCGAACAGCACCTAGCATTAGAGTTGCCGGCACCGGCCGGGCGGCCATTTCCTATATGGCCGTCCCAAACCGGCTCTCCTCTCTGCTCTCTTCCCCGCTGCCGTGCTTATTCGTTTCCGTGACGGTAACCGTCCCCCTCCTGTCAGCAGCAGAAGGCGACGGTTTCCTCCCGACGGCACGCTCCTCGGAGGCGTGGCCCCATCCACTGCCGGCCCCGCTGCCGGTCCTCCCGATGGCCTCGAGGGCCTCCTCCTCGTCGCCAGGCCGCACGGCAGCGACGTAGTCGTCGTCGAAGAAGTCGCCGGGTCGCATGCGGTCGGTGGCGTAGCTGTAGCTGCCGACGCCGGCCCAGAAGGCCTTGTCGGCGGACCGCGGGCCCCAGGCCCAGCCGGCGCCCTGGGAGATGGGGAGATGGTAGTAGCGGAAGGCGAAGATGGCGGTGAGGACGCCTATGAAGAAGCCGAAGAGGATGTCGAAGCCGTGGTGCCGGAAGTCGAACCAGCGCGTGCTCGCGATGAAGACGGCGGCGAAGGTGGGGAGCGCGCAGATGGCCAGCAGGTAGATCGGCGGGGCGGCCGCCTGCCGCCGCACTGCCGCCACGGTCGTCGTGTGCATGGCCAGGCGCTGGTGTAGGGAGGGGTCTGCGGGGTTGGCGATCCGCTCGCGGCGGCGGTCGGAAAGCTCATAGGATTCGCCGTGGATGCTGTTGCCGTCGCCACGTGGGAACGAGTCGGTGTGGCGGAGGCGCGAAGGGAAGGCGGAGAAGGAGGAGGCGTTCAAGTAGCCCGATGGCGCCAAGAAGGGTATCGTGATTGCAAATTTGCTGGCTATGAAGAGGGAAAGGTAGAGGAGACCTGTGTTGGTTCATATATGAGTTAGTTGCTGAGAGGAATATGCGACGTGGGGAACTGACCTGCAGCTGAAGAGCTCGAATGGCCGCTAGGATAACTCCGGAAGCCATCGTCCAGAGTCTTTGTATCCGGGTTCTTGCAGATATCCGCGCTCACCAGTTGGCCATTGCTGCTCACGTTGGCAATACCACCAACAACGTACTGTTGCAGATGGGCAATGTCCGGCTGGCAGCGCGAGAGCAGGTCAGGGCGCGGCTTGCCAAACATATTCTTCATGCCGTTGGTAATAAACCAGGCGGCTATCACGGAGAGGGCGAGGCCGAGCAGGCCAATGTGCAGCTCCCAGAGCTTGCGCTTCCATACCAGCGACTTCGGGGTGCCTCGGGGGACGGTAGCGCCGGGGACGAAGACCAGGGCAATAATGGCGATGATGACTACCGGGCCTAGGGTATTGGCTATGAAAGCGATGGAGGCCGGTACTGTCTCGTGGACGGTGAAGGGGAATCTGGAAAGGCATGTCAGGTCTTGCACGAGGGAATTGACTGGAAGGCGGGACCGCAGGGCGAAGCAACGCACGATATATTCGGGTCCTCAAGAGAGAAGGGCCGCTTATTTGGAGTCAGGTTGCCGAGGATCATGCCGACGACACCGAAGACGGCCAAGACTACCCAATCAAAGACATAGGAGGCTACCAGCACCCAGCCGTCCTTCTTCTTGTGCCTCTGTTCGGGCATACGGCCCGCCGAGTCGAGGCTCTTCATCCTAGAATAACTATGCTGGTTCGGGTAGACGGGGAGTTGGGAGAAGGGAGTGCCGGGTGCGATAAAGGGAGTAGTAGGACCGTCGTCGGGCATCTGTCCTGCACCTTGCTCCGGCCTTCCTGCGGTGGTGGAAGGGTAGCGGAGGAGAAGTTGGGAAACGAAAGACGGCGACAAAAGACGGTGACGAAAGAAGCTGACAAGGGGGTAAGTAGAGGGAGAAAATGCAGCCACGGATCAGCGCCGTGGCTCTTTTTGGGGCACTAATAGGAGCGCGCCTCGAGCATCACAAGGTAGGTACGAAAGGAGACGATAAACGAGTGGTGGGATTTTAGCGCCTAGCCAGTTTTATGCTGAATGCGCATAAGCTGAAAATATCAGTGAAGCTTCGTGGACGGTATTCCTTTCGGGGGAAATTGGTCTCGTGTCGCAGCGCAATCCCGAAAGGATTGCTGGGCGGCCGCCATCCCTGGGCTGTGCTTCAGGAGACGCAGTGAGGCGCGGCGCTTAACTAGAAGATTTATGTGGAGCTGTGGTTCGTGACGATCGTTGTCTTATCAGGAAGTACCGAGGTCACCATCCCTTGAGCAACGAACGATGCCTTCACTCCTCTTACTGGTGTAACCGCTGCCAACGACAATTTGTGGCGGCATCGTTTACCATCATTGATGATATGTACGGAATATAGACGTGCGCAATTGTTCGGATACCTAGATTGCCTTGGGGCTGAGATAATTTACCTCTTTTAGCTTCGGTTCTCCAGCTGAGGATCAGTCATCAGCTGCCAAGCCCGCTTAACGACGTGGAATTACTGGGGTCTAGACCGGAACCCGTCCCGTCACAGACGATACCGCCGAAGCCGCCCTCCCCGATCTAGATCGCATATCTACACTTTGTGGAAATATTGTAGTTACTGGTCAGCCAGGAGGTCTGCGGCCGCTCTCCGTCTCCGGTAGTTAACTACTAGCAGGAGATATCGCGGGATCTTGGCAGGACGCGTAAGCCCGCCGAGGAAGGGGGACGACGATCCACCGAGGCAGTGCGCTCCAGTAAGTAGCTGCTGCACCGACTCGAAACACTCGAGACTCTTTAGTGTCAAATCTCGTCGTCGTCGTTGCTCTCCTGAGTCGAGGGAAGCTATAAGTCATACTGAGAGCAACTCGTACGTCGCAGCACGAGCAAATAGGGGAACACTGTAAGGAAACCGATGCTTCTTGTAATGACCGAGTCAGGTGATACTGAACTCATCTATGTGGTACCAACGTACCTGTATGGATGAGTTGGCAATATTACTATATGCAGACCTATATGTAACAACATCGGAGACAGAACCCATTTTCTTCCTGTCATCAATCATCAACCAACCGAAATGGATAACAACATAGAGTTGGGCTTAGGTAAATCCACCGGCAGTCCCGACCATGGCATATCTCTACTCGACATTCCCGAGGATAGACCTAAGGATGACACCTCCCTCGCTGCACACATAGCCAACTTCCCCGCACGAGAAGCGACCCAGTCCGTTTGCCGCACATGGATTACTGGACTTGCTGCTACGCGCCAGTTTGATGATAGGGTAGATCAGTCGGTTATCTACTGCCTAGGACGCGACCTGTGGGCTGTTCAGTCTGCTGCTGACGCCATGGTGTTGCTAAGCGACCAGGGGCAGTTGACTGAGGGAATGAAGTTGTTGTTGGCGCGGGATATAGAAGCCACTGCTACCGAGGTACGGGCTACACTTGTTTCTGGGGCCTCCTTTTCATGCTCTTCTTCTACTCCCCCTAGCCGAGAGAAGCTAATTCTAATTTCCTCTTGAAGGCCCGTCGGAAACAGTCGAACCTGGGGCAGGAAAAACAGGTTTGTACTACGCACCGAGCCCTACCACCGCTAATCTATCTACCAAAGGATCAGTTGCTGTTCACATGCTAACCTCTTCTTTTAGGAACAGGACGGCGATGAGGATGTCTACCTCCTCCTACTCGGCCTGGCCGCGGCTTTCTTCTTTTGTATTCTACTACCGATTTACTATGCAAAAAAGCACCCCAAAATTGAGGATATCAGCATCGAGTAGCACGTTGCGGAAGACGGTTGTTTGATGGCCTGTTTTCGGTGGCCTAATAATACTTGCGATGGTTAGGGGCTGGACAGCCTGGCTACCGCGCGCTGACTGTTTGGGTCTGTGAGGGAACATCAGTCAAGGTGGTGGACTATTGGCAGTACTGACGAACTTGTAGTAACGCTACTACTGGAACCTCCGACGGGGTAGAATTGGGCCTTTCTAATGGGACTGAGGTCAGGGGTCATCGCTATAACGCCTATCCACTTGAACTCGGTTCTCTCCTTCGTACAAAGGGACCGCGACTCAAGCCCCATTCACACGTTGAAGAGACAAAGTACTTCGCCGTTACGTGGATAACGGTTGTCTTAATAAGCCAACGAGATGAGAAGACAAAGCGTAAATAGGCATTGCCGTTTCTAGTAATATACAATGTATGACAGGGACTGGGGTGTACACAATAATGATCTTTCCTACAAGCCTTCTAGTCCTTGGCGTTCTTGGAGGTCTTGTCTCGCCGTCTACCCATGTTCCGAACACGGGGAACAACCACCCATTTGTTGACGTTGTGCGTGCGCCGAGTCTTGAAGCCACCTTTGGCCTATGCAGTGGGTTAGCAAAAAAAGAGTGAAGCAAAAAGAGCGAAAAAAACCGCCCGAGACGGGGTAAAAGCAGGAGGAACTTACAAGTTGTCCCCAAGGGCTGACTGGGTTACGGTTTCCCTTGGACTTTCCACGACCACCACCGTGGGGATGTTCAACTACGACAGTGTCAGTTTCGAAAGAGAATAAAGGAAAGGGCTGGGTAATGGGACATACAAGCATTCATGGCCACTCCTCTCACAGTTGGCCTGATGTTCAGCCACCGGCTTCGTCCTGCTTTGCCAAGCTGCCTGTAGTGATGGAAGGTATTGCTGGAAACCCCGATCGTTGCGCAGGCGTCCTTGCTCACTTTCCGGATCTCTCCACTTTGTAGCCGGACATTGACATATTTGCCAACCATGACTTTGGTACCATCTTCGCGGGTCTCTTCTTCCTTAGACACGACAACTGCATGCGTGCCGGCGCTTCGACAAAACACAGCACCGCCGTCAGGACGAGATCCAACGTTGTACACTGTCGTGCCCACTGGAATCATGTGCATCGGCAGGCAGTTTCCTCTCCACGCTGTCTTGGCAGCCAGAATACCAGGATCGATGATTCCACCCATGCTGTCGAGGAGGTCCTGAGGGATGCCGGACCTGTAACTTTGGACGACGTCACCGGCTCTCATCCCGTCCGCCGCCACGATGTAGCTCTTCTTCCCGGTCGCTTGCTCGGTCAGCAAAGCAATATGTGCGCTTCGTCCGGGGTCGTGCTCGATACGCTCCACAAGATGCGGTCCCGGAGCCCATCTCTTGAAATCGACAGTGCGTATTCTCCTCTTGACGCCTCCTCCGCGGTGTCTGACCGTTATGACACCGGTGTTGTTTCGTCCACCTTTCGACTGGCCCTTCTTGGGGAAGGTAAGCGGCAGATATGGCCGTCCTTTCCATAGATGATCGTTGATGGGGCGCTTCAAATGTCGGACACCTGGAGTTCGTGGCTTGTATGTTCGCATCACAATCGGTTCGTTCTCCGTCTTGGTCGATACCGGGGCGGCGAAGCTGCTGATAACAGTGACTTCCGAGGGTGAAGCATCCTGGCTGCTGGTCTGCACGGGGGTCGCATAGCCTCTTGTAAAACGTAAGAGCACACTGTTACGACAGAACGAGGCGCCGCTCTGGGCCAGTGGCCGGAGCCTGGGTTGTAACATGGCGGCCAGGAGCCAAGCTATTGAAGCTCGGGCTGGGCTTCCTTAGGGGTCAATCCAGTTCAATTAAGGAAAGAAATCATGAGGAAGACTGCGTTTATGTGCAACAAATTAGATCCGAAGCTCATTGAGTGGATCTCGTGAGGTAGAGAGCATCCACCAACTTTCGTGGATGGAGGCTGTTCGATAGCTTCGATGGCCGTGAAGTCAAAAAAAAGTTGATCAACTATTCGCCGATCCGATGGGTCAAGCCACGCCAGCCAGCAAGATGAGTAAAATCAGAGCCTCCCCTTGTGGCGGTTCTCCTAGTGGGGCAGCGCGTCTAGCCACAGTTACGGGCGCGATTCGTAGGGTGGGGCGGCCGGGTCGCATACCCCTGGCGTTCCTTCCGTTTACTGGATTGGGAGGGGGTGTTTTGGGCGAATCAGCAGGCCGTTGCCCCGCGGTTGCCTCTGTTGACTGTGGACTTTGCTGCAAGGGAAGCAGCAAAAAAGCTCGGTACGTACCCCAGTCGCGTACCGGGGCAGACGTGCCTTGTACCTCCCAGCCATCATAACATCTCGCCCTCCTCCCAATTCCCGACTCTGGCTTCGATATGCTTTGTTCTCCCAGCAACCCAATGATCCGAACATAGCTGCAAAATCACCTCGAGCTACAGGTAAGAACACTTTGCAGTCATATCCCCGTCGTTTGCATTGGTTTTTCCCCCAGTCTTGTCTCACTACACCCTTGTCCGCTTCGCGTCCCCTTGCACGAGCACCCCAGCAACCAGAATTGCAGTGGCAGCGAGGTCGCGATGCCGCGCTAGTGGCTGGTACCTCCTCTAGCTTGGCACATCTGATTCGGTACCTCTCTCCCACACATCACACTCCTCTCCAAGCCGTCGCCTCCACCACCAAAACTCCTCTCTTAAAAACAAGCACTCCTCTTACATCCATAACATCCTCCCGTCGAGCAGCATCACCAGTCCTCCCGCCACCCTCGACCACCTCTCCTCCTTCACCTTATACCTTTCAACACGCGTGACTAACCTACAACCTCAAGTCCCGCACCTTGCGTATAGAGGACTGGTGTGTCCCGCGTTCCGATCTCCAACAACAGTAATTGAGACCTACCCGTTGTTCTGGATCACAACAGAGATAGCATCATCAGCTGCCTGACAGCACGTCTGCAGGTGATTGACATTAGGTATGCACAGCTCGCTTTGTTTCCCTTCTACTCCGGCCTGCCATCGTCCAACGAACTCGAATATCAATCACCTCGCGTCTTCCAGGGCCGTCGAGGTCAACGGAACGACGCGACATGACGGCCTTGAACACCTCTCAGAACCCAAATAAATACCCTTCAGCATATGCCCCGTGAATAGACAGCTAACAGAAAACCAGCACAGCTTAACTACCCATCTATCATCCTGCAAAAGGTCCCTCTCACACAATGCCTCCAGTAAGTAGCCTCCTTGGGTTTATATTGCCAAACCACCAGCCCAGCCCCAGATATCGCGTCCAGGCCCGTTCTAATGCAACTATTTAGGCACGCCCTGCTAGACAGCGTCTCGTCTCGAACGAGAATGACGAGAACAGCAGCTCGACGCGTCTGACGCGAGCCAAGGCAGCCGCCCTCAATGTTGACGAGCTCTCTCTCCCGTCCAAGACTGCCTTGCAGTCGAAGAAGTCGAACGCCAACACCCAAGCCGGTCAACGAAAGCGTGCTGCTCTCGGCGATGTCAGCAATGTCACCAAGGTCGATGTCGACGGAAAGAAGGCTGGCAAGACCGGACTGGTCTCGAAGACCACCCAGTCCGGTGGTATCCAGAAGAAGACGGCCACGGCCGGCACAGCCCGAACCGCTCTGGGCTCCAAGGAGATGAACAAGAAGGTCGAGCCAAAACGTTCCGGATCTGGCTCGGGTGCAATTGGCCCAGTTCAGAAGAGAAAAGTTGCGGCATCCACATCCAACGCCAAGGAGCGATCAGCACTCGAAGAAGGCGAGCCTCTTCGAAAGAAGGTGCACACCGCAGAGCCTGAGAAGCGAACCAAGCCGGAGGAGGTTGCAAGCAACGTGTTTGTCCCCGAGGTTTCGCTGGTGCACGAGTTCCCGCCTGGTGTCAAAGATCTCGATAGTGAAGACCTCGAGGACCCGCTCATGGTTGCCGAGTACGCCAACGAGATCTTCGAACATCTTCGCGAGCTCGAATGCAACTCCACTCCGAACCCCGATTACATGGACCACCAAGATGACCTAGAGTGGAAGACCAGAGGCATTCTTGTTGACTGGCTCATTGAGGTCCACACCCGCTTCCATCTCCTCCCAGAGACCCTCTTCCTTGCTGTCAACATTATCGATCGCTTCCTGTCCGAGAAGGTCGTCCAGCTCGACCGGCTCCAGCTGGTTGGCATCACCGCCATGTTCATCGCGTCCAAATACGAGGAGGTGCTGTCGCCGCATGTTGCCAACTTCCGCCATGTTGCTGACGATGGCTTCACCGAGTCCGAGATCCTCAGCGCCGAGCGTTTCGTTCTCACTACTCTCAACTACGATCTGAGCTACCCGAACCCCATGAACTTCCTTCGTCGTATCTCCAAAGCAGACAACTACGACATCCAGACGCGTACTGTCGGCAAGTATCTTGTCGAGATTGCACTGCTTGACCACCGTTTCATGGACTATCGCTCCAGCCATGTTGCTGCCGCCGCCATGTACTTGGCCCGGCTGATCCTCGATCGAGGTGAATGGGTAAGCAATTTTAAGCAATCCTCATTTTCAAAAAGTGAGGTACAAGACTAACAGCCTGCCAGGATGAGACTCTGTCTTACTACGCTGGTTACACCGAGGCGGACATTGACCCAGTCGTGCAGCTCATGGTTGACTATCTCGCTCGACCCGTCATCCACGAGGCCTTCTTCAAGAAATACGCGAGCAAGAAGTTCCTGAAAGGTATGCTGCTGTCTATTGATCACCTCCGCTCTCGCGTACAAACCCCTGCTGACTTTGGTGACAAGCTTCAATCCTTACCCGCCAGTGGGCGAAGAAGAACGTCCTTGCCTATGGCATCACCGACAGCCACCTATCTCTTGACCACATCTCATAGAGGCGTGGCTCAATCTTGTCGTCTCCGCACCCACCCACATAGACGACCATGACTACTATCACGATCTTGTTGAATCAGGATACACCACAAACATTTATGTGGTTGGATCGACGCCGCCTTGATGACTAAATCATTGACGAATACAATTACGACAAGCTCATCATCAACACCCCAATCGTCACAACGCCATCCTTTAACCTGCACATCAGTGATACGATACATACAGGCTAATGGCGAGTTTCCGAACTGAACCGGCCGATCAGTGCCGCCAACACGGTACTGAATTTCTCATAGGTGGCTTCCCTTGTTGATGGTTGCCACCTATACTGTCAAGTTATTGCGACGGCGCCCGGCGTCCTTGGCCAAGGGCGTCAACGGATGATATTCCTGGGGATTTCCTTATTTTTTTTTTCGCGTTTGTGTCCTACCCTGGGATCCGAATACCAACTGCCTTGTGTGTGTCTTGGGACCAAATCTGGCCTTGCTATGTCCGGGTTACCTATCCATGTAGTGAGGGGTGCCCGGAGTGGTATAATATTCGCTCGAGTGAACCGCCTGGTGTGGTCTAGATCGATGGGCATCGGCTGTGTGGATTCCCTAGTGTTGCGGGAGAAGGGGCATGAGAACAACTGTACATATTACGTTGGGCTATCACGTTGACCTGGTGAAATGGTCTATGTACGCAGGGGCATGGAAAAATCGCATTGCATTGATTCTTTACTTACTTGAAGTTTTGTGGCTGCTGTAGATGTGGCTCTCTCCGTGTTGCAAACTCTCGTGCTTGTCAGGTATCACCTCAAGCGAGGAGTAACCCATCTAGGGTGCTACATGGAGTATTATCGCGTCATTGTTTGCGTAGACTCCAAGGGGGTCCATGATTCCCTCGCCGATAGCCTCATAACTTCCTCGTCAAGCCTAATTCCCATTCCCCCATCAACCCCTGAACTTTAGACCGTGCCTTCGACGCCGCCCTCCTCTCCCTTCCTCGAGTCATCTCCCATCAACCCCCGAGAACTGACAATAACATCCACAGCTGTCCCTTTGTTTTCACCATTGCCCCAGCTCCCGGCCTCCCGCCCTTCTTGTGTTATTGGTCACTTCCGCCGGCGAGACCCCCAGAACGCTCCCGATACCAACTCCGCAACTCCTTCGCCGCGGGGGGGTTCTCGCCGCGCTTGCCCCATCGCGTCTCGACGGCCTCGTAGGCGGCCTTCCTGTCGGCCTCATAGGCTTCGCGCGCCGCGGCGTCGAGGCGCTCAGTCTCAACCGCCCGGCGGGCTTTGGCTAGGAGGGTGGGCCAGGTGGGAGGGGGCCCGCGGCCGTCGAGGAGGAACCAGATGTGGCCGGGGACGCGGGGTGATTGGCCTGTCGTCGACGACGACGATGGTGGTGCTGGTGCTGACGGCGCTGTCGGTGGTGGTGGGGGGATGGCGAGGGTTGCGAGGAGAGAGAGGGTGGAGGCCATTTATTTGTTCGTAGGGTAAGCTCCTGTTCTTTTCTTTTCTTAAGAGCTCCAGTTTTGTGATTTCTTGAGCAAGATGGACAAAGTTTGGTAGACACGGGAGAAAGGCGAGGAAGAAAGGAGGATGTGAGGTAGGCAAGTCGTGGTAGGTTTGCGTTATGATGATGTTTAAATACTGTTGACTTCGGTCTGGCTAGCAGGTGAAGGCTCAGGCCTCTGATGCGGTAGTTAACAGTGAATCTCCCTTCCCTCCCTATGACGGCAAAGTTTGCATACCTCCTGGGCGATGAATCACGCACTCACTCCAAAATATCCTTATGTTCCTCCCCCAGCACAGATCTTCCTCGCCGGCATCATTCCCCGACACGTACTCTCCACCTTCCGGAGTTGCTTCCTAGCGGCCATCGAGGACACCCGCACAATATCGGCTAGCCGAGGGAATCGGGAAGGTGCTTCTTCCATCACACAGCCGGGCATGTAGGTCGAGATGGCAGACATTGTGGTAAGGACGGACCACGAAGCTTCAGCGATGCTGTAGAAATTGCTGGCAGAGTCGATGGGAGGTTCTTCAAAATCCAACACGCGCGTGGAGAAGCCGTCGATTTCCTGAGCCAGAGTCGGTTCGATATCGTGGCTAACGTCTGTTTCGGGTGGAGAGACCACTACTCTCTCGCCGGGGCATGTTTTATGCTGGTTTTCCTTGTTCTCTGTTCCAGGGACGACGCTGGAATCGCTTTCCGGCAGGGCGTTACTGCTCGCTCCGAATATCTCACTCACGCTGCTCTCCAGGGCCAGAAGTTCGCTATAGGTTGCCGAAATATGGCTACCAAAGATGCTGTCCTCGTCAAAATTGTCCAAGGCGCCATTGAAGTCGTCTCCGTCGTCCTCCTCACAATCGAACTCTTCTTCTCCGGCAGAACACTCCGAATCCTCCGGTAGTAGGTTTGTCTGTCGTCCTGGCAAGAAGCAATACTCCAACGGAAGCCGGCGGCCGTGTCCCTCTTCAGAGTCGCTTTCCTCATCAAGTCCCAGCTGCTGGCTCCCAAGTCTTGTGCGAAAACTGCAAGTATCGACGGCCCTCTGGGTCCACGTGCCACTTCCGCGAGACAAATGGACGGTTTGGGCGTTGTGAATGTCTAGTTTCATTGGGGGCACCGATGAGGTTGCCATCCTCAGCTTCTGCTTCATCCAGGAGGATGTGCTCGAGTTGGTAGAATAAGAAGACATTTTTTTTGCAGAGCGGTTTGGTCGAAATTTCGGGTTGACCTCAAGGTGAGCGCTCTTATAGCCGTATCAAATGAAGGCATTCGCTGGTAGGGTTGATGAAGAAAGAGAGGGTAACAGAGGAGAATACCCCTTTTGGCAATATTTGGAGTTCTTTTGTGAAAAGCTATTGATGCAAGTGAAAACTGAGTGAGCCACCAAGGGGATTAACTTTGCAAGTGAAATGCCCCTTGAGATTGGCGGTTTGATTGTAGGAACAAACCTACCGTGTGACTGGAAGAGTTTGTGACAACTGACCGGACGATGGACGGACTCAGTCGAGCTGGTGGGTTAGTTCGCTGGTTTGTGGCTCCCCAACAATAGATGCTCAATGGATCCTAATGGACATTCAATAGGGGTGCTC
>Ga0164242_10004451_pt1 | contig 15737 bp, 14 predicted proteins | sample OricomgcompostMG_FD_108783 | JGI IMG/M metagenome (GOLD analysis project Ga0164242, IMG submission 108783) | Miracle-Growth compost microbial communities from Emeryville, California, USA - Original compost - Miracle growth compost (MG) ... | reverse complement strand
TTTCAGCGAAGTCTATACGTCGCTTCAAAACCATGTGGTAGACGGTCAGGAAAACCCTCTTCCCATTATTTACACCGCTAAGCTTTACGACGTGCAGAAATATCTCAGCATGACCCAGCATGCTTGGGACGGCTATCTGATGATCGGCAACAAGCCGGCCTTCAACGGTCTCCCGAAGAAGTGGCAGGAGATCGTCACGGACCAGTTGGGCGCCGCCGGCCACGCGGAACGGCAGGATATAGCCGATCTGACAAAATCGCTCAGAGACAAGCTGGCCGCGAAGAAGATGGAGGTCCTCTCCGTGGACAAGGGCGCTTTCCGCAACGCCCTCGGCAAGGCAGGCTACTATCCTCATTGGAAGGAAAAATTCGGGGCGGAAGCCTGGAGCTTGCTCGAGAAGACCTCCGGTCCGCTCAAATAGCTCCCCTTCTTGGGTGGAGAAGGCTATTGGCGCGGCGTCAATCTGTGCCGCGCCGACAAGGCGAAGACCGGGAGGAACGCACAAGGATGGATGGAGGATCGAGACCCGCCACGAGAGCGGGCACGCCCGGATCATTTGCCGCGTGGGCCGATGCCGCACTCGACGCGCTTGGGGCGGCGCTTCTCGTCTGCGAAGTCGGCATACTCTTTCTCGGCATCGTCGCAAGAGCGGTTTTCGTTCACCCGTTGATCTGGTCGACAGAATTCGCCCAGCTCATCTTCATCTGGCTGACCATGGTCGGCGCCGCCAGCGCGGTGCGCGACGACCAACACATGCGCATGACGGCGTTCGTGCAGGCGCTTCCTCTCCCGATGCAGGCGCGCGTCCGAGCAGGAGCCGACGTCGTCCAGCTCGTCGCGGTCCTGGCGATGATCAAGCCCAGCATCGAATTCCTGCAGGTGGAGCAGTTTTCCACCCTGTCGCAACTCGGGGTCTCCAGCGCCTGGGAAGCAGCCGGCCTTGTCGCGGGCTTCCTGCTCATCGCCGCCTATCTCGTGCGCGACCTCTTCTCCCATCGCGGCGCCGATCTCTGGCGCGGCGCGCTGGCGGCCGCGATCATCATCGGCATCGCATGGGGGATCGCCCTTTTCCTGGCGGACTATCCCTTGCCCGAAGTCATCTTTGTCTTTGTCGTCCTCCTGTTCGCCACCGTGATCGCCGGCGTGCCGATCGCGTTCGCCTTTGCATTCTGCACGGTCTTCTATCTCGCAGTCACGCAAAGCGCGCCGCTGGCGATCATAGCCAGCCAGGTCGAGCAGGGAACGTCTTCCATCATCATGGTGGCCGTGCCGCTGTTCGTCTTGTTGGGCGGACTTCTGACGGTCACGCGGCTCGCCCCGGCGATGATGCGATTTCTCACCGAGCTGATCGGACCGGTGAAGGGCGGACTGTTCTACGTGCTTATTGGTGGCATCCTGCTCGTCTCGGGAATTTCAGGCGCGAAGACGGCGGACCTTGCCGCCGTGGCGCCGATCGTTGTTCCTGAAATGAAGCGGCAGCGGATCGACGAAGGGCACATCCTTTCGGTCGTCTCCTGTTGCGGCGCCATGGCCGAAACGATCCCGCCATCGATCGTCCTGATCATCATCGGCGCCGTCACCGGAACGTCGATCGCCGCACTCTTCGAGGCGGGGCTGATGCCGGCGATGGTGCTGGCCGTCATTCTGGCGCTGCTGGCGCGCTTCTGGATCGGCGCCGACGCCGTCACGACGGAGCCCCGGCCGCCGCTCTCCCGCATCCTCCGCAGCTTCCTTTACGGCCTGCCCGCGCTCGTGCTGCCATTCGTGATCCGGTTTTTCGTTATAGACGGGATCGCCACCGCGACCGAGGTCGCGACCGTCGGTATCGTCTATTCGATCGTGCTCGGCGCCGTCTTCTACAGAGGCTTCCATCCGGCGGCCCTTTACCAAAGCGCCGCGAAAGCCGTCGGCCTGTCGGGCGCGATCATGTTCATCATTGCCGTCGCCACGGCAATGAGCTGGGCGCTGACCCAATCGGGCTTCGCCGCCGACATCACAAGGATGATGCTCGCCTTGCCGGGAGGGCAATGCGGGTTCCTGCTCGGGTCGATCGCCTTGATGGTCGTCCTGGGCAGCATCCTTGAAGGCATACCCATACTGATCCTGTTCGGACCGATACTGTTTCCGATCGCCCGCACCATGGGTATCGGAGATGTCCGCTACGGAATCGTCGTGGTCCTCGCCATGGGCATCGGCCTGTTCGCGCCGCCATTCGGCCTTGGCTATTATTCGGCGGGCGTGATCACGAATATCGATCCGAACAAGGCGCTGAAGACGATCTGGGGTTATCTGGTCGCCCTCATTGTGGGGCTGCTGATCATCGCCTTCACTCCCTGGTTTTAGAGCCAGGGACCGTCAATCGGGACCGGCTGCAATCTGCTCTGTCGAATCGCGCGATCGGGGAGAACCCTATTCTCCGCGCCATCTCCTGTCGTGTCCGGGCTCATGCCGATCTGCCGAACGGGATTCCGAAGCGGCGGAACGGCCGACATCGGTGAATCCATTTCATCGTTCCGTGCACAAAATGCGTTTGTTTTCATAGCTGCTTCCGGAGAAAACCTAGTCGTCTGAGTACCGTCAGCGATCGTGGGAGGAGACGCGGGCGTTGTGGTTGGAAGAAGCCTTGCCAGCCCATTCGCCGCGGCCAGAAGTGATGATCGAGAATAGCATCCCGGTTCTTGAGTGCCTCGATATCGAGAAGAGCTTTGGGGCGACCTCAGTTCTCAAGCGCGCCCGCTTGACCGTAAAAACCGGAGAAATCCATGCCCTTCTCGGTGGAAACGGCGCCGGTAAGTCGACACTGATCCGGATCGTTTCGGGCTCCATTCCGGCCGATGGCGGCTCCGTACGCGTCGCAGGTGCAACGGACTTCCAGCAAAGCAGCATCGCGGTCGTCTTCCAGGAATTGGCGTTGCTCCCCCATCTGACGGTCGCGGAGAATATCGATCTTCCGAACCGCAAAAATGGTTTCGCCCCCGCCGGTGGTCGAAAGCCTTATGAAGCGGCCTTCAACGCCCTGAGCCAGATCGACGGCGTGTTGGCGGGAACGGTGCTTGGAACGCTGGTTGCCGATCTCGATCTTCATCAACGGCAGTTGGTGGAGATCGCCAGGGCTTTGGCATCGGGCGCGAGGCTGATCCTTCTCGACGAGCCCACCGCGAACCTGACATTCGGCGAGAGCGAGCGGCTTTTCGCCATTATGAGGCGCCTCGCGCGCAGCGGCATCAGCCTTGTCATCGTTTCACACCGGATGAACGAGATTCGCGCAATCGCCGATGTCTGCACGATCCTTCGCGACGGGAAAACTGTCGTAGACCGGAAGCCCATGGCGTCGATCGATGACGAACAGATCGTCGAAGCCATGGGGCAAAAGCAACTGACCGAGGCCGAACAGGCAAAGGCCGGACCAACGGCTTCGCGCCGCCCGGCGCAACGTGTCACGAATGCGACGCGTCTTGCGCTTGCGCATGGCGCCATCCGCGTGGCCGCCGCTTCAGGCGACATTCTGGGTTTGGCGGGCGCTCCGGCCGGTCCAGGTACTCTGTTGGATCATCTCACCGGCGTGCGGCCATCCAGCGAATGGGAGATCATGCGTGACGGTCGGCCCCTCCGCTTTGCAAGCCCGTCACAGGCAGTGCGGGCCGGCATCGGATATGTCACGGGCGATCGGGCGAACAAGGGAATTTTGTCGTCCTTACCCATCCTAGACAATATCGTCGCCGCGACCAGGGTGGCGCGGCGACGCCTGTTCGCCTCAGCGGAGGAGGTCGGCGCAGCAAGCCGTTCTCTCGATCGGCTGTCGATCAAGGCCTCCTCGATCGACGCGATGCCGAGCAGCCTGAGTGGCGGAACGCAACAGAAGCTCCTGCTTGCGCGATGGCTCGACGATTTGCCGGACATTCTCGTTCTCGAGGAGCCGACCCGGGGCGTCGATATCGGCACCAAGCGGGATATCTACGACATCGTCCGTCAGGCGGCGGCCAGCGGCGCCATCGTGGTCTGGTGGTCGACCGAATTCGCCGAACTGGCCGCCGTTTGCAACAGCGTGATCTCCTTCGATTTGTCAGGCCGCCCGGTCGAGGTTCTTGAAGAAGGCTACATCACCGAGGTCACCTTGGCGAAAGCGACGGGGATGGCGGCATAGCGATGAGCGTCCTCAATAAAAATGGCCAGAACAGGGAGGCGAACGTGTCGGATATCGTGGCGGCCCATCATTCAGGGACGGCGGCGCGGCCCGCGCTGCGTGCCGGCCCGCTGGTGCGGGGTTTCAAGACCTACAGAACGGAGATCGCGATCGCCGTGGCTATCATACTCATCGAGGTGGTGGTCAGCCTCTGGATCCCACAGGCGCTGAGCCTCGGAAACGTCGCCAATGTCGCCCAGGCCGCTGCTCCTCTGGTGATCATGTCGCTGGGGGTCCTCCTGGTGGTGATCACGGGCGGAATCGACCTTTCGGTCGGATCGATCTTTTCCCTGACCGGCATGGTAACTGGTCTTGCGATGTCTTCCGGCGGGATGGACTGGCCCGCGGCGTGCCTACTAGGCCTCGGCGTGGGGCTGGCCGTGGGCGCCGTAAATGGCGCGCTTGTCACATTCGTAGGCCTCGCCCCCTTCGTGGTGACATTGATCACCTATGCGGTGGCCGGCAGCCTTAGCTTCGTCATCACGAACGGCCAGTCGATCGCTATCCTAAACGGCGATTTCTGGCTCCTCAACAGCGGCTCCATCGTTCCCGGCATCGTCAATTACCTGTTCTACAGCATTGTCTTCATAGCCATCGCGGAACTCGCATTGCGCAGGCTGGTCCTGGGCCGCTGGGTCTATGCGGTCGGCAGCAACGACAGGGCGGCCCGACTTTTGGGAATTCCGGTCAACGGCGTGCGCTTCTCGGTCTATGTCTTCTCGGGCCTGCTCGCCTCGTTTTCGAGCCTGATCAGCCTTTCCTACATCAGCAACGCGGAAACCACCGCCGGCGCCAATCTCATGCTCCAGGCAATAGCCGCCTGCGTGATCGGTGGCGCAAGCCTGTTCGGCGGAACCGGTTCGGCCATCGGCGCCATGCTTGGCGCCGTCATGATCACGGTCATTCAGAACGGCGTGAATCTCATCGGCATCAACAGTTTTTGGCAGGGCTCCGTGACCGGTCTTGTCATTCTCGTAGCGGTTCTCGTCGACCGCGTGGCGAAAGTCAGGTCCTGAAATCGGCTTTTCAAATTCAACGCAGGCAAACAGGGAGGTATCGTCAGATGAAAACCGGAATCAAACGTCTCAATCTCTTCTCGGCTGTCGCCGCGGCATGCCTGATGGCCGCTCCGGCTCTCGCGCAGTCAGGCAAGCATACGGTCGCATATATCGCTCCATCGCTCGACATTTCCTACTGGCAGTGGGTGGCTTACGGCACCAAGACCAAGGCCAAGGAACTCGGCATGGATTATATCGAGATGGATTCCCACAACTCTCCAGCCGATCAGATGAACAATGTCCGTACGGCGATTACCCGCGGAGTTGACGCCATTGTCATGGGGCCGGTCAGCTCGACCTCGACCCCGCCGGTGCTGCGCATCCTCAAGCAGAAGAAGATCCCTATCGCCTTCACCGGTATCGGACCGCAACCCGGCCAGACCGACTACACGTCGTCGGTCACGGCGAACAATTATGAAACCGGCCAGGCGGAAGGAAAGTTCATCTGCGAACAGGCCAAGAAACGGGGCGGCAACAAGATCGGCATGCTGTCGCTCCCGCAGGATCGCGAAAATGCCCAGAAATATCTGAAAGGGGCAAAGGAGGCGTTCAAGACCAACGGGTGCGATCTCGTCCAGATTCTCCAGACAAAGGGGCTGACGGTTCGCGAAGCGGTCAACCAGGCGAACGACCTCCTCACGGCGCACCCTGACATCAAGGGCATCTACGGAATGTATGACGAGGCAGCGACAGGCGCGGCGAAAGCGCTGCAGACACGAAAGCTCGTCGGCAAGATAGCCGTCGCAACGGCGGACGGGAGCCCGACGACGGTCCGTCTCCTGAAGGACGGAGTGATCCAGGGCCTGTTCCTGCAGGAAGCGGTGGGACAGGGCATCGACGCGACCCAACAGGTGTACAACGCTCTCAATGGAAAGAAGGTCACGAAGGACCTGCCGCTCTCCGAGCCCCTTGTGACCGTGGAAGATGTCGGCAGCCAGAAATCCCAGGAAAAGCTGAAGCGCGTCTATCCGCCGAGCGCCGGCTCTTACTGATCTCGATCTCGGCTCCAGCTCTCATAGCTGGAGCCACCACATTCCAATTGATTGGGAGACCTAGGCAATGGCCCTTCTGCCCGTCATCGACGCTCACCACCATCTCTACGATCTCGAGCGGAATTATTACCCCTGGCTGCATGACGGCGTAAAACCTTCCACCTTCGGCGATTATACGGCGATATGCAAAAGCTATCGCATCGAGGATTTCCTTGAGGATTGCCGCAACCAGAACGTGGTCAAGTCGGTCCATCTCGATGTCGGATACGACCCGGCGGACCCGGTCGGCGAGACGCGTTGGCTGCAAGGCGTCGCCGACAAGCACGGCTTCCCCCACGGCATCGTGGGATATGCCGATCTTTCGGCTCCCGATGTCGGAGATATATTGGACCGGCACATGGCGTTTGCCAATTTCCGCGGGATCCGCCAATCCCTCAACTATCACTCCGATCCTGCCAAAACCTACCTGCCGAGACCCGGCGTCAGCTGCGAGCCCGATTGGCGGCGCGGCTTCAGGCAACTGGCGGAGCGCGGTCTCTCATTCGATCTCCAGATCTATTACCCGCAGATGGAAGAGGCATACGAACTCGCCCGCGCCTTTCCCGATACACAGATCATTCTCAATCACACCGGCATGCAGGTGGACGGTCCGGAACATTTCGATGCCTGGAAAGCCGGGATGAAAAATCTCGCGGCGGCCAAGAATGTGGCATGCAAGATCTCGGGCTTGGGGATGGGAGATTGGCATTGGACAACCGAAAGCATCAGGCCCTATGTGTTGTCGGCGATCGAGCTTTTCGGCGTGGGCCGCTGCATGTTCGCCAGCAATTTCCCCGTCGACAAGCTCTTCAGCAGCTACGACGATATTTTCAATGCCTTCCGGGACATCACGTCCAAGTTTTCTGAGGCTGAACGTTGGGCACTATTTCATGGTAACGCAGAGCGGTATTACCGCCTGTGACATGGTAAGAGCCGATACCTGCTATCGTCCACGCGTTTTTTGTGACCAGGGCGCGGTGGCTTTGCGTTTCGAATGGATCCTTTCGAGTAACGAACGTAAGTTGCTTTTTGGCCGCCAAAGATGGTTCTCGACGAACGTCCAAGTCGAGAAACAAAACCGACGCTCGAAGGCCGAGAGCGACTGAGCGATCGAATTCATGATTAGATTGAACCACTGCAATCTCAGTTAGAAGTTAGATCAATTCCTGTCGGTGCGCTTCCGGCCTCCATCCAACTGTCCGTTACGTGTTCAAGGACGGCAAGTTTCGGGCGGCGGTGAGAGCAACCCGAGCGACGACAATAGGGGTCGCTTTCTGAACGGCAGTTATCCGCCGAGCACGCCCAGGACCGAATTGTCGGCTGCCGGCCCCCTTCCAGCCATTCACGAGCCTGCAGTCGCCGAACTGAGCCAGAGTTGTTAACGTCAACAATGCAGAAGCTGCTGCTACATGTTCGCCTTTTGTGCCTATAAAGTCCCATAAGAAGGCAGTGTGGAACGGCCATCGCGCAGCGCGTTCCGACAATGCTTCGACCCGGCCCCAACCTATTGCTGTACTGCTTGCCGGTTCGGTACCGGCGCAGCCGAGCCACTTTCAAGTGCTTGTCGGAAAGCTTATCCATTCCGAGGTTGCGATATCAGTCGCTGAACCGTTGGAAGTCCAGGGTTCAGCAATCCTGATAGCGTTTGCAGGCGCGCGGAGCCCGATCTGTTAGATACGTGCAGTGACTGTCTTTACCGTGTAATATGCTTTGAGGCCCTCGAGACCTTTCTCTCGTCCAAATCCGCTGTTTTTCGTTCCGCTAAATGGTGTTTCAACGCCTCCTGCGAAATATTGATTTATGAAGACTTGCCCGCTGGAGACATGCCTGCTGAATCGAAGCGCCTTCGTGATATCTTTTGTATAAACGCCAGCGACGAGCCCAAAATCAGTGCATTCCGCCAGTTGGCAGGCATGGTCAAAATTATCGGCGATCTGCACCGTAAGAACTGGCCCGAATATCTCCTCTTGCACTGCTTTTGCCGTGACTTCGCTCGCGACGAGAACGGTTGGCTCAAAAAACCAGCCGTTAAGGCCGTCCGGCCTTTTGATCTTTCCGCCTGCAAGAAGCTCACACCCTCCAGAAATCGACTCTCCGACAATGCGCTCGATTTTCGCCAACTGCTGGCTGGATATGATAGGACCGATATCGGGGTTATCGAGTCCGCGTCCAAAGGTAAAGGAACTGATTCGAGCGGTCAGTGCTGCAAGAAAGCCATCCGCTCGGCTGCGTTCGACGATAAGTCGCGAACCTGCTGAACAAACTTGACCGGCATTGGTGAATATCGCCTTCAAGACGCCTTCCAGAGCCTGATTCTCGTCCGCGTCTGCAAGCACGACGACTGGAGATTTTCCACCCAGTTCCATCGTCGTCGATGCAAAATCAGATGCCGCGGCGAGCATCACCGTCTTTCCGGTCGCCACGGAGCCGGTAAAGGTTACGTGCGAGATGCCTGGATGCTTTGTGAGCGGCGCGCCAGTGATTTGGCCAGGACCGCAAACCACGTTGACGACCCCTGCGGGGACGCCGGCTCGTTCAAGATAGCGTGGCAACATCAGCGCCGTTAACGGAGTCTGTTCTGCCGGTTTGATGATGGCCGTTGCACCAGCGGCCAAAGCGGGTGCAAGACCCCGAGCTGTGGTAACGAGCGGGAAATTCCATGGGATGATGTGGGCTGTTGCACCTATCGGCTCGTGTAATGTGAACGAGACGAAGTCCGGGCCAAGCGGGATGGTGTCGCCCTGTAACTTGTCGGCGATGCCACCATAGTATTCGAAGTAACGGGCCGATGTTTCGATGTCACCTTTGGCTTCGCGCAGCGGCTTCCCGCTATCGAGCGACTCGACGGTCGCGAGGCGTTCAGCGTCCTCCCGGATCTCACGTGCAAGTCGTATAAGCATCCGGCTTCGCTCGGCTGGCGTTACTTTCGCCCATGCACCCTTGAGCGCCCGCTTGGAAGATTCCACCGCTTCATCAACGATGTCTGCGCTGCTGATAGGCACCTCACAGATAATATCACCCGTGGCGGGGTCATAGGTAGGGAGTGGATCGCCGTGCAAGGTGCGATTGGCGCCGCCGATAAAGGGGTTCAAGTTGATGTTCTCGATGGCGGTGATCTGGTTCATTGGGTTTCTCTTGACTTGGACAGGTTGATTTCATCAGGCTCGCGGGCTGGGCCTGCATCAGCGTCGGCCGCCAATTCACAAAGACGGACAGGTCTGAGCGGCGGACGGGCTCGGGGATAGGTCGCTCCATCTTGGAGATCGAAACCAAGTAGGGAAGAAGCGACCGACAGACAGTTGCGACCTTGGCACCGCCCCATGCCCAGACGACTGGACGTTTTGAGCGCGTTCAGGTTTTCCCGCTCGCTATTGGGGTCAAACGAAAGGCGACCTAAGGTAATTTCCTCGCAACGACATACGATTGTCTCCTCGGTGGCTGCAATCAAGGAATTTGACATCCTGTAGGCGATGTTCAGTTTCCGGCGGTACCGATCGAGAGAGCGATAGCGTCTCGCCAGGGAAGGCGGGACCGGGGCACCAAGAATGGAAAGTGCTGCAATGCGGCCCTCTAGAAGCGCGATTTCAACACCACCGATTCCTGCGCCATCGCCGATCGCGTAAATATCCCTCACACTGGTCTCGAGGTGGGCATCGCGCAACGGAACGAAACCATTCAACTGTGGGTTCATTTCCATGCTGCAGCCAAACATCCGCGCCGTCTCCGAACCCGGCAGCAGACCATATCCGACGACTAGGATGTCAGCTTGCATCCAACGCTTTTTCTTCAACACCGGCCTGCCGTCCATTCCAATTGGGGCAATGGCAATTTCGCGAAGGGTCTCATCTCCTCTCGCCTCGCAGATCATCCAACCCGTCTTGAGGCGTAGTCCCGATCGCAGAATCCGGGCACGATGTTTGGCAGCTGTGGCCAATATGCCAGGTGCGGCGAACAAGCCGTTCAAAGCCACCGACGCGAGCTTTATATCTGGCTGCGCCTCAATCACCGCGGTGACATCGGCGCCGGCCGCGATCATTGTGCCCGCCGCCACAAGCACGAGCGGACCGTTGCCGACAATTACGACGCGCCCCAAAGGGACTAGTCCGTGTGCCTTGGCCAAATTGAGGCAACCTCCCGCCGAGATGACGCCAGGCAGCGTCCAGCCCGTAAATGGTAAGGATTTCTCCTGGGCTCCGCTGGCCAAAACGATAGCAGATGCACGGATTCGACCGCTGCCGTGAATTCCAGCATAGGCGACGGTCTTGGAATCGGGCGCGCCCCAAACCACCGTCGACGGTAGATGTCGGACCGAAGGTACACGCAGCTTGGCCATGAGCCCGTCGAAGCGCGCCTTGTCGCGCAACAGGCGTACATCGGATGTGGTGTGATAAGATGGGGGTAGCTGACGGAAGTACTGGCCGCCTGCAACCGGATTGTCATCGATCAGGACCGTTTCCTGACTTGCTGAAGCTAGCTCGGCCGCACAGGCCAACCCAGCTGCTCCAGCACCAATGATGACCACCGGATCGCTCATTTCGAACAGCACCCGTCAGCAAAAGAGACTGCTTTTCCATCGCCGATTGAATGAGTGCAGCTTCTAACGACCCCAATCCCCTCGATATAGACCGCACACTCCCAGCAGATACCCATCCCGCAATAATATCCGCGGGCCTGGTGGCCGTTTCTCGTTCTCCGCAGGAGCAAGATCCCGGCGCGCATCAGCGCTGAGGCAATAGTCTCGCCGACATAGCCGGTACACGGCTTGCCTTCGAACGTGAAGTGGACGCAGCCTTCCTGCGGCTTCACCCCTTCAATGAAACGCATTCTAGGCTGTGACATGGGAAAATCGTCCCGGGTCGAAGATGTCGATCGGCTTTGACGTCGCTCCGCTCAGGATCAGTTCGCCAAGCAACTGGCCCATCAATGGGCCGAGTGTGAAACCGCCCCGCGCGCACGCCGCACAGAAGATATTGCCGTGTCCAGGCAGCAGGCCAAGATAGGGATAGGAATCGGGCGTTACGCCCTCATATCCAGCCCAGCTCCGCAGGACATTCAGCTTGGACAGGCCGGGAATGACCCGCATCGCGAGGCGCAGATTATGTACCAACTGGTCGTAGTCGATGTCTTTGCGAGCATCGTTGATCGTCCCGACGCCCTGCCAGCCGCCGCCGATCAGGCAGCTTCCGTTCGCGACCTGTTTGAGCGTCAGGATGCCGCGCGCATGCGTTATAATGTTTGGTATCGTAAGCTTGGCGGGCTCCGTTACCGATACCATGTTGACGTCAAGAGAAACCGGCAATTTGCTGCCAACCATTGCAGCGAGCTTCATCGACCATGCACCGGTGGTCAGTGCCAGTTTCTCGGCAAGGAATATCCCTCGGGTTGTCTCAACGCGAATACTGGCGGTTTGTCTGATAGCTTGGACGCCCGCGTTTTCGATGAGCATCACCCCCGCAGCCTCCACCTTGCGGCGCAGGGCCGGCCCGACAAGAGTCGGGCTTGCGTAGCCGTCTTCCGGCGAGAACGTTGCCGCTACGCATTCGGGCGAGATCCATGGCGCCAGGGCGCGAATCTCGTGGCGGTCCAATCGCTGAGCATTCAAGCCCAGGGCACGCTGCTCGTCGAGCGCCTGGTCCAGCCGCTCCGCTTCCGCATCCGAAAATGCGACTTTGTAGCCGCCATCACGACGTACGCCGACATCGGCGCCCAGCCGGTCGGACATAGTGCCCCAGAGTTCCCAAGCCCAGAGCGCATATGGCACCAGCGCGGGAAGCTTATTTTGGACGGCAAGTGAACCGGCGTTTACTGCTGAAGCTTCACTCCACACCCTCGATCGCTCAAGGATGATAACCGATTTCCCTGCCTCAGCCAGTGTCAAAGCACAGAATAGGCCAAATATGCCACCGCCTATCACAATGATTTCAGCGGCGTCGGAAACGCTGTTATGCGGCGCTTCCCTGCCCATCATCGCCGCTCCACGGCTTTACGCCGTCGTGGTGAATCCGGATACTCATGCATATACTGTTTGAGCGCAATCTGAGACGACTTCAAATCTTCAAGCACCGCATTCCGAAGGGCCTTAGGATCACGACGAGCGGCTGAATCGATTATGTCCTCATGCCGCCGATGGTCCGTACGGTTTCGATGGAGGATCGGATACATGTGGCGAAGCGTTGGACCAATCCTAAGCCAAAGACTCTCGTCGATCTTGAGCCGGACCGGCAGATCCGCCCGCTTATAAATCGCAAAGTGGAAGATCGAGTTGTAGTGCAAAACCTGCCTGTAGTTCGCCTCACCGAGCGCGTCTAGAAATCTTCTTTGGGTGCCTTCAAGGAAGGCGATGTCCTCATCGCTCAGGCGGGCTGCCGCCGCTTCGGCCATTTCGCCCTCCAGAGTACGGCGAATATCGAATATTTCTTCGATTTCTGCCTCGGCGCGCTCCGGGACCAAAACCGCATTCTTTTCGGTTACTTCAAGGACGCCGTCAGCGACGAGGCGCAGCACTGCTTCGCGAACCGGTGTTACGCTCACGCGGGCCTCTTCAGCGAACCTGCGTATATTAATACGCTCCTTCGGTGCGACGGAGCCCGACAGAATAGCGGTTGAGAGCTGTCGATAGACTTGGTCAGCCAGCGTGTCTCCCCGCATCGGCATTCCGTAATCAAGCAGTTCGTCATTCAAAGGCATTTAGAGGCTCTTGACGCATATTCGATACGCCGTATATGGTATATCAAATTATGGCAAAGTCAAGTAGCTAGGAGCGGTGCAGTCATGGCAATTGTAAGTTGGGGCGGGGTAATGCCGGCATTGGCGACACCGTTTGGGCGAGACGGCAGGCTCGATGAATCACTGCTCGCTACGCTGATCGACCTTCTTTTGTCTGAAGGTGTTTCGGGTTTTGTCGTGGGGGGCAGCACCGGAGAGTACTACTCGATGTCTGTGCCTGAGCGCACTGGCCTGTTCGAGGCCGTTGCGCGTCATGTAGCGGGCCGCTCTGTGCTTATCGCGGGCACATCGTCGATCAACCACGCTGAAACGCTTGAGCTTTCAAAGGCTGCAAAGGGGATTGGTTACGATGGGTGCATGGTGCTCCCACCGGTTTATTGCCTTCCCAAGCCGGCGGAGATTGTCCGCGCGTTTGAAGAAATCACCGCGATCGGCTTGCCCGTCATGGTCTACAATAATCCTGCCCGTGTTGGGCTGGGCCTGTCCTATGATTTGGCGCTTCAGATCGCTCATCTCCCAGGTATCGTGGCTTACAAGGAGAGCGCCAGAGATCTTTATGCGATCGCGGATCTCTATTACGCGACACGTGATCGCCTCGCGCACTTTGCAGGCCTTGAACCATATGGCAGCGCGCTCTTATCGCGTGGAGCCAAGGGCATCGTGTCAACAATATCAAACGTGTGCGGCCGCGAGGTCGTAGACTATTATCGTGCATTCCAGTCGAATGACATGCAGATGCTGTCCCGCTCGCAGCAGGTAATCGACGAGATGTATCGCCTGCTTACTCAGTCGGGCCTTTCCAATTTTGCATTTGTCAAGAGCGCCATGGCCGCTCTGGGCCGTCCTGGCGGGAGCGTTCGCGCTCCACATCTGATGGCTGATCAGGCTCAGATAGAGAAAATCGGCCGATCCATTGAGGGCATTTACGCCAGAGCAGGGATCAATCGTACGCGTCGATGACAGAAAGATGCGGCAAGGGTAACCAACATGTGGAGGAGAACACAATGAAACCCAATACTGCAGTGAATGCTATTCTTATCGTCGCAAGTCTGAACCTGGGAGCAATAACCGCAGCGGCTGCAGCAACTGCGACGGACCCGGTCTGGAGCCGTATCGAATCTTCTGGAAAGCTCGTTTGCGGCGCCATTCCGAATGACCCCGTAGGCTCCTGGCAAGACCGCAAAACCGGTCAATGGGAAGGCTATGAGATTGATCTCTGCAGGGCGATCGCCACGGATCTTTCGAAGGAAATGGGCCGCAAAATCCAGCCGGATTTTAAGGAAACCAGCTGGGGTACAGTCGTTCTGGATATCCAATCCAACAAGATCGACATCTGGCCCGGGATGAGTGCGACGGCCGCGCGCAAAAAGGCCGTATCAATGGTCGGACCGCTCTATTCTCTCGCGATCTGCGGGGTCACTTCCAAGAAATTCACAGGGGGCGACACCTGGGAAGGTTTAAACAAGTCTGACGTGCGTATCGCCACGGTGGCCGGCACCAGTCAAGAGGGCCCAATCAAGAAATTGACACCCAAAGCGACGCATATCTCGCTTCCCGAGTTTTCCCAGGTCGCTTTAGCTGTGCAATCCGGGCGTGCTGATATGATGGGTGCGGATATCCTGCGCTGCCTGCCTGTGCCCAAGACAGCTCCGGATGCGTTTGGACGCGTTGTGTTTCCCAAGCCTGTTTACTCGATGCCTTCGTCTGCGGGTCTGTCGAAGAACGCGGTCCATCTTACCGCCTGGCTGCAGAAATGGGCCGACAAAAACCGGGAGGCGGGAAAGATCAAGTCGATCTTCCTGAAGGTGCTGAACAAAGCCGGATACGACATCAGCCTTGTTCCCTCCGAGGTCCAGTTCTGAAGACGCGTGTTGCCGTTCTCCGTGTGATCCGCGCTCATTTCTAGGACCGACCCGATCAGTTGCGTCAACTCTGCCGCGAGCATTCGCGGCAGACCGCCACAAGCTTAGGGAACTCACGAAGGTGAATTATCAGTTTGACTGGTCTGTAGTATGGGACCCCTCTGCTTGGATCCAGGCGATTGGCGTAACGCTGGCCTATGGACTTGGGACAACCATCGCCGGGCTGATCCTTGGCTTAGTGCTAGGGCTCCTGTTGATTAGCCGATATCGGCTCGCCCGCCAGCCGGTATTGCTCTTCATTGGGATTTTTCGGTGTACGCCGGCACTAATCCAGATCGTTTGGTTCTATTACGCATTCCCCATGGCGCTGAATATAAATATGCCGGCGTGGCTAGCGGCGGGATGTGGCCTAACCTTCTATATGGCGGCATTTTCAGCGGAAATTTTTCGAGGCGGGATTCAGTCGATTGAGAAGGGGCAGTGGAATGCCTCTCGTTCTCTTTGCTTCTCCTATTGGCAGAGTATGCGCTACGTGATTCTGCCACAAGCATTTAAGAGGATGACGGCTCCTCTCGTAAATCAATCAATTATACAATTTAAGAATACTTCTCTACTTTCCGTCGTGTCTGTACATGACATAATGTTTACAGCATCATCATTAACATCTGCGACGTTCAGGCCGCTTGAGCTTTTTACGTTTGCATCTCTTCTATATATTATCATTATCTGGCCAATGGCATCCGCAGCCTATCAATTCGAAATCCGAATGGGCAGTGGGAATTCACATTCATGACAGACAGTTTTATCGAGATCCGGTCGCTCAAAAAGGTCTATGGCCAGGTCGAGGCGGTGGCCGACGTGACACTCACCCTGGAGG
>Ga0164242_10004450_pt1 | contig 15744 bp, 11 predicted proteins | sample OricomgcompostMG_FD_108783 | JGI IMG/M metagenome (GOLD analysis project Ga0164242, IMG submission 108783) | Miracle-Growth compost microbial communities from Emeryville, California, USA - Original compost - Miracle growth compost (MG) ... | reverse complement strand
GATCTCGTCGGCGTCGACGACAGTCGAGAGGCGATGGGCGATGACGATCGTGGTTCGGACGCGCTCGATCGATTGAAGCGTCGCCTGGATATCCGCCTCGGTGCGGCTGTCGAGCGCACTGGTCGCTTCGTCGAGGATCAGGATCGGGGGGTCCTTCAGCAACGTCCGCGCGATAGCGACACGCTGCTTCTCACCGCCTGATAGTTTGAGGCCGCGCTCGCCGACCCGCGTCTCATAACCTTCGGGCTGGCGTTCAATGAAGCCGGCGATCGCGGCACCGCGCGCAGCCGCGACGATCTCCTCCTGGCTCGCGCTTTCGCGGCCATAGGCAATATTGTAGCCGATCGTATCGTTGAACAGCACAGTGTCCTGCGGCACGATGCCGATTGCGGCGCGCAAAGACGCCTGAGTCGCCTGCGAAATATCTTGTTCGTCGATCGTGATTCGCCCGCCAGTCAGATCGTAGAAGCGGTACATGAGGCGCGCCAATGTCGACTTGCCCGCGCCCGATGGCCCGACCACCGCCACGGTTTTGCCGGCTGGAATATCGAGATTGATCCCCTTGAGGATCGGCTGCCCGGGTTCGTAGCCGAAGCGCACGTCCTCGAAGCGGACATGACCGTCGCCCACCTCGAGCGGCAGCGCCCCGGGCGCATCGACCACCTCGCTCGGGGTGTCGATCAGGTCGAACATCGCCGCCATGTCGATCACGCCTTGCCGGATCGTGCGATAGACCATGCCAAGCAAATCCAGCGGCCGGAACAGCTGCGACAGCAAGGTCGAGACGAACACCACGTCACCGGCCGAGAACCGTCCCCGGCTCCAACCCCAGGCGACGAATGCCATGCCGCCGCCCAGCATCGCGTTGGTGATCAGCGCCTGGCCAATGTTAAGCCAGGCAAGCGAGTTCTCGGATTTCACCGCGGCGTCCGCATAGGCGGTCATCGCGCGAGCATAGCGCCGGCCCTCGCGGGCTTCCGCGCCGAAATATTTCACCGTCTCGAAATTGAGTAGCGAATCGACCGCGTGCGCCACCGCGCCAGTGTCGAGATCGTTCATCCGCGCGCGCAAGGCATTGCGCCAGTCGGTGACGACGCGGGTGAAGACGATATATGCCGCCACCATCACCACTGTCGAGGCGACCAGCCACAGTCCGAAATTGATCCAGAAGATGCCGAGCACCAGCGCCAGTTCGAGCACGGTCGGTGCGATGTTGAAGAGCATGAAATAGAGCATCGTATCGATGCTCTTGGTGCCGCGCTCGACCACCCTTGTTACCGCGCCGGTACGCCGCTCGAGGTGAAAGCGCAGGGAGAGCTGGTGGAGGTGATCGAATACCGTCGCGGCCAGCCGCCGCGTGGCTTCCTGCCCGACGCGCTCGAAGGTGACGTTGCGGAGATTATCGAACAATGTCGTAGCGAAGCGGGAGGCGGCATAGCCGATCACCAGCAGCGTCACCAATGTGCCTAGCGAGCGATCGCCGCTCGCCATCCGGTCGACCGCATATTTAAGAGTATAGGCGGCGCCGAACACCTGAACGATTTTCGAGGCGACGACGAGCAGCATCGCGCCGGCGATGCGCAGCTTCAGACCTGTCTCGCCGGCCGGCCAGAGATAGGGAAGGAAGCGCCGTAATATTGGCCACATGGGCTGGTCGACGCGGGTCTGGGTGGTCGGATCGGACGCCATCGCGGAAGATGTAGGCGCGCGAGGCCGACTCTGCCAGCCGCGTGAACTTGCGACAAAAGGAGGAACCATCGCGCCGGTCGGTTGATTGACAGCTTGACCCCGGAGATACTCGATGCACCCCGTATTTTACGTGATCGCCATTCTCGGATGCTCGGACGGCTCGCAGGTCTGCCAGCAGCGGCGGGTCGAACCGATCCGCTACGAAACGCCTGCTGCGTGCCAAGCGGCGATGCCGGCGGTGCTGGAACGCAACACTGACCTCGATTTCCCGACCATCGAGGCCGCTTGTGAGGCGAACGGACCGACCATCGCGCGAGAGCAATCGAGCCATCAGCAGCAGGGGTAAGAACGCGCTATTCCGGTGCGCGAATGATGGTCATAGCCGGGGCTTAGGCGGGCGGGCGGTCGTAACTTTGCAATAGGGCCTTCGCTGGAAAGCGCGGTCTGAGCGAAATCACAAGTCCGCGGTGCTCATCCGTGTGATTGGCTGTGCGAGCGGCCGGTGCGCCGCCATCTTGGCAAGCAGTCCGTCGAGCACCGTATCGACGATCAGCAGCTCGCGGTGCTGGGGCCGGAGGAAACCGATTTCGGCCATTTTGGCGATGAAGGCGATCAGCGCGTCGTAATAGCCCGCGCTATTGAGCAGCCCCACGGGCTTGGTGTGATAGCCAAGCTGGGCCCAGCTCATCGCCTCCCATAACTCGTCCATCGTCCCGGTACCGCCGGGGATTGTCACGAAGCCATCGGAAAGATCGGTGAACAGCTGCTTGCGCTGGTGCATGTTGCGCACCGTGTGGAGCTCGGTGAGGCCACGATGAGCCACCTCGGCATTGACCAGCGCATCGGGGATCACACCGATTACCTCGCCCCCCGCTTCAAGCGCGCTGTCGGCGACCGCTCCCATCAGCCCGAGCCGACCGCCGCCGTAGACCACGCCGATTCCGCGCTCGGCGAGGCCGCGCCCGACAGCGCGTGCGGTTTCAATGTAGACAGGATCGGCGGGCGTTGCAGAGCCACAATAGACGGCGAGGCGGTTCATGCGGGTGGGCTAGGGCAAGCAATCAACGGTGACCAGCAAAATTCGCCTTGACCGCCACGACGGCTATTGCCTTGCCTCGAGCATCAGCGCCGCGGTCACCTTCGCCCCAGCCAAGACCCCTGGAACTCCCCCGCCCGGATGCGTGCCGGCGCCGACGAAGTAAAGGTTGGGAATATTGGGATCGCGGTTATGGACGCGAAGCCAGGCGCTTTGCGCCAGGGTCGGCTCCAGGCTGAAGGCGCTGCCCAGGTGCGCGTTGAGGTCGCGCGCGAAATCGCTCGGCATGTAGCTGAATTTCGTGACGATCCGGTCGTGGATATCTGGAATCAGGCGTCGGCCTATTTCGTCGAGAATGCGACGCTCGACGATCGGGCCGATTTCATTCCAGTCGACCGGGAACTTGCCCAAATGCGGCACAGGGGCCATCGCGTAAAAGGTCGAATGTCCCTCGGGCGCTAGGCCGGGGTCGGTGACGGTGGGGTGATGCAGGTAGATCGCGAGTTCGCCCGGCAGCACGCCATTATCGAAAATATCGGCGAGCAGCCCTTTGTAGCGCGACCCGAACAACACCGAGTGGTGCGGGATGCCGGGCCAGGCGCCCTTGATTCCGAAATGAACAATGAAAGCTGATGGCGAGAAGCGCTTGCGCTCCAACCGGGCACGGGTGCGCTGCGCGCTGCGCGAGCCGGCGAGCAGGTCGCGATAGGAATGAACGACATCGGCGTTGCTCGCCACCATGTCGGCCTCGCCGTGCCAGCCGCTCAAGGTTGTCACGCCGGTTGCCCGGTCTCCCAGCGTGTCGATAGCGACGGCGGGGTCGGCGAACCGGAGAACGCCGCCCAGCCGCTCGAACAATGTTGCCAAGCCAGTAACCAGCCGGTTCGTGCCGCCGCGGGCAAACCATACGCCGCCGTCGCGTTCCAGCTTGTGGATGAGGGCGTAGAGCGCATTGGTGGTCATCGGGTTGCCCCCGATCAGCAGCGTATGGAACGAAAAGGCCTCGCGCAGCCTTTCGTCTTTCACGAATTTGGCGACGATCGAATAGACAGAGCGCCATGCCTCGTGCTTGGCCAGCGTCGGTGCCGCCTTGACCATCGATGCAACGTCGAGGAACGCGGCACGACCGAGTTTCCCATAGGCTTCCGCATGGGCCTCTGCGGCATATTCGAGCAAGTTGCGATAACCAGAGACGTCGTCGGGATTGAGCCGCGCGATCTCCTTGATGAGCCGTGGATCGTCGTTGGTATAGTCGAACGTTGTCCCATCGACCCAGCTTAGCCGATAGAACGGATCGACAGGCAGCAGCGGCACGTCCTCGGCGATATCGCGGCCCGAAAGTGCCCATAGCTCGTCGAGCGCGCCCGGATCGGTGATAACGGTCGGCCCGGCGTCGAAGGTGAAGCCGTCCTTTTCCCAGGAATAAGCAACGCCCCCCGGCTTGTCCCGGGCCTCGACGATCGTCGTCTCGATCCCTGCCGATTGCAGTCGGATGCCGAGCGCCAGCCCGCCCAGTCCTCCCCCGATGACGATCGCGTGCCTCACCGCGCTCCGCCCGCCATCGCCATGTCACCCCATCGTCGCTCGCCTTGCATGGCAGCGGCTATAGGGCGCGAATCGAGCGGGTGGAACCGGTTGAGCGGAAAATCGGCGATCAGGCCCGAGCGATCCGTCCACGTTGGACTGCCGAGTCTTGGCAGAGCCGAGCCTGAACAGCGCAGGTCGAACCGCGTGGCGCGAGCTACCTTCGACTTTACTTAAGCGAACAGGAGGGTTTGCCGTCCCCTCGGCAGATCACATCGTTTGGCTCACGCAGCCTTGAGCAGCGGCATCTCCTCGGCCATCGCCCGCGCAACCGAGGGGCGCTCGCGCATCGATGCACGCCATGCCGCAACATTGGGCCAATCGCGGATCGGCACGCCGGCATGTTCACACCAATTGAGCACCGCAAACAGATAGGCGTCAGCCACGCTGAACGTTTTGATCAGGAACGGACGCCCTTCCGCTAGGTGCGTATCGAGGACGCCAAGCGATCGAGGCGCGCGAGCGCGAGCGGCGGTGCGTTCCGCCTCGCCCGCGCTCTTGCTCATCAGCGGCGTAAACACCGCCTTATGCAACTCGGTCGCGATGAAGTTGAGCCACATGGCCATGCGATAGCGTTCGTCGCTAACCAGCGATGGCGCTAGCACGCCCTCGGCGGCAAGGTCGGCAATGTAGGACAGCACCGCCGGCCCCTCGGTCAGCGCCAGGCCGGTGCCGACTTCCAGCGCCGGAACGTAGCCCATCGGGCTGATCGCGCGGAACGGCCGCCCGTCGGCCAGCATCGCATCGGGCGCGACCTGGATAAATTGGGCGTCGAGCCCTGCCTCGATCACCGCGATGCGAGTTGCCAGGCTACAGGCGAACGGGATGAAATAGAGCTTCATGGCAATCGACTCCGCTGTGCTTGATTTTCATACTGTTTCGCATGAAATTAGTTCGGTCAAGGAATATTTTGCGAAATGGTACAAAAATCATCCACCCGCCCGCGCGGCCGACCGCGCAGCTTTGATCCCGAGCGCGCCCTCGGCGCCGCAACCGAGCGGTTCCGCACGCGAGGCTTCGCGGGCACCTCGCTCGACGAGCTGGCCGAGGCTACTGGACTCAATAGGCCGAGCCTCTATTCGGCGTTCGGTGACAAGCGCGCGTTCTACCTCGCAGCGCTGGACGGCACGATCGAGCGCAGCGCGCGCGGATTCAAAAGGCTGGCCGAACGGCATCTGCCGCCGCGATCGATGCTTGAGCTGCTGTTCGCCGCCGTAATCGACGGCTATATGACTGGCGAGGATCGGCCCGCAGGCTGCGTGTTCATTTCGACCGCCGCCACCGCCGCGGTGACCGACGGGGCGGTGCGTGCTCGCCTTGCCGAGTTCCTGGCAATGGAAGACGAGGCCATCGCCTCGCTCTTGGCCGCTGCCGGCGATGCCGATGCGGCCGCTCACGCGCCCGTCGTCGCTGCTGTCCTCCATTCGCTCAGCGTGCGCGCTCGCGCTGGTGCTGGGCGCGATGAACTCGACGCTCTCGCGCGTGCCGTAATCGACCTGGTAGCGCAGTAGGACCGTCCCGCTGTGGTGCCCGGATGCCAACATCAACACGGGGCTTGCATTCGCTGCAGCGCCGGGCGATCGGGAGCAAAAGCGGCGCGCCCGCGTTTCGCGCCGGTAATTAACCGGTTGGAGTTTTCTGTGCGTCGCCTTTTGCTCGCTCCCGGCGTCCTCGCTGCCGTCACCGCTGTTCCGGCCCTTGCCCAAAACAGCACCGCTGCCGCCACCCCTGGCCAGCAGTTCGACATGCCACGTGACTCGGTCACCATTGGTATCGGTCCTGCATTGGTGCCCGATTACGAAGGATCGGATAATTACCGCGTCGTGCCGGCGCCGGGGGCGATTGGCTCCGTTGGCGGTTTCAGCTTCGCGGTGATCGGAAACCATGCGAGCATCAACTTGATTCGGAATAAGCCGGGCCCGGGAATAGATCTCGAGCTCGGCCCGGTGGCTTCGCTCAACTTCAATCGCACTGATCGCAAGAGCATTGACGATCCGCGCGTTGCTGCCCTGCCCGAGCGTGACACGGCGATCGAGCTCGGGGGCTATGCGGCCATCGGCAAGACCGGAGTGATTACCAGCCAATACGACAAACTGTCGCTGTCGCTGAGTTATCGACACGATGTCAACGGCGTCTATCACGGCGGCGTCTGGCAGCCGTCGATTACATATCTGACCCCGCTCAGCACCAAGGCCGCGGTGGTGTTGTTCGGTTCGATGGAGCATATCGGCCGTGGCTATGCCCAAACCTATTTCGGCATCACGCCCGAGGGGGCGCTGGCAAGCGGTCTGCCGGCCTATTCAGCGCACGGTGGTTGGGAGAATTACACGCTGGGCGGCGCCTTCACCTACGCGCTGACGGGGAACTTGCTGCACGGACTGAAGGCGATTGCCGGCGGCACCTATACCCACCTGCTCAACAGCGCGTCCTACAGCCCGGTAACGCGCATCGCTGGCTCCCCCGGCCAATGGATCGGCGGCGTCGGACTGGCATATACATTTTGAAACGCTAATGATCTTTACTTAGGGCATTATTGCCGCGAGGCGCGAACTGATCGCCTGCCGGCTAAGGTTGAGAGTTGGTTGCAAGGTGTTTCCCCGCGCTTCATCGGGGAAAGCTGACTCGCCTTCCGGCGAAACGCGTCCGGGCCTTCAACGCGAATTTCATCGCATAACATCGGTGTTTGACGCTTTTTCGCCATCGACAGCGGCGGGGTGCCCGGTCTATCCCGGCGCCCCGCGTACACGGCCACACCGTCCGAGGAGTTCGTATCGATGACAGACACCCCCGAGCAATTGAGCGAGGCGTTCGACGCCGGCGCGGCGCGGCGCAGCGAGCGGCGCGAATTCTTCCGGACGGCGCTTGGAGCTACCGCGGTAGCCGCCGCCGGTGCCGCCGCACTTGGCTGGGAAGCGATGGCGACCGCGCAAACGGTCACTGATCCCGACATCTTCAACTTTGCGCTCAATCTCGAATATCTCGAGGCGAACTTCTTCTCCTGGGCGGCGTACGGTACTGGCATCTCGTCGGACATGGTGTCGGGTACGGGAACTCTGGGCAGCGTCAGCGGCGGCAAGCAGGTCCCGTTCACCGATCCTGCGGTCAAGGCCTATGCCCGCGAGATAGCGCAAGATGAGATCAACCACGTCAACTTCCTGCGCACCGTGCTTGGTTCCAGCGCTGTCGCGCAGCCGTCGATCGATTTGTCGAGCGGCGCTACCAGCGCGTTTAGCCAGCTTGCTCAGGCGGCCAAGATCGTCGGCGCCGGTGTCGGGTTCGACGCCTTTGCCAACGACCAGAACTTTTTGCTCGCCGCGTTTATGATCGAAGATGTCGTCGCCAGCACGTACAAAGGGCTGGTGCCGCTGATCTCGACTACTGTCTATGCGCAAGCTGCGTCGGGAATCCTGGCGACCGAGGCCTATCACGCCGCGACAATCCGTGCGACGCTCTATGCGAAGGGCGCGACAACTGCCTCCTATCGTACCAGCGCGGATGCCATTTCCGATGCACGCGATGCACTCGACGGCTCGACCGATCTCGACCAGGGCATTTCGCCGGTTACGCCCTCGGACGGCTCCGGCCAGCAATCCAACGTGACGCCGACTGATACCAACGGCCTGATCTTTAGTCGCTCCTATGGCGAGGCGCTCAACATCCTGTTCCTCAGCAGCGCGAGCAGCAAGGCGGCGACCAAGGGAGGCTTCTTTCCCAACGGCGTCAACGGCACCCTCAACGCCAGCACCGGCACCGCCTCGTAACCGCGGCGTCTTCGAAGGAGTATTCCGATGCACGATTCCGAGATGCTGAGCCAGGTCCTCGACGCCGCCGACCGGCGCCGCGTGGAGCGCCGCCAGTTCCTCCGCAGCGCCAGCGTGCTTGGCATGGCGGCCGGCGGTTCCGCGCTGCTCGCCGCTTGCGGTGCCGGCGACAAGAACAAGGCGCCGACCCCGACGCCCTCGTCGTCCGGCTCGCCAACCCCGACGCCGACCGGAACGGCGACGATTTCCTACGCCCCCGCCGACGTTTTCGCCTTCGCGCTCAACCTCGAATATCTCGAGGCGCAGTTCTTCTCGATGGCGGCAACCGGCAAGGCGCTCGATTCGACGCTCACCGCCGGCGCCACCACCGACGCCAAGGTCGGCACGTTGACCGGCGGCAAGCAAGTGACCTTCACCGACCCGGTCGTCGCCGATTTCGCGCATGAGATCGCGGCAGACGAGAAGGGCCACGTCACCTTCCTGCGCACGACGCTTGGCAGCGCGGTGATCGCGATGCCCGACATCAACATCGACGGCAGTGCGACCGGCGCCTTTACCGCCGCTGCGCGTGCGGCCGGGTTGGTCGGGTCTAGTGCAACGTTCGATCCCTATGCCTCGGACACCAATTTCCTGCTCGCCGCCTTCCTGCTCGAAGACGTGATTGTCACAGCCTATAAGGGGATCATCCCCTATGTCGGCACGACGACGTTGCTAGAGGCGACCGGCGGGTTACAGGCGACCGAGGCCTTCCACGCCGCGATGATCCGCTCGCTGCTCTACGCCAAGGGCCAAACGACCGCTTCTCTGATCACCAGCGCTGATGCTTTGTCCAATTGGCGCGACAGCGTCGACGGTACCACTGACGACGATCAGGGAATCAGCACGGACGTCAATGGCGCATCGAACATCGTCCCGGCCGATTCGAACAGCATCGTTTTCCAGCGTACCCCGCCGCAGGTGCTCAACATCATGTTCATGAACGCCGCCAGCGGGACCGCCAAGGGTGGCTTCTTCCCGAACGGCGTCAACGGCACGATCACCGAGAGTTGATCAAGCGCCGGTAGAAACGGACAGGACCCGCCGGTGCATGCGCCGGCGGGTCCTTTCAGGTGCAGGCCGGGCAGATCTTCCCTGTCAATCATTTCCGCAAGAGCGCGAATCCAAACGCGCAACATGCGTGCGAGGGCGCCATCAGCCGGGCGGGACCTCTTCATTCGCGCAGATGGTGCGATTGCAAAAGCGTTGGGGCTGACGGCTGGCGCACTGACGCTTTGCATCGCACGCCGCGAGTGGCTAGACTCACCGCCACATCCCCGGGGAGCCGCCTGGCTGAGAGGTGCGCATGGCAGCGCACGACCCGCAGAACCTGATCCGGTTGAGACCGGCGTAGGGAGGGAAGCGGCCGTTCGTTCGAGAACCTTCGCCCCCTCCATGCGACACTGGAGGACACGTCCCATGGCCGACATTCCTGCGAAGACCGAAATCGGCGTCACCACCGGCCCGATCCGTGGCAGCCGCAAGATCCATGTCCCTGCCCGCACGGGAAGCGGCATTCGCGTCGCGATGCGCGAGATCGCGCTTGAACCCTCCTCCGGCGAGCCGCCGCTTCGTGTTTACGATACCTCCGGCCCGTACACTGATCCCGATGCGCGGATCGACATCATGGCAGGCCTGCCTGCGCTTCGTCGCGACTGGATCGTGGCCCGCGGTGATGTCGCGAGTTATGACGCCCGCCAGGTTCGCCCCGAGGACAATGGCATCTCGGGGCCCGACCGCTCCGCAGGCGTGCCGCAATTTCCCAACGTCGTGAAGCGCCCGCTGCGCGCTCGCAGCGGTTCCAACGTCACGCAGATGCACTACGCTCGCCGCGGCATCATTACCCCCGAGATGGAATATGTCGCAGAACGCGAGAATCTCGGCCGTGAGCAGCTGCGCGAACACGTTCGCGACGGGCAGGATTGGGGTGCCGCGATCCCTGATTTCGTTACACCCGAATTCGTCCGCGACGAGGTTGCCCGCGGCCGCGCCATCATTCCTTCGAACATCAACCACCCGGAAAGCGAGCCGATGGCGATCGGCCGCAATTTCCTGGTCAAGATCAACGCCAATATCGGCAATTCTGCTGTCGCCTCTGACGTCGCGCAGGAAGTCGAAAAGATGGTCTGGGCGATTCGCTGGGGCGCCGACACGGTCATGGACCTCTCGACCGGGCGCAACATTCACGACACTCGGGAATGGATCCTGCGCAACTCGCCTGTCCCGATCGGCACCGTTCCCATCTATCAGGCACTGGAGAAAGTCGGCGGGATCGCCGAGGACCTCACCTGGGAAATCTTCCGCGACACGCTAATCGAACAGGCCGAGCAGGGCGTCGATTATTTTACCATCCATGCCGGCGTTCGCCTGCCCTATGTGCCGCTCACAGCCAAACGCGTCACCGGTATCGTCAGCCGCGGCGGCTCGATCATGGCAAAATGGTGCCTTGCGCACCACAAGGAGAGCTTCCTCTACGAGCGCTTCGACGAGATCACCGAAATCATGAAGGCCTATGACATCGCCTATTCGCTAGGCGACGGCCTGCGCCCGGGGAGCATTGCCGACGCCAACGACGAAGCCCAGTTCGCCGAACTCTATACCTTGGGCGAGCTCACTAAGCGCGCATGGGCACAAGATGTCCAGGTTATGATCGAAGGCCCCGGCCATGTGCCGATGCACAAGATCAAGGAGAATATGGACAAGCAGCTCGAGGCGTGCGGCGAGGCTCCCTTCTACACGCTTGGGCCGCTGACCACCGACATCGCGCCGGGCTACGACCATATTACCAGTGGTATCGGCGCAGCGATGATCGGCTGGTACGGCACCGCGATGCTCTGCTACGTGACCCCCAAGGAGCACCTCGGTCTCCCTGACCGTGACGACGTCAAGGTCGGCGTCGTGACCTACAAGCTCGCCGCCCACGCCGCCGATCTCGCTAAGGGTCACCCCGCCGCCAAGCTTCGCGACGATGCCCTCAGCCGCGCCCGCTTCGAATTCCGCTGGCGCGACCAGTTCAACCTGTCGCTCGACCCCGATACTGCCGAGCAATATCACGATCAGACGTTACCGGCGGAAGGCGCCAAGACGGCCCATTTCTGTTCGATGTGCGGACCCAAATTCTGCTCGATGAAGATCACGCAAGAGGTGCGGGACTTTGCGGCAAAGCAGAATGCCGCACCGGAGACATTCATCGCGGCAGAAGAAGCGGAAGCCGGCATGGCCTCGATGAGCGAACTCTACAATGAAACGGGGCGTGAGCTTTACATAGGTGCGGGCGGGCGGGAGCGCGACTGACGTTCCGGGTGTAACAGCCAGGTCCGATGCTCAAATCAAAGAGCGAGGCTGATATAATTGGCCGAGGGCGACCAACGGTGCTGGTCGATAGCAGTGGTCGGAGCCGAGAAGGCATGCTGCCGCGCCGGTGCCGACGAGCTGCGCCCGAGAAGCATGAGGCGAAACCAATGAGGAGTTCGCCTGATCGGTTAACCAGATTCTCGGTGAGGCATTGACTTCACTTTCTGCTGGTATCTCGCGTCGTCATCGTGAAGAGCCCCGGGCCATGATCGAGAATATCCTTGCCTGGTTGGCCGGCATCGTCGTTCAAGTGATTTCCGCTGGGGGCTATCCCGGTGTCGTGCTGCTGATGGCCATCGAAAGCATGTGCATACCGCTGCCCTCGGAAGTAATCATGCCGTTCGCCGGCTATCTGGTCGAGCAAGGTCGCTTCACGTTGATCGGAGCGGCGACGGCCGCGGCGATCGGCGAAAATATCGGAGCTGCGATCGCATATCAGCTCGGCAAAAGCGGCGGCCGGCCGCTGGTCGAGCGTTACGGCCATTATCTTTTGATCGATGCCGAGCATCTGGCGCAGGCCGATCGTTTCTTTGCTCGCTTTGGCTCGATCGCGGCGCTCGTCGGGCGGCTGCTGCCGGTGATCCGCACCTTCGTCGCGTTCCCGGCCGGGGTGGCAAGAATGAATCGGGCGAAGTTCCACCTCTATACGACGATCGGCTCCTGGCCCTGGTGCCTGGCACTCGCCTGGATCGGCATGAAACTCGGCGCTGCATGGGACAGCGATCCGCGCATCAAGGCTGCCTTTCACTCGGTCGACGCGGTGATCGTGCTGCTGGTGCTGGCGGCGGTGGCAATCTTTCTGCTGCGGCGGCTCAGGCGGAGGAGCGAGGGTATATCTTGATCCATTCGTGTTGAGCAAAGACGAAGCAGAGGGGACGGGACAATTTCCCTCTAGGCCCGTCTCGGAAAGGGTCGGCGGCGAATGGAAGGAAGACGAGCGCCTTAGCTGTTAACCAGCCTCTCCGCTGCCGCTGCCATGCGCCGGTTGCGGTCGGCGGCAAAGGCGGCGGCGTGCTCGCGGTACCGGGCGAGGATTGTCGAACCCGCGGTTTCTGGCGAGCCGGCAACGAACGGCGGCGCGGGATCGTATTCGAGGCCGAGCTGGATCAACTTTGCCGCTTCCTCGCCGCGGATCGCCGCCGCCAGCGCCAGGGCAAAGTCGATGCCGGCGGTGACGCCGCCGCCGGTCACGCGGTCGCGGTCGAACACGACGCGCTCCCTCACCGGGATCGCGCCGAAAGAGGCGAGCAAATGATGCGAGGCCCAGTGCGTCGTCGCGCGGTAGCCGCAAAGCATGCCTGCCGCGCCAAGGATCAGCGCGCCGGTGCAGACGCTGGTGATCCACGTCGCTTCACCGGCTGCGGCGCGAACCCAGGCGAGCGTTTCGGCATCGTCGATGGCATCGCTGCAGCCGGCGCCTCCAGGTACGCAAAGGATGTCGGCGCGGGGAGCGTCGGCAAAGGTCGTTGTCGGGAGCAGCGAGAAACCGGCATCGGTTGCTACTGCGGCGCTCGTTCTTGCGACCAGCTCGATCCGGGCATTGCCGAGCCGCGACAGCACTTGTGCCGGCCCCGTGAGGTCGAGCTGAGTGACGTTGGGGAAAAGAAGGAAGGCAATGGTGATGGGGGGCCGTTCGGTCATGGGCAGCTCCTTGATCGACAGGATGCCCAGGCGATGCGGCTCACCACGGGAGCGCTCCCCGGTGGTGCTCTACCTTTGTCGCCAGTCACGCGCCGGCAGTAGTTGCCGCGCATCTCACTCTGCCGCCAGCAGCGTTTCCGCGCCGCCGAGATCAACCGAGACGAGGCGGCTCACTCCTTTTTCGATCATCGTCACGCCGAACAGGCGGTCCATGCGGCTCATCGTGACGGCATTGTGAGTGACGATCAGGTAACGCGTGCGCGTCTCTTCGGTCATGCGTTCAAGAAGGGCGCAGAACCGCTCGATATTGGCGTCGTCGAGCGGCGCGTCGACCTCGTCGAGCACGCAGATCGGCGCCGGGTTGGTGAGGAACAGCCCGAAGATCAGCGCCACCGCGGTCAGTGCTTGCTCGCCGCCCGACAGGAGAGTGAGCGATTGGAGGCGCTTGCCCGGCGGCTGCGCCATGATTTCGAGCCCCGCCTCGAGCGGATCATCCGAGTCGATCAATTCGAGATGCGCCTGGCCGCCGCCGAACAGGGTGGTGAACAGACGCTGGAAATGCCGGTTGACGGCCTCGAACGCTGCGAGCAGCCTCTGTCGGCCCTCGCGATTCAGGTTGCCGATCGAACCTCGCAGCCGGTTTACCGCTAGCCCGAGCTCCTCCCGCTCGGTGGCGTTGGCGGTGCGGGCTGTTTCGAGTTCGGCAAGCTCGGACTCGGCAACGAGGTTAACCGGTCCGATCCGCTCGCGGTCGAGCACCAGCTTCTCGTGCGCGGCAGACTCAGCAGCAGGATCGCGGACCTCGGCGCTCGCGAAACCAATCCGTTCTGGCAGCACTGGCGGCGGGCATTCAAAGCGCTCACCGGAGAGGCGGCCCATCTCGACGCGGCGCTGCTCCTGGTTTTCAGCTCGTGCGACAGCGCCGGCGCGCGCCTCGCGCGTCTCGGCGAGTGCCTCGCCGGCGAGGCGGAGCGCCTCGTCGGCGCCCCGTAGCGCCTCGGTCTCGCGCGCCTCAATGGCAAGCGCCTCTTGTGCGGCGGTATTCGCCGCGCGGTGGTCGGCGCCGAGCGTGGCGATTTGGCTGTCGAGCGCCGCCGGACGTTCTGCGAGACTAGCACGCTCTGCGGCCAACGCCGCCTGGCGCTTGTCCATGTCGGTAATGCGGCGAGCGGCTTCGCCCGCACGCGCTTTCCAACTCCGCGATTCAGCCTCCGCCGCTGTCAGCCGCTCACGTCGTGCGGCAATCTCGCGATCGAGCGTCGCGCGATCGCTGCGCGCCTGGGCGACCGCGCCGCGGCGCTGCTCAGCCTCGCCTTGAAGTACGCCGACGCGCGCGGCGGTCGCGCTGCCGTCGGGAAGCGCGGCGATCGCCGCCTCGGCACGGGCCAGCTCGGCCGCCGTTTCTTCGTGCTCCGCGGCAATGCGCCTAGCGCGTGTATCGAGGTCGGCGGCTCGCGCCTCGATCCGTTCGAGCGCGGCGGCAGCACGATCCTCGGCGCGTGCCGCATCGCGCTGAGTGGCTTCAGCGCGCTCGAGGGCGCTTGCTGCCGTCTTTCCCTGCTGACGGGCCGCGGACAATGCCTGCTCGATGCGGCCAAGCTCGGCGTCGCTAGCATCGACTTTTCCAAGCGCCGCCGGCCGCGCCTCGGCAAGTGCAGCAAGCCGGTTGATCCGTTCCAGCCGTTCTGCTGCCGCCGCGCCGCTCGTTCGAGCGACATACCCGTCCCAGCGGCGCATCACGCCGTCCTTCGTGACGAGCCGCTGCCCCGTCGCGAGCGATTGCCCACGATCCTCATCGGCAACGAATATTTGCGCCAGCCGTCGGGCGAGGGCAGGGGGCGCGGCGACATGGCCGGCGAGCGGCGTAGTGGCGTCCGGCGCGGGCGGGTCGTGGGGTAGCGGCTCGGCCCCTTGCCAGAAGCGCTTTGCTTCAGGATCGAGGCCGGCTTCGAGGTCGTCGCCAAGCGCCGCGGCGAGCACGCGTTCAAACCCGCGATCGACAGACAGCCGATCGAGCAGACGATCGCGGCCCGACGGGGCCACCGCCTTTTCGAGCGCCGCTACTTCGCTGTCGAGCGCTGCGAGATCGGCACGTGCGATCGCGCGCGCCGCTTGGGCCCCGTCGCGCGCCTCTATCGCGGCATATTCGTCGCGTTCGGCCGAGGCGCGCGCCGCGCGGGCTGCATCAGCCTCCTCGACGGCCTTTAACTTGGCGGTGGCCGCAGCGTCGCGTTCGGCTTGCAGCGGCATCGTGCTGCCGAGCGCGGCGCGCTCGTCGTCGATCTGCCGGCGGTCGCGCGCGGCGCGGTCAAGCCGCGTCCGGACGGCAGCAAGTGCCGCATGCGCAACTCGGGCGTCCGCCGCCTCGCTCGCCTGCGCAGCGAGTGCCTGCGCCAGCGCGACCTCGGCGTCGCGCGCTCGGCGCTCGGCTTCGGCGAGCGCTGCATCGAGCTCTGGCAAGCGTTCCGTCCCTTTGGCGAGCTCGGCCTGCAACGCCCTGGTTTCGTCCGCCAGCCTGGCGAGGGCTTCCGCCGCGTCGGTGGCAAGCGCGCCTTCGCGTTCACGATCAGCGGTGATGCGCGATTCGGCGTCGGAAAGTTCGGCCAGCCGCCGATCGATCATCCCGCGCTCGGTGCGAAGCGT
>Ga0164242_10004448_pt1 | contig 15747 bp, 11 predicted proteins | sample OricomgcompostMG_FD_108783 | JGI IMG/M metagenome (GOLD analysis project Ga0164242, IMG submission 108783) | Miracle-Growth compost microbial communities from Emeryville, California, USA - Original compost - Miracle growth compost (MG) ... | reverse complement strand
CCGACGGCGAGCGGCCCTCCGACGGCGACCCGGTGCCGGACGGCGCGACGCTGGACGTGCTGCCGCCGTTCGCGGGCGGCTGACGCGGGGCCCGGGCCCGGCCCGTCTCGTGCTCGGCGGGCGGATCGCGGCGTCCCGCCGCGACGGCTCGTCGTCAGCCGCACGAGGCCCCGCCGGACCTCGCTCGCGCTACGGTGGGCGCGCTTCCCGCGGTGTCGTGCACCGGAGCGGCCGGCACGGGAGCGACTCGCAGACACCGGGGGCGTGCGTGCGCAGGAGCATCGTGGTCGGGGTGGTGGGGGCCGTGGCCACCGTCGTCGCGCTGGCCGGGGCTGCGGGCGCGTACCCGCTGCCCTGGGATCGCGCCGCCTCCGCGGCCGAGGACCCCCTGAACCCGCAGCGGCTCATGAACGCCGACAACGCGCGGCGGATCCTCGACGCCCCCGACGCCGGCGAGTTCGCGTTGCCGACCCAGGTGCCCGCCGGGCTGGAGTTCCTGTTCACGGTCCGCACCACCGCCTCGGCGTTCGAGATCGCCGTCCAGCACGGCACCGGGGTGCAGTTCGTGCTGTGCGACGGTGACGCGGACCCGGGCTCGGCGTGCGACGCGCCGTCGGTGCACGTCGTGCGGGACGAGCTCGTCGACGGGCGCCGCGTGCGCGTCGGGCAGGTCGACCTCGCGGCGACGGGCGACGAGCACAAGGTCGGGACGCCGAGCGCGCAGGACGCGGCCGATGCGCTGGACTTCTGGCGCACCGCGGAGCTCGTCCGCGGGACGCCCCCGTGGGTCAGCGCGCTGGCTCAGCGCTGAGCGCGTGACGACGCGACTCTCGCGCCGGCCACCCCGAGGCCCCGGTCGCGTCGACCGGGGCCTCGCTCTCGTCAGCTCGCCTTGAAGAACGTCTTGCTCGAGTCGTCGAAGCCCATCGACACGACCCACGTACCCTGCGCGATGCCCTTGGTCGGTACGGCGATGACGACGTTCCCGGTACCCGTGGCGCCTGCGTACATCTCGTTGAGGTCGTCGAAGTCCGGCTCGGGCGCGACGACCGACACGTCACCGGGCTCGTGCGTGGTGCCGTCCGCCGAGACGAAGTCGACGGTGAGGTCGACCCACGGCGTGGCGCTGTCCTTCCCGAGGCGCTTGACGGTGACCGGCACCATCGCGAACTGCATGCCCTTGGGCGCCGCCTCGTTGAACTGGTTGGCGGCGTGCACGGCGGCGTTCGCGTTCAGCACAGGCTTGCCGAGCGTGACGGTCCACTCGTCGACGCCACCCTCGGAGAACGTGACCGTCTGGCCGATCGCGGCGGGGTTGTCGCGGGTGCCGAGCTCATCGGCCGGGTCCTCGCTCGGAGCGGGCTCGTCGTCGGGGGTGTCCGGCGCCTCGGGCGTCGATGCCGGCCCCTGCGCGGCATCGGCGTGCGTCGGCGCCGCGTTCGTGGGCGCCGTGAGCGAGGTGCTCGTGGGGCTGCAGGCGCTCAAGCCGGCAGCGAGAGCGACGGCCGCCGCGACGGCGAGCGCCGAGCCCGGGCGAAGGCGGTGGTGGGACATGGGGACTCCTTCCAGAGGTCTGTGCGGTGATCGAGCCCCCGAAACGTGCACCCTCGGACGGCGAGGGTGGAACAAGCGTCGCGATAACCCGCCTTATCGGCGCCGTCGGTGCCGGGCGAGCCGCGGACTCGTCTAGCGTCAGCGCATCAGCCCACGGACGACGAGGAGGACGCGTGCCCGCCGAGCTGCTCCTCTCGTTGCCGGACGTCGCCGAGCTGGCGGGCGTCCGGCGCCCGGTGGTCACCGTCTGGCGCACGCGCTTCGCGTCCTCGGACCATCCGTTCCCCTCGCCCGTCCGGCGGGACGGCTCCCGCGAGCTCTTCGCGCTCGACGACGTCGTGGGCTGGCTCGAGACGACCGGCCGTGGCCGGAGCGACGACGTGCGTCGCGACGCGACGCTGTTCGCCGCGCTCGACGCGCTCCCGGCCGACGAGCTGACGGCCGTGGTCGACGGCGTGACGGCTCTCCTCGCGGTCTCGGCCGCCGCCGGTGAGCCGCTCGCGGGCTGCGACGGCGACGACGTGCTCGACCTCGCCGACGACGTCGACCCGGCCGACTCGTTCGCGTACTCCGAGGTCGCATCGCTGCCCGACCGCGAGCGATGGCTCCGGTACGCCGCGACGCTCGCCGAGGCCGCCTACTCACCGGCCGAGGCGTTCGAGCACCTGCTGCGGCGTGCACGGCGTGCCGGGCTGGACGGGAGGGCCGACGTGACGCTCGACGCGCGTGGCGTCGCGCTCGCGGCACGCCTGGCATCCGAGCTGGTCCGGGACGCGCCCGTCGTGGACGTGCCGGGCAGCCACCAGCTTCTCGCCGCGCTGGACGACGAGCTGGGCGACGCCGATCGTCCCCGGCTCCTGACGGGCGCGGACGGGGGCCGCGAGGGGCGCCTCGAGCGTCGCCGCATGGTCGCAAGAGGTTGGCGGCCGGAGGACCTGACGACGTCGGCGGGCGACGGTCCCGCCATCCCTGCCGGCTCGCTGGCCTTGGTCCAGCTCCCGACACCGGCCCGGCCCGTCGCGACCGACGCGGAGGTCCTGGACCTCGTCGACGAGGTCGCACTGGCCATGCCCGACGACGCCCGCGCCGTGGTGCTCGCGCCGTCCCGCGCGTTGGTCGACGCGACCCGAGACGGTCAGGTGGCCGCCGCGCGGGCGGCCCTGCTGCGGACCGGTCGCGTCAGGGCGGTCGTCCGCCTGCCTGCGGGGAGCAGGCCGACGCGGTCGCGCGAGCGTGTCGCGATCTGGGTGCTCGGCCCACCGCCCGGCGGTGCGGCGCAGGACGAGCGCGTCGTCGCGGTGGCCGACCTGCTGGCGGCGCCCGACGAGACCGCGACGCGGGCGCTCCTCACGGACGTCGCCGCAGCTCTGGGCTCACCAGCGCAGGTGCGCGCGCACGCGTTCGGAGTGGCGGTCCCCGTGGGCGCGCCGCGCCTGCAGGCGACTCGCGGCGACCTGGTGGAGGACGCCGCCGTCCCACGTCGACCCCCCGCGCCGGCCGTCGACACGGCGACCGTCGCGACGCTCGTCGAGGCGGCCCGGCGCGTCGAGGTGGAGCTGCCCGACGTGCTCGTCGACGACATCGCCGCGGTGTCCGCGGTCGCGACGGTGTCGCTCGGCGACCTCGTGCGGCGCGGTGAGATCAGGCTCGTCCGGGGCACGCGGCTGGCCGAGGACGACGTGCACGGTGGGTCCGGCGTCCGGGTGCTCGGACCGGCCGAGGTGACGGGCCGTGCGTCGTTCGGCAGCCGAGCCGCGGACCGCGTCACGCTCGCCGACCGGTATCCGAGCGCGCGCTACACCGAGCCGGGCGACGTCGTCTTCTGTACGACGCCCGACGCGGGCGCCGTGGTCGACACGGACGGCCTCGGCGTCGTCCAGTACCCCGCGCGCGTGCTCCGCGTCGTCGACGCCGGCGCCGCGGCAGGACTCGCGCCTCTCGTCGCGCGCGCCCTGCGGGCGGTGCCGCGCGGCGCCGACTGGCGCACGGCGCGGGTTCCGCGGCTCCCGGAGGACCGGGCACGAACGCTGGCAGCGACGCTCGACGGCCTCGCCGCCGCCCGCGCCGACCTCGCGCGGCGCGCCGCCGCGCTCGACACGCTGTCCGACGCGCTCGCGCGAGGCGTCGCGTACGGAACCCTGACCCTGGCCGCCGCCGAGCCGGCGCCCGTGGAACCCGACCGGAGAGAGTGACATGCCCCCCAGGAAGAAGCAGCCGACCTCGACGGGTCCGCTGACGATGAAGGAGCTCAAGGACACGTTGTGGAAGGCGGCCGACAAGCTCCGCGGTTCGATGGACGCGTCGCAGTACAAGGACGTGATCCTGGGGCTCGTCTTCCTCAAGTACGTCTCGGACGCGTTCGACGAGCGCCGCGCGGCGCTGCGTGACGAGCTCCTGGCGGAGGGTCTGCGCGCCGACCAGGCGGACCAGATGGTCGACGACATCGACGAGTACCGCCGCGCCGGCGTCTTCTGGGTGCCGCCGACGGCCCGGTGGCCGTACCTCGCGGAGCACGCGAAGAGCGGCGCGCCGGCCACGGCCGGCGAGCCCGCCCGCGGCGTCGGCCAGCTCGTCGACGACGCGATGGACCTCGTCATGGGTGCCAACCCGTCGCTCGCCGGCACGCTCCCGCGCATCTACAACCGCGACAACGTGGACCAGCGGCGGCTCGGCGAGCTGATCGACCTGTTCGGTGACGCCCGCTTCACGGGTGCCGGTGCGACGCGGGCGCGCGACCTGCTCGGCGAGGTCTACGAGTACTTCCTCGGGAAGTTCGCGATGGCCGAGGGCAAGCGCGGCGGCGAGTTCTACACGCCGCCCGGCGTGGTCCGCGTGATCGTCGAGGTGCTCGAGCCCTTCTCGGGCCGCGTGTACGACCCGTGCTGCGGCTCGGGCGGCATGTTCGTGCAGACCGAGCGCTTCCTCGAGCGGCACGAGTCCGACCCGCAGGCCGTCTCGGTCTACGGCCAGGAGCTCAACGAGCGCACGTGGCGCATGGCGAAGATGAACCTCGCGGTGCACGGCATCGACGGCCGGCTCGGCACGGTGTGGCAGGACACGTTCGCGCGCGACCTGCACCCCGACACGGCGATGGACTACGTGATGGCGAACCCGCCGTTCAACATCAAGGACTGGGCGCGCCGCGAGGACGACCCGCGCTGGCGCTACGGCGTGCCGCCCGCGGGCAACGCGAACTACGCGTGGATCCAGCACATCCTGTCGAAGCTCGGGCCGGCCGGGTCCGCGGGCGTCGTCATGGCGAACGGGTCGATGTCGACCAACTCTGGCGGCGAGGGCGAGATCCGTGCGCGCATCGTCGAGGCCGACCTCGTGGCGTGCATGGTGGCGCTGCCGACGCAGCTGTTCCGCTCGACCGGGATCCCGGTCTGCGTCTGGTTCCTCGCGAAGGACAAGGGTGCGCGAGCCGGGCAGACGCTGTTCATCGACGCGCGCGGGCTCGGGCACATGGTCGACCGCGCCGAGCGCGCGCTGTCCGACGAGGACATCGCACGGATCGCCGGGACGTACCACGCCTGGCGCGGGACGCCCTCGGCCGCGGGGGCGGCGTATGACGACGTGCCCGGCTTCTGCTACTCGGCGACCACCGCGGAGATCAAGGCCGCGGACTACGCCCTGACGCCCGGGCGGTACGTGGGGGCCGCGCCCGTCGAGGAGGACGGGGAGCCGCTGGAGGCGAAGATCGCGCGGCTGACGAGCGAGCTGCTGGCGGCGTTCGACGAGTCCGCGCGGCTGGAGGCCGTGGTGCGGGAGCAGCTGGGGCGGGTGTCGTGACGACGATTGGGGAACTCGCTGACGCAGGCGTGCTGGCATTCGGCGATGGCTACCGGACCAAGCGGTCGGAACACGGTGCCCACGGCTTCCGAATCCTGCGCGTGGGTGACATAGCTGATGGCGGCGCCGTCAGCCTGACCGGGCCCGACTTCGTGTCAGACCGATACGCGAACCAGATCGGCCCGAAAGCAGCCGAGTCCGGGGACGTGATCCTGACGACGAAGGGCACGGTCGGGCGCGTCGCGGTCATGCCCGAGACCCCCGAACCCATCGTCTACAGCCCCCAGATCTGCTACTTCAGGGTCACTGACTCCGATGTTCTCGATCCGCGGTTCCTGAGGTACTGGTTCGAGTCCGAGGCGTTCTGGCGTCAGGCGTCGCACCGGATGAACAACACCGACATGGCGGCGTACATCAACCTTGCTGATGTCCGATCTCTTGATCTCGACCTCCCAGGGAGATCGCGACAGCGGGCGATCGCGGACGTGCTGAGCGCGCTCGACGACAAGATCGCCGCGAACGGCCGGGTCGCTCGACACGCCGAGTCACTCGCCCTCGCGTTGGCGTCGATGGTCCGAACCCGGACGACGGTCGCAGCGCTCGCGACCCCGGTGCGCGACACCGTCAGCCCGGAGACGTTCGCGGACGCACTGGTCGACCACTACAGCCTTCCCGCCTTCGATTCCGGACGAGTTCCGGAGGTCGTCGAGGGCCGCTCGATACAGAGCGCGAAGTTCGCCGTGACCCGGCCGGCCGTGCTGATCTCGAAGCTCAACCCGCGCATTCCGCGGATCTGGGACGTCCCGGCGGCCGGCCCGCGCCGGGCTCTGTGCTCCACGGAGTTCGTCGTCCTGCAGCCGCACGACGTCTCGACGGCGCTGCTGTGGTCGGTCGTGAGCCAGCCGAGCGTCTCGTCGTCGATCCAGGGCATGGTCGCGGGCACGTCGGGAAGTCATCAACGGGTGCGCCCGGCGGACCTGATCGCAGTCGAGATCGGAGACCCGGCGACGCTCGGCTCGGGCGTCGCCGCGAAGATCGAGTCACTCGTCGCGCGGGCCCACGGGGCCCGGCTTGAGCGGGCGGACCTCACCGAGTTGCGCGACGCCCTCCTACCCGCCCTCATGTCCGGCCGCCTCCGTGTTCGTGAGGCACAGGAGGCGGTCGACGCCGCGTCGGGTTCGTCATGAGCGTGCAGGCGATTGCGAGCACGGCGGCGACGCTCGCGGAGCGGCGCTGGGACACGCCGTACCGGTGGCTGGCCTCGATCGTCGGGCTCGCGTGGGTCGCGGGGGTGCTCGGCGCACCCGGCCGTGCGCTGCAGGTGCTCGCAGACGCGGCAGCCTGGGCGTCCGCAGACGGCGTCGCAAGGCACCTCGCGTCGGCCGACGACTGGCTCGCCGCGCACGCCGGCGGAGACGTGGGAGCCGTCGTCAGCCTCCTCCTCCTGTTGTCCGCGATCGTCGCCAGCGCCGCGGATCCTCGCCCGGGACAGACGCGCGCCGTCCCCACTGCGCTGCTCTCCCTTGCGCTCGCGCAGTACTCGTGGCGCTTGCAGCCTGCCGTGGTGCAGATCGTCGCCACCGGCTTCGTCGCTGGGGTGGTGATCGGCCGCAACGTGTACGCCCGCGAGCGTGACTCGCTGCACGGGTGGCAACGGGCGGGGTGGCAGCTCGCCGATGTGCTCCTGTCGATCGCGCTCGTCCCGCTGACGATCGTCGGCTGGCTCGTCGGGTCAGAGCCGCGCCGTGAGTCGACACCGGCCGTCGTCGAGGAACCACCGCCCGTCGTGATGCCCGTACCCGCGCTGCCCACGGGTGCAATCAGGGGCGTGTCGTGACCGGCGCGCGCAACCACGTTCGCGCGATCCACATCGACCCGAAGGGACGAACGGATGGATAGCGACATCGAGCTGATCAGCGACGGCGACGGCCTCGCGGTGATCGGCGAGCCGGCCGCTGTCGAACGCTTCCTCGCGTCGGAAGGGCTGGCGTCGAAGAGTCTGGACCTTCCCAGGCTCAGCACCGTCCTGAGCAGCGGGTCCGGCGCCGCCCAGGCCGGCGCGGAGATCGCCGCCGCGTCGGGCCGCTGGGTCAAGCTGACGAAGCAGTCGGCGGAGCTCATGCAGAAGTACCCGCTGATGAAGGGCTCGGACTCCGGCGTCGCGCGGGCCATCGTCACGCAGAAGGGCAAGACCAAGCACATCGTCGAGTTCGTGAAGCCCGGCTCGGTCCTGACGAGCCCGGCGATGCTGGCCGGAGCAGCGGGCCTCATGGCGCAGCTGGCCATGCAGCAGGCGATGGACGAGATCACCGACTACCTCAAGGTGATCGACGCGAAGGTCGACGACGTGCTGCGCGGACAGAAGGACGCGGTCTTGGCCGCGATGATCGGCGTGGAGTCGCAGATCGACGACGCCATGGTGATGCGCGAGGAGTCGGGCCGCATCGGCTCGATCACGTGGTCGAAGATCGACGGCGCGGAGGCGACGATCGCGCAGACCCAGGCCTACGCGCTGCGCCAGCTCGAGGGGCTCGCGGACAAGCTGGAGAGCACGACGCAGGTCGGTGAGCTGGGCAAGGTGGCCCGGGGCGCCGAGGTGACGGTCCGGGAGTGGCTCGCCGTCCTCGCCCGCTGCTTCCAGCTCCTCGACGCGCTCGCCGTGCTGGAGCTCGACCGGGTGCTCGACGAGTCCCCGCACGAACTGGACCGACACCGCGTCGGGTTGCGTGCCGCCCGCCAGAAGCGGCTGGACAAGGTCGCGGCGCGCACCCGTGACCTGCTCGCCCGGATGGATACCGCCGCCGGCACAGCTAACGCGAAGGTGCTGCTGCACCCGACGGCGTCGCGGGTCGTCGACTCCCGGAACCGTGTCGCGACCTCCGTGATCGACTTCGAGGCGCTGCTGGGGATCGAGAGCGACCGGAGCGCCGTGGAACGGCGGAGGTGGCTGGACGCCGCGAGCGACGTGAAGGACAAGGCGCTGGCGACCGGGGCCGACGGCGTCGAGGTGACGAAGCGCTTGGGGGACGCGGGCCTGAGCCGCGCACGGACGGTCGGTTCAGAGGTCCGGTCGGGCCTGACGAGCCGCCTGAGCAGGGTCCGCAGGGACGACTCGGACGGCTGAGGAATCCCATGCTGCGCGGCTACTTCCCATCTACTTAACGCCTACTTAACATCTACTTACCGCCAACTTGCCACCGGTGTGATCGGTGCGACGGACGTCGAAGGAGTGGCATGAGCGTCGACGACATCGCGGAGACCGTCGCGGCCTTGCGCCGCATCGGTGGCGAGCCGGAGTCCATCGAGGTCAAGGCGGCCGCGGGCGGCCTGCCGAGGGCGCTTCGAGAGTCACTCTCGGCGTTCGCCAACACGGCCGGCGGCACGGTGATCCTCGGGCTCGACGAGTCGCACGGCTTCGCGGTCGTCACGCTCGACGACCCCGCCAAGCTGCGGGACGGGCTGGTCCAGATGGCACGCAACGAGCTGACACCCCCGATTCAGGTCGGCACCGACCTCGTCGAGTTCGAGGGTGGCGTGCTCGTGGTCGCGGACGTCCCGCTTGCGCCTGCGGACCAGCGCCCCGTGTTCGTCACAAGCCAGGGCGTGTCGACCGGCTCATACCTGCGGTCCGGAGACGGCGACCATCGCATGAGCGAGGGTGAGCTCGCCTTGGTGATGTCCAACCGCGGCCAACCGCGGTACGACCTCGAGCCGGTGCCCGGGACGTCGGTCGACGACCTCGATCGTGACTCCCTGCTGCGCACGCTCCAGCGTGTGCGACGCGACTCGCCCACCCTCGCGCGCAGCTCCGAGCTCGAGTCGCTGCACCGGATCGGCGTCGTCTCCGAGGTCGACGAGTCGGCGCCGCTGACCCTCGCTGGGCTTCTCACCTTCGGGGTCTACCCGCAGCAGCAGTTCCCGCAGCTGATGGTCTCAGTCGTCGTGCACCCCCCCGAGCGCGACCGGGGTGTGCGGTTCCTCGACAACGCGACCCTGCGGGGACCGATCCCCGACATCGTCGACCAGTCGTTGCGGATGCTGCGACGCAACCTCGCCGCACGGGCCGACATGACCGAGTCCGGTCGCGTGGATCGGATCGAGTACCCGATGGCAGCGATCCGTGAGGCGGTCGTCAACGCGGTTCTTCATCGCGACTACAGCCCCGGGACGCGCGGGACGCAGGTCCAGGTCGAGCTCTTCCCCGACCGGCTCACCATCAGGAGCCCCGGTGGCCTCTATGGCAACGTCACCCTCGACGAGCTCGGCACGGAGGGCATCTCGTCCTCCCGCAACGCGACTCTGGCGAGCCTCCTCTCCGACACCTACATGCCGAACGCAGCAGAGCTCGTCGCCGAGAACCGCTCGTCTGGCATTCGGACGATGCTCGAGGCGACGCGGGCGGAGGGGCTGCCGAGGCCGCAGTTCCGGTCCAGCGTCTCGAGCTTCGTCGTCACGCTCGAACGGTCTGCGCTGCTCAGCGCTGAGGCGCGCGCGTGGATCGCGCGGGTGGCGCCCGGGTTGCCGACGCCGGCACACGAGATCGGTCTTGCGATGCTTCGGCACGACTACGTCACGAACGCGTCGCTCCGACAGTGGGGCCTCGACCGGGTCGAGGCGTCACGCGTGCTTCACGACCTCGTCGCGGCAGGCTTCGCGGTCAAGGAGGGCGGTCGAAGATACGCGCAGTACGTTCTCGACCCGTCAGTTCGGGAGGGGCGGCCGCCACAGGACACTCGGTGGACCTCGGCCGTTGCGCCGGCAGCCGTCGAGCCCCGGTCGCTGGTTGCCGACGCGCTCAGGCGCGTCGGAGAGGCGTCGGCCGCAGAGCTCGTGAGCTCGACCGGTCTCGCGCGCACGACTGTGAACACCTACCTCCGCGAGCTCATCGACGAGGGCCTCGCCGAGTCGTCGGACGCCGTCCGTAGCCCCAAGCGTCGCTATCGCTGGCGTGACGCCGCCGACCAGGAGCAGCCCCGATGAGCGACACCCCCGACTTCGCCCCCATCGCCGAGAGCGCCTGGGAGCAGCTCGCCCTCGACGAGCTCGGCGAGCTGTTCTGGAAGCCGACCCCCGGCGCGCAGATCGCGCCGGGCTCCGGCGAGCGCGACTCCTGGGCCGACCCCCTGATCCGCCCGCGGCTGCGCGAGGCGATGATCCGCCTGAACCCGGACGTGCCGCGCGGCTACGTCGACCAGGCGCTCGCGGAGATCGTCACGCCGCAGTCGCAGGACGCGATCACCGAGAACCTGCGTCTGCACCGGATCCTCGTCGACGGGTACCGCGGGCTCACGTACATCGATGAGGACGGCCGCGAGCAGACGCCGACGTTCCGCCTGGTCAGCGCCGAGCCGAGCGACAACGACTGGCTCGCCGTCAACCAGGTGACCGTGGTGTCCGGCGAGGTCGAGCGGCGGTTCGACGTCGTCCTCTACCTCAACGGCATGCCGGTCGCGGTCATCGAGCTCAAGAAGGCGGGGGCGCAGCTCGCGGACGTCGCGGCGGCGCACGCGCAGCTCGCCACGTACGTGCGCGAGCTGCCGATGGCGTTCCGGTTCGCGGTGCTCGTCGTCGCGAGCGACGGCGTCGACGCGAGGTACGGCACGCCGTTCACGCCGCTGCACCACTTCGCGCCCTGGAACGTCGACGACGACGGCGCGGTCGTCGCGTTCGGCGGTGCCGCGACCGGGCTCGAGCTGGCGCTGCACGGGCTGTTCAACCAGGAGCGGTTCGAGCAGCTCCTGCGCGGGTTCGTCGCGTTCGACCAGGGCGCGGACGGCCTGGCCAAGCGGATCGCGAAGCCGCACCAGTACTTCGCGGTGACGAAGGCCGTCGGCTCGACGGTCGAGGCGGTCGGCCACGACGGGCGGGCCGGCGTCGTGTGGCACACGCAGGGCTCGGGCAAGTCGATGGAGATGGAGCTCTACGCGAACCTCGTCATGCGTCACCCGAAGCTGCGCAACCCGACGGTCGTCGTCGTCACCGACCGCAAGGAGCTCGACGGGCAGCTGTACGAGGGGTTCGCGCGCTCGCTGCTCCTGCCGACCGAGCCGCACAAGATCGAGCGCCGCGAGGAGCTGCGCGCCGAGCTGTCGGGGCGCACGTCGGGCGGGCTGTACTTCACGACGCTGCAGAAGTTCGGCCGCACGCTCGAGGAGCGCCGCGCCGGGCTCGACCACCCGCTGCTGTCCGACCGGTCGAACATCGTGCTCGTCGTCGACGAGGCGCACCGCTCGCACTACGACGACCTCGACGGGTACGCGCGCCAGGTCCGGGACGCACTGCCACGTGCGACGCTCATCGCGTTCACCGGGACCCCGCTGTCCACCACCGACCGCGACACGCGCGAGGTGTTCGGCGACTACATCGACGTCTACGACCTGACGCGCGCGGTCGAGGACGGCGCCACCGTGCCCGTCTCGTTCGAGAGCCGGCTCATCAAGGTCGCGCTCGCCCGCGAGGTCGACGAGGACACGATCGACGCGGCGGCCGACGAGGCGACGGTCGGTCTCGACGACACCGAGCGTGACCGGATCGAGCGGAGCGTCGCGGTCGTCAACGCGGTGTACGGCGCGCCGCAGCGGCTCGAGCTGCTCGCCGCCGACGTCGTCGCGCACTGGGAGGCCCGACGCGCGGCGATGGTGCCGCAGCTCAGCGAGCCGGACGACGCTCCCGTGCCGGGCAAGGCGATGATCGTCTGCGCGACGCGCGAGATCGCCGCGAACCTGTACGAGCGGATCGTCGCGCTGCGGCCCGCCTGGCACTCCGACGAGCTCGACCGCGGCCGGATCAAGGTCGTCTACTCGGGCACCGCGTCCGACGTCCCGCCCGTGAGCGACCACGTGCGGCGCGAGTCGGCGAACGCCCGGATCAAGGAGCGCCTGCGCGACGAGGACGACGAGCTCGAGGTCGTCATCGTCAAGGACATGATGCTGACGGGCTACGACTCGCCGCCCCTGCACACGCTGTACCTCGACCGGCCGATGAAGGGCGCGCTGCTGATGCAGACGCTCGCGCGCGTCAACCGCACGTTCCGCGGCAAGGAGGACGGGCTCCTCGTCGCGTACGCGCCGATCGCGGAGAACCTCACGCGTGCGCTCGCGGAGTACACGCGAACCGACCAGGAGGCGCGGCCCGTGGGCCGGCCCGTCGAAGCCGCAGCGGCGCTGACGCTCGAGCTGCTCGACCAGCTTCGTGACGTGCTCACGGGCTTCGACTGGCGGTCAGTCCTGCGGTCCGGCGGGCCGAAGGCCGCGGTCCGTGCCGTCAGCGGCGCGCTCGAGTACCTGCGCAACCCGGCGACTGCCGGGTACGACGACGAGTCGCGCGGTGCGCGCTTCCGCCGGCTGTCGTCGCAGCTCGCGCGGGCGTGGGCGCTCGCGGGCCGGACCGACTCGCTGGCCGCGGTGCGTGCCGAGGCGCAGTTCTACGAGGAGCTGCGCGTCTGGATGGGCAAGCTCGACGCGGCCGACCGGCAGGCCCGCGGCGAGCCGGTGCCCGACGACGTGCGCCGCCTGCTCAACCGGCTGGTGGCCGACTCGGTCGCGTCGATCGAGGTGCTCGACATCTATGGCGAGGCGGGCGTGCCGCGGCCCACGATCACGGAGCTCGACGCGACGCACCTGGCGACGCTCACCACCGCCGACCACCCGCACCTGGCGATCGAGGCGCTGCGGCGCCTCGTCGAGGAGGAGAGCCGGCGCGTGGCTCGGCACAACCTGACGCGTCAGCGGGCGTTCTCCGAGCGCCTGCTCGAGCTCATGACGCGCTACACGAACCAGCAGCTCACGTCGGCCGAGATCATCGCCGCGCTCGTCGAGCTCGCGCACGAGGTGACGGCCGAGGGCGACCGTGGACGTCGGTTCAGCCCGCCGCTCGACGACGACGAGCTCGCGTTCTACGACGCGGTCGCGTCCAACGAGTCCGCGGTCGAGCTGCAGGGCGAGGACGTGCTGGCCCAGATCGCGCGCGAGCTCGTGACGATCATGCGGCGCGACGTGCGGACCGACTGGACCGTGCGCGACGACGTGCGCGCCAAGCTGCGCTCGTCGATCAAGCGGCTGCTCGTGCGGTACGACTACCCGCCCGACCGGCAGCCCGACGCGATCCGCCTGGTGATCGAGCAGATGGAGGCGATGGCGCCGCGCCTGTCGGCGTGACCTCGCCGCCTACGTCAGCACCAGCGGCAGCCGGCTGAACCCGCTCGCCGGGTAGCTCGCCCGCTCCGGCTCGCCCGCGTCGGGCGGCGCGGGCGCGAGCGACTCCGTCGCGGCCAGCAGCTCCTCCGTCACGACGCGCAGCTCCATGCGCGCGAACGGTGCGCCCGGGCACCAGTGGATCCCCGCGCCGTACAGCAGGTTGAGCGACGGGTCGCGGTCGAGGCGGAGCTCGTCGGGGTCGCCGAACACGTCCTCGTCGCGGTTGGCGGACGCCCACAGCAGCGTCACGCGCTCGCCGGCGTCGAGGTCGGTGCCGCCGACCGTCACGGGGCAGGTCGTCACGCGGCGGTTCGAGATCAGCGGCGGGTGGATGCGCAGGATCTCGTCGACCGCCGGGCCGACCAGCTCGGGGTGCGCGCGCAGGAGCGCCTGGTCCTGCGGGCGGGTCGCCAGGTGGTGCGCGACGATGCCCACCGATGCCGCGATCGTCGCGAGCTCGCCGGCGGTCCAGTTCCGCAGGGTCGAGACGAGCTCCTCGTCGGAGAGCGGCCGACCCTCGATGCGTTCGTGCAGCAGGCGGGTCGTCAGGTCGTCGGGCGCCGCAGGGCCCGCGTCGCGTCGCTCGTCGAGCATCGCGGTGACGATGGCGTCGAACTCCGCGGCGACCGCGGCCGTGCGCGACCGGTCGCCCGACGCGGTGGCGTCCCGGCTGCGGGCCGCCCAGTCGCGCAGCGGCTCGGTGAGCGCGCGCGGCCAGCCGAGGTACTCGGTCTGCACGCGGAGCGCGAACGGCTCCGCGAGCCGGGTCATGACGAAGGCGACCTCGCCGCGCGGCAGGTCGGCGACGAGCTCGCGCGCGATCGCTCGGCAGTCCGGCTCGAACGCGCCGACGAGCTCGGCCGTGAAGTACCGGTCGACGATCTCGCGGTAGCGCGTGTGCTCGGGCGGGTCCATGCCGTTCGGCACGTTGAGGTGCACGGACACCGCGTTGGAGAACGTCTCGGGGTCGTGCAGCGCCCGGACCACGTCGGCGTGCCGCATCAGCGACCAGCCGAACGCCTCCGAGTGCGCGACGGGGCACTGCGCGCGGAGCTCGTCGTACGCGCGGACCTGGTCGGACTGCACCTCGGGCGAACGCGGGTCCCACGACTCGTGCGGGTTCTCGCTCACACGTGCTCCTCTCGGATCGGCTGCGCTCCGGGTCAGCCGCCGATCGCGCTCATCGGCCGGTCGGGCTGGACGAACGTCGGCTCGCCGATGTCGTGCCCCGCCTTCTTGCCCGCGAGGCAGCGCCGGTACGCGTCAGCGATCGCCGCGTCGTCGGCGCCCGCGCGCACGAGGTCGCGGACGTCGGTCTCGGTGCGCGCGAACAGGCACGCGCGGAGCTGGCCGTCGGCCGTCAGGCGCAGCCGGTCGCACGCCGAGCAGAACGGCGCGGAGACGGACGCGATGACGCCGACCGTCGCGGGGCCGCCGTCGACGTGCCACAGCTCGGCCGGCGCCGCGCCGCGGCCGGGCACCTCGGTCAGCGTGAAGGCCTCGGACAGGCGGTCGAGGATCTCGGTCTGCGTCACCATCTCGCCGCGGTCCCAGGTGTGGCCGCCGTCGAGCGGCATCTGCTCGATGAACCGCATCTGGTAGCCGCGCTCGACCGCGAACCGCGTGAGGGCGACGATCTCGTCGTCGTTGACGCCGCGCATCGCGACCGCGTTGAGCTTGATCGGCGCGAGGCCGGCGGCGTCCGCGGCCGCGAGGCCCGCGAGCGTCTCGACGAGCTTGTCGCGGCGCGTCAGCGAGTGGAACTTGGCACGGTCCAGGGTGTCGAGGCTGACGTTGACGCGCACGAGTCCCGCGTCGCGCAGCGGCGCGGCCAGCGCCGGGAGCCGGAGCGCGTTCGTGGTCAGCGAGAGCTCGACCGGCAGCGCCGCGAGGCGGCGGACGACGTCGAGCACGTCGACGCGCAGCAGGGGCTCGCCGCCCGTCAGGCGGATCTCGTCGATGCCGAGCCCGACGCCGACGCGCGCGACCCGGACCAGCTCGTCCGTGCTCAGCATGGTGTCGCGCGGCAGCCACGGGACGCCCTCGGCGGGCATGCAGTACGTGCAGCGCAGCGAGCAGCGGTCGGTCAGCGAGATGCGCAGGTCGCGGTGCCGCCGGCCGAACCGGTCGACGAGCTCGCCGGCCGTCATGGTGCCTCCTCGTTCGCGAACCTGCGGCCGCGTGCGGCCTCCGGAGCGCTCACAGT
>Ga0164242_10004447_pt1 | contig 15749 bp, 1 predicted proteins | sample OricomgcompostMG_FD_108783 | JGI IMG/M metagenome (GOLD analysis project Ga0164242, IMG submission 108783) | Miracle-Growth compost microbial communities from Emeryville, California, USA - Original compost - Miracle growth compost (MG) ... | reverse complement strand
TTCCATCTCCACTGAACTGATCACCGCCCATATGTAATCTGGAACCACCGTTAAGATCAACCGTTCCCGTGATCTCATTCGTTATGGTGCCGCCATTGGTGAGATTGTTATCATTAGCAGCTCCTACCACTACCATGCCGCCGGCAACATCACCGGGATTACCCAGCTTGACGTTACCGTTCAAGCGATTGGTGACGTCATGGTTATTGGCGGTGTTGCTGCTTCCAAACGCACCTACATACAAATGACCCGAGTCAATATCATAACCATGATCCCCCGCACGCTGTGTGCTGGCATTAGGATTGGCATTGATCACTACACCTGCACCGCCAACTGTTAGTTGATTGACCACATCTGCGGTTGTAGCTAAATCACCCCCACCGATAATAACTTTGGTGACATCATTAAATTCATTTCCACCACCCTGCACTATGGCGCTGGTCGTAGTATTCAAAATCAATCCACCGGTGATACTGTTATTAGCGTTCTTCACCAAAGAATCAGCTGCACCGTTAAGTGTCGCAATGCCGGTGATTTGATTGGTAATATTATTTGTATCACTGAGATTGTCATCGCCCTCAAAGCTCAATAATCCGGTACCGTTCACCGTTACATTGCCCACAATAGTGTTTGTAAGGTTGTTAGTTCCAGTTGCGGCAAGCGTTCCATTGTCCAAAAGTACTTTTCCGTCGGTAACATTAACATCACCCGTAATGGTATTGTTAATGGTATTGATACCTGTTCCATCATTAGTAAAGGTGCCGGTTAACAAAACAGTGGAGTTCGCGCCGTCTAATGTAACGTTGCCATTCTGCGCATTAAGGATGCTGTCCGTGCTGCTATTGGATCCATTAACAGTGCCAGTCAAAACTACTGTTCCACCTTCCCCAGCCATCGTTGTGTCGATGTCGCCAAAGTGAGTGTTCGTTACTTGATGTGTTCCGCCAACATTACCAACCAGCGTAGACCCAATAACCACACTCGAATCACTATTTCTAAAGTGAATGATCGAATTCAGACTGTTATCACGATCCTGATTTGTTTCAGTAGAGCCGCCTACAAACACGCCATTTGTTCCATTGAGATTGATGTATCCGCCCACTACGTTACCGCCACCAGCGGCGCTGCCGTCTTGAGCAAACAAACTGGAGTTGTCATTCAAGCTCACGTGTCCATCAATGACGTTCGTAACATTGCCTCCATTACTCTGTATGAAATCAACCTCAGAATTGCCATTGGCTGCGACGCTACCAGTGACAGTGTTTCTCACCGTCACATTCGATGAGCCAGCTCCCGCTGTCCCAGCCAGACCCAAAACGCTATCTGTCAGTTGCAATCCCTGATCCAGCGTGTTGTTTACGATGTTACCGGAGCCCGTAACTGCGCTATAATCGCCACCGCCAAGTTGAACGAGACTGTTGCCAGTAACTGGCTGCACTTGTCGAACATCGTTGCCGTTAATGTCTTGCACCACGCCAAGGATATTATTGATAGTATTGCCGGAACCTGTGCCTTGGTGAACGCCACTGCCTAAGGTAAGAATTCCTCCATTAGTCACCTCCACTTTGCCATCCAGGAATTGCCCTGGTGGTAGAGGATTAGTTCCTGACTTAATGGTGTTGGTCACCGTATTATTATCACCGTTGATAGCATGAGTTCCCAAGGCCTCGCCGATGTGCACTTGCCCAGTGTTTGTAGCCTGAACATGCGCAGTGAGTTCGTTGTTGATGGATTGATTAGTTGTAGTCACATCATTGCTGCCGACATAGACAATACCCGGATCATCAGCAATCACGCCGCCAACAACGTAGTTGTTTTCTCCATTCACCGTCATGAAACCGCCGTCATAAACATGCGCCGTTCCGGTAATGACATTATTGACTGCATTGCCATTTGTATCAGAAGCAGACAACGTGCTATTGACGTTACCACCCTGCATTTCTAACAGGTTGTTAGTGAGATTGCCCACGGAACCGACGTTGATGTTTCCATCAATCACATTGTTGAGGACATTATTATTGCCAGTGGCATTGAGATAGCCGCCCAGCAAGCTCATACGATTGCCATTGACCAGATCGAAGTCCTGCGTGAGGATATCCGTGACGGTGTTGTTATCACCAGTCACATTATAAGTTCCCGCATCCAGTTCGATGCGTCCACCGCTGGTTAGATTAGTGACATCGCCAGTAACCGTATTGGTCACATTATTGCTGTCGCCAATGATGGCATGAGTGGCAGGATTACCACCGATGACTAATATGCCGTCGTTCAATGCTACATCGCCATTCACCTGGTTAGCGACATTGTTGCCCTCGCCAGTAATGTCATTGGAATAGACATTATCACTGCCAACCACTAAGATGCTGCTGCTATCGTTCAGCGTAACATCTCCATCAAAGCTGTTGATCAGATTCTGTAAGTCGGCATTAACGCCGCGCCCATCAATCTGCATGGAACTGGTGTTCAGGTGAGCACCTGCGGTCGCATTGTTATTAGTGCCTGTCACATGAGCATAACTGGTGTTCAGATTAATCACATTGTTAAAAATATTTTGAACTATATTGTTCTGCGTGTCTTGAGAAGCAGTATCACCTGTGAGATCGAATTGGGAACCAGTCAGCGTCACCACGCCATCCACCACATTTTCCTGGGTGTTACCACTGCTGGAAGTTGAGGCCATGCTGCCTGCATTAATATTCAAGTAGCTATCAGTCACATCCAAAGTACTTTCAAGATGGTTCAGCACATGATTGCCTGTGCCGTTGGCCTTGTTATCGCCACCTAACATATTGAAAGCTGCACCGTCATGCACCGTAACCGCACCTACCAAAGTATTATGTAAATCGTTGTCGTTGCCGTCGATGGTCTTAGTGCCGCCGCCGACTTGGGCTATTGTGCCATTAACATCGGTGATTCCCCACACAGTATTGGTAATCGTGTTCGTGTCACCAGTTATATCCCCGTTGCTGCCGCCAATAATTCCGATGCCAGTTCCGCTCAAATCGAGGTTACCATTACCAGCGCCACTCAAACCGAGATTATTCGAAATTGTGTTACCGTTTCCAATGATGCTACCATCAAGAGCGGGATTGCCAACAATATTTCCATCTTGCGTTCCTAATTCAAAGAAACCAGCAGAAACTGTGGCATTGCCATTAATGTTATTGGTCTGCGTATTGGTGTCGCCATTTATAGTGGCGCTTCCTACTACCACTAAACTATTAGCGCCGGTCAATAACACGTTGCCATTCTGATCGTTGGTCAGATTATTGTTATCTCCAGTGATTTGTTCGCCATATCCGATTCCCGCTCCCAATCCGCCACTAACTGTCAATGCGCCATTGGAGACGTTGTTAATTGTATTACCGCTTCCAATCACATTACCTAAGGTTCCAATGCCAAACGCTGCAGACCCAGCACCGTTAACGAAAACGCCGTTCGGAGCATTCAAGGTATTGTTGATAACATTGTCGTCGCCTGTCACTATGTTCTTCCGTCCGATGCCAAACCCGGCATTATCGTTGATTTGCACAGTGCCATTGGGAACGTCAAGGCTATTGTTCTGGATGAGACTTGAACCTGTCACATCAACGACTCCAACGCCACCGGAAGACTGACCGTTCATGGTGACGCCGATAATGCCCTGGACAATGTTATTATTACCTAAGACAGAAAGGGTAGAAGTGTCATTTTGAATCAAATTGCCATCAACAAGATTCTGAACAAAATTACCGTCCCCATCATCAGCAATACTATTATTGAACACCGTTGCCGTGGAGCCGTTAGCTGTTACATCACCGGTTACTTCATTGATAATGGTGTTGCTTAAGCCACTTCCAATGCCGGAAATATCACCACCGATTAGGCCGATCACGCCATCATTTACTTCTACGTTTCCATGAACCTGGTTGTGGATGCTGTTGTTGTTGGCAATCGCAGCGCTAATGACGCCACTTCCAAGAACGACCGATTTGGCTTGCGTTGTTGTGCCAATGGAGTTGATAATGCTGTTATCATGCACATTTACAGCACCGGCATCGGAGATGCTATCCTGCGCGCCCAGGCGAATATCGCCAGTGGCATCAACCGCTCCAGCAACATCATTAGTGATGCTATTGTTATTGGCTCCCTCGCCGGTGATTTGCCCGTTACCCAGGAATACATTCACTGCAGAACTGACATCACCGCCGATGGTATTGCTAATGATATTACCGCTATTGTTCTGCCCAGCGATGGTGGAAACGCCAATATAAAGATTGCCATCTGTGGAGACGTTGCCGTCCACATTATTGGCAGCCGTATTTCCAACGGCACTTTGGCCATCAACACTGTTCCAGCCGATGTTCACATCCGTATGGGCCTTTACGTTGCCGCCGATGTTATTGTAAGTGTTGTTACCTGAAGCATTTTGGCCGTTTACTGCGTTATCACCTATATTCACACCGCCAAAGGTGGATGTGACATCATTGCCTATCGCATTATACGCGTTGTTGGGTCCGCCGACGCCAGCACTTTGGCCGTTGATCGTGTTGCCCACGATATTCACATCACTGTTGGCATTAATGCTGCCGCCAATGGCGTTATACGCCTTATTGCCTTTGGCGTCTTGCGCGCCAATTGTATTAGTTCCAACATTCACGCCGCCTAAGTGAGAAAGAACGTTTCCTGTCACTTCATTAGAAGCGGTATCGTTGGCTGCGCCTTGTCCGCTGATTTGATTGCCACCGATACTAATATCATTTTGAGCTTCAACGCCGCCACCTACTGCATTGGTAACCTTGTTATCATGGTTGTTAGTTCCATCAATAACATTACTGGTTAATCCAACATTACCTGCGTGAGAAATCACACTGCCCGTAATTCTATTGGATGCTTCGTTATTATTGGCACCAATTCCAGCAATCTGGTTACCACCGATTTGCACATCATTCAAAGCGCTAACCGTTCCACCAACAAAGTTCTGTGCCTTGTTGTTTTGCGCGTTGTTACCATCAATAATATTACTGGTGATGCCGATAGCGCCATTATCTGAAGTTACATTACCATTTACGCGATTGTAAGCATTGTTACTTGCAGCGACGAGACCTTCAACTTTGTTGCCACCAATCGCAATATCACCGAACGCGCCTAAATTGCCATTCACATAATTATGCACATCGTTATTCTGTGCGTTCTGGCCGCTAATGGTATTGTCCACCAAACTTGCAGTGCCGTTTTGAGCCGTGGCATCACCATTTACTGAATTATAGGCTTGGTTGCCATTTGTGCCTATTCCAGTGATTGAATTACCGCCAAGAATCAAGGAATCGAATGCAGTCAAATCGTCGCCTGTTCGATTATACACAATGTTGCTGGTCGCTCCATCTCCATCTACGCTGTTACCCGTAAAGCCGATGCTGCCTGCCTGTGCCGTCACAGCACCAGTAGCCAGATTATACGTTTGGTTGTTGGCCGCACCTATGCCGCTCACTATATTATTGTTGAATACAATGTTGCCCGTGGCAGAAGTCACTGTATTGTTCACCGTGGTATATGCAAGGTTTCCGGTTGCGCCTTGTCCATCAACAGAGTTCCCGGTGAGGGTCACGCCAGCCTGGGCATTTACGGCACCACCGATGTAGTTGTGCGCGTCGTTGCCAGTCGCAGTAATGCCACTAACAGCATTGTTCTGCACGATCACCGCACCTGCAGTGGACGTAACATTGCCAGCAATGGAATTGCGCGCAACGTTGGTAGATGCGCTATCGCCACTAATTGAATTGTCACCAATTAACACCTGACCTGTCGCTTCCACAGAAAGCGCAGAGTTAAAAATGGTGTTACCAGTCACTGCCGTACCGATAATGGTGTTGCCGCCAATCGAAATTGTCGCCGGCGGATCAATATGGCCAACCGTATTACTAATGGTGTTGCCCGTATTGTTATTACCATTAATCTGGCCACCGATGACATTCAGCGCACCGCCAGTCATGGTTATGTCGCCCGTTGTATTGGTGATCAGGTTATTGTTGTTCGATGTACCACCAACGATATCGCCGCCACGCAAGTTCACATCGCTTGCAGAAGTGATCGCCCCAGAAGTACTTTTCAGTTCATTGCCTGTGTTGTCGCTGCCATTAATGCTGCCATATCCCAGCTGGACGCTTGTATCCGAGGTAATACTTCCAACGGTGTTGGTCACCTGATTACCGTTGTTACTATTTCCCAACACCCCGCCAGAAAGTACTTTTACGGCACCATTAGCATCTATGTCATTAGTAGTGTTAGTAAAGATATTTCCGCTATTGGAATCGCCAACTACCCAGCCGCCCTGCACGGTAACTGCGCCGCTGCTGTCGACCTGTCCAGCATGATTAGTAAAGCTGTTATCCACATTACTATCGCCACTGATGGCATCGTAGCCGATGCTGACATCTTGGGTGGCTGTAATATCGCCAATGATATTTTCGAATGTATTCGCTTCGCCAACATTCGTACCGCCATTGGTATTGCCATAAATGTGGCTACCGCCCAAAAGTACTTTTGAGGCGTGTGTCACATCACCGACTTGATTGGTGAAGCTATTACCCTGCGCACCGTTAGTATCTGTGCTCAACGTTCCAATGGAATCGCCGCCCACGCTGACAATACCGTTGGCGCTCACCGTTCCTGCATTATTGCTGAATTCGTTATTCGTGGCAAAGGCGCCAGTCAGGGTATTGGAACCGAGAGCCACAGTACCACTGCCTTGAACCGTAATGTCTCCAGCAAGATTGCTGATTTCATTACCATTAGCAAAGTTGCCACTGACGGAAGCGCCACCCAAACCAACGTTACCGGCAGAAGTAAGCACATCGCCCACTTCATTATGCAAGGTGTTGCCGTCGGCATTGGAGCCAGAAATGGAACCGCCCTGTAATGTCACATCGCCGACCGATGTTACAAAGCCATCGATGAGATTGGTCAAGTCGTTATTTGTTGCACGAGCGCCGGAAATTGCATCGCCACCCAACGTGACATTGCTGCCGGAAATGACATCACCATCTATCTCATTGATTAAAGCATTATCAGCCGCATCGGAACCACTGAGTGTATTGTAAGCCAGCGTTACATCGCCACTATTTTGCACATCGCCATTCACCGTATTGAAGATCTGGTTTCCTGCGTTATCATTACCGCTGATGGTATTAACCACCAAATTGACATCGCTTGCAGAAGTGATGTCACCCGTATTGTTGCTTATTATATTTCCTGTGTTCTCATTACCGCTGATCTCGTTATAACCCAGGTTCACTGAACCATCAGCACTCACAGTGCCTGCCGTGTCAGCAAGAATGACACCTATATTCTCATTACCTGTTATCTTATCGCCACTGAGCCACACATTGCCAGCGACATTACTGATATCACCCACGCCGTTAATCAGCACATTGAAATCAAATGGTCCACTCTGTCCGTTGCCTGACCCACTTAGTGTGTTATTACCAATATACACATTATCTGCGCCATTAATATCACCGAGTATTCCGGTAATTAATACGTTGTCTGAACCATTATTTACTTGCAAATCATCATGGCCAATATTGATATCGCCAGTAACTGTGACATCGCCCGCAATTCCATTGATAATACTATCAAGGTGTGCGCCATCACCAGAAATAACACCTGCGCCCATATAAATGGAGCCCGTATTCACATTGCCGGTAAACGTATTCGTCAATATGTTGTTGTTATTACCATTCCCCGAAATTACACCGCCCAAAATATGCAGATAGCCAGAACCGCTTACAATAGGATCAATGAAGTTGCTGATGATGTTGTTATTGGCACCTTCGCCAGAGATCGTTCCGCCCTGAATCAACACATTGCTATTGGTGATGTTCGCTGTGGTCAGCGTGTTAGTAATTTGGTTGCCATAGGCGTTGCTTCCGCTAATCGTGCCGCCAATTGCGTTGAGTTGGCCATTGCTGATATCGGCGTCATTTACGGCATTAGTGATGGTATTGCCATTCGTGTTATTCGAAGCATTGATAGTACCACCATCGAAATTCAATGCGCCGCCATCAATAGTAACAGTGCCGCTAATGGAATTAAGGATGCTGTTATTGCCACTGGTATTGCCGGCCACTATTGGGGCTATATTGTTATTGTTAATGGTGTCGCCACCCAACGTAACGCTGTTAGCACCAGCACTCACGTCCACATTGCCAAGGATACTATTGAGAATACCGTTGACGCCCACGGACGCGCCATTTTGCAAGGTACCATTACTATTGGCATTAATGGTGCTGTTACCCAACGTCACATCGCCATTCAACTGCACCTGGCCAGAGAGCGTATTAATGATGCCATTACCGCCAAGAGATGCTCCATCCACTGTGCCAAAGTTGCTGGCGTTGATCTCATCCTGACCCAAATTCAATGAGCCACCCACCCCGCCACCGTCGAAGACATTGCCCGTCAGCGTATTTATAGTGCCATTTCCACCCTGGTACGTGGTTAATGGTACTAGATTGTTATCATTACTGATCGTATCCCCGCCAATCAGCGCATAAGTGCCAGCGCCGTCCATCTCCACATTGCCTAAATGCGTGTTGACGTTAGCCTCCGCGCTACCGCCCAACGTTTCATTTCCAATAGCAAGAGAGCCAGTGTCAGCCAAATGAACAACACCTTTGCTATTGCCGCCGGTCACATACATATTGGCGGTGTTGGAGACATAGATACCATTTATCACCGTGCCGTTGCTATAAAAATCAGCATCGCCATCCGCATGAACACTTCCTCCCACAGTGCCGCTATTGTAACCGGTGGAAGAGCCGTGCATGTTGAAGTTGCCGGTAACGGTAGTATTGTTGATAACAGTCGAGTAGGCATTTGCCCCCACACTACCATTCACCAGCCCATCATTAGTAAATTGCGACGTTCCCCAGGTAGCCACAATGCCATTGATGACACCAGCAACTTGGTTATCTAATGTGGAAGCGCCGTGCAATGTAACGGCTGTGCCTGTGCCATTTGCATTAATAGTGGCGTCGTTAATAATTTGCGCACTATTCCAACCCTCCACACCGCCATTGATCGTAGCGTTATTCAGGTTATTTAATAAGCCCCCGGAAACATCAGCTCCGCCGCTGATCGTAGCATTCCAGTTAGTGAACGTTCCGCCGTCTTGGTCTAATCCGCCGTTGATAATACCACTGGAATTATTTTCCGCTACGCCATTTTTTAAATTAAATCCGTCATTTATTGTTCCGCTGTGATTTACGAATGCCGTGTAAGACGAGTCCGAAACATTAACGACAACCCCATCATTAATAGTAGTGCCGGTTCCCCAGTTCGAGAAGTTACCGCCAGTCTGATTCACACCGTCGTTAACGATACCGCCAGAATTGTTATCCACAAAGCCATCTTGCAATACAATCCCGCCATTAACTGTGCTTGCATGGTTAATAAACTGTGCACCGGTGCCATTTACAACAACACTGCCATTGACCTCTGTCCCTACACCCCAGTTGGTAAATTTACCGCCCGTCATATTGACGCCGTCATTCACCGTACTACTGCCTTCATTAATGAAGGTCCCGTTGCTCTGCAACACACCACCGTTTACCGTGGAACCATTGTTAAATTCAATGGTTCCGCTGCCAGTAACCTGGACACCTACTGGTTGCGAACCGGCAAAAACTGTATCGCCCGAATGGGTTACGATTCCCGAAGTATTGAAAATAATTCCATTGTTGTACGTAGTGGGATCACTGACTCCACTACTGCTATCATTATAAACCACAGTGCCGTAAATATTGCTATCCGTGATATCAGAGACGCTGTTGTCGTTAAAAATAAGATTGGCGTAAATGTCACCAGCATTACCCTCAAAGGTGCCATTGTCGTTCACAGTGACATGAACGAGAGGATTACCACTGTCCCCAATCGTGCCGCCGTCGTTATTGAACACACCTTCGCTATTGATGGTCACATTACCCAGCACTGTATCCCCAGTGTCATTGTTAAAAACACTATTATCAGGATTACCCGAATCATAAGGAGTGACCCCCACGGTAACATCGCCTGTTACCGTGCCGCCTTGAGCTGGTCCCGGTGGCACTTCGCTGTGATTATTGAAGGTGCCATCATTTATCACCTGCACACTACCAATGGTGCCGGGGTTGTAACCGACGCCACCGTCCTGCACATAAATTCCCACTGTGCCCCAGTTGGTAAAGTTAGCGCCATTATTAGTTATCGAAGCAATATGACCCGTGGATTCGTTAATGAAGGTAGAATCATCATATATATTTACATCGCCCGCTGTGCCATAGTTATCAAACCGCGCATGTTCATACAATCCTACATCGCCCACTGTGCCGCCTTGCTGGTTGATGGAGTAGGAATAATTGTCTGCATTCACATCGGTATTGCCTGTATTGCCTGAGTTATAGAAGTTTGCCGTAGCGGGATCAAACAATCCGTCGCCGCCATGCACGGTGATGTTGCCACTCACTGTCCCCGTATTGGCAAAAGTACTTTGATCACCTGTATTGTCGCCAACATCAACACCAATAGTTACATCGCCACCAATAACTCCATTGTTGGTAGCTTGTGCATTGTCAACAACCTTTAGATCTCCATCAATAACGCCGTTTGCGTTATTGGATAAGGTGGCATGATCCCTCAGCGTCACATTTCCATCCACTTGAGCATCATTAGTAATGCCGGAATGGTTTTTCGCAACAATGTTCCCTGTAACCGTCGCACCATTGGTGTTCTCGAAAGTAGATTGATTGTGTGTATCAACATCAACGACTACTGCACCGGAGCCAGTATTGGCGAAATCATGCTGATCAAACAAATGCACATCGTTCGGATCGCCTTCATTGATTGTGACACCATTACCATACCCGTAAATATCGCCAGTAACCGTGCTATTAGCGTCATTTTTGAAGTTATAACCATTGACCCCAGCCACACCGGAATCAGCATTGCCATAGACATACACATTGCCATTAATAGTAGCGCCATTTTCGTTGGTAAAAGAACTGGTGGAACTGGAGAGATCCGCAGGAGTAAGATTGCCCAGATCATTCGCCTGATACGGATATCCCACTACAACACTACCGGTGATATTAGCATTTGCGCCAGTATTGGCGAATTGGGCGTTATCCCCCGTCAGCACTGCAATGCCTTCAAGAGGAGAACCATCTAATCCCGGGTTATATTCGATGTTACCGCGATTGGTAATAGTGCTATTTTCACCGGCTCCAATAAAACCACTGATCGTCGCATTTTTATTGTTCGTCAAATCCGCATTGCCATACAAAATGGCAACGCCGGTAATGGAAGCATCCCCCTTGTTGGTAATCGTGCTATTGTCACCTGCAATAATGAACGCCGGGATTTGTTGCTGCTGATTAGATTCACCGATCTGGCCATTTTCATCATTTACAAGCGCGCCATCACCCTGAAGAAAAATGAACGGCGCATTTACCACACCATTACCTTTGTTGGTAAAAGTGCCATCCTTAACCTGCACACCGAATGCAGTGACTTCGCCATTACCCTGATTAGTAAAAGCACCGCCATTTTTAACGGTTATCAATCCTGCTTCTACTTTGCCATTGCCATCGTTGGTAAAAGCGCCATTCCCCTTGACTTTAATTTCATCAGCACCGACATAGCCATGATCCTGATTGGTGAAGGTGCCGTCCCCTTTGACTGTAACAGAGTCAGCATCCACTCCACCATGATTCTGGTTGACGAAAGAACCGTCACCCTTAATCTTAATACTATCAGCATCAACGTATCCCTGATTCTTGTTGACGAATTGACCTTTCACGTTGATGACAGCATCGCCAAAATCTTCCGAATCCACGTAACCTTTATTCTCGAAGACGCCCTGCTTGTTCACAGAGATGTCGTCCACGTACAATTCATTATCGTTTCTCAGAGTGCCATTCTTCACCGTGAGATCATCGAACTCGTTATACCCATCCAAGACCAGTGTGCCGGCACCGGTCTTGATAATGTCACCATCATAAATTATATCCCCAGACTGGGTTGCTTTATTATTAACGCCACTCACGTTTAAATTAAGGTCATGGCCATCCAGATAAATATCATTACTGATGGTAACACCATTTTTGTAATCCAAGGTTGTGTTATACCCGTCCACAAATAAACTATTACTTCCCAGGGCGCCGTTATTCTCCACCCGTAACGTGCCTGCATCCAAACTGACACCGCCCGTGAGAGTATTAGCATTGGCCAAAACCAGCGTGCCGTCACCGGTTTTGGTAAATTGGCCATCACCACTAATAACACCGCTTTGGATGGCTTTACCAGAATCGACGTTCGCATTTAAATTGCTGGTGATGCCGTTGAGAACGAATTCATTAGCGATATTAACGCCATTCGCATAATCCACCGCTTTGTCATTACCATTGTCATCAACTGATAAGTTACCTGATCCCAGAGCGCTGCTAGTTCCCAAGCCCAATGTACCATTGTTCAAACGAGTGGTTCCGGAATAATCGCTATTATCGCCCGTTAAATTCAAGACGCCGGCGCCAAGCTTGATAACACCACCAAGGCCGCTAATATCACCGTGCTGAATGGCGGTTTTACCGGAATCTACAAAGACATTAAGATTGGTATCCAACACAATATCGTTATCAATTTCAAGGCCATCTTTGTCATATTCCAATGTTTGGCCGTGGCTACCGTTGCCTACGATTACCGCGCCACTACCTAGAGCGTTGTCGTCGCGCAAGTTCAATGTGCCGGCATTCAACCATGTGTCTCCACTATATGTGTTGGCTTGAGTCAAGTTCAATCGCCCACTGCCGGTTTTGATGATACCCCCGCTACCGCCATTGAGCGTATCATCGGCGATAACACCATTTTGAGTGGCTGAGCCGGAAGCGACATTCATCGTCAAGTCGCTATTTAAAAGAATGGAGTTTGCAATACTAATGCCATTCCCATAATCCAAAGTTAAAGGCGAAGCGAGGGCATTGCCGATAGTTAGATTGTTTGTGCCCAAAGCATTATTATTCTGCACACTGATACTGCCGCCCCAAAGATTGGTGCCGCCTGTATAGGTATTGACCTGATCCAACGTCAGCGTACCCAACCCTTCCTTGGTAATGCTGTCATTGCCAATAATGGAGCTATACCCCTCCTGGGCTTGCGTGTGATTACCCTCAGCACCCGTGACAGTGATGACATTATTCGCCGCATGGGCGGACACACCTCCGCCCATCAAAATGGCTGCGCCGATGGCGGGAACCAGAAAAGTACTTTTCATCTGACGATTTAAAAGGCGGCGAAGCCAAGTGCGTTGTTTGGTGCTGATAAACGGGTTGTTATTATGCATACTCTTCTCCATTACAAGTGACGGCGTTGTACCACAATACGAATAAAGATTCATATTAAAAAGGAATCGACACATCATACCATAATGCATCTTAATTTTAATGTCAAGCGAATTTTTCGCAAGTACCGCATTATCTTAAGTCATCTTTCTAAAAAATGCAAATTTTTTGATTAAATTGTCTTGTAGGCTCTTTATGATATTTGCTCAGGAGTAACTTACGTACGTTAAAAGTACTTTGATGAAGCCCTTGAACTCGCAATCAATACCGCGTTGGACGTTGCTTAAACTCTTCCAGAATGCGCAGATAACTTTGATAGCGCGGCGCTGTTATCTTTCTCTCTTCCACCGCTTGGCGCACGGCGCAGCCCGGCTCTTCACGATGTGTGCAATTATTAAAGCGGCATTGCCCCAGAATTGGACGAAACTCCGGAAAGCATTCCGCCAGATTCACTTCGTGCTCTTCCAGCAACATCACCGTTTTGATGCCCGGCGTATCCACCAGATAACCGCCTTTATCCAAAGGATGCAATGTCACTTCAGTTGTAGTGTGGCGGCCTTTGCCGATATCCATCACTTCGCCAATCCACAAATGCAATCCCGGTTGCACTTCGCAGGCCAGCGAAGATTTGCCCACACCCGAAGAACCCAGGAAAGTGGAGATTTTATTTGTCATCAATTGGCGCAGTTCATCAATGCCTTCTTCATTTTCAACAGAAGTTGTCAGACAGCGATAGCCCAATGACTTGTATAAATTCCGTACCGGCACAATTTCTTTATTGAATTCTCTTTTTTTAAGGAGATCAATCTTATTAAAACAAATCACCACGTCCAGGCCATTGGCCTCAGCCAGCACCAAAAATCGATCCAACCGATGTGTGTTCAAATCCGGCTCGCGCGCCGACATGATGACAATCACCAAGTCCAGATTAGCCACGGTGACCTGTTTGGTTTTTCCATAACGCGCGCGCCCCAGTTCGGAGCGCCGCGGCAAAACCTGCAATATAGAACCTTCCTGCAACCGTTCGCCACGCGCATTGGCGCCATGCGTAGGTGCAGTGCGCACTTCCACTTCGTCACCCACCACCACCGGCTGGCTCACTTCACGTTTGCCTTTCTTGAGAAGACCGCGTGTTTGGCAAATCAATCGCAAGCCGTGTGGCTTCCCTTTCAGCTGCGCGTCCACTTCATACCAGCCGCCGCTGGCACGAATCACCGAGCCGCGGATTATTTCTGGAATTTCAACTTCTTTTGCCATGTGTTTTCAATTGTATCAAGTTCTTGATTTTGTGTTCGGGTTTTTTAGTTTTGTGTAAAAGTACTTTTGCTCTATCCGTGTTTATCCGTGGTTTATTTATTTACCACGGATGAACACAGATTTTTTATTTATTCACTCCCTGTTATGCGGTAAAAGTACTTTTATCGCATAACCTGTAGAAGCTGTCTGAAAATAGCAACGCGTGTCATTTCGACCGGAAAAATTTGCCTAAGCAAATTTTGGAGTGGAGAAATCTTGTCGTTTTTAGAGTGCATGAACAAAAATCAGCAAGATTTCTCCATTCCGCTCGTTCCTCGCTTCAGTCGAAATGACACTTATACACGAATTCTCAGACGATCTCTTATATTTTTTACACGAGCACGACATGTCGCGCCCAAATGATAAAATACCACTCACATGAAAAACTTTCGTTGTCTCTTAATAATTCTTTTCATCGCCGCAAGCATTCCTTCCGCAAATGCTGCCGACACCAAAGTGCGCGTCGGCATTTCCACCGGCAAAGCCACTTTGCAATTATGGAGTAAATCGAAATTGCTGATCACCGACGCCGCTCAACCGCAGCGCAAAATGGTGGTATCGCCGCGACATTTGGTGGAATTGCGAAAAGATGCCACGCCGCAGCAAATCACGGCGAATGGCAATGTCCTGCGTGGGCAGGTCAGCATCACGGTGGACAATCATCGCTTTGCTGCCTGGCAAATGGTCAATGTGCGCCCATTGGACTGGCATGAATTTATCCGTGTTTCCAGCAATGGTGAAAGCGCACAATGGTCACGGCCTTATCGCGGCACTTTTGAAATCACGCTGCAAACCTATAGTTTTGAACCGGCCAAACATCAAAATCCGCTGCGTGTGGTAAATATCGTATCGATGGAGGATTATCTCAAAGGTGTGGTGCCCTGGGAAATGACGCCCACCGCGCCGCTCGAAGCATTGAAAGCGCAGGCCATTTGCGCGCGCTCGGAAAGCTTGTCAAAGATCAACAACGGACGGCATCACAAGGACGGTTTCGATCTATGCGATTATGACCATTGCCAGGGTTATCCCGGAACCGAAAACGAAAAACCGCGCAGCACATTGGCCGTGGAGCAAACGGCGGGATATATTCTGACTTATAAT
>Ga0164242_10004446_pt1 | contig 15750 bp, 12 predicted proteins | sample OricomgcompostMG_FD_108783 | JGI IMG/M metagenome (GOLD analysis project Ga0164242, IMG submission 108783) | Miracle-Growth compost microbial communities from Emeryville, California, USA - Original compost - Miracle growth compost (MG) ... | reverse complement strand
CGTGTGCACCGTGGCGGTGGCATTAGGACCAATGGCCTACGTGGCGGCGGTATCGTCCGGCGTGGCCTCCGCCCAGCCCCCGGATTGCGGTGCCGGCAACTGGTGGAACCCGGGGGCCAATGCATGCCAGCCGGTGGCGCCGCCGCCCCCTGATTGCGGTCCTGGCAATTGGTGGAATCCCGGGGCCAATGCGTGCCAGCCGGCGGCACCCCCTGATTGCGGTCCGGGCAACTGGTGGAACCCGGGGGCCAACGCGTGCCAGCCGGTGGCCCCCCCGCCGCCGGAGTAGCGCCTCCCGCTGACGTACGTACCCTCGCCGAGCGCGGCGAGGTGGGATCGGGGCCGTAGCGCGCCCGCGCCCAGGGTCGGCCCCGCATTGGCCGCACATTGGTGCGGGCCTTATGTGCCGCCATGGGAGGCAGTGGGACACGGGTTGCGGGGACTCGTTTTAGCCCCGACGCGCACGCGTTAGCCGCTTTGCGCCGCTGAGCATTATGCCGATAAGCAACATTATGTCGGGTAAAGTACTCCGTTTTCATCAGATGAATCAGACCCGCCCCGACTGCACGTGTCCGGTCTCAGTTGATCTGGCAGCTTTCTCAATTGACTTGGCAGGCGACGGAATGGGCGGTAGTTCTCATTCGAACTGGCAGAAGGCTAGCGCTATGCAGGCTTCCTGTTTCCCCTCGGTTCTGTCGTTGCTCGGCGCCTTGGCTATCTGCATACCGTCAGCCGGCCGCAGCATGGGTGCTATGTGACTCGTTCGATGCCAGGACGGATCAAGATCAGGTCGTCGCCGATGATGGCGATCCGCATCCGGGCGCCGCCGGTCCAAAGCGCGGCCAACGACGCACGCTGTCAGCTGCTTTCGGTCAATTTCGTTTCAGCAGATGAACGACGTGCTCTTCCCCCTGCGCAGACAGTCGAGTCTTGGCATTCGGCGACGGTGCGATCGAGCGAAGAACCGTGGGATGGATCGCCAGATCCTCCGCCGCCACGCGGTACGGCCGGTCGCCGTACCTCCTGGACAGCAACGTCCACATAAGCAGCGGCGCCTCATGTCCCACAACCACCGGTTCGCTTTTCCTCCATCCTTTGGAGGAGAGCTGGACAAACAACGATCGCTTCCGCGTGTCGCTGATAAGACCCAGGTCGTAGGCACGCACGATTAGCGCTTGTATCGATATGCCCCACGTCGCTTTCAGCCGCGCGTAGCCCGTCAGAGTCGTCGATTCGCTGATCGTCTCCTCGGCCCGTCGGCGAGGCACTAACAGCGCGCCTGCAAACCGATGGGCTTCGTTCTCGGCATCCTGGGCCTGCGGCCGGTAGGAATGCAATACCATATGCCCAACTTCGTGAGCTAACGTGAACCGTTCTCGATCACCCTGACTGCCAGGAAATGTTCCGACCAGCGCCGGAGCGCCAACACCGCCCCAATAGGAAATACCGAAATGTCCTGTTGCGGATGATGTTTCGTCCTCTTCGAGGTTTTTGGCCAGCATCATAGGTGCAACAGGGATGCCTGCCCGTTCCAGCGATCGGGTGACGTGCGGGATCGGTGCGTCCGGAGCGACCCTGAGGAATTCCCGAGTCATCTCCGCCAGATCCTCGATCTCGTCGGCTGACACGTCGGGTTCGACCGCCAGCGGCAAAGTCGGCGTTGGGTAATCGCACTCCCCGACCAACGACTCGGCAACCCGGAAGCTCTCCGCGTAGAACGCGTGTACGCGCCGTGTCACCACTTTGCTCGCTGTCGAGTTTTTCCGGAACCTCAGCGAGTCGAGCGGGATTGTTGCGGGGCATACGTCAAAGAATCCAAGTGGAGTGCCAGTTGCCTCTGCAATCGCAGCTAGTCCTTCGGCAGTCGGTTCCCGCGCCGAAGTCTCCACTTGAGATATCCATGACTGCTTGACTCCCGATAGTGCGGCGAGCTCATCCTGCGTTACCCCAAGCAACGCCCGCAGAACCCGAAGCCTTTCAGCCCGAGAGGCCGCCAGCATCGTCCGAGCCCTCCTCATCGCTATCGGGCAGTTCTAGTTCAGCGTCGCTATCGTCGGGTAAGAATGCCAGGTTCTCAAGATCTTCCGCGGTCTGGGGAAGTATGAACTCAAGGTCGGTTTTGGCCCGCTCGCCCCACTTCCAGTTACCGATGGTTCGCACGACCCGGAACCCGACCACGCCGGACTCTGGATCAACCCGCCATAGCCCCAGAAGCTTATCGTCCGGTACGGGTTCACCACTGAACAGGTTCAGTTGCATCGGCATTAGCGGCGGCTGACGGTAGAAGGCCCGGCTGGCCTCGGTATGCCCTGGCGGAGGGACATGGTCCTCGCTATACGTATGACGCAATCGGAACTGGTAGTCGCCATCGGTAATCCAGATCGGCCCGTTCTGGGCATGATTGCTTGCGAGCTTCCAAGGACCTAGGTCAAACCGCCCCAAGAACAGGTGGGCGAAAGCACGGACGGTCGCGGTGTGATACCAGCGGTACGGCTCATCCCCCACTTCCGTCAGTCGGGCACGCCTGACCTGTTCGGCCATCGCGAACGCGTCGTGCAACGGCTCGCACAATGGCAGCAATGCCGTGCGGATCCGCTCCACGTGGTTAATCACATGCGTGATAATATCACGTACGAAGTTAATATTCGGCCGACACGACTGCCGTGTTCGTGGACTAAAGATCGGGTCCGCCGAGCCCAGTGGTCCACCACGCTCCATGATTGAGCCGCGAGGATCGCGATCGGACTCGCATTGCGCTGTATTCCAGATCTATTCGTCGGTCTGCTGTCGTGCGAGTTCACGGTTCCAGCGCCAGTCGTTGACCACGTGCGCCAAGGACGATGAGGGACAGTCGATCCGCGGACGAGGTGTCGCGAGGACGACCCTGGCTGCCGGCCAGCTGGTGTGTCGGATCGGGTCACGTCGACGCAAACCGGCTGCCGCGACCGCTCGCGCGCGCCGTCCTGCCCGCCGGCGCACACTGGGGCACAAGCCTTCTTGGCCGCCCCTGGCCAACTCAGATCCGAACTTGTCGGTGGCATCTGCCAAGCTGCGAACAGCCGCCCCGAACAGGACCTTGGAGGCGATCCGTTGGCTACACGTGTTGCACCCCTGCCGGTCAATATCAGCGACCGGACGCGGATCCTCGTGCGTCCAACGGCCGCCCAGGTTGACAACCACGCGGTGAGCCCCGATGCCGCCGCGCTGGCAGTGGAGTCCGCACTGCCGATCCGGCGGTTCTACTCGTGGAAAGGCAAGCGCAACTACGAGGGACGATGGTGGTCGTCCACGACCCGTACTCACATCGCGTTCGAATCGCTGCTGGAACGTGACGCACTGATGATGGCTGACTTCGACACCGAGGTTGTGGCGATCGCCGCTCAGCCGTTCGCCCTGTTGTGGCCGCGCGATACCAGTGGCGCCAAGCACCATGTACCAGACTTCTTTGTCCGTCTGGCCAATGGGGACGGACGCGTTGTCGACGTCAAGCGGGCGGCGGCGGTCAAACATGCCGCCACGCAGTTCGAGCTGACCCGCAAAGCCTGTAACGAGATCTGCTGGCAGTACCAGGTTTTCACCGAACCCGATCCCATTTTCACCGCGAACCTTCGGTGGCTGGCGGGCTACCGACACGATCGCTTCGCCCCCGACGTTAAGGTCTACGACCGCATCACCGAGGCGTTCACCACGCCAATGTCACTGGCGCTTGGCGTCCGAGACGCTGCGAGCATCCTGAACAATCCGGAATCACCCCTACTCGCCCACACCTATCACCTCATGTGGAAACAGGACTTGCACACCGACCTTTACACGCCCCTGCGGATGGACAGGAAGGTCTGGCGATGAGATCAGTGCGGCTGTTTGACTTCATCGAGTTCGACGGCTCCTCCTGGCAGGTTGTCGCCCAGGAAGGCACAACCATTGCGATTAAAAGCCTTGCCACCAACAGAATCCGCCGCGTGCCGCTCCTCGATCTGCTCGGCGACGATTCGTTTCTTCCCGACAGTCCCGACCGGTTGCCCAAACTTGACGACGCGGCAGTGCTCGATACCGTCGACGACTCAACCCGCCAACGTGCCCTGTTTCTGCACCACCACATCGTCGAGGTACTGACGGGCGTGCCACCCAACGATGGGCTTCGCGATCACACCTCGACCCGGATACGACACGCGGAACCGGTTGGGCGACCGTATCAACGCCAAGCTCGCCGAACTGAGCGCCGCGGGTACACCGGTGGGCGACCGTACATTTCGACGGCATCTGTCGGCCTACCGCAACCGAGGAATGGCGGGATTGGTCGACAAACGCAAAACCCGGGAACGACCGCTGACCGGGCGAGTCGACCTGCGGGTAGTCGCCCTGGTCGAAAGCGCACTCGCCAGCCAAGCCGACATCAGCACCGGCGGTCGTGACGGGTGATCAACCAGGTCCGAATCGAGGCAACAAAGCAGGGACTCCCACTTCCGTCGCGCGCCACGATGTATCGGCTGCTGGCCGCGATAGGATCGGCCGGTCATCCATTCGGCCAGGCCACCACGCGCAGAACACAGTCCAACAAGCCTAACCGCACATGGGGACGCCAAGCGCCGTCCCGGCCGGGCGAGCTCGTCGAGATCGACTCCACCCCACTGGACGTCATGGTCGTGAACCCTGATGGCTCCACCGGCCGAGTCGAACTCACCTTGGCCCTTGACATCGCGACACGCACCGCACTGGCCGCCATTCTTCGGCCGGCAGCCACCAAAGCTGTCGATGCCGCTGTGCTGCTCGCCCGCGCATTGACTCCGCTGCCCATGCAACCCGGATGGGCAGCCTCACTTGCCTTCTCTCGCAGCATGCTCCCCCAAGGCATTATCGATGGCGACGAGGCCGTGAAAGCCGCGATCGCGGCCAAACCCGTCATCGTGCCCGAGAACATCACCATCGACCGCGGCAAGGTCTTCATCGGGAACACCTTTCTGTCAGCCTGCGAACGGCTACAGATCGGCATCGTCAAAGCCGCGCCCCGGACCCCGACCGACAAACCCCACATCGAACGCGCATTCGCCGCGATCAACAGTGGTTTCACCCAGTACCTCGCCGGCTATGTCGGACAGAATGTGGCCCATCGCGGCGCCGATCCCGCTGCCCAGGCCGAATGGACATTGGCCGAACTGCAAAACCTCCTCGACCTGTGGCTGATCGGGGTGTGGCAGAAACGCCCACACTCTGGATTGCGCCACCCCGCTATGCCGCGGAAAACGCTGACCCCCAATGAGGCTTACGCCGCCTTGGTGGGCATCGCACCAGGAATCAACGTTACACTCACCACCGACGATTACATCGGCCTGCTGCCCCTTGAGTGGCGATCAATCCAACCTTATGGCATCAACTTCGCTGGCCTGCACTACGACTCAGTCGACCTTCACGAGTACCGCGGCATGGCCAGCGGCCTACCCGAACCGGCAGCAGGCCGTTGGGAAATCCGCTACGACCCCTACCGTATGAACACCATCTTCATCCGCGACCACAAACGAGGCCGCTGGATCAACGCCGACTGGACCATGACCAAACAAACCTTGGCGCCATTCTCTCTCGACGTGCTCAACGCCGCCAGGAAAGCCGTCGCGCGGCGCGGCCACCACGACGCCGGCGTCCATGTGCTATCCGAAATCAACCGCATCCAGGCCGGAATCGCCACCACAACGCAGGAACGCCGAGCAGCCCAACGCAATGCGACCACCGCACCCGCAGTTCCAGATCTCTCACCCACGCAAGTCGACGACACACCCACACCCGAACCAAATCCCACGACAGCAACCCCCCGCCGTCGCGTCACCGCGGCCCGCCGCATCGACGAGGAATGATGCTCCATGGCTATCCCCGATTCACTCACCGCCTGGCGCGAATTCGTCGGCTACACCCCCACCGCGCCCGATGTGCTCACCGCGAGCGAACTCTCCCTGCTATCTGCCGATGCACGAGCCCAATACGACGACGAGCGCATCGCCTGGCTTTCCGCCGACGTCGTCCTGGAAACCGCTGACACCAAAGCACTCGACCGCCAAGCCCGGATCACCCTGGCGCGCAATGCCGCCCAAACCGCGACCGCCCGCCGAGGTTTGGCGATCAGCGGCGCCGCCGGACTGGGCAAGAGTACCGCCGCACTACTCATCGGCAAGCGCCACGAGAAACGCATGAGAACTAAGTTCGGCGCCGATACCAACTATGCCCCCGTCGTTTACGCCGTGGTGCCACCAGGAACCACCCCCAAGATGATGATGCTGGCCTTCGCCAACTGGCTTGGACTGGTCACCCGCAGCAAATACACCGCCCAAGACATCACCGAGCAGGTCGTCGCCGTACTACGAGACCTGCGAACCACACTGGTGATCGTCGACGAAGTACACAACCTCAAAACCAATAGCAGTGTCGGAGCTGAAGCCGCCTCAGCCCTCAAAGTATTCAGTGAACGGCTCAACGCAACATTCATTTACGCCGGAATCGACTTGCTCACCAGTGACCTCTTCGCCGGCCACATGGGACGCCAGATCAAGGCCCGCATGATCGTCCACGAAATAACACCGTACAGCCACGGCAGCCAATCCCAACGAGACGACTGGGCCGAACTTGTCCTCGGCTTAGAAACACTACTGCCGTTGACCAAACACCCGCAGGGGTCGCTAGAAGAACTCTCACCCTATCTCTATGACCGAACCGGCGGCAGCATCGGTTCGCTTCGGGCACTGCTCAGTGACGCAGCCATCGCGGCGATCCAAGAAGGCTCGGAGAAAGTAGACCGCCCACTGCTGGACTCGATCAAGACCGACCGCGCAGCGGATGAACACCACGCAGCCACACCGCCGCGCCCCCGGACTCGCAAACCGCTGAAGAACGCGATATGAACCTCCAACCGTTGCCGATCCGCACCAAGATCTATCACGGCGAGACCATCACCTCATACGCTCACCGCGCTGCCATCTCTAACCACACCACGTTGCGCGAAGTCGAGCTCGAACTGCGTTCCCGAGGCATACTGAGGTCCAGAGCGCGTTCAACCGACTCGCGTGCTTGCGTGTGGCGACAACTCGGACAGCTCCACACCGATGCGTTCCGATCACCAACAACTCACCGCGACAACCCAGTCCATGAACGGCCGCTGTGTCTGCGATGCTGCCGAGGCCAACCTTCATCGGGCCGGCTGCCCGAGATTGGCCTCGTATGTTTGCGGCACCGACGCTGGCTCGGCCGACCTCAATTCGACCTCCATGACTATCGTCCGGCGCTGGCAGCTGAACGACGCTTCCGGACGCTACACGCGCAACGCGGCCTGCTCATCGACGGCGAAACCATGCGGATCAGTATCGAGGCAGCTGCGCTCGCTCTCGGATCCGACTTGGCCACGGCCCGCCAACGCACCGGAATCACCGACGAACACGTCCTGCTCTACCGCGAACAAGTGGCCATCGCCCAAACTCTCACCAGCCGGCACTTTCTCGATACCGCTTGCGATCCCCGCCTGCCGGCTCCAGACCGCAGGGCATTCATCGATAGTCAGATCCAAAAGGCACTCAACGTCCCCGCAGCTCACCCGAACGTGTGGCGAGCTACCGGTCGGGTCTGGACGGTTACCCGCGCACTGGCCGATGAACTGCTCGACGCCGCCTTCATCGGGCGAAAACCCTCCGACAGCGTATTCCAATTACTGCAATACTCATCGCTTGCAGACGGGCAGGGACTCCCCCGGCCCGATACGTCGGGACCTGTGGATTCGCTCAGCGCATAGCCGCGAGCCCGCAGTCCGACACCGAACGCCTATGCGCCCGAGGCGCAGTCGAGAAACTCGTACTCAGCCAACGCATCACTGCCCAGTCCGAACATCTGGCGGTAATCGTCAATACCGCGCGCGGTGATTGCGATGGCCGAGGATTCACTGGGCAGTCGGGAGGTACGCGGTCTCATGTCGAGTCGATACGGTTCAAGGTCCGGCCGAGGTGAACGATCGCCGTGGCCGGCGCGGAGGGCTCGCCTACCACAGCGATGACGGGATGCACGCCGATGCGCTGGGCGACTCCGATGAGTTTGTGGTCGCTGAGTCGGACGTACTCGGCACAGCCACCACCTGACAGCAGGGTTTGTAGCTCCTCGGATAGCGGACTCTCGGTGACAAGGACGTGGCCGTGCTGTCCTGGCTCCACGTCGACCTCCAAGTCTCGGCCGCGGTAGCGACCGCAGACGAATGCGGCATTCACCGGTTCGGGATGCTGTGGTGGCACTGGTGGTCCGGGCAGCTCGACACCAGCGGACTGGTAGACCAACTCGGTCAGCACGCTCTGGTGGAAAGCGAACATGTTGCCGCCGTTGGCCATCGAGACCACAGCGACGCCTGCGGTTGGCAGGATCCGCATCGATGCTGACTGGCCATGCGTCGCCCCGTCGTAGCCAATGATCGAGGTCTCATCGACATGCTGGATCACGCCACCGATGGCGAGGTTTCCACCGGACCCGCCCAGCTCGGGGATATTCGGCTCGGGAATCCACATCTGCTGCGCAGTTTGGCGCGACACGAGCGGCGCACCGCCCCGCAGATAGGCGCCGGCGAACGCCAGCAACGATTCTGCGGTCATGGCGATCTGCGAACCAGCGGGTGAATGAGCGGCGGACATACTCCACATCGCAGCGGGCTCCAGACCGTCCCCGGAAGGTGCGGGAACGTGGCCGACTGCGGTGCGGAACAGCAGGGCCTCCTCGGGCACGCCTGCCCACTGCTGCAATCCCAATGGCACCGCGATGCGCTCGCGCAGAGCTTCGTGATAGGGCTTCCCGCACAGGATCTCGGCGATACGCCCAAGAACGACATATCCCGCGTTGGAATAGCTGAAGTCCTCACCAGGGCTGAACTCCAAGGCAAGGGTTGGCACGACATTGGCGACATACATCGCCACCGCGTCATCACCACGCGTCGTCGGGGTGTAATCGTCGGCGATGCCCGAGGTGTGCGTCAGTAGTTGACGAACAGTGATCGTCGCCGCTTCTTTTTCGCCGCCCACACGGAAGTCTGGCAGGTAGCGGCGAACCGGGGCTTCCAGGTCCAGCACGTGTTGTTCGGCAAGCTGCATGATCAGCGTGGCCGTCCACAACTTGGTGATCGATCCGATCTGGAACAGCGAATCCGGCGTCGCGGCCACCTCGGTCGCCACATTCAGCACGCCGAATGCTCGCACCTCAACATCCCCACCCGCCAGGACGCCCACCGCCGCCCCGGGAATCCCGTGCTCAGCCGCGACGCTTTCGAGGTTGATCGTCTTGAACGGTGACATGCTGACTGACCATACCAATCGTAAGGAACGGTAAGGGTTTCCGATCCGTCTGGTTGGACGTTGATGCGATCTTCTGTCTGCGCATTGACCGCTCGTAGCTGGCATGTGCAGTGCGACCGGCTCGTGTTGGCAAGTTTGGCTGGAGTTTTACAACCGGCCAGATACTCCGCCGGTACAGATTTGGCGGCGGCGAAACTGGCCGATGCCGCCGAGCGCGATCGCCACGATGACGACATCGGTGGCCAATGCGAGTGCGCTGAGTGTGCCTTTGGCGATATCGACAGGCAGGGTGAAGATGACGATTGCCGCTGCGGCTAGGTGGACGAAGCCGGCGATTGCGACGGCCAGGGTGAGACGCATGTGCTTGCTGTGATATGCGCGGGCCTCCGCGTCGCTGTGCTCGCGGTTGGCGGTGTGTTGCGGCACCCAGCCGGGCCTCAACCAGTTGACGAGTGACTGAGTTATGGGCCGTTGTCTGAACAATCCGACGGTGACGAAGAGCTGAAAGACGACACCAGGAATGTGTTGGCCGACCATCGTGATGATCGCTGATTGCGACAAGAGGCCGACAGCGAGGGTAATGCCGTTGGCGGTCATGAGGAACGCTGCGATGGGGTCGAAGGTACGCGTCCGCACGGCAGAATAGCCGAGACGCAGCGCCGAAACTGCAGTACTGGTTAGCAACGCTTCCACCGGGGATGTGCCGACATACCGCGCTCCGTAGTAGGCCACCAGCCCCAGCGCCGCGCTGACAAGCCCGCGGCGCAGGTCGGCGAACCGTGACCGCGGATGCGTAGGACCAACCTTCTGTTGCGGGCAGTCCATGCCTGACTGGGCACGGGCGTCTGTGCTGGCCCGCGTCACGCGCCGTCCTTCGTCGATCGGTTCTCAGGTTCGAACGGGGCGAGGAGGAATTCGTCGACGAATCTCGCGAATGTGTCGTCGACGTGCGCGGGGTCGTCGGCGGTGAAGTACTCGATGATGAATCCCTGAAAGGCTGCCAACGCGATGCGTGACCGCGTTTCGGCAACGTGCGTGGGCATTCCCAGCGCTTCAAGGCGAGCCTGCGAATTGCGGGTCAGCAACGACAAAGTGTCCCAGGTGTATTCGCGATAGGGGCTGTCGAGGCCGCAGGCAGCGCCAAAAACCTGCAAGACGACGCGCAGGGTGTCGCGGCGTTCACCACGGGTGCAGGCGTGCCAGTCTTCGAAACACCACTGCCGATGGGCCTCAATCGACACCGGAAGTTCCAGGTCGTCGGTCTCGGGTATCGCCGCCCGTTGCTGGCGGATCATCACCTCGAGAATCAACTGCTCCTTGCTTCCGAAGTAGTAGACGAGCATGCGTGCGCTGGTTCCCATCTCAGATGCCAGCGTTCGTAGGGAGGTATCGACGACGCCGGTGCGCGCGAGAACGACGCCCGCGGCGGCGAGCAGCTCCTCCCGTTTGGCGCGGTCGATCGGACGGGGCACACTTGACTGTAACAGATGCTTCAGATATTGGTTGTTCGGTGGGAGGGAACATCATTCAGGCCGCCGCCCAGTGACGGCGGTCAGAGACACCCCGGCCGACGCCGCCACCGCCGACAACAACGATGACCGCAGCGCGCCGTGCCGCGGCGTACAGTTGGCGCGTTGGGTCGCAGTCATCGCGGGACTGGCCGGTTTCGTCGCCAGTGCGCTAATTCCGGTTCTTCCGGTCGTGCAGACCACCGCCGCACTGAACTGGCCCCAGCACGATCAGCTGGGCAGCGTGACCGCGCCGTTGATCGCCCTGACCCCGCTGTCACTAGACGTGTCGGTCCCGTGCGGGGTCATCGACACCATGCCCGATCAGGGTGGACTCGTGTTCGGCACCGCACCCGCGGCCGGCAAGCAGGCGACCCTCAACGGGCTGTTCGTGACGGTGACCGAGCAGCGGGTCGACGTCATCGTGCGCAACGTTGCCGTCCTGAGCGTGCCGCGCTCCCGGATCACCGCCCAGCACTGTCAGCGGCTGGAGGTGTCCTCGTCGGAGGCGGGCACGTTCGCCACCGTTGTCGGGCTCACCGATCCCGACACGGGCGAACCGCTGCGCGGCGGGTTCGCCGATCCGAACCTGCGGCCCCAGATCGTCGGCATCTTCACCGATCTCACCGGCCCTGCCCCACCAGGCTTATCAGCGTCGGCGACCATCGATACCCGCTACACCAGTTCGCCCACACCGCTCAAGCTCGCCGCAATGCTCGTAGGGATGACCGCCACGGCGGTGGCGCTGCTGGCACTGTGGCGACTTGACCGCCTCGACCAGCGACGGGCCCGGCGGCTGATCCCGATGCGCAGGGGTTCACCGCTGTCGACGCGACCGTGATCATGGTGTCAGTTGTGTGGCTCGTTGCCGGCGCCGGTTCCTCCGATGACGGCTACCAATTCGAGATGGCCAACGTCTCCAGCCATGCGGGCTACATGTCAAACTACTTCCGCTGGTTCGGCAGCCCCGAAGATCCGTTCGGCTGGTTTTACCACCTCATCGCTGCCATGACCCACGTCAGTCAGGCGAGCATGTGGCTGCGGCTGCCGGATCTGATCTGCATACTGGTGTGTTGGCTGCTGCTGTCACGAGAAGTGCTGCCCCGCTTAGGGCCTGCGGTCACCAACAACAAGGCCGCGGTGTGGGCGGCTGCTCTGGTTCTGATCGCCGCGTGGATGCCGTTCAACAACGGGCTGCGTCCCGAAGGCCAGATCGCCACCGGCGCGCTCATCACCTACGTGTTGATCGAACGCGCGATCATCTCCGGCCGGGTCACCCCGGCCGCGGTGGCCATCGTTGTCGCCGCGTTCACGTTGGGAATCCAACCCACCGGGTTAATCGCTGTCGCAGCCCTGCTGGCCGGTGGCCGCCCCGTCCTGCGTGTGATGATCAAACGTGCACGGGTCGTGGGGATCTGGCCCATTGTCCTGCCGATGGCGGCAGCCGGTTTCGTGGTGCTAACGGTGATCTTTGCCGATCAAACGTTCGCCACGGTGTTGGAGGCCACTCGGGTGCGGACCGCGATCGGCCCCAGCCAACCCTGGTACACCGAAAACCTGCGCTACTTCTACCTGATCCTGCCCACCACCGATGCGGCACTGTCTCGGCGATTCGGGATCCTGATCACGATGGCGTGCCTGTTTCCGTCCATACTTCTCATGTTGCGCCACAAGCGGATACCCGGTATTGCGCGTGGACCGGCATGGCGGTTGATGGGCACCATCCTGGCAACGATCTTCCTGCTTACCTTCACCCCCACCAAGTGGATTCACCACTTCGGCCTCTTCGCGGCCGTCGGCGCTGCGATGGCCGCACTGGCCACCGTGCTTATGGGGGCCACGGTGTTGCGCTCCCAACGCAACCGGCTCGCGTTCGTGGCCGCCGTGTTGTTCGTTGTCGCACTGTGTTTCGCCTCCACCAACGGCTACTGGTATGTCTCCAGCTACGGGGTGCCGTTCAACAACAGCAGCCCACACTGGGGGCCGCTCACCATCAGCGGCATCGCCTTCGCCGCGTGCTTGCTCACCGGCGCCTACGCGGGCTGGCTGCACCTCACCGCCTCCAAGCACCCCGAATCGCGACTCAGCCGAGGCGTGACGGCCGCACCGGTCCCGTGCGCGGCCGGGGTCATGGTCGTCGTGTGCCTCGGCTCCATGCTCACCGGTGCGGTCCGCCAGTACCCCTCTTATTCCAACGGGTGGGCCAACCTGCGTGCATTGGCCGGCGGCTGCAGCTTGGCCGACGACGTCCTTGTCGAGCCCGACCCCAACGCCGGATTCCTCACGGCGCTCCCCGGCAGCGAGGGTCCACTCGGCCCACTCGGCGGCACCCGCCCTACCGGCTTTGACCCCAACGGGATTCCCGCACACACACTGGCCGAGGCAATCTGGCAGACCAGTCCGAAACCCGGCACCGACTATGACTGGGACGCGTCCATCGCTCTCGACCATCCCGGCATCAACGGTTCAAGCGTTCCGTTGCCCTACGGCCTGGAACCCGGCCGCGTCCCGGTCGCCGGCAGCTTCACCATCGGCGCGCAGCAAACATCCATCGCGACCTCGGCCTGGTACGAGTTACCGCCCGCCGACCCCGCCCACCCCCTCGTCGTGATCACCGCCGCCGGAACCATCACCGGTGACAGCGTGCTTGCGGGACACACCGACGCCCAGACCGTCGCGCTCGAATACGCCACACCCGGCGCCGACGGGCCGCCTCAAGCCGCCGGTCGGCTCATCCCCTACGACATCGGCCCTCAACCGGCTTGGCGCAATCTACGATTCCCCCGTTCCGACATTCCCGACGACGCGCGGTACGTGCGGGTCGTGGCTGAAGACCGATCCTTGGACCCCGGTGACTGGGTCGCGTTCACCCCGCCGCGTATCCCCGAGTTGCGTTCCGTGCAGGAATATCTCGGCAGCGAGCAGCCGATTCTGCTCGACTGGGCTGTGGGCCTGGTGTTCCCTTGCCAGCAACCCATGCTGCACGCCAACGGCGTCACCCAGGTCCCCAATTACCGCATCTCACCGGACTATCCGGCCAAGATTGAAATGCCCGACACCTGGCAGTCCGGCGAGAACGGCGGGCCGATCGGCATCACCGATCTGCTGCTGCGCGCACACGTCATGCCCACCTACCTCAACCGCGACTGGGGCCGTGACTGGGGATCACTGCGCCGCTTCGACACCATTGTCGACGCCCCCGAGGCCCACCTCGACCTCGCTACCGCTACCCGCAGCGGGCTGTGGAGCCCCGGCCACATCCGCATCGGCCCCTGACCCCGGCCATCGGCGACGAAAGGTCCACGCCATCATGATTCAGACAGCCCAGACCGTCGTGATACCGCCACCGCATGCGCGCACGGTGCCGTGGATGGCGGTTGGTGTCGGATTCCTCGCTGCGATTGTGGCGCTTGTCGCGCATCATCTGCTGGAACCGTTCAATGCGTCATCGCACATGGGCTTGTTCACCAACGGCGGTGACCTGGACATCTACCGCCACGGCGCACTCCAAATCCTGCACGGCCAGCGGCTCTATCACGATCAACTGCCGGCAGGAGGGTGGTTTACCTATCCACCGTTCGCGGCGATCACCTTCGTTCCGCTGGCGGTTCTGAACTTCACTACAGCCAAGGCGCTTTGGATGGCATTGTCGTTCACTGCGCTCGCGGCAACGATCTGGCGCTGTGCCACCGTCCTGGGTTACCGGCCGGACCGGCGGCTCATGCTGATCAGCGTGGCGCTGGCGCTCGTAGCTCTCGACATCCAGGCGGTCCGAGGCACACTCTGGCAGGGCCAGATCAACCTGATTCTGATGGCGATCATCGTCTGGGATCTGACTCGTCCCAACGGCGCCCGAATGCAGGGCTGGGCGGCTGGTATCGCTGCGGGCATCAAACTGACCGCCATCGTGTTTGTGCCATACCTGCTTGTCACCCGGCAATGGCGTGTCGCGGCCACGGCTATGGCTACCGCCGTGGCAACCGTGGCCGTGACGTGGATTGTGCTACCGGCAGAATCGGCTGACTACTGGTCGCACGCTGTCTTTCAGATCGACCGCATCGGCCCCCTGGCGTATCCCGGCAACTACTCGATCGGAGGGATCCTTTCCACCCTCTGGGCACCCACTCCAATGCCCGCCTTATTGTGGCTGGCCGCTGTCGGTCTTGCCGGTCTCCTTGGCCTCCACGCCGCCTTTCGAGCCCACCGCACCGGGAACCGCCTGCTGGCCATCACGATCACCGGCATGCTTTCCTGCACAATGCCGCCCCTGGCGTGGAGTCACCACTGGGTTTGGTCAGTACCGCTACTGGCGGTCATCCTCGACCGCGCCGCACGCGCCACCGGCACCGCCCGCTGGCCCTGGGCGGCAAGCACTGCAGCCGTCTACCTGACCGTCTTCATGTGGTTCAACGCCTGGCTCTACCGCACCGCGCACAGCCTCAACAACCAATACCCCACATACGTTGACGCACTCAACGCCGCCATCGATCAGATGACCAAAGCAGACAGGCTGCTCGCCGTCGCCACCCAACCCGCACTGTTCATCACGGTAGCCGTGGCCACTATCGCAGGGGCGCGGTGGCGTTCATCTCAGCCCGCTGATCGTCGGCACTAGCGCACTGCAGTCGTCCAGGATCTTCAGCCGACAGCCGAGCGGCCAACCTAGCCGCCTGGCAACGTCGGCGTCACTTCTTCGATAACTTCACCCGCGTCGCCCTCCGAGCAGCTCCCCCAGGCGTTCTCTTGGTTCATCGCTACCGCTGATGGAATAGGACGGGATTGAATATGGTGGGTTATCGGTAACGTCGCCGTTTCATCGGATGAATCACGGATGTTTCCGAGAAACCGGCCCTCCACCACCGCCGTTCTAGACTGCCCATATGGGCCCAGGCGGCGCTGTCGCAACCGGCGCCAGCCGCCGCCTGGTGCACATCGAGATACCG